>Ga0307489_10001027_pt1 | contig 17966 bp, 28 predicted proteins | sample SB12metaG_FD_202247 | JGI IMG/M metagenome (GOLD analysis project Ga0307489, IMG submission 202247) | Sea-ice brine microbial communities from Beaufort Sea near Barrow, Alaska, United States - SB 1.2 | ecosystem: Environmental > Aquatic > Marine > Coastal | place: USA: Alaska | collected...
GCGACGTGATCTGCGCGCCCGTGACGGTCTGCTTGGTCGCCTTATCGCAGCACAGCGGGGACGTCGACGATGGGTTATCAGGTTCACCGTGGTCGAAGCTCTCACTCGCGCACTTGCAGCCCGCGACCATGTTGTCCTCGGAACACACGTCGTGGGGCGGTGGGCTCGGCGGCGGCGGCAGCGGCGGCGGCGGCCGCGGCGGGGGCGAGTATTGCACGCACGTGACCCGCGACGTGATCTGCGCGCCCGTGACGGTCTGCTTGGTCGCCTTATCGCAGCACAGCGGGGACGTCGACGATGGGTTATCAGGTTCACCGTGGTCGAAGCTCTGGCTCGCGCACTTGCAGCCCGTGACCATGTTGTCCTTTGAACACGCCTCGCTGGGCGGTGGGCTCGGCGGCGACGCCATCGGCGGCGGCGGCGGCAGCCGGGGCGGGGGCGAGGACGACGGCTTGGAGATTTCCTCTTCCGTCTCCTCCGTCACCTCCGTCACCTCCGTCACCTCCGTCACCTCCGTCACCTCCTCCGTCTCCTCCTGCGTCGCAACGCGCTTGAAGATCTTCACCGTGGCGTTCACTTGGCTGACCAACAAGCTGGACACCTGCAGCTGCGCGAGGCTGATCTCCACCACGGCGAGCGGCACGTCGTCCGCGCGCTCGCCGATGTTGAACAGCACGCCCACGTACAGGTTGTTCATGCTGAACACCTCGCCCTTCTTGAACCACATCGTCGCCTCGATCCGCAGACGCTGGGGCGAGTCGTGCGCTTCCTCGCTCGAGGGCCAACACAATTCCAATTCATGCTCGCCACTTCATGGCCAAGTAATTCCTACCCGCCATTCGTCATGTGATGCCTGATGAAACTCAATAAACAAGGGTATGCAAGGAGGAGGTGGTGGACGACGTGATAGGCTTCAGGGATTAGGGTTGAGGGTTTATAGGCTTTGGGGTCTAGGGTTTAGGGTTTATAGTAGATAGGGGTTAGGGATTAGGGATTAGGGTTTAGGATCAGGGTTCTCAGCCCTGCAGTGCTCAGCGAGTTGAATTTGTCGTACTGCATCTGGCCGGCGATCCTGAACGTGAAGTCCTCCTTCGCGTACTCCACGTCCACCTCGAGGAGCGCCATGACCTGCAGGTCCTCGAACAGCGGCTCCTTGGTCTTGACATTGGGGTGCGTCATCTGGAACCGCATGCCGTAAGCCGCGTCCAAGAACGTCATCGCGTCCTCCGTGTTGTAGTGGCGCAAGTTGAATTCGAAAGCAAAATTTGAAAGCAGTTCATCATGTTTTAGTTTCAAGCGCTTAGTTCCAGACGCATTTAACGTGGGTTTGATAGGGTCGACCTGCACCGCGGCCCTACCGTGCCCGGGATGACGCCGGAGAAGTTAGCGTCCAACTCCAGGCTGAGCACGGCCGTGGCCTCCTCCGCGCCGGCGCCCGCGTCGGGGTCCTTATAGCCCAGCGCCTCGATGTAGCGCCGCACGTTGAATTTGAAAGCAAAGTTTGAAAGAAATTCATCATATTTTAGTTTCAACGTGGGTTTGATAGGGTGCACCGTGGGTTTGATAGGGTGCACCGTGGGTTTCAACGTGGGTTTGATAGGGTTTGATAGAGTGCACCTCCCTACCTCGAGCTTGACGGAGTCCATGGTGAGGATGTGGTCCTTGCCGAAGGGGAAGCTGAAGTTGGTCGCCGTGGCGATGAATTGCCAGGTGCGCTCCTCGTCGTTGTAGCAGAACTTAGTGGCGGCGACGGTGGCGAGCGCGCCGGGGAACGCGTCGAGCTCGAGCTCGCCGCTGATGTAGGATGTGAGGCTCGGGTCGTCGTCGCACGCGGCTTTGTTCACAATCTGGCCCTCGCCGCGCACGGTGCCCACGTCCTGGATGTAGTGCTCGAAGCCGACGCGCGCGATGATGGAGTTGGTGCGCGAGTCGAAAATCAGCTTGAGGAAAGCGCTCGTATCGCCGAGGTCCGCCACCTCGCCGTGATTAAGCATACGCACAGTGCTGGGATGGTGGATTATCGGGGCGGGCATCGAGTTATGAGCGCCCAGGTGTAGCGGCGCAAGTTGAAACTGAAAACAAAGTCTGAAGGCGGTTCATCATGAGTTTCAAGCGCTTAGTTCCAGGCACTTTCAACATGGGTTTCATCGGTTCAACCTGCACCGCCCTACCCAGGGAGCTGCTGCCGACTTCCGGTGATTTGTTCCAGTCTGTGTTCCACTCGACGTCGATCGTACCCTTGACCGCGGTCTTCTGCTTCTTGCCCGTGGCACCCGTCGCATCCTCCTCGTAATACACGTACACGTCGCCGACGAGGCTGGCAGACACGGTGTGGCCCTTGTACGTGATCTCGCCCGCGGAAATCTCAAACGTGAACGACTTGAACACCTGCGTGCCGTTGTCGCCCTCGGTGCACGCGATGACGGCCTCGGCGAACAGGTCGTGCACCTGAAGTTCGCCCTTCTGAAAGTTGGCGATGTTGAGCGTGCCGGAGAGTTGCACGCCCATGGGGTCGCTGTAGCACGGGTAGTTGAACGCGAATGAGCCTTCGACGGTGATGAGTTCGTCGGCGCTGTTGAACAGGTAATCGCCTGAGAAGTGTGCGCGCTTGAACGAATCGGAGGTCCATTCCAGCTCGAACACCGTCTGCATCTCAAAGCTGTTGGCGAGGCCATCGTATTCGTACTCGATATCGCCCCCCATCGTACCCTCCCAGGTGAGCGACTGGCCGTCTTTGAACCCCTCGAGGGTCATGTTGACCTGCGAGGCTTTCACCCGGCTCTTGCCCAGGGTGAAGTCGATGTTCTCCACCATAAGCGCCAGGGTGTAGATGTGCTTTTCCTCGTCGCAGTGGTGCACGCCCTCGATGGAGATGGTCTCCAGGGTGTAGGGGCGCGATATGAAATTTAAAGCACGGTTTGAAAGCAGTTCATAAATTTTTAGTTTCAAGCGCTGCAACCAGGCGCTTTCAATAGAGCAGCACGTGGTAAGATTGCAGAGTATGACACACAGGCATTGAGTCATAGACCTAAAGCGTTGGACGTCTGGTTCCGTGCTTGCAAACGCGGGTTTCAACATGCACTGCCCTACCACGGCGCTGATAAAGCTAGGGTCGAAGGTGATGCTGCCGCCCAGGCGGTTGCCGCCAGCCGGGCACCCCTTGATGTAGCGGCGCAAGTTGAATTTGAAAGCAAAACTTGAAAGCGTTTCATCATATTGTACCTTTAAGCGCTGAAACCATTAGCACTTTCAACACGGGGTTTTACACTGTCAACATGTACCGCCCTACCTTGATACCCACCACCATGTGCATCTCCAGCGCCAGGTACTCGTTACCATATTCCAACGTGGCGCTGAGCGTCATGTACCCGGCGCCGCGGGTGCTCCACAACAGCGAGGCCCAGATCTTGAGCCCGTCGACGTCGAGCGAGGGGTGCTTGACAGTGACGGTGCCGTTGATGACGCCCTGGAACCACGTCTCGGGAACCCCATCGTTTTCGTTTTTCTTCTTCTCTTCGTCGGCACCAAAGTCCATCCAGCCTCCGACCCGCGCCGCGCGCTCCACGTCCGTGCGAGAGCGGGCCTTGGTCTGTGACATCAGGCGGCGGCGGTGATCACGCTCGGAGTCGCCCGCGAGCAGATGCCGGCCGCTCGGCCCCTTGATCGAGGTACCACACCATCTGTTCGACATCGAGCGGGCGCCCTTGACGGCAACCTTGGAGGCCTTGTGGCAGCAAAGCCCGGTGTTCACCGGTGGGCAGTTTTTACCAAGGGTGATTCCGCACTTCTTACAGCCTTCAAAGAAGTTGCCAGTGCTGCAGATGTCGTTGGGGGGCGGGCTCGGCGGCGGCGGCAGCGGCGGTGGCGGCCGAGGCGGGGGCGAATACTGCACGCACGTGACCCACGACATTATCTGCGCGCCCTTGGCAGTCTTCTTGGTCGCCTTGTCGCAGCACAGCGGGGACGTCGACGACGGGTTGTCGGGTTTTCCGTGGCCGAAGCCCTGGCTCGCGCACTTGCAGCCCGCGACCATGTTGTCTTTGGAGCACACGTCGTTGGGCGGTGGGCTCGGCGGAGGCGGCAGAGGCGGCGGCGGCCGGGGCGGGGGCGAGTATTGGACGCATGTGACCCACGACGTGATCTGCGCGCCCGTGACGGTCTTCTTGGTCGCCTTGTCGCAGCACAGCGGGGACGTCGAGGACGGGTTGTCGGGTAAGCCGTGGCCGAAGCCTTGGCTCGCGCACTCGCAGCCCGCGACCATTTTGTCCTTCGAACACACAGAGGCGGGCGGCGGGCTCGGCGGCTGGGACGGGGCCGGGCTCGGCGGCGGGGACGGGGACGAGGACGGGGACGGAGGAGGGGATATCACGGCAGCCGCCGCCTCCTCCTCCACCTCTGGGCCCGCCGCCGGGGCGGGTGCACCCGCCGGAGAGGGTGAGGCCGCGTCGTAATCATCCAGAGGAGATGGCGCACCCGACGGCGAATCCGCCGGCTCATCCTCACAGGAGGGTCATTGAGAACAAGCACTCGATCTCGGTCGGAGCATGACTCCCTTTGAGGGTGAATGCTCATGCAGACGCGCGGAGGAGTCGGATGATATTCAACGTCGGTCGAGTGCTTGATCTCAACAACCCCCCGCGGAGGAGTCGGATGATATTCAATGTCGGTCGAGTGCTTGTTCTCAATAACCCGCCGCGGAGGAGGAGGATGATATTCAACGTCTTTCGAGTGCTCGTTCTCAATACCCCCCCTGCCTCATATGTCACGTTCGACGTGGTCCAATACTCCACCCCGATATGTAGCGGCGCAAGATGAAATCGAAAGCAACGTTTACACCCAGTCTCCGCTTTTGAAAAGGAGTGGCTGAAGGCCCTCGTATGATTGGTCGAGAGGATACCGGTACGCTCTCGACCAATCATATGAGGGCCTTCAGCCACTCCTTTTCAAAAGCGGAGACTGGGTTTTAAGGAGTTCATCATATTTCAGTTTCAATAGCTGCAAGCTGCAACCATCAGGGTACCATGCAATGTGAATACCTGTTCAGCTGGTTTCAACTTGCACCACCCCACCGATATAAAGGTCGCCGAGCGCGAGGTACGGAGTGGCAAATTCGCTGCTGACGGAGACTTTGCATTCGAAGTCTCCGAGTTTCATCTCGCCCTTCTCGTTGGGCTCCGCCTCACAACAAGGTCTCCGACAACACACGAGCACTCGACTGAGTTCGGAGCGTGACTCACCTTCCGGGTGAATTCAGTACTTCACACAGACGCGCGTAACCGGCTTCGTCAATTCTCAGACCTCCTCGGTCGAGTGCTTGTTCTAGATAACCCCCCGGCATGGGCACGGCGGGGCCTGGCAGAAAATGCTCAAAACATCAGGTGGGGGCACTTTAATAATCAAGAAACGAGAGTTTAAAGTCGATTCAACGTCGGTCGAGTGCTTGTTCTCAATAACCCCCCCGCCTCGAACTGGAAGCTCGCCTCGAACGAGGCATTCAGAGTAGTGGTTTTGCCCTCAGAGTTGCTCCATTTGAGGTCCAGCTTACCCTGGCAGGAGGGTCATTAAGAACAAGCACTCGACAGAGATCGGAGTATGACTTACCTTCAGTGTGAAAACTTATATGAAGAGCGGAGGAGAGGATATTCAACGTCGGTCGAGTGCTACCCTTGCTCTCAACAATATCGCCCGCAGAGGAGGAGGAGGAGGAGGCGGAGGAGGAGGAGGAGGCGGAGGAGGAGGATGCGGAGGAGGAGGAGGAGGAGGAGGAGGAGGAGAGTCAACGTCGGTCGAGTGTCTGTTCTCAATCAATACCCCCCCGCAGATGAGGAGGAGGATAGTCAACGTCGGTCGAGTGCTTGTTCTGAATGACCCCCCTACTTGGGCTTGCGCCGCGTAGTCGGAGTTGCGCTCGATGGGGAACATCATGTAAAAAAACGCGTCGTACACCTCGATCGAGGTGCCGGTCAATTTGTTTTTGGAGCGGAACTCGTAGTCAGCGCGGATCGCGACCCGGCAAGAGGGTCATTGCGAACAAATAAATAAATAAATAAATAAATAAATAAATAAACAAACGCGAAGCCTGAACGACCCGCGTGAACGTACAGCTAGGGGCTCGAACATTTGATCTGGCATCGCTAGCAGCACCCATCTACGTCATTGCGAACTGGCACTCGACCGATATCGGAGCATGACTCGCCTTGGGTTGCCGCGGGTTGCCTTGGGTTGCCGTGGGTTGCCGTGGGTTGCATTGGGTTGCCTTGGGTTGCTTCAGGTTGAATGCTCATACATAACGCGTTGAGGGCGATACAACGTTGGTCGAGTGCTTGTTATCAATAACCCCCCGCCTTGGTGCTCGTCCGCTGAAGCGAACCGTCCTGCGTGGGAACGTACGCAACCATGCAGGAGGGTCATCGAGAACAAGCACTCGACCGAGATGGAAATATAACTCACCTTCAGGGTGAATGCAGTACTTCATACAGACGTCCGGACTCGGCTCGTCGATTCAACGTTGATCGAGTGCGTGTTCTCAAGAACCCCCCTGCCACAGCGCTGGCGGTGATGTTGAGCAGGTTCGTCTTCACGGAGGGCGGAGCCGGGAAATCGTCCGCCTTGGTCGTCTTGTCTTTCGCCGCCTCGGCTTTGGTCACGGCGTTATCGCCCTGCAAAGCGAAATCGAGGTCGACATTGCCGTAAATCTCAAACAGAAACGGCATCTCCGTGAACTTGGCGCCGTACATGCCGGCGGAGACGACGGTGACCGAGGCCGCCTTGATGTCGACGCCCGGGTACACCTCGATGGGCTCCTCCAGCTTCCCCTTGCAGGCGGGTCATTGAGAACAAGCACTCGACCGAGATCGGAGCATGACTTACCTTGGCGTGCCTTCAGGGTGAATGCGCATACAGGCGCGCGGAGAAGGAGTATATCAAACGTCGGTCAAGTGTTGTGTCTCTATGACCCGCCCGCCTTAAAGTAGTACTGGGGCCACGACGGAACCGACGGGTGGACCTCATTGCCCAGCGCGATATCCATCAGCTCGTACGCGGTAAGGTCGCCCGCGGCCTCGGCGTACGTCTCGGAATCCGGGTCGATGGTGATGGTCTCCTCCTTGGTCCCCTTCTCCCACTTTCCGTCGACAACCTTCCCCGTCTTGAGCGACTGCCCCTGCTTGAGGAGGCGCTGGTAGTTGTCGAAGAAGCGCGGCGCGCCCTTGCCTTTCTGTAGCGGCGCATGCTGAATTTTAAAGCAAAGTTTGAAAGCGGTGCGTCGTATTATAGCTTCAAACGTTGAAATCAATGGTGCGTTCAGCACGGGTTATTATACTGTCAAACTGCACCGCCCTTGCCTTTCTCGGCCATCGCCGTGAGGTGCGCGGGGCAGTGCTTGCCGCCCGCGATGGAGACGCTGAGGTGGAAGGAGTGGGTTTGCTCAGAGTTCTCCACTTTCGCATTAGCGGTGCCGGCTATGGCAGTGCCGAGTTGTATCGGCGCAAGTTGAAGTTGAAAGCAAAACATGAAAGCAGTTCATCACATTGTAGTTTCAAGCACTTAGTTCCAGACGGTCTCAACATGGGTTTCATCGGTGCAATCTGCACCGCCTTACCGAGTTCGGCGTCGCACTTGCCAAAGGTGCTGGCGACAAACAGCGTGGCGTTGAAGTTCGGGGTCTCGTACTCGATGTTCACCATGAAGCTGATGGATTTGCTCTCGGAGTCGATTGAAATCTTTGTCTTCATTTCGAAGTTACCAGCATCCACCTTGCCCAGCGTCCCGTCCGGTGCGCTGTACTGTTCACCGAGCGGTGATGAATTGTACCGGCCGGGGTAATTGTAGACTTGACCGAGCTGACCAATATGATCCTGGGAGGACCGTTCCATGGTGCCTTCCGCCGTGGCGACGAAGCGGTATCTCCCGGTTTTGAGCCCGGCCCCGCCCCCCTCTCCTGGCAGACCTTTGTACACGCTGAGCGAGATCGTGATGTCGATGATTTTGATTTTCCCAATCGTGAGCACGGCAATCGCGCCAGCAATGGTCGCCTCGGGGTCGCCCTGTAGGGGCTTGCAGAAAATCGACGCGGTCATGTTGAGCTGCTTCAGGTCGGCCAGGTTCGAGATGTCCTTGAGGTTGTTGAACGTCAAGGCCGCCGTGGCGTGGTAGGACGTGCCACGGTCGCACGGGTACGACGCGCTGAGCACCACAAACGCCGTCACGGTGGGCTCCGCGGGCGCCGTGAACTTGGACGTGTACGTGAAGCTGGTTTGGACGTTCGCCGCCTCGATCGTGGGCAGGAACTTGCCCGGCTGCAGCACGGCTCTGAAGTTGGCTTCGAGCTTGGCATCATCCGGGAGAGAGGGGATCTGCACGGCGAACGCGGCGCCGGGGGCGAAAAGCATCTCGCCCGTGAAATACCAGATGAGATCCGCGGGCTCGGTCATCCCGTCCGTGGCTACCTCGCCGACGAGGTTGGCGCTGCCAGTTAGCGACGCGCCCTTGATGTTGAGCGTGGTCACCGCCACGGTCATCTCGTACAACGGCTGGCCGCGGGCCGCGGCGCCGCAGTTCTTCACCGCGGACACCGTGCCGGAGCCCTCGACGTCGCCGCACGCAAGCAAGACGTCGCCGAAGAGCTTGAGCTGACCGTCTTCCTCCGTCTCGCACATGTTCCCCCCGCTGGCCTCAACGAAGCCCTTGATGCAGCCCGCCTCGAAGTCGATACGGATGGAGCCCCAGAAGGTGCCCTTGATGTAGAGGCGCGGGTTCAAATTGAAAGCACCATTCAAAAGCAGTTCATCATATTTTAGTTTCAAGCGCTTAGTTCCGGTGCTTTCAACATGGGTTTCATCGGTTCAACCTGCGCTGCCCTACCTTGATGGTATCGAACATGAACGACGCCCGCCCCGTCAGCATGGCGCCCACGTCAGCCGCCTCGTGGTGCTTCTCCACCAAGCGCCCGGGCCCCGCAAGTTGAAATTGAAAGCAAAACTTGAAAGCAGATCATCATATCCCAGTTTCAATCGTTGAGGGTTGTAACCAGGCGCTCTGAACATGGGTTTCAACTTGCAGTGCGCGCCTACCAAGTGCGCGCCGCCGAGGCTGGCGAGCGCCTCGCGCGACGTCAGGTCGACAACTACCACGCCCCAGGGGCTTACACTCGTTCGCTTCTCAGCTCAACCTGAGCGGTTTCTCATACTCAAAACATCCCCTAAACGCCTAGATACCCCGTCCACCCCCGCCATAAATACTTCCTAAACACACCCTAAACACCCATTGTCCCACAGCGCTTAAGTTTAGCCGACAAGTGGACGAGTGTAAGCCCGTGCCACGCCCTGGATGGATCCGACTAGCCCGAGGGATCCGTTGACCGTGCGGAAGCCGTTGGCGCGGAGCGCGACGAGATCCATGGAGACCTGTGGCGTGATGGTCATCGCCTCGGTCGAGAGCAGATAGACGGAGAAAAAGGGTTCGGCGGATCCCGGTTCGATGCCGCAGAAATACGCGACGTCCGCCACCAGGTTGGGCAGCGACATCTCACCGGCGTTGATCGTGATCGTGGCGTTTCCGGACGCCTTGTCTCCCTTGAGGCACGGGTACACCAGGTCCGCCATGCCGGTGATCTCAAACCGCGGCGGCAGGTCCTCAGCGTCGCCGGGGATCAAGGGCTTACACTCCTCCACTTTTCGGCTCAACTTAGGCGCTTTTTGTGGGACAAGGGGTGTTCAGGGGGTGTTTAGGAGGTATTTATGGCGGGGGTGGAACGTGGAAGGGGTGTTTAGGCGTTTGAGGGGATGTTTTGAGTATCAGAAACGGCTCAGGTTGACGAGTGTAAGCCCCTGCCGGGGATCAACACGTAGTACTCGGCGTGGATGCTGGCGCTGTCCAGGGCGAGCCCGCACTGCGAGCCCGTCGCCCCCTCCACGCACCGGGTCTTGCTCACGGTCGCCTCGATGTCGAAAGACACGGTGGCGGAGAAGTCCGACATCTGCGAAAGGAAAGTATCCGCCTTGATGGTGCTGTCCTTGTTTGGATTCTTCGGTTCCTCACTCTTGATGAACTTGATCTTGCCAGACACCGTCGCCTCAAACAAGGGCCTTACATTCGTCCACTTTTCAGCTCAACGTACGCACTTTTTGTGGGATATGTGGGTGGGTTAGGCGCCAAAAACGGCTCAGGAGGAGCTGAGAAGTGGACGAGTGTAAGCCTATGCCTCAAACTCGAAGCCCCCATTGTCGGTGTTGACGAGGCCGGAAACGCTCATCGTGGCCCCCTCCACGGCAATGTTATCGTTTATCTGCCAATCGTTGACATCGGCCTGGGGGCAGGGGCTTACACTCGTCCACATCTCAGCTCAACATGAGCCAGTTTTTGTCATTGAAGCCACAGCTATCGTCCACTTCTCAGCTCAACCTGAGCCTTTTTTGTCACTTAAACACACAACCTAGCGCACAAAAAGTGCTCACGACAAACAGAGAAGTGGAGGTGTGCAGCCCACAAACAATGCTTACTTTGAGCTGAAAAGTGGACGAACGTAAGCCCATGCCTGGGCGTTAAACTCCATGTCGCCGTTGTCGTCGGGGTAATACAAGTCCATCGATCAGGGGCTTACACTCGTGCACTTCTCAGCTCAACATGAGCCATTTTTTGTCACTGAAGCTACAGCCACCGTCCACTTCTCAGCTCAACCTGAGCCGTTTTAGTAACTCATATCACCTAGCTTAGGCCACAAAAGTGCTCACGTCAAACTGAAAAGTGGACGTGTGTAGCCGACAAAAAGTGCTCACGTCAAGCCGAAAAGTGGACGAGTGTAAGCCCCTGCCATCGATGCGGTGGCCGTCAGAGCCTGTCCCGAGGAGTCCTTGCTCTCGACTAGAATAGAGGCCTCGAGATTCGCGAGCTTGGTCCCGGACTCGGGCTTTTTGTAGATGTAGACCTCGCCCGTCGCGTTCAAGTTCAAGCTTTTGTCGCGGTACTCCACCTCGCCGGCGATCGACAGGCTCAGACCGTTGGCCGTGGAGACGTCGAAGTTCACGGTACCGCTCCACGCCAGGCCGCCGGCGGGTGTTCGCGGCCTCGGTGCCGCCTCCATATTCTCCTCCCACGTAACCGTCGTTGTCGTTGTCGCTGTAACCTCCTCCGTTGTCGATCCGGCGTTGAGCGTCGAGGTCGTTTTCATCCCCTGGCCTAACGCGGGGGTACCGGACCCGGGCGCGCCAAACGTCTCCGACGTCTCCTCCTTCTCCGACGTCGTCACCTCGGTCCAGGGGCTTACACTCGTCCACTTTTCAGCTCAACGTAAGCGCTTTTTGTGGGCTACATGCGTCCACTTTCCGGCTAGACGTGAGCACTTTTTGTGGGCTATGTTGGGAGACTTTAATGACAAAAACGTCTCAGGTTGAGATGAGTTGTGGACTCTTGCTGTAGCTTCAGTGACCAAGAACGGCTCAGGTTGAGCTGGGAAGTGGACGAGTGTAAGCCCCTGCCTCGGTCGTCTCCACCTCGGTCATCTCCTCCTCCTCCTCCTCGACGAACAAGGGCTTGGTCGCCGTCAAAAAGCCCGTGTTGTAGTGGCGCAAGTTGAAATTGCAAGCAAACGTTAAAAGCAGTTTAAGATATTACAGTTTCAAGCGCTGAAACCATAGGCGCTTTCAACACGGGATTTGATGCTGTCGACCTGCACCGCCAGACCGTGTATGCCAGCTCGCCGTCCTCGTCGCGCGTCGCGTTGAAGCCGATCCTGATGCCCTTCATCTCAATGCCCGCGGCGGCGAAATACAGAGACTCGGTCCATCCCTCCGCAGTAAACGCCGGGTAGGCGGGTCATTGAGAACAAGCACTCGACCAAGATCGGAGCATGACTTATCTTGGCTGACCTTGGCGTGCCTTCAGGGTGAATGTGCATACAGGTGCGGGAGGAGGAGAAGGAGAATCAACGACGAGTTAAGCGCTTGTTCGCAACACCCCCCTGCCGGGCCTGGCTCCGATCCGCACGTGAAAGTCAGAGTGGCTTGCGCGCCATCGAGCTTGAGGAGGTCTGTGCTCAGCGCGACGTCCGCGTTGACGTTAACCTCCCCCCCGTCCGTGCAGGGCAGGGTGGCGCTGCCGCTGCCCTTGACGCTGAGCGTGGGGGCGCGGGCGCTGCCGGCGGTGAACTCGAAGTCGATGTCCACGGTCACGTCGCCCATCTCAAAGCTGTCCTTGACACCGTGATGTAGTGGCGCACGTTAAATTCGAAAGTAAAACTTGAAAGTAACTCATCATATTGTAGTGTCAATCGCTGAAACTATGCGCGATCAACCCGGGTTTCAACTGGTTGCACCGCCCCACCTTCGGTGAACGCGAAGGTGGCGGTGACGAAGCCGGAGGCGGCGCCGGACAGCTCCGTGCTGTAGCGGCGCAAGTTGAATTTGAAAGCAAAACTCGAAAGCGGTTCATCAAATTTTAGTTTCAAGCGCTGAAAGAGGCGCCTTCACAAGAGTAGCACGTGGTAAGATCACATAGTATCACACGCAGGCACCGAGTCAGAGACCCAAGGCGAAGGACGTCTTGTTCGGTGCTTGCAAACACGGGTTTCAACCTGCACCGCCCTACCGTGCCGATCACGTTGTCCCCGGCGAGGCCGAGCGTGCCCTCCACGGCGCCGTGCCACACGCCGTCCTTCACACTCACGCTGAGCTTCGCGTCCGTGATCGTCACGCCCTCGACCACGCTCATCTCCACCACCGTGCAGGAGGGTCATTGAGAGCAAGCACTCAACCGAGATCGGAGCATGACTTACCGTGGCTTACCTCGGCTGCCTTCAGGGTGAATGCTCATACGGGCGCGCGGAGGAGGAGGAGGAGGAGGAGATTCAACGTCGGTCGAGTGCGGTGTTCTCAATAAATGGCCCTAATCATAAGAAGAGAAGAGCGTGTGGCTATGGACAAATCGAACAAAAGACGATAAACCCTTCAACCCAGTCTCCGCTTTTGAAATAAATAGGGGTTGTGAAGGCCCTCATATGATTGGTCGAGAGGATACCACACTGACCCCTGCCGTGATGGCGAAGATCCAGTCGAACTCCCGCTCGTCGTGGCAGAACTTGGTCCCGGACGCCACGCCTTCCACGTACAAGGAGCCCTCCTCCTTGGTGTAGGGCCTGACCAAATATTCCTTTGGAATTTCCAATTCCGAATTCCCGAGCATTCTGCCTGTAATTCCCCGGAAATATTCCTATGAATGCCCAAATACATGCCGAAAACGCCGGTATAAACTCCTGAAACGCTTCAAACGTGGCAAATTTCCCAAAACGTACCCAAATTCCCGAGAAAGTGCCCAAAATCCCGGAATATTCCGGAATTCTGGAATTGCCTGAAATGCCTAAAGGGAAATCCGGCATATTTGGTCAGGCCTTACCATGATGAAGATGCCCGACGCGCTGTCGCCCTCCTCGGCGCAGGGGGTGGAGACGACGCCCACGAGCTTCACCTTGCAGGAGGGTCGTTGAGAACAAGCACTCGAGCCGAGATCGGAGACAGACTTGGTACCGCCAGGGTGGATGCTCATACACACCCACGGAGTATACGGAGGAGGAGGATATTCAGCGTCGGTCGAGTACTTGTTCCTGATAGCCCCCCTGCCTTGAACGGGGGGTTGTCGATGTTCAGCTCGAACGCGACCAAGACCGCGATGTTGGTCTCGAGGCCGTAGCCCACCTTCTTGTCGAGCCCGATCTTGGCCGCGATTTTGGCGCTCGCGGAGAAGTCATCGCCGCCCTTGGAGTAAGGCCTGACCAAATATGCCGGAATTTCCTCAAGGCGTTTTAGGCAATTCCAGAATTCCGGAATATTCTGGGAATTTTTGGCACTTTCTCGGGAATTTGGGTATCAATAGCTCTACTTGTGGGGAAATTTGCCATTTCTTTTGCGTTTCAGGCGTTTATACCGGCGTTTTTCGGCATATATTTGGGTATTTATAGGAATATTTCGGGGAATTACAGGCAGAATGCTCGGGAATTCGGAATTGGAATTATAGGAAGTTTCAAAGGAATATTTGGTCAGGCCTTATCTTGGAGACGGTCGCCATGCCCGTGAAGTACCCCCGCACGTCGAGCTCCTCGAAGGAGGGCAGCGCGCTCCAGGCGTAGTCGATGCCCGCGGTGACGGCCAGCTCGCTCAGGTAACCCTCGAGGACAAAGCTGAGGTCCTCGATCGTGAAGGTCATCAAAGAGCCGCTCACTAAGCTGGTCATCTCGATGGGCGAATCCATGTGACCCGTGACGCGGATGACGAGGCCCTCCTCGCCCTTCGTCGTAGACGCGGGGGTGTAAATCTCAGCGGTGGAGTCCAAGCAGTAGGGCCTGACCAAATGTTCTTTTGGAATTTCCTATAATTCCAATTCCGAATTCCCGAGCATTCTGCCTATAATTGCCCGAAATATTCCTATAAATGCCCAACTACATGCCGAAAAGCGCCGGTACAAACGCCAAAAACGCATAGAAAGTGGATAATTGCCAAAAAAAATACCCAATTTCCCCAGAAAGTGTCCAAAATTCCCGGTACTAGTATATTTCGGAATTTTGGAATTGCCTTAAATGCCTGAAGGAAATTCCGGCATATTTGAATATTTGGTCAGGCCCTACCAAGGAGAAGTGCTTGCCCGACACCAAGGCGTCGACGGAGGCCGCGGCTGTGATCCGCTGCTGCGGGTAGCTGAACTCCAGTGCGGCGAGGATGGTAACCCGGGTGGACCCGTCCATGGTGCAGCGGCGCAAGTTGAAATTGAAAGCAAAGATTAAAGCAGTCTACCACATTTTAGTATCAAGCGATGAAACCAGGCGTTCTCAATAGAGTAGCACGTGGTATGATCACAGAGCATCACACACGGGCATTGAGTCAGTGACCCAAAGCGAAGGATGTCATATCCCGTGCTTGCAAACACGGGTTTCAACCTGCACCACCCTACCATGGTCTCGAGGGTGTTCTCCACCGCGAGCGACAGGTCCACGCTCTCCCACTCCACGGCGCCGTCGCTGGGGTTGCGCATGATGTAGCGGCGCATGTTGAATTTGAAAGCAACAGTTGAAAGCAGTTAACCATAATATAGTTTCAAGCGCTTAGTTCCAGGCGCTCTCAACGTGGGTTTGATAGGGGCAACCTGCACCGCCCAACCATGATCGCGAACGAGACGTTCGCCACCGCTGAGAAGGAAGGCGCGGCCTCGAGCTTAAAGGTGCCCGAAAACGCGAACGTCCACTCCATCTTCGCCGTCTGCGACATGTCGCGCGCCGCGCCTCGCAGCGCCACCGCCGTCATGACCACGTCCGTCACCGTGATCCCAGCCTTGGTGACCACCTGCTCGGCCAGCGTGAACGACGCCTCGTACACCACGTGCTCGGCGCGTGGAATCTCTCCGGCGGTCTCGTACACCACGGCGGCAGATGGCGCATCCGCCGGCGAATCCGCCGGCTCATCCTCGGCGAGGAGTGAGCGGGCGGCGCGCACGTACGTGTCCTTGCACCACCTGTATCCTTTGGCGTCGGGCGTGGAGTACATCTCGCCCGTCTTGACCATCTTGGTGGGTTTGTCGCAGCACTTGCCGTAGCGGCGCAAGTTGAATTTGAAAGCAAAGTTTGAAAGCAATTCATCACGTTTTAGTTTCAAGCGCTTAGTTCCAGGTGCTTTCAACTTGGGTTTGATAGGGTCAACCTGCACCGCCCTACCTTGCCGCTGTTCGCTTTGGGCGAGTAGTACGTGTTGCAAAAGTCGTTTGTTTTGCGCTTGCTGACAAAGGGCGGGCGGCCGCCGCACGTGAGACCGACGGCGCAGTCGTTGCCCTTTGACCTGTCGTTATTGCACCAGTCCTTAGGGGGGGAGCTGGGCACGGGCGGCTGGGGCGTGGGCGGGGGCGGGCGCGGGGGGGGCGCGGACGTGCACCACATGTCAGGGGCTTAGACTCGTCCACTTTTCAACTCAACGTAAGCGCTTTTTGTGGGCTACATGCGTCCACTTTTCGGCTAGACGTGAGCACTTTTTGTGGGCTATGTTTGGTGACTTTAATTACAAAAACGTCTCAGGTTGAGCTGGGAAGTGGACTTTTGCTGTGGCTTCAGTGACCAAGAACGGCTCAGGTTGAGCTGGAAAGCGGACGAGCGTAAGCCCCTGCCACATGTATCCTTGCGCGTCGGGCGTGGAGTAAATCGCGCCCGTCGTGACCTTCTTCGTAGGCTTATCGCAGCACTTGCTGCAGCGGCGCAAGTTGAATTTGAAAGCAAAGTTTGAAAGCAACTTATCAAATGTCAGTTTCAAGCGCTTAGTTCCAGGCGCTTTCAACTTGGGTTTGATAGGGGTCAACCTGCACCGCCCTACCTTGCCGCTGTTCGCTTTGGGCGAGTAGTAGGTGTTGCAGAAGTCGTTATCCACGATTTAGCGGCGCAAGTTGAAATTGAAAGCAAGGTTTGAAAGCGGTTCAACACATTTCAGCTTCAAGCGCTGACACCCAGCGCGGTCAGCCCGGGGTCAACCTGGGGTCAACCTGCACCGCCTTACCTTGTTGTAGCGGCGCAAGTTGAAGATGCAAGCAAAAAATGAAAGCAGTTGCCGTGTCTCGTATTTTAGTTTCAAGTGCTTAGTTTGAGGCGCTTTCAACACGGGTTTCCAAGGTTTCAACTTGCACCGCCCTACCTTGATCTTGTCGACGAACGGCGGTCGGCCGCCGCAATTGAGACCGACCGCGCTGTAGCGGCGCAAGTTGAAATTGAAAGCAAAATCTGAAAGCGATTCATCATATTTCAGGTTCAAGCGCTGAAACCAAACGCGGTCAACTCGAGGTCAAACTGGGGTCAACCTGCACCGCCCGACCGCGCAGTCGTTGCCGTTGGTCCTGTGGTTGTTGCACCAGTCCTGACACCAGGGTCATTGAGAGCAAGCACTCGACCGAGGTGGGAGTATGACTCACCACCGTGGCTTGCTGAGGCTTGCCTTGAGGGTGAATGCTCATGCAGACGCGCGGAGGAGGAGGACGAGGTGGAGGAGGAGGAGGAGGAGGATGAGATTCATCGTCGAGTCATGTGCTTGTTCACAATAACCCGCCTGCCTGAGGGGGAGCGTTGGGCGGCGGCGGCAGGGGCGGCGGCGGCCTGGGTGGGGGCGAGTACTCCACGCACGTGACCCACGACGTGATCTGCGCGCCCTTGGCAGTCTTCTTGGTCGCCTTGTCGCAGCACAGCGGGGACGTCGACGACGGGTTGTCGGGTTTTCCGTGGCCGAAGCCCTCGCTCGCGCACTTGCAGCCCGCGACCATGTTGTCTTTGGAACACACGTCGGTGGGCGGCGGGCTCGGCGGCGAGGGCGGCGGAGAGGTGGTCGCCGAAGAGGGCGGCGGGGAGCTCGGCTTACTGGGCTTACCGGGCAGCTCGATTGGCGAAGGCTGCGGCGATGGCGATTCCTCAACAACAGCCTCCTCCTGGGGTGTTTAGGGGGTGTTGAGGGGGTTTTCAGAGGGTGTTTAGGGGGTGTTTAGGGGGTGTGCAGGGGGGTGTGCAGGGGGGTGTGCAGGGGGTGTGCAGGGGGGTGTTTAGAGGGTGTGTAGGGGGTGTGCAGGGGGCACCTCGTACTCCGTCGTCTCGCACGCGCTGAAGTTGTAGTACACGCCCGTCCCGCGGTGTAGCGGCGCAGGTTGAAATTGAAAGCACAGATTGAGAGCAGTTTCTCATGTTTTAGTTTCAAGCGTTCAGATACAGGCGCTTTCAATGTCGGTTTAACAGGGTCAACTTGCACCGCCCTACCGCGGAGTTTGTCCAGCTGGATTTCCTTGCCACCGTCGTAGGAAATCTCCACCCACAGCTTGTCCCCCTGCGGGCAGGGGCTTACACTCGTCCACGTCTCTGCTTAAACTCAGTGTCGGGTCTGGTATCGAAGCTATGGTATCGGATCCCGTTCGACCAATCAGAACTGTCCATTTCGAAAATCCCACCGACCGACTCGCCGAGAGTCCGA
>Ga0307489_10001028_pt1 | contig 17957 bp, 30 predicted proteins | sample SB12metaG_FD_202247 | JGI IMG/M metagenome (GOLD analysis project Ga0307489, IMG submission 202247) | Sea-ice brine microbial communities from Beaufort Sea near Barrow, Alaska, United States - SB 1.2 | ecosystem: Environmental > Aquatic > Marine > Coastal | place: USA: Alaska | collected...
GATGGAATTGCCAGCCAGTAGTTTCACCACAGCTGCCACGGCTGTCACAGCCGGCAGTTGAGCTCCCCCTTTTCAACAGCTCAACTTACGCATCTTCGAAATATGAAGTGGGATTCAACTGCGAGTGGTTTGCAGGACAGAACCACAGATGCCAGAGCTGAGACAGCTGGCCAGCAGACCCTAAAACCCTAAAACCCTAAACAAACAAACCTAACCCCTACACCCGAAAACCCTAAAGCCCTAAAAGCCAAAACCCAAAACCCAAGGGAAGCAGCGTGAGCCCCTGCCTTGGCAGCGTGGTCTGCCGCTGAGTAATCGGAGTACGACCGGTCACCGTCGTTGTCGTCGTCTTCGTCCGCGGCGGCGGCGGCGGCGGTGGCGGCGGCGGCAGCGGCGGCGGCGGCGGGAGTTTCAGGTGACTCGTATGCCGCTTCTTCAGAGGACGCACTTGACATCCATAACACACTCTGCCCTAACCCGTCCTCCGTCGAATAATCAGAATAGGACCGGCCACCGTTGTCATCGTCTTCGTCCATAGCGGCAGCTGCGGCTGCGGGGGCGGAAGGAGAATCGTCGATGGATATCCCTCCTTGCAATAGCCTGTCGCTGGCAACCGTCACATATCCCCCCACCCCGCCCTCATCCTCATCCACCTTCCGATCCACTTCCCCCTCCACCTGAACCTCCACCGGCACCGCCATCGCCGCCGCCACCGCCACCTCCAACCCAACATCCAATCCCACCCTGTACTCATTCTGCCCCCACTCCGCGGCCAGCTCGCGTCGCAGCTGCCGCCGACGCTCTCCCTCGCGCTCCCGCCGCCGCTGCTCCGCTGCTGTCATCTCCGTCAGCAGTGGAAGCAGCACCGGGTGGATGAAAAACGCATACCCTAAAGATAGGGCCGAAGGTAACTCATGCTCGCCACGTCTGCTCAACCAACGATAGTATCAGACACTACGCATAATCAGTAATGGGGTCACATTTGCAGATATCGTACATCGTGGTCGATCATTAGACCTGCAATAAGTGTCACGCCGGACGACCAAACGGCTGATAGTCGTCACGGCAGTCGGTGCCCAGAAATACGAACTTGAGGACTGGTTACAAGGCATAATTCACTCCCCCCCACCCAGCAGCGGAAACGCTTGGATGCTGTCCACGTCTGGGTGGCCCCAGAAGAATGCACATGCGCCCCCGGGGGTCGCCGCGACGGCCAGCATCCAGGGACACGCTGACAAATTGTGTTCTATTACAGACTAGGGTGATGAAGTCTCTCATAAAGAATATGTTTGGCGCAGAACGGACATCGGTGTCATCCCTTCAGGGAGGCGCCAATGATGCTCTCCATTTCACGGCATGTTATTTAACTCATGGAACGACGGAGGGTCTGACATGCGGTGGGTGCCGTGGCGAGCATTATATCCAGGGACGGGGCAACCATGCTTGCTGCGTCATGCCATGCCATTGGACTCATGGAATAGGGGCTGACATTCGGTGGGTGACGTGGCGAGCATTATGCACTCAGCCCTACCGGCATCCCCGAGCTCACTGCGTGCCATGCTAGAATGCCGACCAGAGACAGAAGCAGGATAACGCCCACGGCGCCGGCGCGCTCGAGCGAGGAGATGTCGCGCGCCAGGCACCAGGGACATCATAAGCGCTCTGTCTAGATATGACATGATCAAGCAGTTCTGGGGACTGTCCAAATAGAGCATATCAGTTTCAGAATGAGAGTATTGAGGTGGCTGAATTTCCATGTACTAGTAGAGAACTGACGAAAATCGCTCTTCACAATGTGCTTCATTATCGGTATAGCATGCTTCATACTGAACTTCCAGGAGCGTTCAACTGAAAGAGGTTTGTGATGCACTATTTGGACAGTCAACATATCTGCATAGCCGAATAGCACAATGACGTGCTCCCATACGTGCCCACGTATCATGAAGTCAGCGGCCCCACCAGGCACATGGGCGAGAGCACGGTGAGGGTAAGGAACATCATTGAAACCTGGCCGCTGGCGCCGAGCGACAGGCGGAGCGGGGTCAGGCCTAGGTCTGTCAGCACTCCAGGGAACGGCGAGCACTCAGTAACCGACCCGCCATCCCCACCTTGTCCACCGCCGGTGATGAGGCCGTAGCCGCACATCACACGCCCCCCCGCCTGTGTCCCAGGCCTTACACCAGATGGATTTCCCTTCTCAGCTCAAACTTACAGGCGCTGGCCGCGCATCTCCGAGGTAGTCTGGTGGGACAACTTGCGTGGTTGCAGGAAACAAGCAGCTTACATTGGAATAAGTTGGGAAGGGCGAAGAACAGAGTTGGGCCGTGCCTCGGACAGCACAGCGAGCCCCCCACACGCGGTACCGAACAGTAGCACTATCAGAGCGGCGCGCGCGGCGGCGCTCCACCCCGCGCCCCCCGCCAGTTCCGTCAGCTCCGAGCACCACGGCCGCGCAATCGTCCACTTTTCAGCTTAACACGAGCACTTGTTGTGGGATAAGTTAGTTTGTTTAAACCCAGTCTCCGCTTTCGGAACCGTAGTACATGTACGCTCTCGACCAATCATATGAGGGCCTTCATACCCTACGGTTCCGAAAGCGGAGACTGGATTTAAGTGACGTGTCAAACACGGCTCAGCCTAAGCCGATACGTTTTCGAGGGGAAGTCCATGGTGTGATGTGGCCCCGCCTCGAACGCCAGCGTGGTGCCGCCCCGCGCACACAGCCCCGCGTCGTGGCACCGCTTCGCGCATCGCGTAGAAGGGACAAGCGAATGAAGCTCGCCTCGTCATCAATTGGTTCGTGCTGCCGACGCCGCTGGTGCGGCCTGGCTGACATTGCTCTCCACGCCGCCGACAGTCTCTGTCCGCTCATTGAAATGGTGGGAGTTTGGTAAATGGTCACCATGTGAGTGCTTTACAGGTTATCCCATATACCACGCCCATACATGACTCGATGAACGTGGTGAGTAAATTATTGCTTTGGCCCTTACCGAATGAGCAGCACGCAGGTGTAGTCGTTGAGTGCAGCGACAGCCACCACCGTGGCGAGGCCGAGGGCGACGCCGGTCAGGGAGAACGCGTACGGCAGCGGGAATATGGGGCCGCCTGCGTGATGCGCGAGCGACGAGAGATGTGGAGGAGACGGAGTGAGTGAGAGCTGACAGGCGGCACCCCGAATTCCGAACCCCGAGGCTGACTATCCTGTAGCTGCGAGTAGGCCAAGCGTTTCCCCATACCTCTCGTCGCGCGCGCTACGAACATTCCCTTGGTCGCCGTCGCGCGCAGCCGCCCATCCGCACGAGCAAAGGGACGCCCGCGCGTGTCGCAGCCCTGGACAAGAGCGCGCCGCGCGCGCGCTTGGCAGCGAGTTCTTGGCCTAGTCAGAAGTCAGCCTCGTACACACGTGGCACACAGCCACCCAATTGATGTTGCTGGTGATGGTTGGGTTGAGGCTGGCAGTGTTGAGAATGTGAGGCAGCGTGCACTTACCAAACATCGCGAGGCACAAGGTTCCCGCCACCGCCGCCACGGCGCGCCACTCCCCCGCGCCCACCTCCTTGGCGCACGCCGCGTCATATTGTCGCACCCGCGGGTAACGAGATGCCGACGTGGATATAAAAATACCAGTAGTCGCGGTCGAGGTCGCGGCCGACTCGGTGGAGTTCCCGCGGCCTATGGGCGCCGCCGGTCCAGGCGACGACGCGCGCTCGTCGACGGGGAGGAGCGGTTCTTCCATGCCTGCCGCGCCCGATAGTGGAGCACCTGTCACAGTGTGGCATTGTCTTGATGGCGTCGCGTCGCTTCAGCTGGCGCAAGCCGTTTTGTTATGGGTTATGGGACGCGCTTCGCTTGTCTGGTCGGCCGGGTGTCCGCTTGCAAACCACTTACCTGAGGACCTCAACTTGAGCTTGAACGACAGCTCGATGACGCGTTCGGGGTGACATCCACCGGGTGGGTGCACAACGCAACCCGCGGGCACCCGTCCGAACGTCCGACGGCGGCTGCGCGGAGCGCCCGCACCGCATCCCAGTTACCACCGAGCTCTGACCACTCAGGTGTGCCCGCCGTAACTGATTACTTTGTAACGAAGCGAAGGTGGGTACGCTCGTTGCTTTTTATACGAGCACTGCAACTCCCTTCCTCCGCGGCCCTATCCCGCCCCCGGCGCGCTCACGCCCCGCCCGGCGTCCCGTGTCTTACCGAGTGACCGCGCCCCCCGCACCGCGCTCCAGGCCACATCCGAGCCCCGACTGCGCACACAGCTTCACCCGTAACTGATGGATGAACGAAGGTGTCACTCCATACTTGTTGCGAGCACTCGGGGCCACTCCTTTCCCGCGCGGCCCTATCCCCGCCCGGACGCGCTCACGCCCCCCCGCATCGCCCTTGGTTCGGTTTCGCAGGGACGCACCACGACGACCGCGCCGGGACATTCCGGGAGGGCGGATCGGCGCGGCATCGGCGCCAGCACCACAGTGGTCGGGGGCAGGGCCTGTTTCTACGATTGTCGCGTTTGAACCAGAGTCGCCACGCCATCGCAGCTGCGGTTGTGCCTGCCTGCACCCACTACCAGCTGGCCCCGGTTACTACCTCGAAGGTACTGATGCTGACGTTGAGCTACGACAGAAGCGCGTGTACGGCCCTGGGCAGCAGTGGAGTAGGTTGTTGGCATCGGAGCTCGTCGCATCAGGGCTTCTGGGCAGCCTCCGCTGAGATCAGTGTGCGTGCTCGTTGTTGGTGTGGACGGTGTGGACGGAGGGCAGGGGCTTACACTCGTCCACTTCTCTGCTCAACGTAAGCGCATTTTGTGGGTACGTTGGGTACCTTCAGTAAATATATGGTTCATAACTCGTCACGAACTGGAGACATTACGGCTCGCTGACTAAAACGGCTTTGGTTGAGCTGAAAAGTGGACGAGTGTAAGCCCCTCGACGGAGGGCGGAGGTAGGGCGGTATGACGCGCTCGAGTCTCGACGACGTCAGAGAGGGAGCGGCGAAACCGTCGGTGGGGATATCGCAGCGCCCGGGGGGTGGTGCGGGGCATCAACGGCGCGACGAGGTTCTGCTGCCGCCGCTGGATGGGCAGAAGGGGCCGAGGGACGGCAGCGGCAGCGGCGGCGGGGGAGGGGGCAGCAGCGGCGGCGAGGGCTCTCCAGGGAAGGGCCCCGGGCACGGCGCGAAAGAGGTACGGGCTTGCACCCGTCCACTTTTCGGCTCAACCTGAGCGATTGTGGTCACTGGAACCACCTAACGTACACCATCAAAAATGCTTACCTTGAGCTGAACAGAGGACGAGTGCAAGCCCTTGGAAGGAGGAGTGGTTCTCTATGATGGAGGGGTTATCCTTGACTGCGTCGCAGATTCGCCGGCTCGCCATCTTAGCCTTCGGCTCCCTCGTCACCAACTGCACGTATTCGCTCCTTGCGCCATTCTTCCCCACCATCGCGCATAAGCGTGGGATCAGCGACTTTCACGTGGGGCTGATTTTCGGCACCTTCGGTAAGGCGGTGCAAGTTGAACCGTTAAGGCGGTGCAAGTTGAATCGCATTGAAACGTTTATTGAAAGCGCCTCGTTTAATCTCGTGAAGCTGAAACATGATGAAGCTGAACGCTTTTCAACGTTGCCCACAATTTCGGCTTGCGCCTCTTCACTTTGCGCTCGCCGCCTTCATCACAGCACCGTTCGCCGGCATCGCGCTGCAGCAGAAACGGTGCACGCGCAAACAGATGATGATCTTTGGCATGCTCCTCAATGCCGTGTTCACGGCCACATTTGGCCTGCTGGAGTTCGTCGACATGGGGGGGGACGAGGAGGGCGACGTGGGGGATGAAGAGAAGGGCAAGGGCGTGTGGGTGTACCTGGCGCTGGCGTACGGGCAGGGCGGTGCAGGCTGACACCTGGTTGACTCCAGGTTAACCCCAGGTAGATCCCAGGTAGACCCCAGGTGGACCCAAGGTCGACCCCAGGTTGACCCCAGGTTGAACCCAGGTTGACCACAGGTTGACCCCAGGTTGACTCAAGGTTGACCCCGGGTTGACCACGCTTGGTTTCATCGATTGAAGCTAAAATACGATGAAGTGCTTTCAAACTGTGCTTTCAAGTGCAACTTGTGCCTTGAAAGTTTACTTACAAGTTCAACTGGCGCCTCTACGTACGGGTCACGCATTCTAGCCGGGGTGGGGTGCGGGCTGTTAGACACGTCGCTTTATGCCCTGATCGCTGCCATGTTCGCAGGACATAAGTACCTGCCAGCGCTCATGGCAGGGCCTCACACTTATCCACTGTTCGGCTCAACTTGAGCGCTTTCTGTGGTACAGTCAGAGAGTGGCAAAAACGCCTCAAGTTGAGCTGGGATGTGGACGAGTGTAAGTCCCTGGCTCATGGGGACCATGGAGTCGGTGTGCGGCCTGGGCTTTGTCGCTGGCCCGGCCATCGGAGGGATCCTGTACGACTCCACATCCTTCTTCTACACGCTGTTTTTGCCAAGCGCCGTGCTCATTGTGTACACGTTGCTGCCAGCTTTTCTGCTGCATGAGCCCAAGGTGAGGCGGTGCAGGGTGACCCTATCAAACCCACATTGAAAACGCTTGGATCTAGGGACTTGAAACTAAATATGATATGTTGCTTTCGAATTTGCTTCCAGTTTGCTTTCATATTCAACTTGCGCCGCTACACCAAGGCACCCAATTCGGAAACCCACGGGACAGCTGGCACGAGAAATTGCGAGATGGAGCCGCTGCGTGCGTCCGAGTCGAACCAACAGACAAGACGACGGAAATCCGTCGACGGCGACGGGGGTAGCAGGAGTCCCAGAAGTCCTAGGAGTCCCAAGGGCACAACAGGGCGCGGCGGGGGCGGGGGCGGGGGGCAGGCTGCGAGCTCCAGTGGGGGAGGTGGAGGCAGCGAGAGTGTGGGCGGTGGAGGGGGTGGTGGCGGGGGCGGGAGCTGGAGCCCAAGCAAAGAGGGTGGGGGCGGGGGCGAGGTAGAGCCGACAATGCGCGAGTTATTCGGGACCTTCCGCTTCTGCTCCGTGTGCATGTCAGGCAGGGCCTTCCAATCGTTCCCTTTTCAGCTCAACTTAAGCTGGTTCGTCCATGAAAGCACTGACTCATCCCTCGCAGGTGCTTATGTTCAGCTGCAAAGGGAACGATCGGAGGACCCTTGGTGTACACTCGTCCACTTTTCCGCTCAACCTAGGCCGTTTTTGGTCACTGACCCACTGAAACCTCCCAGAGTGTCCCTCAAAGGTGCTTACGTTGAGCTGAAAAGTGGACGAGTGTACGCCCCTGATGTCGGGCATGTTAGCCAACGTGCAGTTCGGGTACCTGGAAGCCACCTACTCGGACCACGCCGAGCATGCAGGGTCGGCCAAGCGCGTGGGTATACTCTTCGCGATCATGGTAGGGCGGTGCGGGTTGAGCCCGAGTTCAAACCAGGTTGACCTGATCCTAAAGCCCAAACCCTGAACCATGAACCCAATACCAGTTTGACCGTGCTTAAAAATGTGGTTTTAGCTAACATACAGTATAGTGCTTCCATGTTTTGCTTTGCCTTCAGCTTGCGCCCGGAGGGAGGTGGTTAACCCTTGCCTTGTGAGTGCCTTAGGGCTCGATGAACGTCACAATCACATGATAAAATGTGCGTCCCTACATAATGGCGTTGACCTACTGCCTGCTGACCTCCCCAGTGGGTGTGATGGTAAACCACATCGGTTTCCACACCTGCATGTCGCTGGGATTCATCATCACCTCCATCGGGTATGTGATATTGGTGCCGCCACCGTGGTGGGGCCAGTGGTTCAACGACCTGCCCGGTCGCGAGCACTTCGCCATGGTCATTGCTGGCTTGGGTGCCGCGTTTGCGTACGTGCCGATATACCCGGCGCTGCTCCGGGCCAGCGGGAAGGAGAGCGTGGAGGTAGGGGCAGAGAAACAATGCTCGTCACGTCATCCAGCATGTTGACGAGCCACGCATATCAGGTATATAACGCGAACGAAGTGCTTCGATCAATCAGAAGCGTCGTAACCAATCGCGGCGGCGCAAGTTGAAATTGTAGTGGCGCGAAGTTCGAAAGCGCTTGAACATTTTTCAGGTTGAAGCGATGAAATCAAGCGCGGTCAGCCCGGGGTACAAAGGGGGCCAGTCTGCACCGCCTTAACGTGTCTACCATGATTCACTCGTCCCTACGTGGAGGGAGTCGCAGATTTAGTGGCCGGGGTGACGGGATCGAGTTTCCAGCTTGGCAATTTTCTCGGGCCGGTGACCGCGGGGCTTGTGGTGTCGTATACCGAGACGTACCACGACGCCATCATGTTTATCGTGATCATATTCCTGGTGCAGGCCGCGGTGGAGCTGCGGGGCGTGATAGGGATCAAGTGGTGATTAACACGTACCTCATAGGACTAGTGCTGGGGGTTGTGTCGAGTCTCATCGAATAAAACAACATTCATCTATACTTACGCCCGAACGTGCGCTTGTCTACTGCCAACATCGGAGCGTTCAGGCGCGCGAGCTCCTTGGGCTGGTAACCGCGGGGCTGGTGGTGTCGTACACTGAGACGTACCACGACGCCATCATGTTCATCGTGATCATACTTCTGGTGCAGGCGGCAGTGGAGCTTCGGGGCGTGATAGGGATCAAGTGGTGATTAGCACGTACCTCATAGGACTAGTGCTGGGGGTTGTGTCGAGTGTCATCGAATAAAACAACATTCATCTATACTTACGCCCGAGCGTGCGCTACCGCTAGCGTTCAGCGCTCAAGCGCGCGAGCTTCTTGGTCCAGTGACCGCGGGGCTGGTGGTGTCGTACACTGAGCCGTATCTCGACGCTATTATGTTCATTGTCATCAAATTCCTGATACAGGCTGCGGTGGAGCTGCGGGGCGTGATAGGGATCAAGTGGTGATTGGCACATCTGGGGACTGCCCAAATAGAAGCGCAACATTTTAGTTGTAGATTGGGATGCTTGTTTGTGTTGTTGGAGCAAACAAAACAGCATTCTCAAAAGCCACGACTGCTGTCCTGCGATTACGCCTCACGAACACCGGACACACACACAGGCCCAGCACGCCTGAACGGCCTTCGGCGTCCATCGAGCTTCTTTTTATATATTATCTTTTCACAACATTGTCACATATTCTACCGCCCACAAACTATTTATGTACTCCGCGCGGCGGCGGCGAGGCTGGTGTCCAGCATCGCTCGTGCCCGCACTGCCGCATCCGCGCTGACTCCGAACCCGCACTCCTCCCCCCCACCGCCGGTCGTTTCGCACGCGTTCAGTAGTTGCCGCACCTGCGCCGCCGTCGCCACGTTGCGGCCCGCCCCGACCCCCGTCGCCGTCGCCGCGCCCACAGCTGTTGCCAACGCCAACGTCTGCTCCAGCCTTCAACTATTGCCGATGAAAACAGGCATTCAAACCGAGATTAGTCGACTTGCCCGCATTACTCACTTTCAGGGTGAATGCTCACACAGACGAACGGAGGAGGAGGAGGAGGAGGAAGCGGAGGAGGGGGAGGAAGAAGAGGAGGAGGAGGAGGAGCTATGAGCGAGAGATACAACGTCGGTGGAGTGCTTACTGTCAATAACCCCCCTGCATCTCACGAAGCTCGTCCGGCGGCACATCACCTCGCCCGGCAGCGGTTCTCTGTTTCCGTTGTGTCATGATTTCGAGGTACCCCAGTACCACGGCGGCGGCAGCGCTGTCACCACACCCAACCGTGTCGCCCACTTCCACCACCGGTGACCCAAAGCTAACGCTGTCGCCGCCACGTGGGAACAACACTGCGCCATCGGCACCGCACTTGATCACAATCCACTCCGCTTTGCAACCTGGTCGACTGAGCAATGCCTCCGCCACCGTCCCCGGCTCCTAGGGCCCGACGCGTGCAATATTCAGGCGTGTGCATGCGGCAGGGATTGCGCATCAAATATTCATAGGATATCGTTGCCATGTCATGGGGTGTGAGATCAACTTCAATCATGGGAACGATATCGGTCGTCACTTCACTGGTGTTGTCATACACCTGTCCTTACCGGCTTCAGCCCAGCGCCGGTGGCCCCCGCGCCCACCGCCGTACCCCCCAGCGCTCCGTGCTCCGCCCCCGCGTCGCACTCCACCAGCGCCGCAGCCTCCTCCAATGTCGCCAACACCACGTCGCACGCCCCCATAATTAGGGACTGGAGTATAGTGCTCTCCACGTCATAAGATGCCATTTAACTTAAGATACGAGGCCCAAAATGCGTTTGATGCCGTGCCGATTAGTATCCATCGGCCCCTACCCAGGATGGTGTCTAGCGCCTGTCGCCGCTCGGGCTCGCGCACAAAGGTGAAGGCGCGCGGGCCCGGGTCGAAGAACACGCCAGCGCCATTGGCCTGACAGGAGGGTCGTTGAGAGAACAAGCACTCGACCGAGATCGGACGGAGCAAGGCCTACCTTGTGTGTGAGTGCTCATACATACGTGCGGAGCATACCGAGAAGGAGACGGAGGAGAAGGAGGAGAAGGAAGAGGATGAGGAGGAGGATGTGCAAAGTGAGTGAAGTGCTTGTTCTCACTCACCCCCCTGCCTTAGCCAGAGCGATGGCGCTTTCCACGGCTGACGGCGTCAACTCGTCGAACACAAAGCCGTTCACAAATACCGCGTCGCACTTGGCCAGCGCCCTCGCCGCGGCGTCGTCCACCCCTTTCACCTCCGCCTAGGGGCTGGTGGATAGTGATCGCCACGTCACACGATGCCATACTCAATAATCGAGGGTTCGATAGGCGTTTGATGACGTGGCAAGCACTATCCGTCAGTCGCTACCTCCGCCAATAGCGGCCACGGCCCCAGATCGTATCGGCTGCAGAAAGCGTGCCCCCCCGCGCCGTCCGTTAGTACGAAGCATAGCAGCGTTTGCGTCATGTTGCGCCCTGCGCTCGCCGCCGCGTCGGGCGACACCAGCCGCCGCAGCGGCACGCCCTCGGTGTATTGCCACAAGTCGAAACTGAAAGCAACGCTTGAAAGCGCTTCACCATATTTCAGTTTCGAGTTCTGAAACTCTCCTCCTCCTCCTCCTGCTCCTCCACCTCCTCCTAGGCGCTTCCAGCCCGGGGTCAACCTGGATACAACCTGCACCGCCCCACCTCGTCAGCCAGCACCTGCTGCAGGAACTGGCCGTACACATCGTCGCCAATGTGCCCGGCACACAGGGTCACGCACTATGTTCCCACGTTACTTTGAAGCTCTGTTCTGTTCCGAGGCGGCTTGGTCATCCTATCATAGCTGACCTTTAGATACGCACACACGATGATCATTTCGTTCTGTTCTTCAGTGAGGCTATGGTATGCTAGCTGATGTTTTCAAATACTCACACACACACTCACGCAGATAGGGTCATACACTGGTCATCAAGTCACCGTGGTGTTTCAACTTGAGCAACCTCGAGGTATCAGCTTCAGTCAAGTCGCGGTGACTCGAATTAGGCTTGAAACGGGAAGTGTGACATTAGGCCCTGCCCGCGCACTCGGCGCGCAGCCCCAGGCGCGCGGCGGCGATGGCGAAGTTGCAGCTCCCGCCCACCTCCCAGATGGATTGGTTGGCACCGTTGTCCGCCGTCACCCAGGGGCCTAGACTCGTCCACATTTCAGCTCAACGGAAGCACATTTTGTGGGAAGCGCTGGTGGTCTCAGTCTTGTCAGTGACAACTACGGCTCATGTTGAGCAGAAGAGTGGAAAGGTGTAAGCCCCTCGTCCACTACAGCTCGCCGTTAGCACTATTTTTGTAGGATGAGCTGGATGGCGTCACACTGTCAGTGACGACAACGAATAAGGTTGAGCTGAGATGTGGGTGAGAGTCAGCCCCTGCCGTGAGCTGCGTCAGCATGGCCTCGGACTTGACTTGCCCCGGGGGCGGGATGGGCCCATGGGGCAGCAGGATGTCGACGCACAGGTTGCCCAGCGCCACCACGTCCACCGTACCCTCGTCGGCGCCTGCGACAACAACGAGGAGAGAACTGTCTTGAAACGCGAAACCCAGAGGGGTAACCCACCCAGGGGTTGAGGTAGTGGCCGTGCATTGGCCAGCTACGTGCGGCAAGCTACGCTGAATTGTGTAGAATTCTTTTCATGACGTGAGATGGAGTGAGACCCGTGCGGGGAGTACCACAGCGAAAAGGGGACGCGCGCGGAGGCCCGGCGCCGTTTGTTGAACCGCCGCCGCGTAGCGCGCGAGTTGCGTTGGTGCTGCGGGAGGCCGGTAGACGTCGAGACGCGACGCCGAGGCTCGAGACACGAAATATGTGATCCCCCCAAGTGGTGCGCAAATTGAAGGGGAGGCCCACACCGCTCCGCTCCAGCGCCCCCCAAACCCGGGTACGTGCGTGGCTAGCCGTCCAAGCGCGATGGCTGTTGATGACGCGAGGCTAGTCGGCGAGCCGTGCCTAGACAGCCGTGAGCCATAGCCGACGTCCATCCCAAGGCCAATTTACCACGATTTCATCAAGTTGACACCACAACACCAACCTTGTGCGGCCTGGGTGAGCGATGACGCCTGATCGATGGCGCCGCTTGCAAGCGCGCGGCGGCGCGCGGCTGGGTACGTCAACGGAGGCGCGTGCTTTCTCCTTGGCGCCGAGTTAGCCGACCCCGCCACCCCAGACGGGCCCGCGAGCGAACCCGACAGGCCCCGCGCGGAGACGGCAACGTGACCATGCCCTCGAAACGTTGGGGATATCACGGCACCCTTTGCGTGGGCCATGGACTGCGCCATGTTTTAACTGAGAAGGGGCGCGCGTCGGGCTCTGCTCCTGGCCGCGCGGTCGAAACGTGGAGGTGGATGCCTCGTGCACGAGCAACGTCGCGCGCGCGTTGTTTGCCCTCCCCTGCAGCACACTGGGGCTCTCTTTTCGGGTTTAGGGTTAGGATCTCTGGTTTAGGGTTTCCGAAACTCATGACATGGCGTCGGGCAGGTGCCCACTTGCGCACTCCACCGCACCCTCCGCGCCGCCCGCTGCTGTTTCTTCGTTGCCAAGTGAACACGCAAGGCACGAACGGGTTCGGGTTCATTGTGTTGTTGCGGGATGAATGGCGACGGCGAGGCGCGATGGGGTGGCGAGGGGGCGTCGCCCGCGCAGTCCCGGGATGCGGTCCAAGTGATGGCGCAAGTGTTCGATCACTTGCCGGCGGCGGGGCGCATCGGGTGTACCGCCGTGTGCCGCGCTTGGTGTACCGCAGCACTCTCGGGGAGCATAAGCATCACTACCGGTACGGAGGTATCACCATCAAACACTCGACCGACGCTGGAAGGCGGACGAGTCCGCAACTCTGTATGAGCCATCACTCTGCAGGAAAGTCATAAGTTATAAACTCCGATCGGTTCGGGTGCTTGTTCTCAGTGACCCTCCTGACCGGCGCTGGCGGGGGGGTCGGGGGCAGGGGCTTACACTCGTCCACTGTTCAGCTCAACTTGAGCGCTTTATACCGGATAGGGGGTGCGCGTAGGGGTTGCGTAGCCCATGTTAAGGGGGTGTTTAGGGTGTGTAGGGTGCTTTTGTGTGTCAGACACGGCTCAAGTTGAGCTGAAAAGTGAACGAGTGTAAGCCCCTGGTTCCCGGCGGCGATGGCGACGCCGATCATCTTTCCATCGCGCTTTCGGGGTGGAAGGCAGGGGCTTACACTCGTCCACTTTTCGCCTCGACGTAAGCGCTGTGTGTGGGATAAGGGTGTATTTAGGGGTTGTTGAGAGGGTGTTCAGGAGGTGTTAGGCGGTATCAGGGGGTTTTTAAGGTGTATTTTGTGTCAGAAACGTCTCAGGCTGAGCTGGAACTGGACGAGTGCAAGCCCCTGGTGTAAGGGTCTCAATCTGCAAGGGTGTCACCTCGCGGGGGATGCGATGCAGGCGCTGGCAGTAGGGTCTGGCAGAAACCGCTCGCCACGTCATAGCCTGCCAGGCATCTCGAACAGTCGTGGAGCGAGTGGCCAGGCTAGGAACGTGGTTGCGGCGAGTGTGTACGGGTACACCAGTGCACGATGAGTAATAAGTCAGGGAACGGGTGGCCAGGGAGGAGTATGCGGCGAGTGTGTACGGGCTCACTAGTATGGTACAAGCATTCAGTGAACGAGTGGCCAGGCTAATCGAAGGTCGAACTTGCGTGTCGCTGACGAGTGGGGGAGGGGGTTGGTTCCTTGTCCTTACCCCGCGTTGCGCGGGTGCCTCCAAAGTCTAGCGTGGTTGAACTTGGAGTTTGCGATGGAGGTGACGGACGCGCACGTGGCGGCGCTGGCAGCGCGCGGGACGCTGCAGCAGGTGAACCTCAACGCGGCGCAGGACGTGGGCGACGCGGCGGTGCACGCCCTGGCGCGGGGCTGTCCGAGGCTCACGGTAGGGCCTGACAGATAATGAGCGCCACGTCATATGATAGCACTAAACAAGAACAACGAGGGTAAACAGCGCATGTCGGAGCCGTGGTGGGCAAAGGGTCCGGCAGATAATGCTCGCCACGTCATAGGATGTCATTTGACTCAAGAAACGAGGGTTTCCGCTGTGGAGGATGACGTGGCAGGCATTACATGTCAGGCCATGCATCACGGAGATCGGGCTGTACTGGAACGTGCGAGTGACTGACGACTCCATCGTGGCGCTGTGTGCCGCGTGCCCTCTGCTCACCAAGGTGAACCTCAGCGGCAGGGGCTTACACTCGTCCACGTGTGCAAATGTGGTTTTTTGTTCTAGGTGAGTCGGCTGACCCGTCAGGCCAATCTACTTTTGAATACACACACACACCCTCACACACACTTATCCCCGTTGTGGCTTGATGTGAGCACCGTTTGAGGGACACATTGGGTGGCCTCTGTAGATTTACGTGACCATATCGGCTCAAGTTGAACCGAGACGTGGACGAGTGTAAGCCCTTGCACAGCGGGTGCAAGCGCCTGACGGACCTCAGCGCCAGGGCCATCGCCAAGCTGAAAAAACTGGAGTTTCTGGACATCACACGCTGTTACTTTACGAACCAGGGGCTGGTGGACATCGCCCTCAGCCCCAGGGGGGGCTTCAACCTTCGGCACTTGAACCTGTACGCCGTGTCGACGTACACCGACCGTTCCTTTGCATGCCTGGCGGTGCTGTCCAATCTACGGTTCTTGGACCTGTGTGGCAGGGGGCTTTACTCGTCCACTTCTCAGTTCAGCCTGAGCCGTTTGTTGTCATTGAAACCACCCAACACACCCAACATGTCCCACAAAAATTGTTCACGACAAGCCGAACAGTGAACTAGTGTAAAGGGCTCACACTCGTCCACTTCAGCTGAACCTGCGCAGCCTATGTAACTGACTGACTGCCGCCAACCAGCGTATCTCAGCAAAAGTGCGTACGTTGAGCTGAACAAGTGACAAGTGTAAGGCCCTACTGTGCGGCTCGCAAGCAATCACGGATAAGGCGATGGTGCAAATAGCGGAGGGGTGCAAGAAACTCACGTATCTCAACCTGTCGTGGTGCAATCAGCTGACAGACGTGGGGGCGTGCGCGGTGGCCGAGCAGTGTACACTGCTGGAGCTGCTGAGTGTTCATGGGTAGGGTTAAGTGGATGACACCTTCCACGTCATTCGCCCGGGCCACGTCATCGCCTGATTATTCGGTTCTGGCCTACACATTTTGGGCCCTACGCCTTGTCACTTAGTCACCAGGTTTGAGCAGTATTTTCTTGAGTTAAGCGCCCCCCTGTCAAATCACGAGCATACTGCACCTCGGCCCTACACTCCGGAACAGGAATATCACGAGTGCGTTGATAGCCACGTTGGTGGAGCACAACAGGGGGCGATTGAAGACTCTGGACGTGAATGGGGTGGTTGGGGTGGTGGGGACCAGTACATATTGCCCGCCATGGCATCGACACGCATTTACATCATACACACTGATTGTGTTGAGTTCGATGTCCTCATATGACGTGGCAAGCAATATCTTGCCACCGGCAACCTCGTTACTTGAGCTCGATGGCATCCTATAACATGGCGAGCATTCACTGGCAACACGCATTTGCACCCTCGTTGCTTTAGTTCAATGGCATCCTAGCAATATCTGCCAGTCCCTAGGAGATGGTAGAACGCAGGGAGGAGTTGCGGGAGCTGCTGCCCACGGTGACAAATTTCGTGTACCACACGTAGATACTTTTGACGCAGCCTTGTTGTGTCGCATTAGCTCCTCAGTTAGGTCCACTTGAGCTGTAGTACTAAGCCTGTGTGTGGTACCTTTGCAGTACCTGGTGTAACCAAAGTCATATTAGACTTTTGGCCAAATCACCAAACTTATAGTACCAGAGACTACCTGCAGCACCTACTTCAGACTAGGCTCTAGAACATTTTGAGCGTATTTCATTCTTGACAATTGTAGACAGTCCGTCTCGAAGTACAGTTACCGTGTTCGTTTACACTTTGATCGTGTGTGATAATCGCGTGTGGGTGCAGTTACACCGATTACACTTTGTACGCGCGTTCGTCGTGCGGGCCCCGCACGTGTGGGTGCGCCACTTGTGTAGTTGCAGCACCGCGGGCTTTGATCCAACTTTGAGAGACAGACGATTCCGCGTGTATAAGGAGGCACTAGGCTTTCGCCCTGGCCCCTGCCTTCAAGCTAGTGTTCAGGTTTAAGTGAGATAGTTCAGAAGAAAGTGGTTTTCAGGACAAAAGCTCGATGAGTCAAACAGCGCCTCGGGGCTCGATGAACAAGAGATCTGTATTTTGTTGCTTTACATGTAACACTGTCAAGGTTTGTTATATCTGCTGACCATATGTGTTCTTTAGATGCTCGATTAGCGCCAGTAAAGTGCACAACAATTTACAAGCATCACTGCTAAAGGCTGTCACATCACATTCCTCAACGGCCCGTCCGCAGATTACGCCCGCTGTCTCATTGTTCGTTGTGGGTGCCCGCCCAGCAGCGGCGCGTCAAAACTGCAGCGGCCGCTCTGGCTGTCCGATCGTTGCACGGGCAGTCGTCATTCCGCGCCCATTGAAGTACATCCAGGTGCCCGCCCCGAGCGGCTCGGTCACACGAGAACTCTCCCACGGGCATTCGTGCTCCCGCAACCTCCTCAATACCTCCAGGTGCCCGCCCCCAGCGGCCTGTGCGCAACGTAGACTCATCACACGGGCAGCCGTGCTCCCGCAACCACCTAAGCACGTCCAGGTGCCCACCCCCAGCGGCGCGTCGATAGGTCCCTGAGTTGCACGGGCGATAATGCTATAATAATCGCGACGACATCCCACGGGCAGCCGTTTTCCCGCGCCCACTCCAGCACCTCCATATGCCCGCCCACGGCGTAGCGGCGCACGTTGAGATTGAAAGCAACGCTTGAAAGCGGTTCATCACAATGTATGTTTGCGCTGAAACCAAGCGTGCTTTCAACTTGGGTTCTGATACTATCAGCCTGCACTGCCCCACTGCAGCAATGACAGCACACGTCCTCTCAGTCCACGGGCACCCGTTCGACTTCGCCCAGGCCAGCCGCTTCTCGGACCCGACGAAGGCCGCGAGCTTGAGCGGCACCCCCGCGCTCTTCCCCGCGCGCGGTAGGCCGGAGCCCCCTTCCGCCGCCGCCGCCGCCGCCTCCACCGCCGCCAGTAACGGGTGCGCCACTTGTGCAAGCACGGCGCGGTCCGCGGGGTCTAGCCGCCCAATCACCTCCTCCACAAAAAGGCCAGGGTATTCCTCGAGAAACTTCAGCAGTGGCGGCATAGGAGGGTGAGGCGACGGCCGATGAGAGGACTCCGCAGCGTAAGGCCCGGCAGATATTGCGCACCGCTTCGTCCAACGCACCATGAACTCTAATGGTATGAGTTAGATGGCACCATGTGACGTGGCGTGCAATATCTGCCAGGCCCTACCGCTACCGCAGCGACTTTCGTCACCTCCGGAAACTCCAGAAGCGGCGGAGGAAGTTCTTCCGTCAGCCCCAGCTTGACAGGAACGGGGCCCTCGT
>Ga0307489_10001029_pt1 | contig 17955 bp, 22 predicted proteins | sample SB12metaG_FD_202247 | JGI IMG/M metagenome (GOLD analysis project Ga0307489, IMG submission 202247) | Sea-ice brine microbial communities from Beaufort Sea near Barrow, Alaska, United States - SB 1.2 | ecosystem: Environmental > Aquatic > Marine > Coastal | place: USA: Alaska | collected...
CAACCTCACTTACGGTCAAATGCCCGCGCCGTTGATAGGAGTATCGCTTTGAAAATACGATATTCGGATTCAGACGGTCCGCGCGGTCACTGTACGCGCCCGTCCGTTCCGCGCGTCGGCCAGATCTCGCGGAATTCCACGGAACATCCTCAAGATCGCCAAAACACGCGACAGACGGCCGTTCACCGTGAGGTACGCCCTTCACCCCCCCCCCCCCCACGCGCTCGCCACGTCGTGTACGCGCGCGACGGCGCGGGCAATTCGCGTTCAAGATGCGCTTTCGCATCGTGAATCCTTGGATCAACCGATCTTGGGTCAACTGCGATCAAGTGTCATTTTGGTTTCAAAAACAAGAAAGACCACGTTTCATTGGTTTCAAATCCATCATATCGCGCTGAGCGCTAATGTACTTTTAAGGCTGACGCTGCCTCTTACTTACTTTGTACTAGTACAAGTACGAGTCCAGTCTTTGAAACCAGTCTCCGGGTCTCATAAGCCCCTCAAGGCCCTCATGTGATTGGTCGAGAGAGTGATTCACTTAGATTTCATTTGCGGGACATTTTTGCTCTTTTTGTGCCAATTCTGATCGTAATGGTTTCTAGTACCTGATTGGTCCACGGACAGTCCATCATGTCCCCGCGTCTCCGATTGGTCAATTGGCTGGATTCTGGGGATTCAAGGGTTAGTCTAACCGCGGACTGGGTTTATACCCAGTCTCCGGTATCACTTACCCCTGATTCCCCCGAATCTAGCCGCTCGACCAATCAGGGAGAAAGAGAGATGATGCGATGTCCATTGACCAATCAGGGACGATATGCATTTACGATCAGAATTGGCGCGAAAGCAGCAGAAATTCTAGACAATCAAATCTAAGTAAATCAGTCTCTCGACCAATCACTACACGGCCGACGGACCTGTTCTTAAACCCAGTCTCCGGTTTGACTACCCCCTGCACCCCCCGAATACAGCCTCACAACCAATCAGAAACGTGGGCAAACGATGGACTGTCCATTGACCAATCAGGGACTACACACGATCACGTTCAGAATTGGCGCGAAACGTGCAAGAAAACCAGCCAATTAAATCTCAGTAGATCTCTCTCTGGACCAATCATATGAGGGCCTTCAACGTTACGCGACGCGGAGACTGGGCTTGAAAAAATAAGGGTCTCAGTGGTGAGTCCTGAAAACACACTGTACTCAGGACTGGGACAAATCTGAGACTCAGTCAGGATCGACTGAAGAAAGGAATAGCAAATTTATTGGGTTCGCGGGTCCGACATTCTTCCGATACATCATTTCCGCTTTTCCTGACGGATTTGACAGCACGCTCGCCGCCGCCGTGTGCGGTAGTGAACTTCCGTGACAGCATTTCCACTGTTGTTGTCTAAGAACCGTTTCCACTCTGAATCTAAACAGATGCTCACGACTCGACATCTCCTCTGTATCATGAATCTAATGAATGCCCACGGCCGAGCGCGCCGCGAATCAAATCTGCCCATTTGTCTCTGACGCTGTTTGTAAACAAACACGCCGCAAAAGCCATGATTCGTTCTTGGATCCTTAGCAACCCCTATTAAGAAGTTTGAATCCCTCGGCGCTGAGGGATGTTGTACCAGCAACGTTAAAACGGTGCTACCACATCCTCTCACATTCACGTCCGATTTGGATCACTTCAACAGAGCAAACATCGAGATGCAATCAAAACCCGTCGGATTAACCCTCAACACAATGCCACAGAGATTGGATCACAATGTCCCCTGCACACGCAATTCGCGGTGGCGACACGTGCTAGCACGAGCACGTGTCAGCCAGCACCCTTGGTTGTCGCGAAGCAGTCCCGTGACGATGCACCTCTCGACGTACCCCGCCGCGCACCAACCGCTTACTTGCCACCAAGGGTGGGGAAGGCGGAGTCGTCGTCGATCTTGGTGCTGAAGCCGCCGAGTAGGGTCAAGAAGCAAATAGTCCCCGCCTCGTCATTCAACGCACGCCACGACGTTGAGCGCATGTTGAAACCTCGTTTCTCGAGCCGAATGGTATGGTGTGACGTGACGAGGGCGTCCAGTGTCTGCCAGGCCCTTCCACGGCATAGATGCGCGTTGTGAACAGTCGTCTCGTTGAGTTGAATGGCAAGTTATGACGTGGCGAGTCGTATCTGATAGTCCCTACTGCTGCCGCGTCCGCCGGCGGGGCCGGGGGCGTCACGCGCCGTGCCTTCGCTGCGTCCGCCGCGGCCTCCACGGCCGTCGGTGTCGCGGCCGCCGCGGCCGCCGCGGCCGCCGTCGCGCCCGCCATCGCGGTCGCCGCGGCCACTGCGGCCGCTGAACAGAGGCTTACGCTTGGTCACTTTTTGGCTGGTCGCAAACACTCTCTGTGGGATGTATCTGGTGGCCTTAGCAGCGTGTGACGCAATCGATGGGTTATCACTCGTCACAAACTGGAATCAAAACGGCTTCACTGACCAAAACGGCTCAGGTTGAGGTGATGAGTCGCCAAGTGGAAGGCCCTGCTGCCGAAGCCGCCGCGGTCGTCGTCGCGGTCTGTGGCAGTGGGCGCCGTCTTGAACCCGGTGTCGAGCATCTTCTTGGCCTCCTTCGCCTTGCGCTCCTTCATGGCCGCGCGTCAGGGCCGGGTTGAATGACGCTCGCCGCGTCAGAGGACGTCACGTGATTCAGAACGATGCTCGCCGCGTCATAGGAGGCCATGTGACTCAGCCAACGAGCGTCAATAAGCGTAAATCAACAAACTGCTGTGGATAACGTGGCTCTGCATCACTGACTCGAGCATTGAAAGCACTGGCACCCGCCTTGGCCTTGTTGTTCTCAACCTCAAACGCGGACATGGTGTCGTCCTCGTCCTTGTTGGCGCCGAGCGTCATGCCTTTGAACGCGGAGTCGTCCACCACCTTGGAGGTGGCCGCCTTGGTGTTCCAGGAGGCCATCAGCTCCGCCTTCTTCAGAACCTTCGCCTTCTCGAACTCCTCCAAGTAATGCCTGGCAGTCATCGCTCGCCTGGGCATCCAACGCACTTTTAGCCCTCTTTTCTGGGGTTGAATGCCATTCTATGACATGGCGAGCAATATCTGTTAGGCCCTGGCAGAGATAGCTCGCCACTTCATTCCTCGCATTCTGAACCATCGTTTCTTGAGCTGAGTGGTATGCTTCAGCGTAGCGGGTAATATCTACCAGTCCCTGGCTGATGTGGCTCAAACCTCACCCAAAGCTCGCTCGTTTTTCAGGTTGGATGCCATCGTATGTATGAAGCGGCGAGCAATATCTGTCAGGCCTGGCAGATGTTGCACGCCACTTCACCCAGCGCAACTCGAACCCATGTTTATTGAATCATTCGGCATACCATTGACGTGGCGGGCAATATTTAGCAGGCAGATATGGCTGTAATCTCACCCGACGCATTTTGAACCCTCAATTCTTAGCTGTATGGTATGACATAGCGGGACATATCTTCCGGACCCTACTTCGAGGGTCATCTCGTTGTCGGGCTCGGGGGCCTCGTCGACTTCCGCCTCCTCGACGATGACGTTGCCCTCGGCGTCAAGCTTGGGCTCCTTGGGGACCCTGCAGCAACACGGGAGTGGGATGGGAGGGAGCTCAGCAGGGCGGCACGACGCGGTGTTGCGACGGGATGGGATTGGGCAGCGCAGGTGAGCTGTTGCGGCGCAGGACCTCACGAAGGGCCAGGACGAGAGTTGGCCCGAAGAAGCGGAAAAGGAGGAGTAGGAGGAAGCGATGGAGTAGGAGGAAGTGTTGTATGAGGAGGCGGAGGAGGAGGACGGGATAGGATGGGTGAACTAAGCAGGGCGGCACGGAACGGGCGGCGGGGACACACGACTTCGGAACGACGGCGTCGTAACAGGTGTGTGGAAACTTCTCGCGTCCCGAAATTTAGGATCAACCAGGTACCACCCCGCAGAACGTCGCCTCCCTGCAAGCAATCCAGCCCTCCCGTGGCAAATATACTTTTACACACGCCAGCCTCGATGTCCCACCCACGGAACGGGTGGCGGCGATGGCACCGCAACGCGTACGTGTGTGATTCGTACTGCCCCAACACCGATCAGCCCGATACGCCACTCGTGGATCGACAAATATCCAGGTCCCTTGGCACATATATATGCAGCCTGGCACGCCACCATAACCCACACAATAACCCTGGTTTGCTGACGCCAGCTGCATAGCACTGGAGCGCGGCTGTTGCATGGCGGATGCATTGGCGGGGCACTCACTCGCCCTCCTCGCCGGGGGTGCCCCAGTTTCCCTTGCCGGCGCCGCCGCGGCGGGGGCCCTCGTGCCTGAACACAAGCGACAAACACGGGGTTGATAGGTTATTTATTAGTCGGAACCGTCCGCTTGAGCGGCCAACTTCCTTCCCAGCGCCGCATCTTTTGACGCGGAAACACGGAGTGGCGGCGCCGGCGAGCGCGCGCGGGGGAAACAAAGTGGAACGTAGGGTTTGTGAGTTAGTTACCGACTTACCCGCGGCCGGAAGTGTCGCGGCGGTCGGTGCGGCGCGGCTCAGTAGCGGGCTCGCCCTCGGCGCGCGGGGGCTTGCGGCCGTCGCGTCCACGGTCGCCGCGGCCTCCGCGGTCGTTGTAGCCACGAGCACCAACGCCCTCAGCGCCGACGACCTCGCCCTCGAACTCGCGAGGGGCGCGGGGGGCGCGGGGTCCGTCGCCGCGGCCTCGGCTGCCGTCGCGACCACCGCGGCCGGCGCCACGGCCGCCATCGCGGCCTCCCGGGCCAGCTGTAAAAAAGGGAATGTTGGAAAGGGCTTTGGTCATTTTTTGGTTTTGTTTCCCGGCAAGCCACTCGCTCCAATGTGCGTCGTGAGGTGGAGGTGTTGTCGGTATGCTGTTAAGGGCGAAGGGGACACTCACAAGGCTTGTCAACCATCTTGCCGATGGGCGCGATGCTGCGGGGGGCGGGTGTAGCCTTGGCTCCCTTGTCACCCTTAGGCGCGGGGACTCCTCCGGCCGGCGCGTCACCGCCATCCTCGTCGAGGAGAGCGAACGGGTTCTTCGCCATAAACCCAGCCATGGCGACTGAACTTAGCCTCGTAGGCTTCTAAAGGGCCCTAGCACATGCAATGTCGCTCCCCCTCTGCGTGTTGCGAGCCGGAACGAGCGGCGCTAGTCAGGGTGTTGAATGGAGCCTCACCATCGCCCGTTCTCACTGTCTTCAGACACGAGAGCCGCTGTGTGTAGTTGCAAGTTGGCGCCCGACTCGAGAGTGATCGATGAGAATCCGTCCAGATATTTCCGATTTTCGAGATCTGGCGACCCCTCCTCTGACCGCCTCACCACGAAAACCCATACGATCTGAACCCACTTATTTCAAGTGCGATTCGCGCGCGTCTTGTTTTGCCGCGCGCTCTGCGTCTGTGTCTGGCAGTGGCAGGGGCGCCGCGACGCCATCTTCGCGACGCCATGCCCGCTGTATCTTTCAGCGACGCGCCAGGCTCTTAGAGGTTGGACTGCTTTGTTACAACGTGCATGATGTATTCATCCAGGCGCGCTATTCTGAAAAACGAGACACCACGGCGCACAAGGCGCATCGCTGGCGTCAGATTGGTGCAAACCGTTTGAGGTGACACTCGGGAGCCGCCGCTAGCTCAACCCGACTCGCCGCGAGTTGGGCGCGCCGCCTGAACGAAAGATACGAAAAGCAAGAACGGTAGTCGTTAGCTATTAGGGGTGCCAGGCGGACACGCGTGTCCGAGTGAGCGTGCGGGCACGAATTAGATGCATCGAAGCATTTGCCGCGCGCGTGGGTAGACTCGACAGGGATCGAGCGCCGGACAAATCACGCACGAGACTGGAGAGTCACCGCAGGTGCAGACATGGGACGCTGACGGGCCGAACTGGGATTGCACATGGCCCGCCGCTGCGCATGTTTGCCCCAGGATACCACCAAGCCCGCCCAGCCTGCGCAGGGATGAAATCCTAGTCACACCGTAGCGCGGGGGCGTTTGGCACGGACCCGGGAGGCCGGCGGGGGCACCACGATTCAGGCGCGAGCAAGAAAAAACAGCAGCACGAGGGGGGTGGTCTTGACGGCGCCGCGTTCGCAAATGAAGGCGAAATTGGGAAAAGGAAGAACGGTAACCCCTCGGCTTCGTGGTGGAGAGGGAGCTCTCCGAGCGGCGCGCGCGGCAGTGAAGTTTTTGAACACAATGAAGCATGTGGCAGCGCCGTTGCGAAACCTCGGAACGCACCGGCCTCGTGGACGAGGCCGAAACCCGAGGCTTCGGGGGAAGCCTCGAGAGCAGGCGCGCCCACCGGGCGCGCCCCAGACCCCGGTACCCTGGGGGTTTTGCACCCGGGCCTCGAATGTGGGCGCACGAGGGTCACCGCGTGTTTTTAACCCGCCGCCGTCGCGCGCGCGCGCCGCCCCGTGCGTTTGGCGCGCCGTGGCGGGCAACCCTGAAATGGCCACTTTGTGAGCGAAAAGTGGGAGTCTCGGCGTTTTGCCGGGGCGGGGGAGTCTAAGCTCCCTCGGCCAATCAGGTGACTCCAAAATAGTGGGGCGCCAACTACAACCGCGGATCCCGAGTCGAGCGATAATGATTTTACTGACAACTGATTTTTGTTAGATCAGCCTTTCAAATCCAGAATCATTTCCAAAATGATCAAATCAGCCTTTCATTGCTTCAGATTCCTCACCACGTCGCCATACGAATCTTCGTATGCTCGCAGCCGCGCCGCAAATTGTCGCAAAATATCGGCCCGGCGGCAACGGCTCTTCCCAGGGAGGAACAGGGCGGGTGAGTCAAGCGTTGAAGTTTAGCGACAGTTTGCGTTGAAGTTGAGGCGTGTTCACGGTTTGTATGGGCAAAAATATTAAAGGTGTGCTCCGCCATTGTGGCAGGTGTGCAGCACTGTAGGCACTGTCGATTCTGACGGGCGCCGGATGTCCGATGCGTGGCCTGCAACCCGGACATCTGATTGGCCGCTGAAAATGAGCTGGCAGCTGTTTGCAGTGCTCGAAAACGTGGTCGGTCGACCGTTTGACAGTGCACAGATGTCTTACTGTGATTCATTTTGCCCAAAATGTTACGGTTTAGCGAGTGACCCTTGCCCACCGTGAGCATCAGCGCGTCGTGGCGGGGGCGGCGGAGGGAAAGACGCGTGATAGGCACGCAATCACTACAAAGGGTGCCGTTGGCATGCGTACGCCCGATCGCAGGTCACGCGCGCGACTTTTCGGCGCCCCGCGGGCCGCGTCATGTCGGGAGGGTGCCCTGACAACCCCAAAATGCGCTCTCAAAATTCTTCAAAAGGCTCAGAACGCCACTGTGATGCGCGCATCTATAAGTTTGCTAATATCTTTGCCGCCACTGGGTCTCTCGCCCCCCGCCGACCGATGAGGGACTTGCCAACACCTTATCATTATATGTCCGGGCGCTTTCAGAATTCACGTCCGGTGCCTTGGCGGCGCACCCGTACGCCTCGTAGCGTATTCCCCCCTAGATCTGATGTTTTCCACCTACTTTTGGGTGTGGCCGTCGCACCTGATAGTCAAATCGCCCGATTAGAACCGCCCAGACGGATCAAATGACCCAAGGATTAAGCCTGTCCCGTCCGGGGAACCCCATTCGAGGTATCGGCGCAGATAGTAGCAAAGTCCGCGGGGAGGTAGCTGACCCCTGCAGCGTTTCTTGAGTTATAGACCGTCAATCACCCAAAACCAAATCATTTTGTTTCTTGGGTGAGTCAGATTTCACGGGAGCATAAACTTTTTTGAGTTATAGACCGGCAAAGATCGAAGCGCAGATCTTTGCGATAATTTGTACCGGTACACAGTCATTGAACACCCTGATTTTGAATCTGGCCGGACATTTTGGACTGATTTGGGAATGTATCGGCAAACGTAACAATTAACTCAAGAACAATCACAGTATGTCTCAGCTGCGTGGCAACATCGCGACCAATCAAGACTTCGGTTATCCACACGTGGCACGTCTGTGGTCAACCATCTCAAGCAACGAGCAAAACGTAAAACGCTGCGCCTCTGCGTGCATGAGGGCCGGGGCGTGGGGGCGGGGTGCCGACGGCGGCGACGCTGACCTGATCAGAAGATCCGCGCGGGTTCAGTGCGAGAGGGGTGTCGCGCGGTGATCAACGGTGTCTATTGGTGCAAACGTGCCGCGCAGCCCCGTTTCGACGCTCTCTCCGCGGCTCAGGGTAAGTCGCCGCTGAGAATCTGCTCATTTGCTGAGGGGACCAGGTCGAACCCGCGCGATGCTTTGCTCGCTTTGCTCTCCAACCTCGCTGGCGCCGGGCAACTCAACGCTTGGCTCAGCGCGAGGGTGTTCTGTCAACTGGAGGGGCGTTGATCACAAGCATTCGTATCATCTTGAATGCGCAGTGCGGCGCCGAGCGACGCCGCGCGGGGTGCGTTTCGGCGCCATGCTTTGACCCCGTTGCGACACGTGGACCAGTGTTGGCAGGTTATACGTACACGTGTCATCTGGTCAGACCGTTTAGTGGTCTGACAGTGCTCGAAAAGGCGGTCCGTCCTGCAATCGACAGTGCTCACCGGCCGGTCGGGGAGCCTGCCGGACATCACCCAACAGCCAATCAGATGTCCGGGTTGCAGGCCACGCATCGGACATCCAGCGCGCCAGCAATCCGCACGGAAATCGACAGTGCCTACAGTGCTGCGCCCCTGCCACCATTGTCCTCTTGGACAGGCCAAATCATTATCGACTCGCGGATCCGGTCATGAGTACTCGTACGAGGCAGGGACAGTCAGTATCAGCCAAGCCCGTTGATAGGAGTTTCCTCACGCCGTTGATAGGAGTCCCGCGATGAGAAACAGATATTCGGGTACAGACGCTCCGCGCAGTCAGCTTGGCTGCTGCCCCATCGCGCGAATCGGCGTGACGCGCAATTTGCGAGATTGAAATGCAAGACGCGTGCGAAATCTCGAGAAGGCGTGTCGACCACCGTGACCCTCGTAGTCGATAACTCGATAACACCCGACAGCTGCGCTCCGCGGCCCGAGTCGCGCCTTCGCGCGAGGAATCCGCACAGAAGATATGCATCTCGTCACAAGGCTTTCGATCAACCGATCTTGGGTCAACTGCGATCAATCCATTTTAAGTTCAATTTTGGTTTCAAAATTCAAAACAACACCTTTCAAAACCAATTTCCGCGCGAAGCGCCGATGGTAGTTCTCGCGCGAAGCGCCGATGGTAGTTATTGGCTTTCGCTGCCTCGTAGCTAGTGCATACGTCAGTAACGAACGAAAAAGCCCACGTTCCATGTGAGTGCGTCCAGTTCGACATCCGCACCGAAGAAAACAGGGAGCATACTGAATTGGAAACACGAAACACGAAAATAGGGTTGAATTATTAGACCGTCGATTCACCATGTAAACAGGCGAGAGGGGCTTTGGTGGCATCTTCGCCGACGTCGACGCCATGCGCGCGGTTTTCCCCAACAAGGCGCCATGTTTATGGGATGCGAATAGGACGTAACGGATACGTATCCTGCGGACACGCCAAAGAGTGCTGCACGAGGCCACAGGGCGCCGGCAGAGAGTGTGTCAGCGTATTTCGTTTCTTGTTTTTCCAGCGGCGGAAACAACTCAGCCAGCACGCATTGCAATTTGACGCGGCCCACGTGCGCCGAAAAGTCGCGCCCGTGACCGGCGAGCGCGCGCGCCCGTTACCGTATCACATGATAGTATGTCGGCTTGCGTTTCACGCGTCGTAAACGCCGCCCCCCCGCCGCCCCGCGATGATGCACATGGTGTCCGTCTAGTGTGTCGTGTTTCCATAAAAGGAATTCCTATTTCCAGGAAACAGTCTTCCCAAGAGAAACAAATATGAGAGGCTTTGCATGTTTCAGCACCAATAGACCTATTCCAATGTATGCCTCCCGCGCGAGCGCCAATGACTTGGGTCGCCAGTAGAATATAAAAAGGCTGTTTGGAGTGGTGAATCGGCACGAATGACGCGCAGACAATGACGTACGAAATGTCGGCGGCGGAAACATCGCCGCAGACAGCTCCCCTTATGATGGGCATTCGCGTCGACACGCGGGGGGGAATGAAGAGTATCGCCGCCGGCACGCCTCGGGCGAATCGCACATTAATTAAGACCGTGAAAATGGGACAAATGACTGAAGAAACGGGGAAGCGGCCCAACGGTGCGTCGGCGGCGATACTCGCCGCTTCCCCCCCGCGTATCGACGTCAATGCCAAAAGAAGAAGGGTGTCGGCGGCTGTTTTGCCGCCACCGATACTTCGTACGTCATTGTTCGCGCGTCTTTCGCGCGGATTCACCACTCAAACAGCCTTTTTCAATCTACTGGCGACCCAAGTCATCGGCGCATAGCGCGCAGAGTATCAGTCATTTCCGTTCTTGAGTTACAGATCAAGGATATATAGCGGAATAGGTCTATTCATAATCATAATTTATTCTTGGGCCAGAGGTGTCGATAGACCTTCAATTTAGCGTCAAATATTCGATAGACCTTCCATTAGGCGTCAAATATTCCAGGTCTGTTAACTTGATAACACCGTCAACTCACACCCGACTTATCACTTGCCAACACATTTTTCAGTGATTTCATGGGGCACATGGAAGGTGATCGAAAATTCGGATCGCGTATCCTAGCAATTTCGATATCTAATAACTCATCCCCCGCCCGTATCGGAGGGAACGTGTACTGGGCGCCGGCGCGATGGTGGAGCATGCGGATGGCGTGCTGCCAGTCACCTTTGCAAAAACATGCTGAAGCCAAAGAAAACAGGGTCTCTGTGCGAGGGTGCCGGAGCTGAGCGCGCTTGCGGGGTTCCCCACTCGCCTTCTGATTGGCTGCCACACGACCGGACTCGCGAGCTCAAATATCAGACAACCATTGCTGGATTCATGCCATGTGACTGTCTGCTCATACGGGCCCAAACTCAGGACCGATCGTAAAATAATACGCTCGGTGTGGTGCTTTCTCCTTACCCCCCCTGCCTGGTCTGTCGCAGTAGTATGAGAATGAGGTAGGCGCTGTATCTATTGAGCGGGCGCAAATATTGGATTTAATCGAAGATTGGACGTTTTCCGTCGCTATTTCACACAAGAAACATCCGCCTCTGGGGCTTATCGGATGGAGCGCGACCAGACGCTTCGTTTTGAGCACAAAAAATCTGGGTGTCGCCCGTCAAAATGCTCGAGCGTCTGCCGCTCCAAGCCATCGAGGCGAGCCTCGCCCAGCTGAATTATACCGAAGATTAAGCAGTTTCGCAGCGATCCCGGCGCCGCACCACCCAGCACACGTGGCGGGCGGGACCTACGGGTCACACCTAAGATACACGGTGACCGCGGACTCCAAGAACCGCGGGGTTGTCGCGCAACAGGGCCGCAGGGTTGAATTTGGACAATTTTATCCAACACATGAAGTGCTAGGAGGGGAGCTCATTGCCATGCAATGGAGCCACCTTCGGGACCACCTCGCGCATCGCATGCGGGTTTCGCGCTGCAGCTGCCTGAGGGGGGGTGTCCAGCGCGAGGCGAGGCAAAACAACGATAGCACGCGGACGTCTAGACGCGAATATCGCCATGTCTTCGGCTGTCTGAAATATTCGTTTCGCTGGTATAGAATATGCCCACATTTGGCGCCATGCCACGCACGCGCGCCACAGTTCTACGCCGCCCCCGCGGTGCCGATAGATCAGCCACCGCGCGGGCGCTATCGGTTCCTCGCAGCGTCCAAACTAATGCGCGCATCTCGGCACAATCTGCGTTTCCCCTGAAATTTTTAGGCACCTACCCATGGTCATGGATTCCGGAAGAAGATTTCGTTTTGCTCGGCTCCAAGAGTTAGACCCATGGTCAAACGCAGGTTGGGGTCTCTGTATTAGAAACCGGTCTCGTATTTTTTAACCACCCAGTGAGCGTGTAAGTACGACCGGTCAAAGTTGGGCATAATTCGCACCGATACCAGCCACATCACCGAATCTGGCCATTTCTTGCACCAGGGCGTCACGTCGTGTTTGCGACGTGTCGCCGGGTATCATCCTACCCGCCTCGACGAGCGCTATTCGATCGCGTTGAGAAACAGGCTGTGGTTCGTCGGGGATGGCGTCACGGGCGTTTTTTGTGGCCATTCTGTGTCCACCCGGCATAGAATCGCCCCACATCTGCGGACCTACTGGTCCCCTACACTGGTTCGAATTGCGGCCGTCGCGCGACTATGTGCGCCGCTATGCAACGTGAGACCGGCGCCTGCCGACTAACTAGACTACGGGGAGCACGTTGGCGCCGTCAGTTTTTGTCACCCGAGTAATCCCTCGCGCAGCACCAATACGCGCCGTACAGTCAAGAACGCTCGCACAAACTGATGTCAGTGACCGTCGACCGCAATTTGAACCCTAAACCCTAAACCCCAAACCCTAAACCTGGGTGCCAATGCCTGATTTGTTGAGCGTGTCCTATTATTGATTTTGCTTTGGTTATCACGTCTGTTATATTTTCATCGAAAATCTCCCGGCTCTCAGTCCCATTGGACAAAGTGCGACCAGACACGTCTTTTGAGCTACGAGGCAGGGTCAGCCTGAAGTTTACATCAGCGCTCGGCGCGATGTGATGGATTGGAAAGGCAGTCTTATTGGATTTTGATACCAAAATGATATTTGATCGCAGTTCACCCATAATCGGTTGTTCGAAAGTTTCGCGATGTGAAAGCGCATCTTGAACGCGAATCGCCCGCGCTGTCGCGCGCGTACACGACGTGGCGAGCGCGCGGGGGGGTATTTCGAAGGGCGTAGCTCACGGTCAACGACTGTCCGTCGCGTGCTATGCCGATTCCGAGGATTTTCGGTGTAATTGCCGCGAGATATGACCGATGCGCGGAACGGACCAGCGCGTACAGTGACCGCGCGGACCGTCTGAATCCGAAAAACGTACCTTCAAAGCGGGGGTCCTATCAACGGCGCGGGCAATTGACCGTAAATATGGTCGGATCCTGTATTCTTACCCTGCCTCGTAATGAAAAGTATGTGCTTCGAGCCAAAATGAACGAGGATCGGCCACGCAAAGCCATTCCGGAGTGATAATCCCACCTAAATTGTACTTTGGACTCGCCTGTTTTGGAGTGTTCCCGGCGCCGCATCACCCCATAAACGTGACAGGCGGGATGCACGGGCTGCAGCCGCGGTACACAGTGATCGCGAAGTTCATAAACCGCGGGGCTGTCGCGCACAGAGCCGATCGGTTGAATTTGGACAACCTCACGAGAGGATCTGATTCCCATCCAATGGGGCCATCTTCGGACCCAGCTCGCGCATATCGTGCGGCTTCCGCGCTGCACTTGACTAAGGGGGGGTGTCCAGCACAGGGCGAGGCATATAACAATAGCACGCGAACGTCCGGAGGCGAAGTTCGCCATACCAATAATGGAATGTAAAGCCATACTTTGAACCCAATGTGACGCGCATACCACGCACGCGCGCCGCGGTTCTACGCTGGATCTGGGGTACCGATCGTTCGGCCATCACGTGGGCTGTGGATCGCGCTATCGCTTGCTCGCAGCAGCCACCGTAGAGCGCCAATATTGGCCGTGTCCAAAGTTTCTCTCAAATAATAAGGCACCTACTCCATACGGATTCCAAGCTCTTAGGATGACCGGACCGTGAGTCGACAATGATTTGGATCGTCCGAGATCAACACTGGCTTAATCCCATAAACACACTTTCACACTGTTTGCCCATACATGCCGCGAACACGCCTGAACCTCCTCGCAATACACCCATTGCGGTAAAGTTTCTCACTTAATAGACGGTCGATTCGCCACATATCGTCCCCTCTAAGAATCCTTGATGGGTTTGAAGGCACGAAGAAAACGCCACTGTAAATCGGTGATCTGCATGGCGGCATGGCGGAGCGCCGCGCCGGCAGCGGCGGTACTTCCAGTGATACAAATGCTTTGTTTCGCTCACGGGACGACGCTCTCCTGGCGGCGGCGCCAGATTCGGCGCGACGGCGTGTGTGGCGCGCATGGCGTTTGACGAGTTAACTCTTGAGTTATGTGTATGGGGACACGCAATGCGCGCCGCCAACGCCGTCGCGCCGAATCTGGCGCTGCCGGCAGAGGAGCGTCGTCTCGTGAGCGAAACAAATCCTTTGTACTGATGGAAGTACCGCCGCTGCCGGCGAGGCGCTCCGCCGTGCCGCCATGCAAATCGCCGATTAACGTGGTTTTTTCTTCATAATCGTGCCTGCGCTCCAACAAGGATCCTTGGAGGGGACTGGCGTCGACCGTCGATTAACTCAAAACCTTCAGCGCAATGGGTGTATTGTGCGGAGAATAATATTTCTTGTTACACCCCTTTACCTCACTGTGAGGAAAGCCGTTGCCGCCGACGCCGGAATTTTCCGCACTGAAGCAGCGGCGGCGCGTAAACGAAGATTCGTATGACGACGTGGTGAGGAATTTGAAATGCCGATTTTCTCATATTGAAATTGATTCCGGGTTTTGAAAGGCTGATAAAACATAATCAACATTCAAACCTATTGTCAGTAAAATCATTATCGACTCGCGGTTCTGGTCACATACCATTACTAGGAGTATGACTCGTAACACTTTGACGCACTTTGTCATACCAGTACTGAAGTACCAGTACTGTAAGGATTCTGCCCGACCGAAGTTCAACTTGCCCCCCCCTACATAGGTTGCATTTTGGGCTATCCAGGTTGGAAAGAAGCATCTTGACGCCAATCACGGCAGAGGCGGTCGCCGCGATCGAACACGCGCTTGCTGGCGCTCGGTACGGGGCGCGTATCAAGGATGTATCCGCGGGACATCCGTGTGCCGCGTGTTCCGACGCCGCCGTGATACGCTGCTCCCGTTTCAGGAGGCCGAGTCCATCACTACCAGAACCTACACGATTCACGTTCCATCGCTCCCGGCCCCATCCCAGACTTCTCTCCCCTCTTAGCTGTGCGTTTATTGGTGTACCCCGTACACTCCGCAGCCTTGATTTCCCAGTCTTCTGACGAGGCATGCATGGCGCTCCTGTAAGGTGACTCGTGGTGAAACCAGTTATATGTGAGGCCACTGCTGGAAAGCAGCGTCGCGCCGGTCCCCCAGCGCGATGCCGCGCGCGATGCAGACGTATTGCTGCAGAATTGGTCGTTTTCCTCGTTTTTCACAAAGAAAACGAACAAATGCACGGCGTTCGGCTCCACCGCGTGCGGCATCGCGGGGCAGGAGACGGCTGGACGCTGCTTTCTGCTCTCCTCCACCTCTCGATACCAGGCCTCCTATTCCCACTCGTTTAACGCCCCCCCGGGTCCAACAAAAAACCTGGTGAGAGGGGTGCGGCGTGTTTCTCGGTCACTTGCAAACAGTCAGGCGAAAAAGAAAGCTAAACTGGTATCGGCGAACCAGGGGTCTTGACTTTATACCAATAGTGTCCACTTGGGGGTTACAAAATACGAAAAGCAACCCCCCAGCGATGATCGGGAAGTTATCGAAGGCTAAGTCATCGAAGGCTAACTTTCCGGAAATACTCTCAACATTCTTTGCACCGAAACACGTGCCTCTCATCAGTCAGTCAGTCTTGTGTAGTCTTGCAGTCGCAGTTAGTCAGCCCCGGAAACACAACATCTTCGCGGCATCTTTCGTGGACGCCGAAGCCGACTCGCACGGTTATGCCTGGTGACGCGTCACAGCCGTCATTATCAACGCGTGCACGGCCTGGTAATCTGGCACGTCACAAAACGAATCGCACGCATCGCGTCGGCGACGACGAAGCTGCCGGGCAGATGGTGTGTTTCCAGGGTTCCGGACAAAACCTGCTGGACGTCAGGACGCAGAAATACGCTTGCACCGCTCATGTCGGCGCCAAACGGCCTTGCACGGCGGTTCTACATCGGCGCGTGCGTGAATGGTATACCCTCAACGCCACTACGCAAGTAGTCACCACCTAGTAATCTGGGCTTCACTGAAAACAAGGGCGCGGAATGGCGTCGCCGTCGGCAGAGAAGGCGCGAAGAAGGTGTGTTTCCGACTGCCGGGGCCACTGCTGAATGAGACTTCGACGGTTGAGTGAAAAACAATGAGAGGCACGTAGTTTGGTGCAAAGAATGTCAAGAGTACTTTCGGAAAAGTCAGCCCTCGATAACTGACTTCGATGACTTAACTTAGCCTTCAATGACTCCGCGATATCACCCGCCTGCGCCGCGCGAGAGTTCTGAGCGCGCAAACTCGGGGACGACATTGGGGATTAGTCAGGGCAGGGCGTGGGGACGCCGGACGCCTAGCGCGCGTCGATCGAGACGTTCACAAGAGCCGGTGGCGCTTGTGCTTTTGCGCAGGAAATCTTGCCGCGCATCCAATCGCGCCCCTCCAACGTATGCGCGTCGTGTTAAACATGGAAATAATGGTCGAGACGAACTGGGTTCATTAGCAAGGATTGACGCGCAATTGGTGGGTCAATTTGGGCGCGGAGCACAGTTTCGTTCGGTGGCTCCGCGAACATCTGGATGGGCGGGTCTCCCGGCAAGAATATTTTACTGATTCTCGCGCCTCGCGAATGTTGTCGTGGACGCGGGCGCAAAATATCGGGGACGCTTGTACCTGAGTGGAGGATGATCTGTACGATAACCGGGGGGGATGCGGGAACGAACGTTGTGCGAATGGTTGTGACCGCGGCGAAGAATGCCGCCGCCGCCGCCGCCAAAGCTTCCGCCACAGGTGTTGTCAAAGGGTGTTGCTGTTGTTGGAGGGGGGCATCCGATCCGAGCACGCCCCCGCCGCCGCTGCTGCGCCAAATCCGCCGCGTAAGCCGCGCGCGGGTACTGCAGGTGTAACCTCTGGAGACTGAAGCGCGTCGGTCATTTATTATATTTAAAGCACCGCGGCACCACTGGTAGCCATGGTAGCCAACTGGACACTGTAAGGATACCACCAGGTTCGTCTTTTTGTAAACAAAAAAGCCCCTCGACAGATGCGCGCAGCGCGCTGGTCAGTCGCGCGCCTCGGCTTCCTTCGCGTACCGTATACTCGGGAACCATGAACAAACATCCGTGAGAGCACTTCATCACCGTCGCGGCCTCATGGGGCGACACCGTCGCGACGCTGAGCTCGCCGCGCGCTCATCGTTAATTGTCCCCCCTAATTGGACATCATAGGGTCTACAGTAGTACTGTACCGATACCGTTCGAGTATGGCCAAATTCCCAGAACAGATGAATGTCTTATGGCAATTTGGATTTCAATTTGGATTTGAGACGATTGTCGCGTAACCTTGAGTCATGATTCAACATAACACATCTTCAAAAACTGCTGAAATCGACGTGAACGACCCCATGTGCGACTACATTCCGATCTGAAGGTCACTGATCTGAACAAAAACATTGAATCCCACTGGTCTGAACCGATCTGAAGTTACGGGCAAATTTAAATAGAATGTTACAACCCCCTCGGCCGACTACTGCTGGTTCGTTCGAAACGCCGCATCGCTCCCTGCACCATCGCGAGCGGCCCAGGGTCGCGTGATGCGCTTGGTTGATGGGTCTCCGCCAGGATTGGCCTGGTGGGTCCGGCGCAGACCGTCGGAAGGGTCTGTCTGGTCACATTTCCGGACCATGTGGCGTTTTCCGGACCAGGGGGAGTCTGACGACGGTCTGCGCGGGGTCAAGGGCGGCGAATCATCATCGCAGGTGCTTTGCGGACCCGCTGGGCCAATCCTGTCGGAGGTCCATCAACCAAGCGCTTCACGCGACCCTCGACCTCTCAAGATGGTGGAGGGCGCGACGCGGCATCTCGAACAAACCAGCAGTAGTCGGAGGAGGAGGTTCTACGGGGCTCATGCCCCTGTGTCGTAAAAAAATAACCATACGGCAGTCCAAATGGCCTGCTTTGTATGGCGCAAGGACAGAGATCTGGTATCGACAGCGTCATTTGGTCACATCGCCGACCGGATTCGGCCGCG
>Ga0307489_10001030_pt1 | contig 17953 bp, 25 predicted proteins | sample SB12metaG_FD_202247 | JGI IMG/M metagenome (GOLD analysis project Ga0307489, IMG submission 202247) | Sea-ice brine microbial communities from Beaufort Sea near Barrow, Alaska, United States - SB 1.2 | ecosystem: Environmental > Aquatic > Marine > Coastal | place: USA: Alaska | collected...
TTTTGAAAGGTCGCCGTCGCGTGGTTTTGACACTTTGCTCTGCGCCGCCATCACGCGCGCACAAAAACTTACAGTCGCCCCGTCCAACGCTGGCACCCCGAAGCGGTGCGGGCTGATGTCTTCGTCGACGCCCGCGCCCGGCGGCAGCCCCGACGGATCCGAACTCTCGCGTGACGAGCTGGGCTCTGGCAGTGGCCGAGGTGGCGGCGTGGGCGTCGACAACGACTCTGCTGTCTCGCTGCTCGCCCTGCTCGAGCGGTTCCCCGAGCTCTTTCACAAGGAGATACTCGAGCGGCTGGACCCCGCGGACCGCGCCGTGCTCGCGCAGGTGGGGCGGCTGTGGCTGGCGGCGGTGGCGGCGGCGATGTTGTGGGACCTGCCGCGCGCCGGAAAGAGCGCGGGGGTGCCGCTCAAGCTCGTGGAGTTTCTAGGGTCCGCCCAGCGGCTGGCTTGGGCCAGGGACAACGGGTGCCCGTGGGATGAAGGGACGTGTGGACTCGCCGCTAAGGGCGGCCACCTGGTGGCGTTGCGCTGGGCGCGGAAAAACGGTTGCCCATGGGGCGTGGCGACATGTCGCGAGGCCGCTACGGGCGGGCACCTGGAGGTGCTGCAGTGGGCGCGGGAGCATGACTGCCCATGGGTTCCAGGGGATATGTGTCTGTTCGCCGCCGCGGGCGGACACCTGGCAGGGGCTTACAATCGTCCACTTCTCAGCTCAACCTGAGCCGTTTCTGACACTCCACACATCCCTTGAAAGCCTAAACACCCCCTTCCACCCCCGCCTTAAACACTCCCTAAACACAACCTAATAAATACCCCTTGTCCCGCAAAAAGCGCTCTCGTTGAGCTGACAAGTGGACGAGTGTAAGCCCCTGGCACCTGGACGTGTTGCAGTGGGCGCGGGAGCATCACTGCCCGTGGGATTCGGGGACGTGTGAATTCGCCGCTGAAGGCGGGCACCTGGACGTGCTGCACTGGGCGTGGCAGCACGGCTGCCCGTGGGGCTGGATGACCTGTGCATACGCCGCCGCAGGCGGGCACCTGGACGTGTTGCAATGGTGGGGCGGTGCAGGTTGACAGTATCAAACCCTGAGTTGAAAGCCCGCCTGGTTTCAGCGCTTGAAACTACAATGTGATGAACGGCTTACAAATTTCGCTTTCAATTTCAACTTGCGCCGCTACACAATGGGCGCGAGAACACGGCTGCCCGCTGAGCGGGGTGGCGTGCTTATGCGCCGCTGAGGGCGGGCACTTGGAGTTGCTGAAGCACGCGCGGGAGTGTGGGTGCCCGTGGTGAGGCGGTGCAGGTTGACCCTAAGAAACCCAAGTTGAAACCGCCTGGAAGTCAGCGCTTGAAACTGAAACGTGATATACTGCTTTCGAATTTGCTCTCAAATTCAACTTGCGCCGCTACACCGTGGGATGCTCATCAGTGTGCACGGGCCGCAGATCGGCGCGGGCACACCGAGATGGCGAGGTGGGTGCGAGAGCAGATCGCGATCGCTCTGCCCGCCGCGCATCCGGTCGGTTCAGACGCCGAGTAGACCAGCCGCGACGCGGGCCCGCCTCATACATGCAAGCCAAGCAGCACGGGTACATGTGCAATGTATGCAATCCATGACAGCTCTGCGTTTATTAGTTAAGCTCACCATGTGAAGCGCCTTGGGGCTCGATGAACGTAAAAAAATAAGAAAAAGAAATAAGCTCTACGATTATTAGCTCTAGCTCTACACTTCCTAAGGAAGACACATCTTGCTTGTACTGATCTAATAGCTACAAGTTCGTTCACACCGCTACAAACAACAACTCACGCGCCCACCTCGCACCTCGCGCACCACATCGTAGTCCCCGCGCGTGGCCGACCGAGCGGCGCACCTCACGCGCCCACCTCGTTGCTGGCGCGCGTCACCGGGTGCGGCTCGCCGTCGAACGTCGACTCGCCGTCCACCAGGGCCTCACCAGTTCACTCGCTCCATCTCCTGCTATTACATCTAAAGACAAGCCCACGTTCGAAAGCAAATTGGTCTGGTAAGTAGCAGACTTTTTCCCTGATGTGATTGGTCGTGAGGGTAAAAGTCATGCTCTCGACCAATCACGTCAGGGTAAAAGTCTGATATATACAGCTACCAGACCAATTTGCTTTCGAACTTGTTTTTATCTTTAGATGTCGTAAACGATAAACATAATCACGCCTTGTCCCTGGAACTGAGGAACCCACTCAAGCAATTCCATCTTAACACCTCGAAGTGGCTCAATCTCTGTGTAAACAGGACTATAGGACTGACAGGTCCACTGGTCTACTGTGAGCAAACAAAGAGTGAGTAGCAGACCGGAGCTATGCTCCTAGTCTGGATACAGGCTGTACAAGTACTGCCGATAAATCAGGTTGAGGTAGGTAGCACGGGAGCGGGTGTAGGAGAAGCGGAGGCTTGCCGTCAATGTACAACGACCCGGCGTAGTGGTACAGGTGGTGACCTGGCGGCGACCCCAGCGCACTTGCTTCAATGGTCTCCGCCCCCGCAACGTTGTCGCGGAACACCGTTCGGCGCACACTGACCGAGCCTGCTTGATTGAGCAGCGCCCCGCCCCGCCCCGCGCGGGGACCAGTCCGCGCCCCGTCGGGTAGGTAACTCAACACATCACTAGTCGCACGTGGTAAGATCACCGCGCATCACACGTAGACTACCTGCATGTTGGTAGACAGCGTTGGTAGACATTCATCATACGTAGACAACGCTGGCTCAAGGCTTATAAGGTCTAGAGCTCTATTCAAACAATAAAAGGGTGTGTGTACACAGAAAGGTAAAGTTCGCAGCACATGCAAACGAAGTTCACACCCTCCACAACACAGCTGCGCAGCTCCAGCTCACCCCCATACACGCCGGCGGCCGCACCCGCCGCGCCGTCCGACCGACCTCGCCGGATGACCAGCCGCTCCAGGACCAGCCGACCGCACCGCCGCCCGGGCTCAGGGGCTTACACTCGTTCCGATTTCAGCTCAACTTGAGCTCTTCTGTCCACCGTGTGACCCAACTTAGCCCTACATGTGTCCTGGAGTTGCTCAAGTTAAGTGCTAACGTGAACGAGTATAAGCCCCTGCCCGGGCTGACCCTGGCTGTACGGGGGGTTGGCCACACTGCCCCAGGGTGTAGCGGCGCAACTTGAAATTGAAAGCAGAGATTGAAAGCGGCTCATCATATTTGAGCCTCGAGCGCTGACCAGGCGCTTTCAACACTGGATTGAATTAGTTTCAACATGCACCACCCCACCAGGGTGAGTACCCCCCGGTGGCCGTCACCAACCCGGGTGACCCGGGCACCTGGCAGCAGGGTCATTGAGAACAAGCACTCCATCCAAGATCGGAGCAAGACTTACCTTCATGGTGAATGCTCATACAGCTGCAACCCTCCTCTCTCCGTTCCAACAATAGAGAAATTGGCTTCAGAGCGCTGCTTAGTGTACCTACGATGGACCGCTAGCTCCATTGTGACCACCGGACCATTATTTAATAAAATGTTCCTCCCCATAGACTCATACATAGGCGCGGCGTCGGTTCGCGAGTCATCGTCTGTCGAGTGCTTGTTCTCAATGACTTCCTACCTTGGCCAGACGCGGCACGGAGGCACCTCTCCCGGGGATGTAGCGCGGCGGTCGGGCGGACGCCGGCCAGCGGCAGTCCGCCGCGGCGCCGTCACCCACCTGAAACATCCGCGTGACGTTCAGTCCGTCCACCACGCACCGCCCCTCCACCGCAGGGCCACACACATCACGCGTGCCACGTCATGGAATGCCAAAGATGGAGATCAGGAGAGGGTGTTCAATCTCACTGTCGGGTCTGACATCGAAGCCATGTTAACGAATCCCGTTCGACCAATCAGAAATGTCCATTATGAGAATCCCGCCGAACGACTCGCCGACATTCCGACCGGGTCATGATCCTTGAGTAAATATACCCTCGATTTCGAGGAGATACAGCTGACATGTCAGGTCGACACTGAGTTTAAGTGAGTGTCGGGACAGGGACGAGCAGTGTTCGTCTGAGCCCACCTGCAAGGGCACGACGAAGCCGACCCCCCCGGCGGTGTTGGCGCTGTTGTTGAGCCCCGCGCCGCCGATGGGGAGGACCCCGCCCTGAGGCCCGCCGTGCGCCATCAGCGTGCCCACCTCGAAGTACTCCGCCTCCGCCGCCGCGTCGAACCGGCTGCCCCGGATAATATGGCCTCTTACATACTGCTCGCCACGTCATCCAACGCACTCTTAAACCTCATTTCTTGAGTTACACGCTATCCATTTACGTTGAGGGCAAGACAAAGTGCGTGAAACCACGTAGACACTTAGCAACAAATAGTACTAAGTCGTCCAAATGGAGCGTTCTGATTGATCGAGCGGGACGACTTAGCACTAAGTCTCCCTAAGTGTCCAAGTGGGTTCACGCATTTTGCCATACATACTGTTCGCCACGTCATCCAACGCAATTATGATGCTCGTGTCTTGAGTTGTACGTCATCCATTCACGTTGAGGGCAATATCTGTCGGGCCCTGCCGGATGAACAAGTCCGCCCCCGTCAATGTCCGCGTGAACGCGTCCTCGTCCCACGGGTAGCCGTCGCCGTAAGGCGTGCTGGACTTCCAAAATTCCGTGGTCCCCTCCGCCGCCGCATCCGCCTCCGCCGCCTCCTCTATCGCCGTCAGCGACGCAGCCAGGACTACCAAGGATCAGGGGCTTACACTCGTCCACTTTTCGGCTCAACGTAAGCGCGTTGTGTGGGATAGGGGGTATATTTAAGGGTTGTTCAGGGGTTAACCAGGGGGTGTTGGAGGGTAGTACGGGATGTTTAGGGTGTAATTTGTGTCGGAAACGGCTCAGGTTGAGCTGAAAAGTGGACGAGTGTAAGCCCCTGCCAAGGATTCTTCGCTAGACACGCCCGCCATAGTGTCCCGCCTTCGCTCGTCATAGTATCCCGTGTTGCTGAACTGGACCTGCTGCAGCGTCCGACCGCCAGTTCGTCCACCCGTCCGACCGCCGGCCCGTGGGATGACATCGCCGCCGTCGACGTCGAGTAAACCGCGACGGCGCCTTCGGGCCGATGGCGGCGGCAGCGGCGGCGGCGGGGAGGGCGGTTGGAGACCGTCGAGGTTCATGCCGTAGAATGTTCGATGCGTTGGTGGCGGCGGAGGGCCAGTCAAACCATAGAATAACGAGGATGATGGCGGAGGTGAAGGCTGCGGATTGGGGCTCGGTGGGGGCGACGGGCTCGGTGGCGGGCCGGGTGGTGGCGATGGGGGCGGGCTCGGTGGTGGCCGTGGTGTCGGTGAGGGCGGGTAGAGGCCGTCGGGGGTCATGCCGTAGAATAGTTGAAGCGGAGGGCCGGTCATACCATAGAAGCTGGACGGCAGCCGGGTTGAAGGCGGTGGAGGGGGGCTCGGGGGTGGGGACGGTGGCGGTGGGCTTGGTGGCGGGGACGGTGGCGGGGACGGTGGCGGGCTCGGTGGCGGCGGCGGGGACGGCGGAGGACTGTAGTGCAGGTGCTTCTCCAAGGTTTCCACCTGCGCGAGTGAACCCACCTTCCGCCCCATGCCGTAGAATGAATCGCCAAACTCCACCGTCACGTCCTCAACGGTCGTGTGCATGTGAACGTCGTGAGGCGGCGGGCTCGGGGGCGGCGGGGACGGCGGCGGAGGCGGGGACGGCGGCGGCGGCGGCGGGGGTGGAAGCGGCGGTGGAGACGGCGGAGGACTGTAGTGCAGGTGCTTCTCCAAATGTTCCACCTGCGCGAGTGACCCCACCTTCAGCCCCCCCAGCCCGTAGAACGAATCGCCGAACACAACCCGAACGTCATCGATGATAGTGTGAATGTCGACATCATGCGGAGGGGGGTTCGGCGGCGGTGGTGGTGGGGACGGCGGCGGGGACGGCGGCGGCGGGGGGAACGGCGGCGGGCTGTAGTGCAAGTGCTTCTTCAAGGTTTCCACTTGCGCGAGAGATCCAACTGACATGCCCAACCCGTAGAAGGAATCTCCATACTCCACCTGAACGTCCTCGAGGACGGTGTGAAAGTGGATATCATGCGGCGGCGGAGACGGCGGCGGCGGGGACGGCGGCGGAGGTGGGGACGGCGGCGGTGGGGGTGGGCTCGGTGGCGGGGGCGGGGACGGCGGAGGACTGTAGTGCAAGTGTTCCTCCAAGTGCTCTTTCTGTGCAAGTGATCCCACCTTCAGCCCCCCCAGCCCGTACAAGGAATCCCCATACTCCATACGCACGTCCTCGAACATCGTGTGGATGTGGATGTCGTGTGGAGGGGGGTTCGGAGGGGGCGGGCTCGGAGGCGGGGGTGGGGACGGCGGCGGCGGCGGAGGGGATGGGAGCGGCGGCGGGGACGGCGGAGGACTGTAGTGCAAGTGCTGCTCCGCGCAGGGTCTTGCACTGGTTCTCGTGGTAGCTCAACTCACGCTTCCTCGAGGTATTCAGTCAGTTAAGCTTAACTTGAGCATCCTGAAGGCATTAAGTGGTCTCAAGGGACAAAACGGGTGAAGTCAAACTGAAACGGGAGGTGGTGCGTAGCCCCGCCTCCAAGTGCACCGCCTGCGCCAGTGACCCCACCTCCGTCCAGGGCCTTGCACCACTCCACCCCTTGTCAACTTGTCAACCTAACCTATGGTTCAAGTCGAGGGCTCAAGTGGCAGATTGAAGCGATTTTCGCTAGTGCCTGGTCTGTGAGCCGTAAGCGATTACTCGGCTAGCAAGTACTCGGACGAGTTATTGACTCGTCAGATCATTCACTGACTTACTCGACTTACTTAGCTAACAGACCAGGAACTAGAGCTAAGCCGAAAAGGGGATCAATGTGTTGCGATGTAAGTCCCCGCCTGCTGCCCCAGCCCGTAGAAGGAATCCCCATACTCCACCGTCACGTCCTGGACGATCGTGTGTATGTGAACATCGTTGGGCGGGGGGCTCGGGGGCGGCGGAGGCGGGGACGGGGGCGGGGACGGCGGCGGCGGTGGGAACGGCGGGGGACTGTAGTGCAAGTGCTTCTCCAAGCAGGGTCTAGCACGCGTTTCCGTGGAAGCTAAATGTCAGCATCTTCGAAGTGTTGAGTTGGATAAGCTGACTGAACTCGCTGGATTGCGTTGTATTACACAAAAGCCGTTCGACCAATCAGAAGCATCAAATCCTAACCACCGAATAAACAGTACCCGGTACGCTACGGGATCACTCAATCCCTCAGTCTATCACGTGGCGAGCTATAGAGTCTAAGCGTGACATGTCACGCTGACACTGCATTCAAGCCTCTCAAAGGGATAAAGTGGGTTCAGTGTCAGAACGGTTTAAGTTTACCTAAAAAGGGAACGAAGTCGGGACAGGACCCGCCTCCAAGTGCTCCACCTGCGCCAGTGACCCCACCTCCGTCCCGGGCCGTACACCACTCCCCATTCGAGCTCAACTTCAGCATCTTTGAAGTCCACGTGGGAGACATGTACAGGTTTCGGGACAAGACAACTCCCACTCAAACCTCCGAAACGCTTTCAAATTCGACTCAGTGTCGGAAGGACTAGTTCTTCTTATCTCGAAATCGACGGTCTATTTAGTCAAGGTTCACGACCCGGACGGACCTTCTGCGAGTCGGTCGGTGGCATTTTCTGAATGGACAGTCATGATTGGTCGAGCGGAACATATTCGATACCAGACTCGACAATGAGTCTGAGCTGAAAAGAGGACCAATGTGATGTGATGTAAGGCCCTGCCTTCCGCCCCATGCCGTAGAAGGAATCCCCATACTCCACCGTCACGTCCTCGAGGATGGTGTGGATGTGGATGTCGTGCGGAGGGGGGCTCGGAGGAGGCGGGCTTGGGGGCGGCGGCGGGGACGGCGACGGACTGTAGTGCAAGTGCTCCTCCATGCAGGGTATTGCGCTGGTTACCGTGGTAGCTGAACTGGCAGCATCTTCGAGGCGTTGCGTGGGATCAGATGAACGAAGTATCTTCGAGGTATGAGTTGCTGTAAGGGACAAAACGGACTCGAGGCAAGCTCAACAGGGAACAACTCGTGCAAGTCCCCACATTCAATTGCTCCACCTGCGCCAGCGACCCTACCTCCGTTCAGGGCCTTGCCCCGTTCCTCCCCTTGTCAGTTTCCCTAGTCAATTTAATTTGAGGTTTCATCGGGCGATGTGAAGTGGTCATAGTTCGAGGGTAATGTGATGTGGAGGCCCCACCTTCTGCCCCAGCCCGTAGAAGGAATCCCCAAACTCCACTCGCACGTCCTTAATGAGTGTATGCATATGGACATCGTGTGGAGGCGGGCTCGGGGGCGGGGGCGGGGAAGGCGGCGGCGGGCTTGGAGGCGGTGGCGGTGACGGCGGAGGACTGTAGTGTAGGTGCTTATCCAAGGTCTCCACCTGCGCGCGTGAACCCACTTTCCGCCCCATGCCGTAGAATGAATCGCCATATTTCACAGTCACGTCTTCTACAATCGTGTGCATGTGAACGTCGTGTGGTGGGGGGCTCGGGGGCGGCGGAGGGCTAGGCGGAGGCGGGCTAGGAGGCGGGGGTGGGCGCGGCGGCGGCGGGGGAGACGGCGGCGGCGGCGGCGACGGCGGCGGCGGTGGCGGGGGTGGCGCCGGGGGCGCCGGCGGTGACGGCGGCGGCGACGGCGGCGACGGCGGCGGGGGAGCCTCCTCAGGGATCCACGTGGGGCCCGGCGGTATGGCCTGGCAGACATTGCGAGTCACGTCAGACGATGCCATTTACCGCAAGAAACGAGGGTTCAGAGTACGTTGGATGATGTGGCGGGCAAATTCTACCCCTCATCTACCCCCCATCCATCCCCTATCTAACCCCTATCTATCCCCCTGTATACCACCTATATACCTCCCATACACCCCCTATTTACCCCCTATCTGCCGGGCCCTGCCCGTCGGGTTGTTGCACTCGCCGACTATTTTGAGGTCGCGCCCCCCCGTGATGGGCGGCAGCGGTGCGCCGCCCAGGCCGATGTGCCCCTGGAGTATGATGCTGTCCACGCTCTCGTCCCGCATCGCCGCCACTAACCCCCACAGCGTCCGCACCCGCACCTGTTTGTAGGGTTTAGGGTTAAGAATTTAGGGTTAGAGTTGAGGGTTTAGGGTTAGGGTTTAGGATTTAGGGTTGGGAGTGTAGTACAAGGGATGGGGTGTAGTATCTGCCAGGCCCTGCCTGCTTGGAGCCCCCCCCGCCGACCTCCGCCAGCATGGCACTCCCGCTCTCGATCTCAACCGTGGCCACCTCGCTCAGCGGCGCCCCGCCCGCCAGGGGCTTACACTCGTCCACTTCTCAGCTCAACCTGAGCCGTTTCTGACACAAAATACACCCAAAACACCCCCTAACAACCCCTGACACCTCCCAAATACCCCTTAAACAACCCCTAACTGCACCCCCTAACTGCACCCCCTATCCCACACAAAGCGCTTTTGTTGAGCCAAAAAGTGGAGGAGTGTAGGCCCCTGCCACCCGCGTCCGCCAGTCGTATGAACACCGCGGTCTGGCTCACCGGCACACCGCTCATCTGCGCGTGGCGGACACTGGCGTGCGGCGCCGGATACGCCCCACCAGGCTGTAGGGGTGCGCGTTGAAATTCAATGCAGAAGCATGGATGCAGTTCATCATACTTCAGTTTCGAGCGCTGAAACTGGGCACTTTCAAAAATGGTTTCAACTTGCACCAACCCACCAAGCGCTGCCGCGGCCAACTCCGCCGCTGACGTGGTGTAGTAATACCTGTCCACCGATCCAAACTGTCGAATACAATTGCTCGCCGCCTCATCCACCACGTTTTAGATCCTCGTTTGTTGAGTAACATGGCATCCTGTGACGTGGCGAGCGGTGTTTACCTGGCCCCACCGACTCGAAGATGGGTCCGAACCCAACGTAATCGACGAACAGATCGATGAGGGTGGTCGTGGCCGACGCGCGCCACGCACGCGCTCGCACCACGGGGTACGGTCTTACCCAGTACGTCTTATCCAGCTCGACATTGATTCTGTTGGCCGTTCGTCCCCGAAACGAGTGCTAGATGCAAACAGTCCTCGTATTTCCGGTCATTATTTTTTGTCACTGCGGGTTGAACTCCGATTCCGCGCGTTCCCTCAATAGGCGTCCTCTCTGTTCGATACAAGCAGTTTATATGTACCGCCTTGAAAACAATACAGGCGGTGACAGCCGTGCCTGGGGGTAGGGCGGCGGCGGCGTGGGGGGGCTGGGCGGCGGCGCCGGCGGCGGCGGCGGCGACGGCCAGCTGCCAATGCCGGGTGGCGTGGGCGGCGGAAACGGCGGCGGCGGCGGCGGCCGTCCCGATAAAGCCACTGCCAGAGATGTCAACCAGGGCCGGTCAGTGATCCCCGTTGAGTAGAGCCAAGCAGCTATTGCTCGAATTGGTCTCTGGACGCATTTGAACCCCAATTCAGCAAGTCAAATGGCATCCTGTGACGTGGCGAGCAACGTCTGCCAGGCCCTACCGTAGAGCCCGGGAAGTTATAGCCGCTGTAGACGGCGCTTTGAGTCAGCGCTTGGAGCAGCCGGCGCCGGCGCACCCCGACCCGTCTTGGTGTAGCGGCGCAAGTTGAATTTGTAAGCAAGGTTCGAAAGGGGTTCATCATATTGTAGCTTCAAGCGCTGAAACCATTGAACCATGGGCGCTTTCACAACTTGATACTGTGAACCTGCACCGCCCTATCTTGGCTCCCTGGCGCTGGCGAGGTGATGTGCGCACGCGCGCTCGAACGCGGCACGCCATGTGCGTCGCCAGTGCTGCACACGTGGGTCGTCCTCCGCGAGCCCCCACGGGACATCAGGAATGTGGTGGGCATCGCTGCTCTCGCTCGGCAACGATGCTCTCGCTCTCGATGCGTTGGGCACCCTGCTCTCGCCCGGCTCCTCCCCAATTTCCAGCAGGTGCCTTCCCCGCCACCGCCGCAGGTTGCCCCCGCGCCCCCCCTCGCCCGCGCCCGATACCGCGAACAGTGCTAGGACCAGGAGCGCCACGGCCCAGTCCAGCCTCATGAGGCCCGGCGCTCGTGCCGGGCGCTTCGGCAAGTGCCAGTTTTTGGCTTGCTATGTATTGCTTGCTTTTGTGATTTTGGGGAACGTGAGATGAGCAGCAAACGGTAGCACGAGCAAACACCTTTTAAGCGACTCAGGTCCGAGACACGCGGACAGAATTTCAAGATTTCAGACTCGAGTTGACCAAATTTGATCGCCTTGGACTCCTCGACGTGTGTTGACTGCTTACCCTGTGAGCGCCTTGGGTTCGATGAAGAATAGAGTTGGAGAGCATGATGTGTGAGCTCGTTGAGCTAGTCAGCTGGAGTGATAGCTGATGTTTGAGCAGTGGTAATAAACAGCCTCATGTCATCAGGAGCGTCGCCGTACACCCCCCGCCCCCCGCCGTGGCCACCAAAGTACAGGGATGAGTTACTTGTCGCCCCTGAAAACTAACCTATTAAGCACTAGCCCCCTAAACTAGCTTAAACCCAGTCTCCGCTATGACTACCCCCTGATTCCCCTGAATCGAGCCTCTCGGCCAATCAGGGACGAGGAGAGATGATGCAACGTCCATTGACCAATGAGAGACCACAAACGATTACGATCAGATTTGGTGAGATTTGGTCAAAGAGATCCAATCAATCACAGCTCTCCGAGCCGCCACGTGGACCAATCACATGAGGGTCTTCAGCGTCGTTAACGACGCGGAGACTGGGTTTAAACCAGCCCACTTCAAACCCCCCTGTTTCAGCCACCCACTGTAGTCCCCGATACTAACCCACCAACCACTAGCTAGCCTCTAAACTAGCTTAATTTAACCCCCTTTATCGCCAACACTAGCTTAGTTCGACAAGCATAGGTATGAGCGCGTCCGGCTTCTCGGAGCGTCAGTGTCGGAGCCGCGGATACAGTGTGAGCGCCTTCGCCTCGATGAATGTTAGCTTAAAATATCATGAGTTGAGCTCGATGAGCTGAGTGCTAGCTAAAGCTAGAACCCTATTCTAAAATTGTATGTATAAATGTATTGGGTGTCCATCCTCCGAAAACGTCAATCGGATGACTGTGGGACCCCCATCCGCGCCTGCCTCTCATCCGCCACGGTGTGCGACGTCCACCGCTCTCAGATTGAAGCCATGCTTGACGGCGATGAGATGACAGGGGCTTCATCCTGGCCTCAACCCCAAACCCCGGCGGTGCGTTGAGAGGTGTTTCATCCCGTTGCAGCACACCCCCTCCACCGCTCGGCGCCGCGCTTGACCCCCACCCGCGCGCGCGCCACCCCCGCCACCTTCGCGTGCGCCGGGTATGCCGCGTGCGCCCGGTCCGCCGTGATGCCCGCCTCCACCTCCTCCCGTGCCGCCTCCGCATCATTGAATGTGGAAGACGCGCCGAACGCGGGGCGCGGCAGGTGCAGCCGCGGCGAGGAGCCGTGGGCGCCCGTCCCGCGCCCCACGTGGGGGGCGCTGATCCGGGGCTCCCTCTTGAAGGTTTCGCTGCGGCGGGGCTCCCGCTTGAAGGTGGCGCTGGTCCGAGGCTCCAGCGGGGCGCTGCGTCGATCCCGCGTGGGACTGGCGCTGCTCCGTCGAGGCTCCCGCTCCCGCGTGGGACTGGCGCCGTTCCGTGGCTCCCTGTCGAGGGTGAAGCTGCTCCTTGGCTCTCTCGGGGCGCTGCTCCGTGCCTCCCGTTTGGGACGGGTGCGCTCCCGGTCGTAGTCAGCGCTGTTCCTGGCGAGATTGGCGCTGTCCCATGGCTCCCTGTCGTGGGTTGCGCTGTTCCGTGGCTGCCGTTGGGCACCCGCTCCGGCCCCCGGCCCCGGCCCCGGCCCCGCCCCATCCCAGTGGTTTATACCGTGCTGGGGCGGCCGCCGCTCCAGCACCTCGGCCCTCTTCACGCCCTCTTCGCCCGCCTTCGTCAAGCGCTCGTAGTAGCCGGGGCTCACGGGGTTCGCACTTGGTGCGACGGCGGCGGCAGCGGCGGCGGGGGCGGGGTTGTACTGTGCACCGCCTCGGACTCGCGGCGGCTTGGGTCGGGCATTGGCCTGGTAAGAGGGCGCCCTCTGCAGCGCGGACCAGATCTGGTGCATGTCCACGTCGACCCCGTCCGAGTCATCATCACCGCCGTAGTCTCCGCCGTAGCCGCCGCCGCCGCCGCCGCCGCCCACCAACCCCGGGCCGCCGATGACACCAACTCCCTCTCCCCCTCTCCCGCCCCAGCCCCCCATTGTCCCGCCCCCGCCCCCGTCCTCCATCGGCTCACCCCGCCCCCCGCCCCAGCCATCCCCGCCCCAGGTCTTACCGTTGAGGTTTCTCGGAGAGAACCCCGCGGTGTAGGGGCACAAGCTGCAATTGAAAGCAAAACTAAAAATAAGCTAGTCACAACTTGGTTCCGAGAGCTGAATTCAGGCGATTTTTGAGCCACGGGTTTCAACCTGCACGCCCGCGCCCCACCGTAGGACTCCCCGGGCCGTACCCCTGGTCCCCGCCGCCGCCGAATAAGTGCCCGACCGAATTGATCTGTCCGACCGAATGCCCACTGCGCGCGTTGGCCTGGGCCCGGTTCCGCGCCGCCGGCGAGAACCCGAGTGACATCGCGTCCTCCTCCATCATTTGATCGGCCGTATGCTAGGGGCACCTGGTGTAAGCGCCTGCCACTTGATGTGATGTTGTAAGTTGGGGTCAAGCTGAGGGAATGTTATCTCGTCAAGTTTCCCTCCTCTTCCTCCTCTTTCTCCTCCTCCTCATCTTCCTCCTCCTCCTCCTCCTCCTTCTCTTCCTCCCCATTATTATTCTCTGCCTTCTCCTCGTCCTCCTCCTCCTTTCAAGAATCGAGGGTCAGTGTGGTTCAAAGCGTGAAGGTTGAGGTGGCGAGGACTAGTCGCTTGACCCTGCCATGCGCTCCGTCTCAGTCGGGCTGCCCGGGGAGCCCAGGGCGCCGGCGACGTTCTTGTTGGAGTTGATGCGCGGTAGCATGGCGTGGATGCGGCGGATGCTACCGGCCAGTGAGGGCACGATCGAGGGCCGCCGCCCCGCCCGCCCGCCCCCGCGCTCGCTCCCCCGCCCGGCGTGGTCTCTCGCCCCATTCACGGCGTGCCCCGGGCGCTCAGGCATGCCCCCGCCGCCTCCGCCCCCGCCCCCGCCCCCGCCGCCGACCCTTCCGCCGCCGTCTGTCACCGGTCCCTCCGGCCGCAGCCGCGGCTCAAGCTGCAAACCCGCCTCTGCCGCCCCCCTCCTGCCCGCCTTGGGCCGCCCGCCCTGCTCAGTGTACCGCGCCGCCGCGCCGTTGTCGTTGAGCCACGTCCATAACCGCTGATTAGCCGCCGCGACCTTCCCCCCGGCCCCGCCGCCGCCGGGGTCCTTGGGCAAAACATAGGGCCGGATAAACAATGCTCGCCTCGTCATAGGATGCCATTCGACTCAATAAAGCAGTGTCTAGCATGTGGTGGATTAAGCCACGGGTGCTCACCACGTCAGTTAATTCAACTAAACTCAAGAAGTGAGGCTGAAGGTCTGAAGAGGATTCGACAAAGTGGCGAGCGTTCAGAGTGTGACCCGACCGGCGCGAAGATCTTGTCCGCCCGACCGGGCTGCAGCACCGTCCCGACGAAGAACTTCCGATTGCCCGCCTTGCTGTAGCGGCGCAAGTTAGATTTGAAACCAAAACTTGAAAGCGGGTTACCATATTCTAGTTTCAAGAGCTCAATTCGAGGCGCTTTCAATGCAGGTTTCATCGGTTCAACCTGCATCGCCACACCTTGCGCATCTCCTGCACCACCTCCACCGCCGTGTAGCGGCGCAAGTTGAAATCGAAAGCAAGATTCGAAAGCAATTTATGGTAGATTACCTTCAAGCGCTTGGTTCCCGGGGCTTTCAAGATGGATTTCATCAGTTCAGCCTGTACCGCCTCACCGCTGGCTCCGCGTATAAGCGCAGCACGTTCCAGATGTGGTTGACGGGGGCGAACACGCGCGGGTGCCGGGTCACCACCTTGATGTAGCGGCGCAAGTTGAATTTGAAAGCAAAGTTTGAAGGCGGTTCATCATGTTTTGGTTTCAAGCGCAAAGTTCCAGGCGCTTTCAACATGGTTTTGATAGGGTCAACCTGCACCTCTCTACCTTGACGAATTCGTTGTAATCCATGATGTGCGGAGCCCGCGCCTGCAGCCGGGGCCGGATACACACCGCAGGCCGGATCAACTAGATCGATCGCCAAGCCGCTCACCACGTGCTTAACCACCCCTCGTGTATTGACGTGTGACCCTTGTCATCCTATGACGTGTAACCCTGAACCCTAAACCCTAACCCTAACCCTAACCCTAAACCCTGAAACCCACCCACCTCGAGGTCCTGCAGCAGGTTGGTGTAGGGTTTGAGCGCGTCACGCGGCGCCTGGTCGCCCCAGTAGTTCACGTTGCCCAGGGTCTGCCGGTACACGTCGGTCTCCTTATACCGCGCCTCGCTGGTCTTGATGGCGTGCAGCAGCTCCTCCTTGGAGAACGAGCCCGCGCGCAGGACCCACGTCTCATGACCAAAGTTTGTTTGTTGTATTGCGGAGAGGATTGGTCAAGCTCACCATGTGAAGCGCCTTGGGGCTCGACGAACGTTAAAAAGAAAAATGTTCGACTAACATTCGTTGAGCCACAAGGCGCTCACATGGTGAGCGGTATAACCAACCCCATCCGCCATTCCAAGCGGACAGACCAAACGGTCAGATTCTGTAGTTCGGATCAATATTAATAAAACGAGACCAAAGTACAATTTCCCACGGTATCCCCCCCCTGCAACGGGGGGCAGGGCGAAAGCCTGGTGCCTCCTTATACATGAGGAAGCGTCTCTCTCTCTTTCTCTCCGACCCCCCCCTGCCGTCGTTGTTGAGGTCGAGGAGGCGGAAGGCGAAGCGCACGCGCCCGAAGGTGCCGGAGATCAGGGGCTTACACTCGTCCACTTTCCGGCTGACCCAAAGCGCTTTGCGTGGGATAGGGGGTGCATATAGGGGATTGTTTGGGGGGTGTTTATGGAATACTAGGGGGTGGTAGGTGGTGAATACTCGTAGGGTGTATTTTGTGTCAGAACGGCTCAGGTTGAGCTGAAAAGTGGACGAGTGTAAGCCCCTGCCGGAGATGACAAACGCCGCCAGGCCCACCACAAACTCGCGGAAATCAATCGTCCTGTCGCCGTCACAGTCCAAAATGTCCACCAGACGCTCCATGTAAATGTCCTCGGTGTAGCGGCGCAAGCTGAAATTGAAAGCAAACGTTGGAAGCAGTTTATGATATTAGCCACTGACTCGTCGCCCCCAAGGGTGCTATGGAGCGACTGCCACGTGGTGAGCTGAAGACCCAGCTCATCATATTCCTCAGGTACTGGGGACCAGTACCGACAATGAAACCACAGGCGCTTGCTTTCAAACACGGGTTTCGATAGTGTCAACCTGAGCCTGCGTACCTCGGTGAGGCCGAACATGCGCGCCAGCTCGGTGGGGTCCACCTGCGGAGTGTGCGCCCGGTGTCAGCTGCCTGTGTGCTCGTATGGCAAAGTGCGCCAAACCACTTAGACACTTAGTCTCACTCAGTGTTACTTCGTCTGACTTAGTGTCCGCTCAACCAATTAGAACGCTCCATTTGGACGACTTAGTACTACTTGTTGCTAAGTGTCTAAGTTGTTTCACGCGCTTCGTCATAGTGTGCCCATTCACACTCCTGCCAGCCTCCCACGGAGCCTCACGCGGAAATAGAGTGCACGACATGACTGCTCTCACTCCTCCTGGCTGGAACCTGAATGACACCTCACCACAGCCACAGGTATCATTCACTGCTGCCGATACTCCTAGCCTCCCGCTGAACCGCACGCGCCTTTGGTGAACGCGAGTGACGAGAGGCCCCCGATGCGCGCGTCGTGAGGCTCAGTGGGAGGCTGGGAGGAGACGCCAGAGAGGAGGAACTGAATCTGTTGGTAGGATTGTCCGCGCGAGAGAAAAGAGGGGTCCGAGATTGGGCTGGTGTGGATGGCAAACTCCAAACTCACCTTGCCGTTGCCGTCGGTGTCGGCGTTCTTGAAGAGCTTATAGACCCGGCGCAGGGATCCCTTGCTGGCGAAGTCCACCTTGCCGAGCTCGTTCACCCCCAGCTCCAGCTCGTTCGACGCCGCGTGCATTTCTCTCGCGCCGGACGCGGATTCGAACCCAAGGCACGACATGCATCCGCCCATCACGCCGAGGAGGTGGGTGTCAAGCTTACGCAGCTCCACCGGGAAAGGTCTGAGCGAGCTGGACGAGGTGCGTCACAGCATGGACCAGTACGGCGCGGCGCACGGCGGCAGGCAGCAGCTGGAGGCGGCGGCTCGGGAGCTGGACTCGCTGCGGCGCAGCAACGGCTGCGGAATCTTTGTCTGTCTCGCAGCGAAGAAACGGCCCTCGGGAATTGGGGAATGGCGCTCGGCTCTCGCCGCCCGCCCCCCCCGGTGGCGGTCAGGACGTCGCAGCCAGGGAGGGATGGGACTCCCGCGCCTGCCTGCCTGTTGTCGTGGGGCGTGCGGCGCGCCCGGGGGCGGTGTGCGTCAGTTGGCGATGGTGCCCACCCAAAAACCAAGATCGTTGACTCCGACGCGACGACGTGGCTGGAAGGGGGGGGTACTAGGGGTCTAAGGGTTATTAGGGAGGTCTATAGGGTTATTAGGGGGGTCTATTCATCTTGAGGCTCGACCTTTTTTTCGCGTATGGGTAAAATGGCTTCGTCGTATGGGCAAAATGAGTAAGTATTTCACATTAAAATTTTATTGCTATGAGCTAAATGGGTTAGAGGTCTATGAGCAAAATAGTTTCTACTGAGCGTCGCAAGCGCGACTGTCAGACTGTATGCTCTAGTGCTATCTACACGAGACTTGCTGCGTCCGGAGGTTGGCGACGACTCGCTGCAAACGAGCAGTGCAGACGTCGTCTTT
>Ga0307489_10001032_pt1 | contig 17927 bp, 21 predicted proteins | sample SB12metaG_FD_202247 | JGI IMG/M metagenome (GOLD analysis project Ga0307489, IMG submission 202247) | Sea-ice brine microbial communities from Beaufort Sea near Barrow, Alaska, United States - SB 1.2 | ecosystem: Environmental > Aquatic > Marine > Coastal | place: USA: Alaska | collected...
GGCACATGTCCGGCCGACCGCCGTTCCGCCTGCCCATGGTGTCCACCGTCCAGGACGCCGCCAGCTCGCTCCGCGTCATGCAGGCGGGGCCGTCCACGAATTCCCTTTTCATTGTATTTCTGTATTTGTTTTTACGACCTATGTTTTAACACACAAGCCGGCGTTCGAAAATATGTTTGTCTTGAGTTGAAAGGACCTTTTAAGTCAAAGGCAAATATAATTCAAAACGCCGGCATGTCTTTAAATGTTATAGTTGATTCTACTGTGTGCGATTACCCAGAAGCTTCACAGTCTTCGATCTCTGTCCTAGTGCCTAGACTGTGAAGCGTACTAGTACTAGTATCTTAGTACTTACGTTTGGCGAGTCACGACTCGCCAAACGCAAGTACTAAAGTACTAGGATACTAGAGCTTTACAGACTAGGCACTAGGGAACTGGTATAAGGCCGAGGATGAGGATGCGGCGAGTGTGTGTAGGTACACCGGTACACTATGAGCAATGGGTTAGGGAACTCGTGTTAGGCCATGGGTGCGGGCGCTCACGACCATTCGCTCCGAGCTCGAGCGCGAGGTGGAGCGCCTTCCGGCCACGGTAAGACCCTGACCGTTGCCTCATAGTGTACCTGTGCTTGGCGCCAAGGTACCCGGGCTCTGACTGTTCACTCATACTGTACCATTATTTGACACCGAGGCACCCTGGGTGGAAGGTTTATAGGCCCGTCCACGAGCGCTTGTGTGCGGTTCACTGCACGGGGGCCAAGGCGGAAGCCTGGCGCCTCCTCATACACACGCTGAAGCGTTTCCCTCTCTCTCTATATATCTGTCAGGTTGATGCGATGGGGTCCATGCAACGCCTGGCCGCGTTGTTCGATCTGACGCGCGCGGAGGAAGAGGAGCGCTTCAGCCCCGCGGCGTACGACCTGACCACCGACGAGGCCATGGTAGGGCAGTGCAGGTTGACCCTGGTGGAAGGCCGTGTTCAGAGCGCCTGGTTTCAGGTCTTGAAACTAAAACATGATAAACTGCTTTCAACTTTTGCTTTCAATTTCAACTTGCGCCACTACACCATGCGAGTCGCCGCCGTGTTTGCCGTGTACGACAAGAATAGCGACGGCATCATCGACATGGAGGAGCTGGGCGAGTTGCTGTGCTCTGCAGCGCTCGGCGGCGGCGATAAGTTCGCAGACGACGAGGTCAAGCTGGCAATGAAGATGCTAGACTCCAACGGCGGGGGCTCTGACCGTACCTGAATATGGCACGGGGCCAACCGGTCTCTGACTGTTTACGAGTACTCATACTGTACCTGTTCGCGGCACCGGGGCAACCATTCTCTGACTGCGTTATCACATTGTGCATGTACTGGCACCGAGGTACCCGGGGTCTGACTGTTTACTCTTGCCGTACTGGTGCACCCTGGCACGCGGGCGTGGCACTGTCAACCTGGAGGAGTTCACTGCGTGGTTCACCGGCGGCTGCCCGCTGCCGGGCCGCGCCGTCTCCCTGCTTGAGGCAGAGGAGGCGGAGGTGGAGGTGGAGGAGGCGACGAGCGCGCTGGATGCGGAGTTGCTGGTGGAGGCCGCGGAGGCGAAGGGGCGGGGGGTTCTGGCGGAGGCGGAGGCGCTGACGCGGGAGATCGTCGACACGGACGCCTAGACAGCTTGGACCTTGCTTGCGGGCGACGTTTGCGGGTACATTGATTGTTCGCTGATGCGCTTGGTCTAACACCATATACCACTTTCTGCTGGTCAACACAGTGCACCGGGTACATAGCTGATGGGCGCCGGGCGAGGAAACATATCGCTGTGGGATGCGGGGTGGCTGTCCTGTTCAAATTGCCAAAAATGCTAAACTGCCATAAGTTTTGTTCCCCGCCTACATACTTCGAGACGCGATGAGAACGTCGCTACACTGTGTTGTGCCTGATCCTGACACGAATGAATATGTACACCGCCGTTTAGGTTCCCGACGCGTACCCGCGCAACCCTGAAATGACGAGGACAGTATTGCATACATTTATTAAAACGAACACAGCCACAAAATGTACACGAGTGGAAACAAACATCAAGCAGCCGTCGCCGGCCGCCGCTCAAGGTCGGGGACCGCATCGTCGTCGGCGTCTTACTGCATCGTGATGATGCACGTCTTGCCGCTGCGAATGCACCCCTCGTTACTATTACAAACACTTATCGCCGAACTTGGAGACTATAAATTTGCCACACGACTCCTTATGCCCACCGGTAGTCCAGTCTTGTTTCTGGCACGCGTCGCCACAGTACCGGGCGGTCTTGCACTGCGGGCAAAGTTTAAAGTCCTTATATTGGCCCACAACCTCGCACCCGTCGTTGTTGCAAAACCTACCCCCCTCCACCGTTCCTCTGCGGTATATATCGAGCGTGTCGAGGGTATTATACCCCCCCTTCTGCAGCCAGTGTAACACGCTGGTCATGACATCCGGGGGAACGTCGTGACCCTCCGTGATCCCAGCCGACATGGCGACCCCGGCGGCCTTCCCCACGTGCCCAGCCTCGCGGGCGTTCGGCGCATCCGCATACATGCGACCGGCGAGTCGCATGCACGCCACGGCGGAACCGTTATCGGCGGCCTTACGCTGCCACAGCATGGCCCGCCTCTTGCTACGTTTGACACCACGGCCGACCATGGACATTGAGCAGAGGTTATTCGCCGCATCCCCGTCGAAGGGGCTTACAGTCGTTCACTTTTCAGCTCAACTTGAGCCGTGCCTGACGCACAAAAACACCCTACACACCCTCACCACCCCCTAACACGCCCCAAACACGGACTACACCACCCCTATGCGCACCCCCTATCCCATGAAAAGCGCTCAAGTTGAGCTGAGAAGTGAACGAGTGTATGCCCCTGCCCCGTCGCCGGCAGCCGCCGCGCGTATGTACCAGTCCGCCGCCGCCGAGTAATCCGGCGCCGCGATGCCCTCACCCGTGTTGTAGCGGCGCAAGTTGAATTTGAAAGCAACGTTAAAAGCAGTTCACCACATTTTGGTCTCAAGCGCTGAAACCAGGCGCGCTTTCGATTCGGGTTTTGATACTGTCAACCTGCACCGCCCTACCGTGTCGAGCAAGTTCCCGACGCTGAACATTGCTTTCGGCAACCCGGCCTCGGCTGCCTTGGTGCAGGGGCTTACACTCGTCCACTTCTCAGCTCAACTTGAGCCGTGTAGGACACAAGAAAACACCCTACACACCATACACACCCCCCAACACCCCCTTAATACGGGCTACACAACCCCTACGGGCACCCCCTATTCCATACACAGCGCTCAAGTTGAGCTGAGAAGTGAACGAGTGTAAGCCCCTGCCTTGGTCCACCACTGCATGGCGTGCTCATGCTCCTTCCTCACGTCGTAAATGTGCGCCAACGTATGCATGGCGTACACGTGCCCTTGCCCCGCCGCCTTCTCCAGAAGCTCCATGCCCTCCTCCGCCAAGGGTTGCGGCACAGCAAAAGCATCAATGGTCATCACGTGACCGAATGGACGCAATTCAGTACGGCAGTACGGTGCGCGACCGGAAACAATCCTTGCGAATTGCAAACAAACCCGACGTCCGACTTTGGCGATCTGCTGGCCGTGCCAATAGGCGTCCCCGCGACAGGGGCTCACACTTGCTCACTTTTCAGCTCAATCTAAGCGCTTTCTGTGGGATAGGGGGTGCGTGTGAGGTTGATGTAAGGGGTATTAGGCGGTGTTTTGGGTGGGTTTTTGTTTCAGAAATGGCTCAAGCTGAGCTGAGATGTGGACGAGTGTAAGCCCCTGCCCCGCGGCCCCATCCGCTTCACCCGCTAACCACATGCCCAGACTGTACTGCGCTGCTCCGTCACCCGCGCCAGCCTTTCGCTTCACGCCCTCGAATCAGGGGCTTACACTCGTTCACGTTTTAGAGCTCAACTTGAGCACTTCCAAGATACGTTCTTGAGCTAAGTCGGGGTTTACGGTGGACAGAAGAGCTCAAGTTGAGCTGAATTGGGAACGAGTGTAAGCCCCTGCCTCGAATCCGAGCGCTCGGAACAGCACGTTGTGGTCTTCCACCTGCGACGTCCAGTCACCGACCGAACTCACGTTCGCTGCAGCCCCTCCGGCACCCGCCTTGGCTGGCGCGCGCTTGGCGGCATCGCGTTCCGCCTTGCGCCGCTCCTGCCGTGACGGTGCCGGCATCTAGGAGTCCGTCGGGGAAGTCTGTTGGTGCCCGGGGAGTTCGTCGGGGAGGGCGCTGTTGTTTGTCGTTGGCGCCGCGGCGCGCGCGCGACGATGCTCGTTGGGACTCGGCACGAGGAACCTGACACGTGGCAGTTTTCAGAACTATCTGGGTGCCGAGTCTGAAAACAGTGGCACGTGGGTGCGGATGCGTTCATCAGCGGTGCGGATGCCGAGTCGGGTGTACAGCCTCGCTTCATCTGACCACCGGAAGTGTGCGACTACAATGATGAGAGAGACGCGACAGAGCCTTCTGCGGAGGAAGGTCGAGGAAGGTGGGGTCGTGAGCGGGGCGACACACACTCCGGCCTGGTCCTCTCCGCGGGCGCAGCGAGCTGCCACATCGGAGGCGGTGGTGGAATAAAGGAATCACAAGATGAAGAGATGCTCAACAATTCCAAAGAGCTATACACATGTGGCAAGAAGTTGCGCAGCAGCCGCGGAGTCGCCGGCCGCTGCTCGAGGTCGGAGACCACGTCGTCGTCGTCGTGCTACTTCGCCGTGATGATACACCATTTGGCCGCTGGGAGTGCGCCACACGTTTTCCTGACAAAACATCTACGTGCGAATGTGACTTGCGAGTTTGCCACACTTTCCCTTGTGCTCACCCGTCGTCCAATCCTCTTTCTGACATGCGTCGCCGCAGTACCGGGCGGTCTTGCACTGCGGGCACACCTTGAAGTCCTTCAGACGGCCCACAACCTCGCACGCCTCATTCTGGCAATACATACCCCCCACCACAGCCTCTGTGCGGAACCCGTCAAGTGCGTCAACTACGTCATACCCCCCTTCAGGGGCTTACACTCGTCCATGTTTTGGCTCAACGTAAGCGCTTTCTGCTGTATAGGGGGTGCATGTAGGGGATGTTCATGGGGTGTTTGTGGTCAACGTAAGCGCTTCCTGCAGTATAGGGGGTGCATGTAGGGGATGTTCATGGGGTGTTTGTGTGGTGTGTGGGGGTATTAGGGGGTATGTAGGGTATATTCTGTGTCGGAAAGGGCTCAGGTTGAGCTGAAAAGTGGACAAGTGTAAGCCCCTGCCCCCCTTTCTGCAGCCAGTGTAGCACACCGGTCAAGACATCCGGGGGGACGTCGTGACCCTCCATGACCCCAGCCGGCGCGGCTACCCCGGCGGCCTCCCCCACGTGCCCAACCTCGCGGGCGTAGGGATAGTCCACGTTGTAGCGGCACAAGTTGAAGTTGAAATCAATACTTGAAAGCAGTTCACCATAGTTTAGTTTCAAGCGCTTAGATCCAGGCACTTTCAACACGGGTTTGATGGGTTCAACCTTCACGGCCTCACCACGTACATGAAACGGGCCAGTTCCAAGCAAGCGGCGGCACAACCGTTTTCGGCGGCCTTGCGCGTCCATTCTTTCGCCCGCCGCTTGCTACGCTTGACGCCGCGTCCTAGGGTCTGGCACAAATCGGCCGAATTCGGTATATCGCTTGGGTGAAATGCCCATACAGAGTTGCGGGCAAAGCGTCGGCGCTCCGCGCGGGAAAGCGGTCGCCAGGCTGAATGCCGATACAGTGTTGCGGGGAAAGCGTCAGCGCCTGGCGCGGGAAGCGATATACCGAAATCGGCCTATTGCTCGCCACGTTGTGCGACACCATGGATTTCAAGATACGAAGGTCTGAAATGTAGAGGATGACGTGGCAGGCATTATCTGTGGGGCCCTGCCGCGGCCGTTAGTGTAAAGGTTGCGGAGGTTATACGCCGCGTCCCCGTCACCAGCGTCTGCCGCGCGCTTGAACCAGTCTGCTGCCGCAAGGAAGTCCGGCGCCGCCACGCCCTGTCCCGAGTCGAGGCAGCACCCGAGGTTCAAGGGCTTACACTCGTCCACTTCTCATCTGAACTTGAGCCGTTTCTGACACAAAAACACCCCCTAAACACCCCCTATTACTCCCTTACACCTCCTAAACACCCCCTAGACAACCCCTAGACACCCCCTACCCCACAGAAAGCGCTTAGGTTGAGCTGATAAGTGTACGAGTGTAAGCCCCTGCCGAGGTTGTACATCGCCTTCGGCAACCCGGCCTCGGCCGCCTTGGTGCAAGGGCTTACACTCGTCCACTCTTCAGCTCAACTTAAGCGCCTTCTGTGTGACAGGGAGTGCAGTGAGGGGTTGTTTCGGGGGTCTTTAGGGGGTGGTAAGGGGTATTAGGAATGTTCAGGGGGTGCTTCTGTGCCAGAAACGGCTCAAGTTGAGCAGAATAGTGGACGGGTGTAAGCCCCTGCCTTGGTGATCCACTGCACGGCCTGCTCATGCTGCTTCCTCACGTGGTGCATGTCCCCCAGCGCATTCATGGCGTACGCATGCCCTTGCCGTGCCGCCTTCTCCAGGAGCGCCACGCCCTCCTCCGCCCAGGCTCGGCACCCGCAGATACATCATTTGGTCAGGTGACCACATCGATGGACCTAGTAGGCCTTGAGTTACTGTACGGTGAGCGTAGGCAGAAACTTGTCGGTGCAAAGTTCAGTTCCAACCCTACTTGCGCCTTTGGCGACGTGGCGGGAGCGTCGAGATAGTTCCCAAGCTGATTCGCCATGCTCATTAACAGGACACCCTGGCTCCACTGCGCCTCCCTGTCACCCGCGGCCGCCCTTCGCCTCACGACTGCGAGTGAGAGCGCTCCAAAGAGCGCCTGGGGGTCTTCAGCTTGCGTCGACCAGTCGCCGAGTGGGTTCACGTTCAAGTTCGCGAGATCTGCGGCAGCCCCCGCAGCTCCCCTGGCTCCCGCGGCTCCCGCGCCTCCCGCGGCTCCTGCGGCGCGAGCGGCTCCCACGGTGCGAGCAGCTCCCGCGGCGCCCGCTGCTCCCGCGTTGGCCGGCGCGCGCTTGGCGGCATCGCGCTCCGCTTTTCTCCTTTCCTGACGTGACGCCGTCTGAGATCAAACGGATGGCGACCGAGCGCCTTCCGTCGAGGAGTCAGAGAACTAGCTTGGCAAACCGGCCGGGTTTCGCGCCCCCACCTTTCGCGTTGGGCGGTGATGGGCGGGCCGACACTTTGACGCCGGGGAGTCCTCGAGCAGGGCCCTGTCGTCGGTAACGCGGGGCTTGCGCGCAATACCGCTCAGATTGCACGGAAGGGAACAAGTTTGGGGTTGGAAGGTTTATTTAGGGGGGGGTATTTATTAAAAGGTGGTATAGGGGTCTAATGGTTTAGGGTTATTATATGGCGTTAGGGTTTAGGGTTTAGGGATCAAGGGTGCCGAGTCAGAAACACACATCACGGCGTCGCTACGAACTCGCCCCCCCGCCGGTCGCGCCGGTCAACACCTGCCGTATCCACCATGGCGGCCCTCCTGCGCGCCGCGTTCAACTCCGTGGGCCACGCCGGTGGTGCGCTTGCGGTGGGGCGCGCGATGCGGGGCTTCCACACCGGTGGCGCTTGGACGAATTCGACTGCCTGCTCACGCCGCATCGCTCTCGGAGTGGCGCACGCGCCGGCGGCAACCGCGACGGCGAGGGTGGCAACGGTGGCGCCGATGTGTCCGCTCGGTGTCGCGGTGACCGCGTCACGCCCAATACTCTACGGCGTTCGCGGAGCCTCCGCGTCCGCGTACCAGCCCCTCGGGTACCAGCCCCAGCGCTGCCCCGCCCCGCCCGCCACCCCCGCCAGCGCCCCCACGCCTCCCCTCGGGGTCCTCGCCGCCCAGCCCCCCCTGGCCCTTCCCGCACTCACGGCATCGCCGGCACTGTCGTACAAACAGCTGCACAAGCCCGCGGGGCACCACTCGGCGCGGACGGCGATGCAGACGGTGCTCGTAGGGATTTATATAAATTGTGCTCGGCACGTCCGAGTCCAGGAGGCATTTAGAATCTCCCAATCTCGAGTGCCTTTCAACCTTTTTGAACCCCTTTCAAATTGAACCCCTTTCAAATTGCGGGACCCCACCAAGAACTTGTTTTCTTTGCCATGAATTGGCATAACTCAATGGACGAGCGGTCAATATACGGTTGTTGACGTGGCGAGCACCGTCCATCAGTCTCTAGCAGGCGGCGCGGACCGTCTCCACCATTACGGCGTCGAGGAAGGCGGGTATGGAAGATGCTGGTGAAGCTGGTGCGCCCCCTTGCACATTTTTTTACGGGACGTGACACTAACTAAGGCCGACCGGACTTGATCTTTCGATACTGGTAACCCCGCGCATCGATTTTGGGCGTTTTCGCCCCGGTCAGGTCGGCCTTTTTTACCCAACCTGCCGACCTGACTCCGCCCGCGCCCGCATCGATTTTTGGCGTTTTCGGCGATTTTGGGCGACTTTCGGCCCCGCGCATCGATTCTGAGCGTTTTCACCCAAGTCAGGTCGGCCATTTCGACCCGACCGACCTACCTGACGCGCCCCGCGCCCGCATGGCAGGGCGGAGTGGTCAGGTTACCAGTATCGAAACATCAAGTCCGGTCGGCCTAACGTGACACTCAAGTTATTCCGAATCTCGACTGCCTTTCGATCGTTTTGAACCCCTTTCAAATCGAACGCAGGACCGCACCTAGTAGTTGTTGTATTGGCCCCTTCATTTCTCTCCTTGTTGACGTTGTGTCCGGGCTGAATTCGAACTCATATTGTTCTGCTTCCCTGATTACAGAAGCGGTTCCGGCCACTGCGAAGGCGGGTGAGGGGCAGGGGCTTACACTCGTCCACTTCTCAGCTCAACCTGGGCCGTTTCTGCCACAAAATACACTCTGAGTACCCCCTATCGCCCCCTAACACCTCGTAGACACCCCCTGTACAACCCCTAAATACACCCCCCGTTCCACAGACTGTGCTGATGTTGAGCCGAAAAGCGGACGAGTGTAAGCCCCTGGTGAGGGGAGTAACGTGGACGACACTCCTACGAGCAACGACAAGCTCGATGCCGTGCTGGCTGAGCTCGATGCCGTGGTAGGGCGGTGCAGGGTGAACCTAACAAACCCACGTTGAAAGCGCCTGAAACGAAGCGCTTAAAACAAAAATATGATGTACTGCTTTCAAATTTTGGTTTCAATTTCAACTTGCGCCGCTACACCGTGCTGACTGAACTGAAAGCTTCCCGGGTAGGCTGGTGCATGTTGATCCCAGCCAGGCTGACCCCAGGTCGACCCCAGGGTAACCCCAGGTTGACCTCAGGTCGACCCCAGCATAACCCCAGGTTGACCACAGGTCGATCCCAGTATAACCCCAGGTTGACCCCAGGTCGACCCCAGCGTAACCCCAGGTTGACCCCAGGTCGACCCCATCATAAGCCCAGGTTGCCCCCAGGTTCACCCTAGGTTCACCCCAGGATAACTTCAGGTTGACCCCAGGTTGACCCCAGGTTGACCCCAGGTTGACCCCAGGTTGACCCAGGTTGACCCGGGGTCGATCCCAGGTTGACCCCAGGTTGACCCCAGGTCGACCGCGCCTGGTTACAGCGCTTGAACAATGAAATACAACAAACCGCTTTCAGACCTGGCTATGAGTTTCAACTTGGCGCTACATTCAGGTTGAGCTCGCCGAGCTCAAGCAGCGTGTGCATAGCAGGCAGGGGCTTACACTCGTTCACTTCTCAGCTCAACTTGAGCCGTGTCTGACACACAAAAGCACCCTGCACACCCTAAGCACCCCCTTAACACGGGCTACACAACCCCTACGCGCAATCCCTATCACATAAAAAGCGCTCAAGTTGAGCTGAGAAGTGAACGAGTGTAAGCCCCTGATAGCAGGTTCGCCGAGATCGAGCAGCGTGTGTATGGCATTGGTAGGGAGGTGCAGGTTGAAGTTGACCCCAGCTTGACCCGAGGTTGACCCCAGGTTGACCCCATATTGACCCCAAGTTGACCCAAGGTAGACCCAAGGTTGACCCCAGGTTCAACGCAGGTCCCCGTAGACCCCATATTGACCCCAAGTTGACCCAAGGTTGACCCCAGGTTCAACGCAGGTCCCCGTATTGGCCGTGCTTGGTGTCACGTGTCAGAGCTTGAAGCAAAAACGTGATGTGGCGCTCAACCTTTTTTTTCAATTTCAACTTGCGTCTCCATCCTCGCAGAGCGCACAGAGAAGGAGAAGAGCCTCGCAGAGGATCTCAAGTGGGCCTTCCGCGAATTTCCTCTTCTTGCTCGTGGGTTATCGCTTGCTGGATTAATGGCTGGAGCAATGTCTGTGGGCCTGCTGATGGAATATATCTTTCCGGATGTCAGTTGGGACTATCTCCGTTCGTTTGTACCCTAGACAACGTGCCTAGACATCAGGCCGAGGGTACGCCCTAGCTATATCTCCAAAAATGTTGTACTGATTGACGCGAAATGTAATGAAGAATGAAGAGCCCCATTCGATTGTGCATGGGTGTTGTAAGCTTTAGCTATCAAAAATGTCTTCCGGACAATGCTCGCCAGTGACTGTTTTCCTTCGCCATTTGAGTGCGGCGTGTAGGGCGGGGGTGGCGGGGGGAAGGTTGCGGGGTGTGGTCCTGAGCGAAAGTTCTGTTCGGGATATCGAGGCAGCGTCTCCAAATCTGCGCGGCCAGAAGTATTTTGGAATTGCACGCCCGGACCCCGACTGGGCGGTTTCCATTTCCGGTCCAATGTCCCACCCTCTCCTAGACTGGCTCTTAATTTGGTATTTCTCGCAGCAAGCGCTTGCGAAGCTGCCTCAAATCATATCTTTGACTCACAATCGTCTAAACCCAAGGTGCTATGGAATACTCTCCTCACCGTGTGGTTCATTTACTCCGCCGCGTCACCGGAGGCGGTGTGCGCGGCGGCGCACGGCGCCCGTGGAGAGGACGGGGACGGAGTGTGTGTCGACTCACACGACGATGACTACGATGACTACTCGTACTCGCAAAGCTTAGCGCGCGGCACGTTTAGTTCCGCCGCAGCACACACCGGGACTCCACGTGACCGGATTACCTCGATGGGTTGCGCGACCGGCGGGTGGCAAGCGGCGCTCCGGATTTGTCTCTCTATAAACTCGGCACCCTTGCTTGCCTTTTCTCGGGAGCTACCGAAGTCGTTGGCGCATAGCGCGCATGGTAGCAGTGATTTCCGTTCTTGAGTTATTAAACCATGGACGTTGTCGACTGATTATAGCGGAATAGTTATAGGCATAGGTCTATTAGACCGTCGAATTACAATCGTTTCCGCTTTAATAAAAGGCGTCTTAGTCGCTCTTGACACGCGGCAGCGGCGGAAGCGGCGGAAGCGGCTGGAGCGGGTGTGTGTCCAACATCGGCGGTCGCCGCTGACTTAGTCGCGCTTGCTACGCACAGCGGCGGCAGCGGCGGCAGCGGCGGCGGCGGGGGCGGCAGCGGCAGTAACAGGGGCGGCGGCGTGTCCGACCGCGTGTCCGACCGCGGCGGCCACCGTCCGCATGTCCCGCACTGCCACCTCCGCGGCCAGGATGTAGCGGCGCAGGTTGACATTAAAAGCAACATTTGAAAGCAGCTCATTGTAATTCAGTTTCAAGCGCTTAGTTCTAGGCGCTTTCAACGTGGGTTTGATAGGGTCAACCTGCACCGCCCTACCAGGATGCACACCAAGGCGCCCAGGAGCAGGGGCTTAAAATTGTGCACTGTTCAGCTCAACGTAAGCACTTTTCGGGGGAGTAGTTGTTGAGTTTCAGTCACAAAAACGGCTCAGGTTGAGCAGAATAGTGGACGAGTGTAAGCCCCTGCCCAGGAGCAGACCATCGCCGAATATCATCTTCTGCGTGGTAGGCGAGGAGCAGTACTGGGTGTAGCGGCACAAGGTGAATTTCAAAGCAAAATTTGAAAGCAGTTCATCATAATGTAGTTTCAAGCGCTCAGATCCTGTCGCTTTCAAACTGGGTTCATTGGGTCAACCTGCACCTCCTTACCTGGGGGGTGACAGCGCCGGCGGCCTGCGCGACCTGACACCAGGGGCTTACACTCGTCCGCTTTCCGGCTCAACGTAAGCGCATTCTGTCGGATAGGGGTGCATTCAGGGATTGTTTAAGGGGTGTTTAGGAGGTGTCAGGGGGTATTAAAGGAATATCAGGGGTTATTCACGGTGTGTTTTATGTCAGAAACGGCTCAGGTTGAGCGGAGAAGTGGACGAGTGTACGCCCCTGCCTGACACACCCCGTGCGTGGCACTCATGAGCACACGCTGCGTCGACACGCTGAGCCCCGCGGCCACGTGACAGGGGCTCACACTCGTCCATTCTCAGCTCAACATACCCACTTTTAGTGAGACGATGAGTGGCTTCAGCAGCGTGTAATAAGGTCGATGGGTTATGACTCTTCACAAACTGGACACAAGACGGCCCATTGACCAAAACGGCTTAAGTTGAGCTGAGAAGTGGGCGAGTGTAAGCCCCTGCCACATGGCGCACGGCCCACGCGCGGTGCCCCACCACCCAACCGCCGCTGCCGCCGCACAGGGGCTTACACTCGTCCTCGTTTCAGCTCAACGTGAGCCGTTTCTGACACAAAATACACCCTAAACACACCGTCTTATCCCCTAACACCTCCTAAGCACCCCCTAGACAACCCCTGAGTTCACCCCATATCCCACGGAAAGCGCTTACGTTGAGCTAGAAAGTGGACAAGTGTAAGCCCCCGCCGCCGCCGCCGCCTGTGCCCACCTTCGTCGCCCTCGCCTTGGCCGCCCGCGCCGCCCGTGCCGCCCGCGCGCCCCACCACGCCGACAACGCCGTCGCTGCCGCCGTCGCCGCGAACCATGCCGCCTGGCTGTGCTCAAACAACATGTAATTCGCGGCGGCAGCGCTATTCTCATTGCCCCACAGCCCCGGCATGAACGACAGCGCGTCGCCCGGCTCCAGGCTGGGGAAGTCGTTGTGCAGAAACCCCATGCCCCGGCGAACCAGCACCGCATACCCTCCCGTCATGAGCAGAGCAACGGCGACCAGGAGCCAGGGGCTTTAACTCGGCCACTTTTCGGCTCAACGGAAGCACATTTTGTGGAATACGTTGGGGGAACTCCAACTCTATTAGACAGGGGGACACGGGGAGATGTGACCAAAACGGCTTAGGTTGAGCTGAACAGTGGACGAGTGTAAGCCCCTGCCAGGAGGCGTCCACCGGCGCGGTGCAGGCTAGGGAACCGGCGCCGCAACCCCGGGTGAAGCTGCGTGGGTGCCAGGGCGCTCCAAGGGCGAGGGTCAGCCAATGGGGGCGTGCCAGGGGGCGGGTCAGCCAGTGGGGGTGTGACAGGTGGCGGGGCGGCCAATGGGGGTGTGACAGGTGGCGGGGCTGCCAGTGGGGGCGTGACAGGTGGCGGGTCAGCCGGTGGGGGCGTGACATGTGTTGGGCCAGCCAGTTGGGGTGTGACAGGTGGTGAGGCGGCCAGTGGGGGTGTGACAGGTGGCCGGGTGGCCAGTGGGGGCGTGACAGGTAGCAATTCAGCCAGTGGGGGTGTGACATGTGGCGGGTCAGCCAGTGGGGGTGTGACAGGTGGCGGGTCAGCCAGTGGGGGCGTGACAGGTGGCGGCCCCACCACAAGGCGGCCGGTAGCACGTGCATGGCGCAAACCAGGAAGTTGCCGCGGTACTTGCTGATGAGCGTCGGTGGCACGGCCATGGACCCCACGCACTAGGGTCTAATAACTCAACAAAACACGTCGACTCACCATAAACTGATCACGTGCCAACACTCGTCGCAACAGCTCGCAGGGTCATTGACAAAAGAGAGCACTCGAAGGTCTAATGACTCAAGAAATCGCCCCGCCACATCGTTCAGGAACACGTCGTACACATGCGGCGAGGGGCTTACACTCGTCCACTATTCAGCTCAAGGTAAGCAACATTTGTGGACTATAGACATCCACTTTTCTGCTTGACGTGAGCACTTTTTGTTGGCTGTGTTCAAAGGCCGCATCGGCAAAAACGTCTCAGGTTGAGCTGAGAAGTGGACGCTGGCTGTTGCTTCAGTGACCAGAATCGTCTTGGGTTGAGCTGAGCAGTGGACGAGTGTAAGCCCTCCTACCTGCGGCGCAAGCTGTGAGGTGGTGCACGACCCCGGCAGGAATGCGATCCAAACAATCATCATCCCGCATAGACCCAGCGCCGTCAGGTACAACACCCGCAGCCGAGCGCGCGCGTGTTTCGCGTCTGATTCCATTTCCCCCCGTCTGTTTCTACTCTCACTTCCCGGCTGAACGACTGCCTCACAGCTTGTGGCGGTGGTATGGTGCTCTGGGCCCCGTCTGCTGTTGAGTACTGGTTCGCCTGTCACGCCCCCACTGGCCGCCCCGCCACCTGTCACGCCCTCACTGGCCACACCGCCACCTGTCACGCCCCCACTGCCCCCCCGCCACCTGTCACGCCCCCACTTTCCACACCGCCACCTGTCACGCCCCCACTGGCGCCGCTCCGCCACCTGCCCGGACTTGCCGTCCCCGCCTTACGCCGCCTTACTCTTACTAGATGCTGGCCAGACGAGCTTGATCGCGAGGTACACTAGTACCCCAGCGGGTGATAGAACTAGCGTTAGCGGCAACACGAGCAGCGCGACGACGAGATGCGGGATGCCGCTCGCGGCGGCGTCGCGGGTGATGAATAAACCCGCGAGCAGGGGCTTACACTCGTTCATTTTTCAGCTCAACTTGAGCCGTGTCTGACACACAGAAACACCCCACACCCCCCAAACACCACTTAACGCCCCCTTAACATGGGCTGCACAACCCCTACGCCCACCCCCTATCTCACGAAATGCGCTCAAGTTGAGCTGAGAAGTGGACGAGCGTAAGCCCCTGCCCGCGAGGAGGTCGGTGCAGACGTAGTGGACCCAGCCGCTGAACACCACGGGGCGGGAACTGAAGCTCCGCACCACGCCCTCCAGTGAATCGAACCCCCCGCCCTCCGGCCAGGGGCTGACACTCGTCCACCTTTCGGCTCAACTTGAGCGCTTTTGTTGGGACAAGGGGTGTTTATTGGGGGAGTTTCGGGGGTATTCATGGCGGGGATGGAGGGGTGATTAAGCGTGTAGGGGATGCTTTGAGTGTCAGAAGCGGCTCAGGTTGAGCTAAGAAGTGTGCGAGTGTAAGCCCCTGCCTCCGGCACCGCGCCGCTCGCCACTGCTGCCGCGAGGGTCACCGCGTACAGCGCCCCGAATCCCCCGCAAAGAGTGAGGACGGCCGCCTGCCAGGGACTTACGGTCGTCCACTTTTCAGCTGAACATTCAGCTATAAAGCTAACGCCTAACCTGTGCCTACCCACCACAATGGTATGAACTCCGTTCCTGAGCTAGGGGGAGCGCAGGGAGCCTCTTCGGCGCCTCGACCCCCGCCGCGCTCCATCCTGCGTCCCCCGCCTCAACCCCCGCCGGCTGGCTCTATCGTCGTTCGTCGTTGAGGCGAAAAGTGGACGAACGTGAGCCCATGCCGCCTGGGTGTGGCGCCAGTGAGGCGCGAACGCGAGCAGGCCCCAGCCGACGAGGACAACGTTCAGGTACGGGAACAGCGCGTCGTCGCTCACGCTCGCCAGTCCCGGGATTGGCATCGGAAGGGACGTGCCACGGCGTCGATGCAAGTGCCGTGGCTGCGGCTGACGGCTTGCCACTTGCTTGGCGCGAATAACCCTAAACCATGACCGTGTAAAACCCAAAAAATCTGATGCCAGCAAGGACGTGCGCCACGAGTCAAGGAGCCAAACTTTGAAGGAAAACCGCCGCCCCGACACAGGTATCCGCGCGCCCCAGGACTCCCACTGCCGCCGCCGCCCCCCCGTACGTCCCCCTCCCATACCTCCACCCCGCTCGCCGCCGCTCTTGCCCCCGCGTCCGTCGGGAGGCGAGCGACCACGTCCCGTGGATAACTTCCTTCAAGGGTTGCCCACTCCCAGCGCCTTGCGTCTTCCGAGAGAAAAGCTGGGGAAAAGCTTGTCCACCTCTCACCTCGGCCCACGCAACGACACAGGTATTCGCGCGCCATACGACCGCCGCCGCCTACCCCGCAACGCTGCCTCCTCCTCCGCGTCGCCGTCCACGACATCCGCTTCATCCTCCTGCTATTCCTCCTCGCACTCTGCTCCTACTAGGCCTCCGCCTCCTCCGCCCTCTCCTTCGCCGCCTTCAACCCTTCACCTCCTCCCGGACCGCCCCCTCTCCGCGTGCCACACGACCGCCGCCGCCAACGCCGCCAACCACGCACGCCACCACCCCCCACCTCCGATCGCTCCCGGATCCCCGGATCTCGCCCGGCATGACCCCCGCGGCTGATGGCGACCCTGCTTTCTCCCTGCTGCTGAGGCTGCTCGACCTGCCCGACCTCTTGCGAGCGGAGGCAGGGGCTAACACTCGTCCAGTTTTCACCACCTGAGACGACCATTTGACACTGTAAGAGCGAGGAGCAGAATGGAGCATTAGCTCCTAGTCCACATAGGCTGTGCTATTCGTGCTGCCGATAATCACTCAGCGTATCCAACAGACGGTGTTTGTACGTTGAGCTGGAAAGTGAACGAGAGTAAACCCCTGGGCAGCGGTGCTGGCGCGGCTGGGCCCCACGGACCTGGCCTCGCTCGCGGGGTCGGGGCGCGGGTATGCAGCGGCGGTGGCGGAGACCGCGCTAATGCAGTGGGCCAGACGCGCGAAGAGCACAACTGCCCCCAGGTACCTCGGGCATCGCCTCCCACCGCTGTGTTTGGAGGATGCCTGTTCACATGCCGCTGGTGGCGGGAATCAAGAGGTGTTGGAGTGGCTGCACAACACCGGCTGCCCGTGGGATGCGATGACGTGTGCACTCGCCGCTATGGGCGGTCACCTGGCGGTGTTGCAGTGGGCGCGGGAGCACGGCTGCCAGTGGGACAGATGGACATGTGCGTCCGCCGCTCGGTCCGGGCACCTGCACGTGGTTCAGTGGGCGTGGGAGCACCACTGCCCGTGGAATTGGGCGACGCCGGCATGGGCCGCTCAGGGCGGGCACTTGGCGGTGTTGCGGTGGGCGCGGGAGCACGGCTGCCCGTGGGACACGCACACATGTAGTAACGCCGCACAGGCCGGGCAACTGGAGGTGTTGCAGTGGGTGCGGGAGCACGACGACACCGGCGAGGTGTGGCACGAGAACACCGTGCGTACCCACGCTGCTGGGCCTAGGAAGCAAGAGGTGCTGACGTGGCTGGATCAACTTAGTGGTCCGTGAAAAGCCTCCAACGTATCCAAGCAATGAGTAATCAGGGAACAGGGAAGGCGTTGGCACCACACGAAGCGACGAACATAGATATGATGACGCACTCCGTGTACACCATCTTCTTGCCGACAACGCGGTATACATGAAAACATTCGCCCGGGCAACTGGCAGCCTGGAGGACGTCTTGCTGGTGTGATACCTAGAGCTAGGGCGCCGTGTTCTAATATATGATCCACGAGCAACCCGTTCATCTAACAGCGCGCGCACGTGACGCCCGCATATTGCACTTGACTTCACTCAACCTGTTTCTGTATCAGAATTGACTTCTATACCAGCCTGCCAGCTCCCGACCTACTGAGGGTGCCCAGCAAAAAGCTGCGAGTGGAGCGCCGCCCCCCTCACAAGATTCCGCGCGCCGCCCGACTCCCACCGCCGCCGCCACCGCCGCCGCAACCACCTCCAACTCCGCCGCCACATCCCGCCATCCCTCGCCGCTTGCCACCAGATCCGATGACGACCGCGGCGCAAGACGATCCTCTTCCGGCGTTGCTGCTCGGCCCCCTGCTCGGAAACCTGCCCCCCGACCTCCTTCAGCAGGAGGTGCTGCGGTGGCTGGGCCCCAGGGACCTGGC
>Ga0307489_10001033_pt1 | contig 17919 bp, 31 predicted proteins | sample SB12metaG_FD_202247 | JGI IMG/M metagenome (GOLD analysis project Ga0307489, IMG submission 202247) | Sea-ice brine microbial communities from Beaufort Sea near Barrow, Alaska, United States - SB 1.2 | ecosystem: Environmental > Aquatic > Marine > Coastal | place: USA: Alaska | collected...
AGACGCCGCTATAGACGCGATGAGATGATGGTGTGAGTCTGCACCGAGCGCGTCCGATACGTAAACATTGCCTCCCATGGCTTTGCGCTTTGTTAGCATTTCTTCATGCTTGTGGTCCAGGTCCTGACGACATTACGGCGCAGGAAAGGGTGCAGGACAACCACGTGGCAATGAAACGAGCGATGATGGACCTTCATAATGTCAAATATAATCATAAGGACAAGGAGAGTCGCCTCTTCATGGAAGATATGAAATCGGGAGCGCTTCAAGCTTCGGAGGCGAACCAAGTCGCCGATCTGGACGTAACCTGTTCTCCACGCGAATGAGTTTCAAAAAGCTTTTCGGTTTCCGCGCGGGTAAGCGGGAGCACCGTCGCCGCTGCCCGCGTGAAGGACGTAGCGCACTGTGTGAGATGTTGCCGGGAGCGAGGCGTGGGTGCGCGCCCTCCGTGCGTTGTCGTGCTCGCGCAATGGCAAAGGGGGTGCCGTTCCACTTCTTCCCCCCTTCCTCTCTTGACGCAAACAACGGAATTGGAACAGCCAAAATTGGAACGCCGGAATTGGAATAGCCGCGGATTGGACAGGAAATATTTTGCTGTGCGCAGATCTGGAGGCGGGCAAAGGATCTGCCACCGAATCTGCGCAAATGTGAGACAATAAGTGAGACACAAGTCCAAGCGCCGTCGCCGCGCTGCGGGTGGCGCCATGGCGAGCTCCATCCCCGCGTACCGCGGGCGCCGCCCCGAGGACATGTCCTGGGCGGCGGACGCCACAACCAGCGTCCCCCTGGGCAAAATCAGCGCGGTCACGGCGAAGAAAATGAGACGAGAAATTCGAGAAACGAAACAACGGGAGGCGAAGGCAGCGGTGGAGGCGAGGAAGTGGGCGGTTGCGAAGGCGATGGGGGTGGGGTGCACGGAGGATATCATCATGCGGGACGGTCGCAAGGTGTGTGTCCCGCCACGAAGCATAGCGTGTGGCGACTCGTGCATTCTGCCGCCGCCCATTTATTTTTTTGAGTGAGCAGTGCTCCCCGATAGTTGGCGGACGTTTGACCGTTTGGTAAAGAGAGCGTGCTCGTCCTGACTCCTATGCTACACAGTCAGACGTTGCTCTCGCCAGGCTCCCTCTCCCTCGCGGTATTGTGCTCCTTCCATAGAGTGGCATGCAAACAGCTTCTGCTCCGAAAACCGGGCCCCTCTCCAACTTTGACCCGGCAACTTTGAAGGGGAAAATATGATGCTGAATGCAACTCGTTGCCCTCCATCCACCGGAGCAGGTGCCCGGCTCCGACGCGGGCCGCAAGGCGAAAGAGGTATGGGCGGTGGTGCCGACCGAGGAGCATATGCGGGAGAGGTTCGGGGGGCAGAAGCTGAACTGGCCGCGCGACGCGGACTTCCACGCGCCCTCCACGCCCTCGCAACGCCGCGACCACAAGGCCGACCACCGAGGTGAGTCGGTTGAGGGTGCCCACTCTTTCCCAGGTTTGGACAGTTTGAGCCGCCCTTGCTGCTCGAGTGTCGCGATGCGGCTGAGTGCCGCCATCCTTGTCATCTGTGGGCTCCATGTTCACTTCTGTAACGGAGTGTGCTCCGCACGCGGCCCCTGGGCATTATATATACTTGAACCCACCCTTCAACCCGCCCTTTTGCTGTTTGACCTGGCGTTAGATTACCGTATCCTCTCTAAGTTAGCACCACTGCGCGCGTGTAAGGTGGCACCCGACCCCGTCTCCACCACGCGAGCCTCCCACGAATCTCAGCTAGCCGACACCTTGACATGTGCGCAGGGAGGTACGAGGCGCGCGCTATGCCGCGGGAGAAACTCGGCCTGGTGGAGGACCCCGCCAACCCTGTGCATCGGGTGCACGTCGAGCGCTGGCAGGAGCGCGCGGGTTACGGGGACGGCGGGAAGGGCGTCCCTGAGGTGGGGCTTGCCCGAGTGTGCCGCTTTCGCTAGTAACTGATGCTCGTCGAACCCTAAGGCGCTCAAATTTAGCCAAACCTGTTCGCCATTTCAAGCGCAGAGACAAATCTGTCAGTTATGATTGTGGCCATAAGAGGGTCACTATTCGAAGCTCAAATCAATTGAATTCTCTTTTAGCCGTGTGGCTCTACCTATTGCTGACGGAGAGCGTTCTCGCCGCGATGCCCCACGGCCACTCAGGTCGCTGGCAGCGCCGCGCGCTGGCGCCCAACGTGCAGCTCCCCAAGCGGGAACACTATGACGGTTACCAGGACGAGGACGGCGCAGGGTATAACCGCCTGGGCAACCCGGTGAAGCACTACGGGAGGTGGGAGCAGCGCGCCACCTTCGGCGACGGCCGCCCGTTCTACGGTCCACTCAAGGTAGAGCTTGGCGGAGTGTGCCTGTATCATCATAGTGCAAGCTGTATGTAGACTAGGACCTACAGCTCCGTCCTGCTGCTCTCAGCGTCCATCGATGCCTCAGTTGAAGTTCTTGTTGCTTGAGGTAGGTATTGTGTGAGCCTGTGGTGACGTGCCGCGCATCATGTGTCGGGCTCTCGTTGTAGGACGCACCCGGTCCGGATGTCGACGGACCTTCGGACGAAGAGGACGAGGCTGGGCAGCCGCACGGCGGCGGGGGTCGGAGCGGGCCGGGGGTTGCCGGTGCTCCCGAGGCGATGATTCCGATCGATGGATTTGAGGCACGGGCGTACTATGGTAGGTTCTGACATATATCATATGCCACGTCAACGGATGCCATTTGACTACGCACATAAGGTGACATTTCTTTTGCGATGACATAACAGACAATGTTCCTGGCAATGTAGCTCGCCACTTCATAGGATGCCATTTTACTCAAGGAAGGAGGGTTCAAATGCGTGTAGATGATATGGCAAACAGTATCTACCAGGCCCCATACTACGGTGACGGGGGCCGCGGCGGAGGGGAGTTTGTGCCGAGTGATGAGGACGCGAGGCCGGGGGCACGGGTGCATGTGGGGCGGTGGGAGGGCCGGGCTGCTGGGGCCACGGGCAAGAGGAGGCCGCTGGTCAAACCCGGTGGTGGCAGGGGGCAGGGCGGTGCCAGCGCCGGCGCGGGCGTCGGCGGCAGCGTCCGTGGTGCAGACGGGTTTGCAAGGAAAATGGTGACGGAGGCTGGCACTACAACAGCGACTGAAACTGTCCATGCCACCGCATCTGAGACTGGCACTACCTCCGCGGCTAAGGGTGGCAGCTCAGTGGCTGCGGTGGCAGGTTCAGTGGCGGCTCCAGCGGCGGCTGCAGCGGCTTCAGTGGCTTCAGCGACTTCAGTGGCTGCAACGGCGACTGGGGCTGTCACTCAAAAACCAACTGAGACTGGCCGTAAGCAGGCCAGTGAGGCCGGCTCTCAGGCCATCACCGATTTTTTCGCCAAAGGCACGAATGCAAGTGCTCAGCCCTCGACTGAGGTGGAAGCGACTGTGGATGTACCCGAGGATATGTTCGCCAAGGCTGACACTGATCCATCGACTGAGGTTGTTGCCCACGTGTCTGAACCCGATGACCTGCTGGATGGAGTGGAGTACCGCCCGCCCACCGCGCCGTTCGTGCACGCCGCCTGGGTGGACCCCGGGAACATCCACGAGGACCGGTGGCAGTCACGGGCGGTGTGGGGCGACGGCGGGCGTGCGGACCAGCGCAACGAGGAGGCAGGGCTTTACTCGACTTTTCGTTTCAACTGTCATCTTGGTTGTTTCCTGCCGGATATCCTGTTTAATCCAAGGCTAGATGCAGGTAGACGTCTACGCGATTTGTGGGTCCTCACACCGCCACAATGCGTGATGCGTGACTGGGTAACCACGCCCTCACAACAGATCCCCACGCTTCCTACGACCGTGTTTTGTCCCTGAAAACAGTTTAGTCATCATAACGTGATACCTTCATGGTGCTGAAGTTGAGCTGATTAGGGCACCAGTATAAGACCCTCTGCAACGGTTGCAATGGGCGCAGCTGGTAAGTACCCTGAGGAGATTACGCACGCAGGTCGCTGGGAGCGGCGCGCGGAGATTGCACATGACCAGACCCGGGAACGTGATAAGGTTTGGGCGGCACAGCGGCAGGCGGCGGCGGTGGAGAAGTCGGCGGCGGATGCGGCGGGGGTGTACGAGCGGGTGCCGCGCTCGGTGGACGCGGGCGTTGGCGGTGGGGGCGTTGGCGATGGCGTTGAGTCCCTGTATGGGAGAATCATCAAGAGTGGCGGCGGCCGCGGCGGTGGCAATCCGTACCGCAACCAACCAGTCGACTTTGTGGGGCGTGACGGCGTCCGGGTAGGGTCTGATGGTTGTTGCCCGCCAAGTCATTCAACACATTTTGTACCCCACTTTACTGTGTCATATGGCATTCTGTGACGGGTTCGAGCAATATCTGCCAGTCATGTCATCCAGCGCATTTGCCCCTCGGGACTTGAGTTGCATGGCCTCCTATGACGCGGCGAGCATTGTCTACTAGGCCCTAAGTGAGGGAGCCACACCGGGCACCGTTTAGACCACGCGCGCCGGTAGGTCGGCGGGACACGGATGTGACACGGCCGGACCTGGTCCCTTCCGCGCAGCAAAAAGCCACGCTGATGAACACCGCGAAGAAACTAAGTACCGCAGCGTTGGAAGCTGACAGAAAGCTAACGGTGATGGCAGCTGATGAGCCGAGAAGCAGAATCACTCGGAGCGAGAAACCAAGTGACCGAGATGCTCTCGGTGAGGTGGGGCCTGGTAGATATTGCTCGCTACGTCATGGAATGCTGTTTTCTTTCAAGAAGCGAATGTTCGATGTGCGTTACATGACTGGGCGATCCATATACGCCCGGCCATACGGCGAGGAGGAGCCCAATCGGTACCGCCGGCGTGCTACCGACGTTACCAACCGTCAGCTTGCCGCCGCCAACGATGACTTCGGTGGCTCGCTTGGCGAACCAAGATCGAGCACCGATCACAACCGGAAGGCGACTGATCAGTGGCTGAGGGAACAGGACATGCCGCGTGTCGGGGCCGGCGTCGCCGTTTGTCTCGGCGGCACTGAAACGGAAAAGATCCGACCGGGCAAAGGAAGAGGCAGGATCGAGGCGGCGGTGGCGAAAGCTGCAGGGGGGGCATCGGGCGGACACGACCGGCAGGTAGGACCTGCCGGATTCTGCTTGCCACGTCATCCATCAAACTGAAATGCTGGCTTCTCGAGTTGGTTCATACCCCATGATGCCGCCGGCATAATTCAGAGACTGCTCGTCACCTCATCCATTACACAGTAGACCCTTGTGATTGTTCCATGACGCATTCATTATTGGGGGGATCGTTATGAAGGTCAATGTATATTGAGTCCGACCCGGCCACCCGGGCGCGGCTATGTGGGACGTGCTGGTGCACCATAAGCAGGGTGACGGGCCGACCGGCCGTGAGCCGCGGGTGTTCCACAAGTTCGTGGCGGGCGGGCGGATCAGGGAGGTGGTGCGGGTAGGGACCAAGGGCTTCCACTCGTCCACTTCTCAGCTCAACCTGAGCCGTTTTCAGTCACTTCTTAGACCACCGAACCAACCAACGCATTCAGAAAGTGATCACGTCACGCCGGAAAGTGGACGAGTGTATGACATTAGAGGATCAAGCAAGCATTGCCCGCCAAGTGATTGACACAGGAACCCTGGTCTCTCGACCAAAATGGTGTCATATGACGTGGCGAGCAACATCTGCCGGGCCCTATGTGCGGGGTGGACCGGGCTTGGAACATGCCGGGGAATGCGAAGATGAAGGTGATGCTGGGTCGGCGGCGAGTCTCGGCATGAACACGACTAATCGACGATCTAGGATGGAGGAGGAGCTGGCTGCGTTGAACGCAAAGAAGGCGCTCATGCGCACGACCGGGCGGGTGCACAATAGAGACAAAGCGTCGGCGGCTAGCGTGTCCATCGTGGGGATGGGTGTCAAGGAATCCAGTAGTACGGTGAAGTCGTCTGCCGCGGGTGCCGGGTCGGACGGGTTGGGAAGCTCAGTCGCCGCCGCCAGCGGGAGGAGCGGGGCGCCGCTGGCGGGCGGCAGCATCACAGCGGCGGCATCGCGACCGTCCAGTGCTGCTTCCAGTACGAGGAGCGGCGCGGCACTAGTGGGAGGGAAAATCACCGCGGTGTATGAGAGGGGGAGGAGTGGGACGGCGCTGGTGAAGGGCAAGAGCACCGGGGCGGCAAAACGGCCGCCTAGTACGTTTTAGATTTAGACATAGCTTTAGCTGCAAACTAGCTCAGCGTACGTGACATGTGACACTTAAAGCTCGCGACGTGATGGCTGATATTTACAAGCACTAGTGTATTTTGTTGTGTACGTCTGGTCCGACACCTTTGAAGACGCAGCGCACGCCGTGCGTCTTGCACAACTTCCGGATAAGGGTGGTGGGGACATGGCCGTTCCACCGCGGGAATATGTAAACAATATCCACACCACCTCACAGGGGCTAACATGATAACTACTCCAGCTCAACAATGACATGTAGCTCACACCAGAATATCTGAAGCGCTAAGCGTGAACATAAGCGGCACCCGAGACACACGGCTTGACGATAAGCTGAACAAGTTGTTAGGCCCCGCCGCCACGCTTAATAGACGCAGTCAGCCGCTTGAGTTCACCAGCACCGCCATCGTTTTGGCTCCCGTACCACGTGACGGAGTCAGCGTTTTGCAGCTGCGACGCTGTTTTGCCCGGGTCGCCGCCCGTCAGAGCCAGGCCAGTTGACACCGTCTCAGCCCCTCTGCCAGCAGCCAAGTACCTCCAAGAGTCTGGTCGCAGGTGATGACTCAGGGACATAGCTCAATGGCAGCTGGCAGCGTGGGCTGGTCTTTGAGCTGAAAAGATAAGGGACGAGTCGGAGTAAGGCCCCACCGCCCATGACCGCCACGCGCAGACCGCACGCCTCGCCTTGCTCGTCGGCCGCTACCTCCGCTACCTCCGCATCCGTGCGGCCCTCGCCGTCATCGTCGCTGGCTGCGTCCGCCGCAGCATGCAGGCGGAGCAGCCGCCGCGCCTTCGCCTTGGCCTGCTTGGCAGTCAAGTGCAGTTGGTGCTGGGGCACCGGTGCCGGCAGTGGTGCCCAGGCGGGGGGCTGCAGATGTGCCGGGATGTGGATATGGATGCGGGCTCGGATGGGCGGGCTCGACCCAGCACGGGGCTCTTCGCCGGCGTGATATGACGCGAGTCTCTGCGCGCGGCGCAACGCTGCCCCGAACGCGCTCTGCCCGTTGCCCCCGGTGTTGTTGCCGTTGCTGTCGGTGTTGTTGTTATCCTCGCCTCCACCAGTCGCTCTCAGAACGCCCCCGCCACCACCGCCGCGCCGAGGCCCGCGCCCCGTCGCGCCGCGGCCGACAGGAGCGCGGCGAACATGACGGAGCTGAGACGCGCAACCCGCCCCTGCACTGTGTGCCGCCATCCGGGTCGCGCGCGTGCTTCTGTGCTTGTCCCTTCCTTCACTCTCAGATAGTCAGACCGTTTTCATTGGCAATGACTCATGACTTTTTGAATCCTGGAGAGTCACGGTAACATTTGAGTTGCCAATGGGGTGCCGTTTGACTACGAAGCTGAATGTGCTGACTCATAGTGACAGGTGTTCGATCCCTCATATCTTGCCGATTCGGCGTCGTTGTTCGGCCTGCGAAGCCTCTGCGGTCACTCTACGCTGCACACGCCTCGGTGCAGCGCTCTCTTCCATCTCCTACTCCCGCCATCCCGATGGCGTCGCTCACTGTGCAGCTCCTCGCAGCCGCGGGCGCCGGCCCAGCGGTGGGCGGCGGCGCGCCGATCCCACCTCAGCGCGGAGCCCGCATGCACTCGCGTCTCAACCGCCACGGCACCTCTCGCGGCAGGCGAACCGTCGCGGTAACACGCGCGGCCTCCTCCTCCTCCTCCGCCGCCTCGCCCCACGAGTGCGTCACCGACACCAGCGGCGGCGGCAGGATATCAACCGGCGACAGCGGCGGCGTCACCAGAGTCGAGGACATCCACCGGTTCCCTCCCTCGCGCTTCCTCCTGCGGCGCGACCTCCTCTCGTCCATACACGAAGGTAGGGCCTCCCCTCCCAACTTTTCGTCGCCACCTCCCCTCTTCTCGTATTTGCCAAAGGACCTTCGGAGTGCCAGGCCGACGCTCCTCGGTGGCACCGACCCCGCACGACGACCATGACTCGCATTGACGCGACGCTAGGAAGCCCCCTCGAGCGGGGGCGGGAGCGGGGGCGGTGGTGTGGTGCGCTGTAACGTCGTTGTGTCGTATCGGACCATATCGTATCGTATCGTATCGGAAGCTTCCTCGAGCTTCCTCGAGCTTTGAGATGTCGTTGTATTGTAGCCAAACCTCACGGAGCCGTTGTGGTCCGTGAACCCACTCAAGTGCAGTAGCCCCTTCAACGTCCCGAGCTGTTAATCCCTCATGAAGCCACTCAAGTGACCCCAGCGGGCCCACTGATCACCGTGACGTTGCGTGACGTTGCGTAAGTTAAGTTGAGCTCTAACGGAAAAGACTGAGTTGCCATTGTTGAGCAACAACAGCAAAAGTATAAGGCCCTTCAGGAAGGCCGTCCCCTGGACATCGCTCTGGGCGAACACCCGATACTACCCCTCGCCTCCTGGCCGTGCGGCGCGCTACTGAGCCGGTTCTGCGCAGCCGCACTGCGGTCATACCCGCGGCGACACGACCCCCCTCCGCCGCTTTACTTCGACGTGCAATCCAAGCGCTGGCGGCGTAATGACGAGGACCGCGCCGTGGTACCATGCGGTAGGGGCCACGAGGGTCCGTTCATAAACCTGGTGCATCCTCATACACGCCGAAGCATCTTTAACTCGGTCGCTCCCCTCTCTCGTCTCAACGTATGCTGTGCTTCATTGTGTCCGAAACCACCCTGGCTGGACACCTCGAAGTCTATCATTCTAAATCTGAGACGAGTATGCGTAAGTTACTACCTGACGTCGTCGAGCGCTTGTTCGGCGAAAACAACATCGTGCCTGCGGGGCAGCAGCAAGTACGACTGCACGCTGGCAGGGTCTAACACCCGTCCCTTTCACCGGTCCTACTATCAGACGAACTTTGAGCTGTTCTGTCTATGAAGAACCCTCTGAGTCCATCGAAGCTAAACTCCATAAAGCAAAACTTCTCAATGATGATAAAGTCCAGCTGATAATGGGACTAGTGTTTGGCCCAGTGTGCTCTTGAGCCAACATGCTCTCCACAGTTTGTCAAGTTATGTTTATTAACATGTGTTGCCCTGCACACGGGAGGAGTGCGGGCTGGGTGGGGTCCTCAACCGCCGCGGATGCAACGCGGCAGTGGCGGCGACGGTGGCGGCTGCGGCGGCGGAGGCGGTGATAGTGGCGGTGGAGGGGGAGGGGGAGGTAGCGAGTACGTGCGCTGCATCATTGACAGCGTGGAACTCGCCGACGTACCCGCTGCCGCCTCACGGGACTTCCGCGCGGCGGGGGGCAAGTCAACAGACTCGGGCGTGACCCGCGTGTTGACGGTTGCGCTCCGCACCATCACCGACGGTAGGTCAGGGCAGCTATTGCTCACTATGTCCGGCAGCACAGTTTGAACCCTCGTTTCCTATGACATGGTGAGCAATATCTGCCGATCCCGATCATTCATTACATACTAGGATGAAGGAATGTCGGATGTGGAGCTTATAGTGCTTCAGAAGTCACCTCAATGTCACACCCGTATCTGCCGGCCCCTGACCGACGGGCGCGATCGCCTGCTCCCCATCGTCGCGTTCGCAGCATCCCAGCCAGCGTCCCGACGCAGGGACTGACGCTCGTTCCCGTTTCAGCTGAACCTGAGCCGTTGAAGCCACTGACAGACTGATGCCAAACAGCGAATCCCACAGAAAGAGCTTACGTCGAAGCCACAATTGGACGAGTGGAGGCCCCTGCTCCAAGGTCGCGGCGGTGACGCAGTCCCCCCCGCCGCCAACCCCGTTGCCACGCCCAACCCACCCTGGACCAACGGAGGGAGAGGCGGCGACGGCAAACCTTACGTCGCCACAGGCGCGGCAGCGGCAGCGACGGGCTTGGGGCTCGGGGCAGGGCCTTGCATTTGATGCACACAGAGTTCCCTTCGTCTATCCTTCTCTTTTCAACGATGAGGCTAGCTTGAGGTAATTGTTCACGCGTCATAATAGGTCCACACTCCGCGACAGTGCGTGACACTTGCCTGAGAAGCCACACACTCTGCCTATCGAAGTGTGCCCACACACTCTACACAGATCGGGTGGGGGGGGCAAACGGGGATTTGGGTTTGCTTGAGTATATAGATGGTCGCTTACAGTGTATATGAAGTTACCGTACACGGTAAGATGAAACCTCTATGGGCGAGGGTCTATGAGCTCAACAATCGTGACCAGATCGCGCCACATGCCATTCCCATATGACCCCCCGACCAGAACTGTGTCGCTCGCGAGGAAGCATAAATTAAGCTTCAACGGGAAGTAGTGTACGACTCTGGGTGGAGAACGGGCTGGCGCAGCGCCTGGCGTCCGACGCGATCCGCCGCGAGGCGGACGCGCGGCACATCGAGCTGATGCAGAACCAAGCCGAGCTGATCTGCCCCGCCGAGTCGAAGTTCATGCCGGCTTGGAAGAAGCGCACCATGCAGAGTCATCGCCAGCAGGTTGGGCGGTGCAAGTTGAACCCAGTTCAGCCCGTGTTTAAGGCATCTGATTTCAGCGCTTGAAACTGAAATACGAGGCATCTCCTTTCAAGCTTTCCTCTCAATTAAATATTGCGCCGTTCCAGCAGGTGCAGCAGCGGCGACAGCGCGAGCAGGTAGGGACTAAGGGCTTCCACTCGTCCACTTCCCAGGTCGACCTGAGTCGTTTTGGTCACTGAAACCCTGGAATCACCCAGTTTATCGCACGAAAAGGTGTTTAACGTGAGACGGAAATGTGGACGAGTGTAAGTCCCTGGTAGACACGAGTGAATGATGCCATCGTCACGATATCCACCGCGGTGTTCACGTTCGTGAGTTGTTTGACGCGCCGTTCATCTTTGTTTAATTGTCCCTATGAGCGGGATGCGAGCGACCACATCCACCACCGCAACCAGCCTGCTGTTCCGATACAGCTGCATGAGCAGCAACACCCAGATGGCTCTGAGACACCGATAAGTGACCCAGTAGGGCCTGGAACCCACCACTAACGTCATCCAACTTATGCTGGACCCTCGCTGCATGAGTCTAATAGGCTGATTTCGGTATACGGTTTCCTGCGCCGAGCGCTGACGCTTTGCTTGCAACTCTGTATGGGCATTCAACCTGCTGCCACTTTCCCGCGCTGAGCGCTGACGCTTCATATGCAGCTTCGTGTTCGCCATGGCGATATACTGACGTCGGGTTATTGCATCCCATGATGTGGATAGCAATATCATGAGGGGGAGACCTTATTGCATTACCAGAGTAACTGAAATGTACTGCGTGGAGCTACGGATATGTTATTTAGGAGCGCTGAGCAATGTATGTGCGGCCATGTCAGCAGGATGCGCGCGACGGCCTGTCACTCTGCCACGACTACCTCCAGAACTGCCTGCGGCCCGCGAAGCTCCTCAGCGCCGAGTCTCACCACGAGATGCGCCGCCGAAACAACGAAGACAGCGTGGATGACGATGAGGATGAGGTGGGGCATTCCTGATATTGCCCGCCACATTATAACGCATTTGCGCCCTGGTTCCTTGAGTAAAACGTCATCACATTTGAAGGCGATTAATCTCCATGAGGCCTTCGATTACAAAATTTGATATCAACCTGTGACGTGGCGAGTAATATATGTGAGTCTCTAGGACGAGGACGAGGATGACACGATCATCACCGCAGGACGTTGGCGGCCCAACTACACGGCGCCCACCGAGAAACTTCCTCCAAAGAATGCGACGACTCGCAACACCGCTGCCGGTGGCGGCGGTGGCGGTGGTGGGGGCGGGGAGTCCAGCGGTGCCACGGGCGCATCGGCAAGCGACGACCTGAGCTTATTCTTTGCCAAGAGGAGTTTCATCCGCAGTAGCGGCAAGGAGTTGTGGACTGGTGGGGCTGTATCCCTAACCCTTCAACCTTAACCCGTGGACCCCACATCCTAATCCCTAAGCCTCAGCGTCTCCTTGCCAGTACGCGGCATGGAGTTGTGGACTGGTGGGGCTGGCGCTGACCACAGTTCAAACTGCATACATTCGTTTCGGTGCAGGTCCGTGACGCAGTGAGCACGCTCCGCTGGGCCCTACACACAGGCGTGGTGGTCAGGGAGTCCTTCACTGACATCGAGATCTCCCGCCTGGCTGAATACGCAGCCAGGTCCATGGCAGGTTCATCTGCATTATGTTTACTGATTTCAATCTTTAAAGCTAAGCTACGGAGATAACCATAATTGACCAAAATGGCATCCTGTGATTCAGCGGGGTTTGCGCAAGTGACCCTGTTTGTTGGAGCAGTACCTGGAGCACCAGGCGGCGCACAAATACGCGGAGCTTCTGCACGAGGAGGCGGAACTGAACGTAGAGGTGCTCGACGCTTGCTACCGAAAGGACTCCCCTGCGATGCCACCGCCGCCACCGCTTCCGCTCACGCGCGTCGGGCCTCCTGAGGTAGCGAAATGTGAATCATGCTCGTCGTTTCACCAATCAGTTTTAATATCCGCATGTCCAGAGTCACGTGGCATCCGACGTGGTGAACATGCATTCTCTGCCCCATGGAGTGGCGAACATGGTGTATGACTTGGCGAGCATTATCCCTTGGCCCTACGATGAGGTGGAGGGGCTTATCGCCAAGCTGGCCAGTCTGGCGACTCCTGTGTACGTCACTGTGTCGTCCATAGACAACGGCGAGAGCGGCGAGGGCAGCACGGTAGGGCAGTGCAGACTCACCCCCGGTTGACCCCGGGCTGACCGCGCTTGATTTCAGAGCTTGAAGCTAAAATATGATGAACAGCATTCAAACGTTGGTATCAATTTCAACTTGCGCCGCTACAACACGGGCGGCGGGGACGAGGGTCCACCTTACTACAAGGTGCACGTTCACGTGGTGCGCCCCAAGGCTGGTCGGTAAGGCCAGGTTTGACATCTAGATGTGCTGGCTCCTGATAGGCACCTATTAGGATCCTTCGCCAGCATGTGACATGTGCCTTAGCTTTGCAGGCCAAATAACGCCTTAGAGTTGTGTGGTGTTGTTCGGGGAAAAATACTACAGAGCTCAGACCAGCTGACCCAAAACGTGCTTCGCCCTAGTCTGTCTTATTTCACGTATGAAACATTAGTGCCGGGCCCTGATGCACGGTCCGAGGCGGCGGACTTGCTGGTGAGTGAGGTTGAGATAGCGCTGGACAGCTGGCTGGCAAACAACGGCCTCAGGGGCGCCTTCGAACCTGGAGACGGCAGCCGCGGCGTCGGCGATATCGTGGCGCTGTGCGTGGTGGGGCCTGTGAAGTTATCCCCGCTCAGTTGAATGACTCAAACGATTCATTGAATAAGTCGGGGAGTGGATCGGGAGATGACTCAAGGGAATATTAAGACGCTCTGCAGTCGAGTCATCCACCTGCGTATCTTGATATACTTGACAACCTGTGCTCCGCCGGGCCCTGGTGCGTGGCGCTGAAACACGACATCCCCACCTTCATCGCGCCGGACGTCCTGGACCGTTTCAGCCTGCACCCCCTCGCGTGGTAGGGCGGTGCCAGAGTGACTAGATATCCCACATCGCTATCCAGGATGACGCATCAATACTGTCATCTGTGAATCGGAACTATGACAAAGGGAATGAAGGTGTTGACGATCGATCGATCGATCGATCGATCGATCGATCTCCACCCGCTGTGATTGGTCGACAGCTCAACTGTTTTTTTGACTCGACCTGTCGACTAATCACAACAGCGTAAGACCGATGAAAACCGGTAAGAACGTCGATGGATCGATCGATCGATGAATCGATCGCCAACACCTTCATTCCCTTTGTCATACCAAATCCCTATCGATAACACATACCCAATATCGATACCCATATCGACGTAACATTGATATCCCATATTCCATGTCGATAGCCCATATCGATATCCGATCATATCTTGTCACTCTGGGCGGTGCAGGTTCATCCTGCCAAACCAATGTTGACAGCGCCTGGAACTAATCGCTTGAAACTGGAATGTGATCAACTTTTGGTGTCAATTTCAACTTGCGCCCCTACAGCGTGGCGCTCGTCCTTCCAGCTCTACGGCGGAGGCCCCGCTGTAGACACCTCCTCTATGGTAGGGCGGTGCACGTTGATTGTATCAGAAACCGTGTTGAACGCGCTTATGGTGTCAGCGCTTGAATCTACAATATGATGGACAGCTTTCGAACAGTGCTCTCAATTTCAACTTGTGTCGCTACAGTATGGGCGACAATGGCGGGGCTTCCTTCTTCAACAGCAAAGGCATGGGCTTTCACACCGTCCAGACTGTTCGCACTCATTGTTCACCAAGCGTGCCGCAGGTACTCGTACACAATGCACCATACAGTCGGTGATCGAGTGTCCATTCCAGGGGGGAGGATACCAACGACAAGTGGACACCGATATACGATGTGTCAACATTCAAGGAATGTGAGGCGAGACCCTGGCCAAGGATCGCCAGGACGACCCGAGCGTGTATCCGAAGTTCCTCACGCGGCTCCGCAACGAGATCAACCGGCCCACCACCACCATCGGCATGACGGCGTTGCCAAAGGACTCGGCAGCGTTGCCGCCGCTGCCGGCGAGCGCGTACGACTCTAGCGTGGGCAAGTGGCTGGACCACCACGGCAGGTCCCATCCTACGCAGTTTTGCAACCCGTAGTACATGTTGCGCCTTGATTGAGGAGGAATCCGCCCCATTTACATTTTTTTATTTCAATTCTAAGCGAAGGTGCTTGACGAAAACACGCTTCCCCTGGTACCTAGGCCCCAGTTGATTACCAATCTAAGTTTTGAAGACGTGTGATCTCGTGTCATGCCACTGAATTCGTAAATGGTTGATGCGATAGATGGCATCTTGTGTTTGATTGTCATAAAGACGAATGTTTTCATTGATTCGAGTGGCCCTCTGTGATGGGTACCTGGCGTGGCACCCTGAAACCTACGGAGACCATGGCACAGTCATGACGAACTGGTCAAAGTTTCTGCTGCTGGGCCCGGTGCACGTGTTCTACGTCATCATGCAGTTCTGGCGCCGCTGCTTCGGGGCGGTGTTTGGCAGGGGGTTACCACTCCTCCACTTCTCAGCTCAGCCTATGCCGTTTCGGTCAGTGAGCAGTTTTGTGTCCAGTATGCGACGAGTTGCGACCTATTGATGTTCTTACACGCTGCTCAAAGAACTCAAAGTAACCCACAAAAAGTGTTTACTTTTGAACCGAGAAGCGGCCGGGTGTAAGCCCCTGGGTAGGGGCGCGCCGTCGCTCGCCGCGCACACGGGCAAGCTCGGGCACCGCGCGGTGGCGGCGGCGGAGCGCGCACTGCCGCCCGTGCCGGTGCGGCGGCGCTTTGACTGCACCGTCGCCGAGCAGGCGCAGCTCGCGGTGCTGCTGCAGCGGCAGGGTCACGTGTACGATGAAAGCCCGTCTTTGGTGCAACTCCAATAATCGAGCACAATACAGCAAAGACAACACATGAGCCATCCACCGCATGTGATCAGCATCGTCGAACAGGGATGACATTGAGGCGTGCGGTATCACTACCTGGCACCGATAGAAGCGACATGAATCATGCCCCTGGTACATAATACATAATACATAACAAAATCACACTGAACAGACCCTCCAAGAGTTTACCGTACTTGTCCCTATGGAGCGGCAGCGCTACCTGGCAATGGCGAGAGAGGATCCGGACAACGCACACGTGCGGCTCGCAATGGCCATCGGGGAAGGCCGTGAGGTGAGGCCGAGTCTACTGTTTTTGTACGAATATAATCGCAGACTGAGTGTAACAATTCAGCACAGGGGCAGGGCGAAAAACAATGCATTCTTGTACGTACATGTGGAAGCGTCTCCCTCACTTGACGCAAGATAGCTGAATAGCCTATTAGGTGCCGAGTTGTGAACTGGTGATCTCGCACACTGCAAGTTGCAAGTGCGAGTAAATAACTGGTGTCTTTCGCTTGGCCCTATTGGAAGAGTGGCACGGATCTGGCTGCACGTTACCTCCTGGCGAAAATGCGACGGCGGATAACGGAGGGCGCTGGCGACGAGTGGTCGGTCGGAGAGGAGGAGGCAGTGGTTGCGGAGGCGCTGGCGAAAGTGCGGCGGGAAATTGACGCCAAGTCGTGCTCCACCCGGCAGGGAGGTTATTGAGGGCAAGCACGCGACCGACATTGAATCTCCTGCTGTTCCTCCGCGCTTCCGTATGAGCATTCACCCTGAAGCTACCTGCTCCTCCACGCTACAGTGTGATCGTCCACCTGGAAGATAAGTCAAGCACTGATATCGGTCGAGTGCTCGTTCTCAATGACCCTCCTGCCCGGCAGCTGCGGCACATTGACGGCAACAGTTTCAAGCGCATCGACGGCAGTAGTTTCAAGAGCATGCACGCCAGCACTTTCAGTCTCACGAGTGGCGACTCGGAGAGTCCATCGGAGGCAGGATTCGATCTCATCCCCATTACAGCTATTCCTGAGCCGTTTGAACCCCGGCACCCACCAAGCAAGTTCACCTCACATCTCAAACACGGCTCAACTCCATGTCGGGTCTGGTGACGAATCTCCAACAGACCAACTCGACGACTGTCCACCTAGTCGGACATCCTTGAGTAACCAGACCCTCGATTTCGAGTAGATCAGGGAGACCGGTCGCCCCGACACTAAGTATAAGCAGACGTTCACCTCCACCTTGCCTTAGAATTGGAAATTGTAAAAATAATCGAGTTTAGCTGGAATCGGGAGGCCGTGACAGACCCTACTCGGCGGCTATGACACGGCTGCAGCGCGCCTCGCTGGACGAGGACTGGGCGGAGTGCGACGTGTGGTGCTCGCGGCTGCGGGAGATGAACGGGCACAGCATCGACCACCAAACGGTGCACCGCCCCTGGCTGGCAGGGCAGCACTCGATCCTGACTGTTTGCTCACCCTGTACATGTCAATTTGTGGTGCTCCCTACTACGGGAGATGAGCCGTCATGACATCGACCACCAACCGTGGCGAGCAGGACCTCGCAGCATGTATGCTCATAGTGTACCCGCACACACTGACTGTGTCCACCTCCCTGCGTCCCTGGCACGGCGTCCCTGAGCCCACGCATCACTTCATCAGGTTGCCACAAAAAGCTCAACTGCCGGTAATCATTGCTGTGGTTCCGTCCGTGGTACCACTCATGTTATCGCTACATCACACCTCGAGGTGACGTGAAAAAAACGACTCATGTAAGACCCTGTGTGTGGTCTGCGGAGGAGAAGCTTCTGGCAGCGGAGAGGAAGCGGGGTGCCGCCGCTGCTGCCGCTGCAACGGTGAAAATGCAAAGCAAAAGAGCAAAGAAAGCCAAAGAGGAAGCGGACGGGGCTGTGGATATCTTCGCCGGCTCGGAGGTAGGGACAAGCAAATACCACGTCGTTGCCGCACATTGCGCTTGAATCCCCGTTTCATGAGTTAAATGGCATCAGAGTGACAAGATATGGAGGATCGATCTCCCGGATGACCATGAATCCTGTCATCCTGTCGGTTTGAGGATGACCTTAATCTCCCAAACATGGCCTTAGAATCCAGAGGATGACCTCCAAAATCCTGATATCCCGTTATCCTGTCGGTCAACCGGACAGTATGACCAGATCATATCTTGTCACTATGAATGGCATCCTGCAAAGTTACGAGCAAAATCCGCCTTGGAACATGCGCGAATAATGCCCGCCGGCTCATCCAATGCGATCTTAATCTCGTGTAATGCGATGAGCAGCCTCCTCTGACGTGTGGAGCAATGTTGGCCGGCCC
>Ga0307489_10001034_pt1 | contig 17918 bp, 12 predicted proteins | sample SB12metaG_FD_202247 | JGI IMG/M metagenome (GOLD analysis project Ga0307489, IMG submission 202247) | Sea-ice brine microbial communities from Beaufort Sea near Barrow, Alaska, United States - SB 1.2 | ecosystem: Environmental > Aquatic > Marine > Coastal | place: USA: Alaska | collected...
CGGCGTGGCGGGGCGCCCCGTCGCGCGGGGTCGAGCAGATGTCTGAACTCTCGCTTTCGCGGTTTCGGCGGTGTTTTATCTCAAAATTGCGACTTGGCACCAGAGCCTCCCACTTCAGCCCCGCTTTCAAGCTAGGAGAGGCGCTCAGATCCGACGTGGCGAGGGGGGAAGACAAAACGTTCTCAAAATCGTCCCAAAAGCACGCGATTTACGGTCGTTTTTGTGCCCATTTTCCGGCCATTTTCGGGCTGATTGTAACACACGTGCTCAAGACCGCGATGAGTGTCGCTGCCGCCGGCGCGGCACTCCGCCCCGCCGCGATGCAGATTGCGGATCGCGGTGGCGTTTTCCTCGTTTGCGCGCCTGCGCCCCACCAAGCATCTCCGAGTGGGTCGACATATGGCGAATCGACGGTCTATTAACTCAAAAACTTTCCGAAATGGGTGCATCGTGCGGAAAACTTCAATTCTCGTTTCACCCCTTCCTTTTCCACACTGTGAGGAAATCCGTCGCCGCCGGCGCCAGAGTTCTCCGCTCTAAAGCAGTGCGGCGGTGCGTCAACGAATATTCGTATGGCGAGGAATTTGCAAGGCTGATCTGATCATTTTGAAACTGCTTCCGAGTTTTGAAAGGCTGATCTAAACATGAATGAAGACTCAATCCCATACACCCAGTTCGGTCAAGTTTTTGAGTTAATACACAGTCGATTCGCCATACATCGACCCACTCGGAAATGCTTGGTGGGGCCAAACCATAAGCTGTTGAGCGCACGCACCGGCGACAGGTGGACAGGAAAACGGCCCCCGCCGCAAGCATGACGGCGGCATCGAGGAGCGCCGCAGGGGAGACGGCGACACTTCGAGCGTGTCAGGGGCTTACCATCGGTTGTGGGTAGATGCTCCTCTGGCGGATACGCCAGGTTCGGCGCGACGGCGTCGGCGGCGCGCATGGCGTTTGACGAATCAACTCTTGAGTCATCTATTTGATAAAAACACAATGCGCGTCGCACACCTCGTCGCGTCGAATCTGCCGCCACCGCCAGAAAACGTCTTTCCGTGAAGCATATTAAGCCTCTGGCACGCTCGGAGTCACTCGGTCTTGAGCACGTATGTTAAAATCACGGCGAGAACGGACCATTTTTCGATAGCGTTTTTTTGGCCTCAGGAAAACACGCCAACAGAGCTCCCTCTTTGCGCCCTCTGATTGGTCCACACAGTGTTCAACGATCTTTCACCGATTAAACGGGCTTTCGCGGGTCAACGCCACCGAATGGCGCTGGAACACACCGCGCGTGGCAAGTTCGGACCCGCCACCCTCTGCGAAACAGGCCAACGCGACAGACAGATTCTCGCGGGGAACTATGCGGCGAAGCGCTTCCGCCGGCGTGGGGGGGTGCCTCGTTGCACGGGGTCGGGCAGAATGAAGCGTGGGAAGCTCCGTCTTCCGCGGCCCACGGCACCGAATGGCGCTGGTACACAACCCGCGTGGCGCCTCCCGACGCCTAGCTGCGAACTCACGACACGCTACCCTCTGCAAAAAACGCCCACGCGACAGACGGAGAACTGCGCGGCGAAGTGCCCTCCGCCGGCGTGGGGGGGCGCCCCGTTGCGCGGGGTCGGACTCGCGGCATGGCCATCGCGGTGGGTGACTGGCGGACCAGATCTGCTCGGACGCTTGAGAAACCGCCAAACTTGGCGCCGCGCAGCGCCGAATTGCGAATTCAGGGCCCGCCGCCCTCTGCGAAAAACACCTCGGGCATAACCAGGCGGGGAGCCACGCGTTAAATTGTCCGCCGCCGGCGTGGCGGGGCGCCCCGTCGCGCGAGGTCGAGCAGATGTCTGAACTCTCGCTTTCGCGGTTTCGGCGGTGTTTTATCGGCAGTACGAATAGTACAGCCTGTATCTAGACTAGGAGCTAAAGCTCCAGTCTACTCCTCACTCTTTCCTAGCGTTGTAGTACATTTAGCGACACGTGGCAGACTGGAGCAGAGCGTCGCCTCGATATCTCTCAAAATTGCGACTTGGCACCAGAGCCTCCCGCTTCAGCCCCGCTTTCAAGCTAGGGGAGGCGCTCAGATCCGACGTGGCGAGGGGGAGTACAAAAAACGTTCTCAAAATCGTCCCAAAAACACGCGATTTTACGGTCGTGTTTGTCCCCATTTTCGGCCATTTTCGGCCTGGTTTCAACATACGTGCTCAAGACCACGTGGAGTGTCGCTGCCGCCGGCGCGGCACTCCGCCCCGCCGCGATGCAGATTGCGGATCGCAGTGGCGTTTTCCTCGTTCGCGTGCCCGCGCCCCACCAAGCGTTTCCGAGTGTGTCAACATATGGCGAACTCACGGTCAATTACTCAAAATGGGTGTGTTGTGCCGAAGACTTCAATTCTTGTTTCACCCCTTTTCCTCACTGTGAGGAAAGCCGTCGCCGCCTGCGCTGGAGTCTCGACTTGTCACTTTTTTCCCAGCTCGGGGGTTTTCTGGGTAAATGCGCACTGCCGTCGACTAAGCGCGACGGCTCCACCGGGTACGGCGGCTGCGCGAGGATATATGGCCGCGGGCGACGGCGGACCGCGCTGGATGGTAACTTAATACATCGAAGTTACCAAATTCACGCGAACATCCCCTGCATTTGGAGCGTCGCCGCATTTCCCCCGTGCTTGAACATCGCGTCTTGAAAAGCAAAACTTGGCTTTCAATCAGCGCCTGTCCAGCCAATCAACGACGGCCACACCGGCTTCAAAGACGCGTTTGCCGACTACGCTGGACCAAACGAACCTGGCGCGCGATGGCCGCGGCGGCAGTGACAGCGGCGGCAGCGGAAGCGGCGGCCCCCAGTCGACGGGAGGTGTCACCGCTTGACAGCGCGCGATACACCCGCCAGGCGGCGTTTACGGCGTCATCTCACGCCGAGAATTCAGACGACTTCTGCCTGTTTAGGTCCAAGAGCGCGGAAACACGATAATCCATTTGGTTGTCTGACCATCGGACAAAACGACGGAAAAGGGTTTAAGAAAAGTGGGTGGTTTGTTGGTTCTTCCGCTTTTCTTGTTTTGTTTTGGTTTCTGGAGGTTGGTGATCCGCCGTTCTCGGACACTCCTATTTGGTGAAATGACCAATCACCCCTCCGGATGACAGAGCAGTCCGTTTTTTACCTCCAAATGGCACGCTGTGGAATTGAATTTGAGTTTTGAAAGGCTGATCAAAAAAATCATCAGAATTCAACCTCATCGTTAGCAAAAACATTATCGACTCGCGGATCCGGTCGCGGTGTTTCTGATGTTTATGGGTCGTACTATTACACAATTAACTCCAATCTATACATGATGAAGTGTATTTTTACATCAGTTTATTATTACATTGGCACCGGTACATCACCGTGCAACACCCAGCGGTCCGCGCCCCTCCACTGCGACCGGCTCCGCGACCACGCGCCCATGCCGTCGGACATCGGATCACATCACCGTGTAACACTCGGCGGGCTGCCTCCCCATCCAGCATCATTGCGACCACGCCGCCGGATCACATCTTGACCGCGCAGCACCCGGCGGACCATTCCAGCGGGACCGTGCGCCCGCCCGGCGCCGTCGGATATCGGGTCACATCACCGAGCAACACCCGGCGGACAATGCCGAATCCCCCGAAACCGTGCACAACCCGGCGCTCGCTGCGTGTATGGGCACCAGCGCCGCCGCCAGCTAGTGCCAAGCAGAGATACTGCCTGCTCGCCACGTCATCAGAAAACCACAATATGCTCTCGCCACGTCATCAGATACAGCCATCGCCACGTCATCATATACTTCTCTCCCAACGTCATCACATACAACTTTCTTCGCGCGCATTTTGAACCCTCGTCTCTGGAGTAAAGTGGTATCCTCATGACGTGGCGAGCGATAACTGACACGCCCCGAGGCCCTGCCACCAGCACTTGCGCCGACGGCCGCACCACCGGGCTCGCCTGCCACGCGCGTTGGATCAACGCCCGCCACTCAGGGTCCTTGATGCTCGCGAGGTCCGGCCGCGTACTACGGGCTTACACTCGTCCACTGTTCAGCTGAATATGTCAGAAGGTCAATAGGTCAATAGGCTCGTCAGTAGCAGGCTCGTCCACTTCTCAGCTGAACCTACAGACCGCTTTTGTCACTGACCTACTGACCGTGACGCCACCAGCGTATCCCACAAAGAGTGTGCAACGTCGAGCCGGAAAGTGGACGAGAGGACAGTCCTTGCCTCGCGCCCTGCGTGGCAGCGGCCACGGCCCACTCGTCAACCGGATACGGGTAGCTGAACCCCAACCCCGCGTTCTTGTACATTCCGGTGAGGAACCTCTGGCGCGTGTGAAGCTCGTACGCGATCATCGCCCGCGGAAAGAGCCGAGTATTTCACCGTGGCGGATGACGTGAGGGATGACGTGGTGGATGACGTGTTGGATGACGTGGTGGATGATGTGGCGGATGACGTGGTTGATGCGGTGGTGGATGATGTGGCTATTGCCGTGAATGATGACATGATTGATGACATGGCTGATGACATGGCTGATGACGTGGCTACTGACACGGCAGTTGACATGGCCGATGACGTGTATGCTGACATGGCACGTGCTCGCCATCGCCTCGTCACAGGATGTTGTTTCACTCAAGCAGCGAGGGTCGCCATGTGGGGTTTACAATGTGGCGGCCTGGTCCTGGCGGCGAACGATCTTTGTGTGGCCCCACCCACGAGTAGATGTCCGCGCGCTCGTTAGATCGGTGGCCCAGGAACAGGGGCTTACACTCGTCCACTTTAAGCTCAAGCTGAGCCGTGTTTGTCACCGACAGCCCGACGCCTCCCACACCCCGCGTACCATACTAAAAAAGTGTATAACCTAGAGCCGACAAATGGACGAGTGGCGACGCCCCTGCCGAGGAAGACCTCGGGGGCCATGTACTTGTAGCTGCCTGTGCCGCCCGTCATGTCGTATAGCACCGATGACAGTGAGCGGCATAGGCCGGGGGAGGAGCACGGCGGCAAGTGGGGCAAAACGCTGTTGGGGGAGCAGGAGGAATCGGGGCTGCCGCGGCTGCAGGCGCTATCGAAGATGTCGGGGCTGGTGGGGCTGTCAGGGCTGTCGGGAGTGTGCACAACCAGCCTCAACGGCGACGGATCGCCGAAGGCGTGCTCTTGCTCCTCGGAGACAGAGAGACGCGAGGCACCAGGCTCTCGCCCTTGCTCGTTCTCCTCGGAGTCCAGGTCGTCGCCGAGCATCTTGGCGAGACCGAAGTCGATGAGGCGCACGTTCCTCGCGTCATCCAGCATGATGTTGGCTAGCTTGAGGTCGCGGTGCACCAGGTGCCGCGAGTGCAGGTACTGCAGCCCCGCAACGCAGGGTCATTGAGAACGCCGCAGTCGAACCCCCATCGAACGTGCGCCGCGCGTCGTGCTGCATGCCTACGTGCTTATCCTTCGGGGCAAACGCGCATACATGCCATGCCCGAGTGGACGAGGAGGAGGAGACGGATGATGAGGAGGAGGCGGAGGAGGTGGAGGAGGACGAGGAGTTGGTGGAGGTGGAGGTAATGGAGGAGGAGGTGGAGGCGAAGGATGAGGATGAGGCGGAGGAGGTGGAGGAGGTGTTGGAGGAGGAGGAGGAGGAGGAGGCGACTCAATGTGGGTAGAATGGGGCGTTCGCATGAATCCCCCCGCCTTGGCCACCTGCATCATCCACTTGGTCACGTCGAAGTCGTTGTACTGCCCGGGCCCCTCACTAGGGGCGTATACTCGTCCACTTCTCAGCTCAAACAGAGCCGCTTTTGGCACCAACAGACTGGCTCTGGCTCCACCACCATGCGTATGCCACAAGGAAGTTGTAACGTTGCACCGAAAGACTGACGAGTGGCTAGCCCCTGCCACACGCTCTCCTTTTGGAGCAGCTTCAGCAGCGAGCCACCCTTGGCGCTGTGGCGCAAGTTGAAACTGAAAGCATCACTTGGACGCAGTCAAACGGATTTGAGTTTCAAGCACTGCAATCAATCCCTCTCAACACAAGCTTCAACTGGGTTCAACATGCACCGCCCTACCGTAAGCACCTCCGTGGCGACCAACCGATTGCCGTTGGCTAGAGCCTGACGGACAATACTTGCCGTGTCATAGAATGCCAATTAATTCATGAAACGGAGGTCTACATTGTGGATGATGGATGACATGGGCAGGCAGGCATTATCCGTCAGGCCCTACCGCTACCGCTGCCGGGGATGCTGCCCACGCCCTCAAATTTCATCACGAATGGGTTGTCCAGCATGGACATTGCGTTGATCTCAAACTCCAGATCGCGCCGCGCGCTCTCCGTGCTGCCCGCCGTGCTATAGCGGCACACGTTGAAATTGCAAGCATAACTTGAAAGCAGTTTATTATACAGATACGAAAAGAAAATATGGAAACTATTAACAACGCGGAGGCTAAACGACTCGCGCTGCGGCACTGTGAGCTAGCTATGAAACTAAACACATTACTAAGTGAGCACATCTATGATCGTCCCATGGGCTCATACAATTCATACAGTTTATCATGAGGTGCAAGCGAGCGGTGGAACAAGGTGCTATCATCGTTGGTTTCAACTGGGTTCGACCTGCCCCGCCCCACCTTGGTGTTGAGTACCTTGACCGCCAGCGAGCGGCCCAGAGACTTGCACCGGTACCAGGGGCGTACACTCGTCACTGTTCAGCTCAACGTTAGCCGTTTGTTGTCACTGACGCCACCCGGCGTATCCCACAGAATGTGTGTACCGTTGGTCCTAAAAGTGGGCAGGTGAACAGCCCCTATAACGCCACCCAGCGTATCCCACCGAAAGTCTGCATCGTCGATCCAAACAGAGAGCGAGACAGTGGCGGGCCCCTGCCCGGTACTCGCTGACGTCCCCAAAGGCTCCCTGGCCCAATTGTTTGACGAACTTGTACTCTGCGCCGTCAGCCCGCGTCGTGATGGTCGCGATGTCCGCCACGGTGGCCAGCGTGCTGCGCTGCCGCGTCAGGTCCGATTGAGGCGCCTTGTTGTAGCGGCGCATGTTGAATCGGAAGCATTGTTTGAAAGCGGTTCATCTCATTTTCGTTTCAAGCGCTGAAACCAATCGCCCTTTGAACTCGATTATTGATAGTGTCAATCTGCACCGCCCCACCACGGTGTCCACTGTGCTGCTTTGCCGCGTCGAGCTCAACAGGGACCCCGCACTGGCGCTCTTCTCCATCCCATCACCCCAGTTAACCGACTTCATCCGCTTGAGCGGGTGTTCATCGCCTTGACGAGCCATCGCCGCCGGATGCGGGCCTGTGTGAGTGTCAAAGCTCGAGTATCAGAGTATCGGGGTGTGTTGGGGAGTGTTGGGGAGTATCGGGGAGTATGGCAAAGTACGAGTATCGGGGAGAGGAGCGAGTGGACTGCGGGTGCGCCAACGGGCGTGTGCAGCCAGTGGGGGAGGCGCTCACCTGGTCTCTGGGCGGCGTGGACGGCAAGTCCCCCGTGACGTTGCGCTGGCCGGAACCAGCCACGGGGCGACTTTGGTGGCAAACTCTGGAGGACGTGGCCGAGCACGAGAGGGGAGGATGTGGGCGGGTCAGAAGCGAGGCGCAACCGTCACAGCTATCACAACCATCGCAGCTGTCGCGGCCGTCGCGGCCGCGGGCTGGTTCGCAGTGACGCGCTCGTCCATACACGTCAGAGAACACACGGCGATATTTGGGAACTGTTTTTTGGCCTTGGCCGGCGAAAAGAGAGTTCTCGCGGGTGGGGTGAGACAGCGAGTGGAAAGCGAGCACGCGAGCGAGCACGCGAGCGAGCACGCGAGCGAGCACGAGAGGGGCGCAGAGAGGAGGATGAAACCGGCTATAATCTAGGCGCAACCGTCGCGACCGTCACAACCATCGCAGCCTTCGCGGCCGCAGGCTCGCAACAACGAGCCAGCAGCATATATGGGCCACGCCAATATATGGGGAAACGTTTTTTCTCGGAGGAAGAGAAATAGCGGCGAGTGCGTTAGGCCGCGAACTAGCCTGAGCTGAGGGAGCGGCGCGGCGGAGCGCGGCGGGGAGCGTCCTACAGCAGGGAGTTCTGACGGCGCGCGAGGCTGCGAAAGAAGGAAGTACGTGGCAGGTGCTGGGACAGTGAGCCCTAGCAGAGGTGGCTTAGTTATGTAGCCACACTTTTCAGGAGACGCCGTCTGGAACCATCTGAAACCATCTGAAACCGTCTGAAGCCATAATAGGGTGGTGCAAGTTACAGTGTCAAAATCCGAGTTGAAAGCGCGCCTGGTTCCAGCGCTTGGAATTTCATATGAACCGCTTTCAAACTGTACAATCAAACTCAACACTCAAAACCGTCGCTCGGAAGATGAAGTTCGAAGCCAGTTACGAGTCCTCTGCCGGGGTGGAGGGGTGGAGGTGAAAGAGGAGGTGGAGGAGGAGGAGACTCTGGGTCTGGGGCAGCTGCGAGACCGGACGGTGCTGGCGTCCGCGCAGGCGGCGGTGCCCGGGCCGCGCGCCCCCTTCGTGCACATCGAGGTCGAGGACAGCACGAGCGGGGAGGAAACGGACGGGAAGGCGGTCCGGAGGGACGGGGAGGAGGCAACGAGCGCGGAAGACGACGTGGCGGGGGGTGAGGAGAAGGTGGCAGGGCAGCAACACGAGCAGCATGCGTAGTCGCAGGGCGCCAACTGCAAGGGGCGCATGTGGGCGGGCGTGGACGCGGTGGCGCTCCCCAGACGCGCGCGGCCGCCACCCGGGAGCTAGTGTACGCGGATACTGCTGTTGAGCTGGATACTGATGACGACTGCGAGGAGGAGGAGAGGAGGAGGAGGAGGAGGGGAGGAGGAGGAGGAGGAGGAGGCGGTGGAGGAGGAGGCGGAGGAGGAGGCGGAGGCCCGCACTCTGCGCGCACACGTGCCCGGCGCCAACCTCAAGCGCGGCAGCGAGGCGGTGCGCCCTCATAGTCCGCCGCCGGGAGCGCGCTCATAGCCGGGTGGGCCCAGCGGGTGCCCGTGAGGGTCGCGGATGATTCTGCACAGCAGGCGGAGGAGGAGACAGGCTTTGCTCCTGAACTCAGGAAACGCGGGGGCGCTGGCCAAGCTGTCACCTGTCAGTTCGAGGGCGTCTCCTGGGTCGAATCTCTTCCGGACTTTTGAGTCTCAAACGGGGGCTGCAAAGTGCCACGGGGCGGGTGTATGGCCATTTCGAACTTTTTCTGTTCCAGTTTTTCCCATTCCGAGAACGAGCCTCGGTTCCCAAACCGAGCCTTGAGTCGTCACAGAAAGGAATCACAGTTCGCCACCTGCCTCGCCCGACGCTCGCGTGCCCGCCACCTCTACACGCGCGGTTGGTACTTTCACGCGGGTTTTACTCCACCGCGTGCCCGTACAAGCACCACCACGAATATCAACAACAATTCCTCCACGGCATCCCCACCCGCCGCCCGTCGCGTTCCTCGTCGACGCGCTTGCGACACTCGCCGCCGTCTCCAGCGACGAGGACGCCTTCGACAGCCAAACCCCAGCCCGCCGCGCCACGCGGCGGCGGGCGAGTGAACGCGGAGTCCGGAGACTCCGTTGCGGCGATGCGAACGGCGTCGACGGCGATGCGGGGGAGGTGGGGCCGGGGAGGTAGCGCGGCCAGCGCCGGAGGCGGCGTGGGGCTAGGCACGTGGAACGAGGACGGAGAGCGTTTTTCGGAGATTTCAGTAGCGCGACCAAAAGGAGGTAGAAATAGCTCAAAGCCACATAGGGCTGCCACCTGGCAACCATTTTGTAATACTGAACGCACAGAGCACGCTCACAAGGCACACAGAAACCCTGAACACAGGAATCGAGCGAATCCGTGAAATGAACCCAGCCCTCTGATCCACTTTTCTGCAACCTTCAAACTGTTCGCTCCCAGTGTACCCGTACGCACTCGCCGCATCCTCACAACACCATGCCTGAGCTTTCGCAGCCGTGACATCCTAAAATGAGTGCGCTGCATATCGAAGCACGGCTATCATGATCAACAGCCGTACCTACAGCCCTACACCACATCTTCGTGCGCACAAATAATGAAAATAAAGCGTGAAAATAACTTGAGCTAGCTAGAGCTATACCGTACATTTATCAATTGCTGCAAAGCGAATGTGCGGTGTAAGGAAATCCATATGCACGGACATTCCTTGGCAGGAAAAGGCATGCTTGCCACGCGTATTCAGTCTACAACCAGTGTTGGCATATGTCACCATGTCAGTCAGTGTGACATTATGGTCGCCAGGCAGATGACTTCTGAAGTCAGTTCTGGGGTGATATGAGATGTATTAATTCTCATTTGTCATTTCTCATTTCTCCACGTCAAGATCTACGCCGTCTCTGCCTCCATCTCCGCAGACAAACCAGTCGCCTGCTGCTGCAGCGGCTGCTGCGGCCGCAGGGAGGGCCGGACACGTGATGATGCTGATAATGCTGATCGTGCTTCACATTTAACTCAATTAACGAGGGAACATCATGCGGTGGATGCGGTGACATGCACTGATGTCAACATGCTATGCGCCCACCTGTTGCTGCCGCTGCTGCCGCTGCCACTCATCGGAGGAGCCGAGGAGAGCGCGGAAGCCCGCGGCGGCGGGCGCATAGCACTCGTGGCGCTGCGTCCCGCCTACACCCGTCCCTGCGGTACCCTCGGACTCCGCCGCTCCGCCGGCGCCCTCTCCAGGCTCCTCCGCGCACGTCGCCTCCGCCGCGTCCAAGTGCGCCTCGCATGCGTCACGCGGCGCCCCGGGGGGCTCGTCCGCGTCCGCCCAGGACGTGCACCGCGCCAGTGCGTCGTCCACAGCCTTGGAGCACTGCGCGCCGCACGACGTGGGCGCGTGGCACGACGGGAACTGACCCGCCATGACGCTTCTGGACCCGCCGGGGTAAAGCATGCGGGCCTCGTGGTCACTGCCGTGCTCCTCCGCGTGATGCACATTGGAGGCCGCCGTCTTGGCGGCGTGTTGCAGGAGCTTGGCGTGCAGGTCGCTGTGGAGGTCGGCGGGCGCGGCGTCTGCAGGTTGGCCGAGCGCGGCGGCGATATCGCACTTGTGAGCGCCGACGTGCGAGCGCAGCAAGTCGCTGGTGAGATCGCGCAGTGCGGTGTTATGATGCTCGTCGAGGTGCGGGATGGCGGCGCCGTTGTGGTGCTCGCCGGCGGCCGCTGCGGCGATGGCGCGGTGCAGGTTCGCGTGCGCCACGCTGTGCTCGTGGGGCGCGTAGCCGTGGCGCGCCGAGACGCGACGGGACTCCTCGGCATGGAGCCCGCGGGATGCCGCACGGTCGGTCGAGTGCATCTCCGCCAGGCAGGTGTACCAGGTACCTTTGGCAACCTTCTTACCGAGCCGAGCCTTCTTGTTTGGTCCGCTACCCGGGGCGGAGCCGGGCTCCTCTGGCGCGGCGTCGGCCTCGTGGTGGAGGCCGTGCTGGCCCCAGTGCCGCAGCAGTCCGCATACCTCGCACGCCTCGGTGTGCTCCGCGGTGGTCTGCTCCCTCCACGGCGTCACCTTCTCCGCCGGGCAGTCGCCGCCCGCGACGGACACCTTGCAGTAGAACTCGGCGTCCGCCAGATACTCCGTGCACTTGTCGAGCTGCGCGTCGTCCGACCGACCAGAGTCGATGAACGCGTTGCAGTGGTGGTGCGCCAGGTTGGCGTGGCCGCGGCAACCGACCGAGCAGCCGCTGAGGATCATGCCCATCTTGTGCTGCTTGGTGTGGTGCCCGCCGTGAAAGAAGTGCGTGGTGGCAAGCACCTCGTCGCGGAACCGGTTGGAATGTTTCATGTGCGCCGGGAAGTGTTCAGGCTCGTCGTCCGAGTCATGCTCGACATTGTCAGCGTGGTCGGCGCGGTCAGCGTCGGCGGACCAGTCGGGGAACGCGTCAGGGTCGGCGGCGGCGGCGGCGACGGCGTTGGCGGACTGAAGCTCCAGAAGCTTGCGGACCGGCACCGGGCGCACCGTGGCGCCCAGCTCAGACACGGTGTTGCGATGGTTGCTGACGTGGCTACTGCCGTGGCGGTCAATCTCGTCGTCGGCGTGGTCCTTGCGCGCCGACTGGTGAGACGTGTCGTACGACTCTGGGAGGACGCGGTGGTCAAAGCGTTCCCAGCGCGTGCGGCAGGCGTATTGGCAACGCGAGCCGAGGAGGCCAGGCGGACAGCCCATGCGCACCTCCACGTCGTGTAACACCCCCACGTGTATCCCCGCGCGCGAGTCTTCGCCACCACCGCCGAAGCAGTGCGCTGGGACCGGGAACTCGCTGCCGTCGGTGGCGACGTGGCGCAGCAGGCGGAGGCCGCGCATGGCGGCGGCGGCCGCCTCGGGGGTGCTCGCGTCTAGCGTGAAGGAGAGGATTGTGGAGGAGCCACCGAGGGGGACGGTGCGCTCGACGCGGACGGCGGTGATCACGCCGGCGACGTTGCCGCGCGCCATGAATCGCTCAGCCTCGTGTTTGAGCGCGCACTGCATCGTCTCCACGACGTCCACCGCTTCGCCGTGGTTCACCACCTCGGGCGCGATCTTCGGCATGAGCGCGGACATTGACCGGCGCATGTCCTCGGGAACGTTGGATAGTATGTCGGGGTGCTTGCGGCACTGAGGCACGGCACCACAGTTGGCCTCCTGCCCGGCGTCGCCGCACATCGGGCAGATGTGCGCGATGGGAACCCGGAGGTGCGTCACCACATGGACCGAGCGCGAAATAACCGCGACCTTTGCGGCGCCCAACGCGACGTGGTCGACGCGCTTGGCTGCGCTCCCGCTCTTTCCAACCGCCCACGCTGCGGCGGCGGCGGCGGCATGGGAGGCAAAGCGGTTGTTGCTGATCTCGTACGACTGGAGGTCGGGGAGGCTGGCGAGCACGGCGGCGACGGGTGAGTCGGCGGTGTCCGTCAACCGGTTCCCCTCCACGTGCACGTGCCGCACGCTGCTCTTGCCCTTCAGCGCATCCAGCGTGCCGGTGAATCGGTTGCGGCTGGCCTGGAGCGTGCGCAGCGAGTGCGCGTCTGCAAGTGCCGCGCCCATGTCGCCGCCCAGTCTGTTGTGGTTGACGTGGATGTTGCGGTGGCCCGCGCCGAGCTTGCCGATTGTGCCGGAGAGCAAGTTGCGGCTGAGGTACAGGTTGCCGTTGCCCAGCGCCTGGCCGCCGCTCCACGCGCACTCGGGCACGGAGCCCATCAGGTTGTTGCCGCGGAGGTCCACGTGGTGCACGGTGCCGTGGCGGCACATGGAGCTCGGCATCACGCCCCGCGCGCTCTGATCGGCGAAGTGGAGGTACTGGATGTGCCCGTCGGCGTGTTTGGCGGCGACGTGGCGCAGCAGGCTTGGCGGCGCCGCCTCGAGGAGGTCGGAGCACGCGCCGTCGGTGTCGCTGCCGTTGCCGGCGGTATCGCAACCCGCCTGAGCGGCGTGAAGCGCAACCTCGCACGCCGCGCCATGCTGCGCACCGGGCGTGAAGCCGTGGTCGGCGCGCGGCACGATGGCACCGCAGTGAACCGGCAAGGCGGCGAGCGCGGCGGTACACGTCTTGGAGCACGGGAGCGACGCCACGGCGGCAGCGGCGCACGCGGCGTAGACCTGCGCCGCGTGTACGTCGGCGTGGCGCGCGCCGCAGGTGGGCGTGGCGAGCGTCGACGCAGCCACGGCGCAGCGCTCAACCACGTTGGCGGCGCCGGTCGCGGCGGATGCCACGGGACACACGATGGCGGCGGTGGCGGCGGCGGCATCGCAGGGATCCGCGAGCGCGGCGTTTACGGCGTTAATTGCGCGGTGCGCCACCTCGACATCCGTCGCGTAGAAGCGCGAGAGCGCGGGTGCCACGGTCTTGGGGTCGACTCCCAACTGCGCGGCGATGGCATCACCAATGGATCTCAAGCGCCACCCCGCGGCGATGGCGGCGGGCCTGGCATGGGCGCGCTTGCCCTCGCTCTTGGCGCACGCCTCGGCGACTCGCATGGCGGGCCCCGGCGCGAAGCTGGCGGTGCGCAAGCTGCCGAATGGAACGGACTCGGCGGCGAGCTCGGCAGCGCGGGCACAGACTGCGGCGGCGAGCGCGCGCAGGGGCGCGGCGGCGGCGACACGGGGCGCGCAGACGGCGGCGACGGTGGCGGCGGGGGAGCCCCGCGGGAGCGACGCATGGTGCCGCACGATCTCCGCCAGACCGCAGGGCCGGATGGTTATTGCTCGCCACGTCATCGGATGCCATTTAAATAAAGACACGAGCGTTCACAATGCGTGTCGATGACATGGCGAGCGACATTCGTGAGGCCCTACTGCGGGAGCGCCCAGCAGCGCGGCGCGGTGGCCGGCGGAGCGCGACAGCGGCGAGCGGTCCTCATTCGCGGCCAGGTCCTCCAGCACCGCCGCCGTGAACGCCGCCCCGTCCTTCTCCGAGGGCCTGGCAGATGGTGTTCGCCACATCATGCGATGCTATTTAGTACAAGAAACGACGATTTGAGATATTGACGACGACGTGGCGGGCATTATCCGCCAGGGCCTACCTTGACCTCCTTGTCCATGGGCGAGCCGGCCAAGACAGCGAACGCGTGTTTCATCGTGGCCAGCTGTGCGGGCGAGCCGGTCCCGGCGTCCACGGCGCGGGCGCCCTCGACGTTGACGTTCTCGCCCGTGCGGTGCTCGCTCTTGCCGTCGCGCACGCGCAGCGCGGCGGCCGCGACGTGGGCGAAGCGGGCGAACGCGCCGCGCGCCCCGAGCTTGGACGCGGCGCTCGCGATGTGCGACGCCGCCGCGGCGTGGTTCTCCTGCGACATGCGCACATGGCGGCCCAGGCGGGACTCCTCCACCAGCGACTCCTCGCCCCGGTGGTCCACCCGCCACACCAGGCCCTCGCCGGCGTCGTGCTCGGGCTCGGGCGCAGCATCGCGCCAGATGCCCTCGAGCCCGAACCGCCCGCCGCCGGCGTTGGCGTCCAGGCGCCGCGCGCCCAGCTGTGCGAAGTGAGCCGCACGCGCGGCGTGGAATACCGCGCCGTGCGGGTGCGCCGCGTCGTGTAGCGTCACCTCCGCCGCCGCCGCGCCCAGCGCCGGGGTGTTGGTCACCACCTCGCCCTCGGACGCCTTGACGGCGCCGGTGCCGCACTGCGCAGCGGCGGTGGACCCCATGCCGAACAGGCTCATGAAGAGATCCGCCACGAACTCCATGAAGCTCTTGAGCAACACTGCGAAGTCCAGGCTGAAAGTGATGCGCACCTTGACGCTGCACTGCAGGATCACAAAGTCCACGTCTGCCTTGAACGTCATGGCGCTCAGGCTGAAACTGGCGGAGACGCCCAGGTACCAGATCCGCAGTAGCGCGGTGCCCCACAGCCAGCGCCAGAAGGCGGCGATGTCGACCCTGCGGCCGTCGCCCGTGGCGCCGCTGCCGAGGATGTCGTTGACGCCCTTGACGGCAAGGCGGAGCCCGAGGGAGCACGCGCTGACGGCCACCTGCGCCACCTGGAGCGCCAGGCGGATCACAGACAGGACCGCGCGCAGGATCGCGAAGAGCAGCGTGGCGAACGCCTCAACGATGGCGACGATGAATTTGAGGAAGCCGCGCAGGAAGTACTTCCACTCGGTGCAGCACCGCCCGCGCAGCTCCTCCGTCACCTGCCCCGCGCGCGACGCGATCCTCTTGCAGTCTAGCGGGCGCGGCGAGGACATGAACACGCGGATCTTGCAGTAGTCCGGCCGGTTACTCGCTGCGATGTCGCCGCCGCACTTGGATGCCATGTTGGCCTTGGCGTCTTCGCAGAAGCTGGCGTCGCGGAGCAGGCGAAGCGGGCCGTTGATGCGGTGCTCCATCTTCTGGTACCTACCCTCGGAGCCCTTCATCTTGTCAATCGACTTCTGCAGCACGCGCTCCGCCGCCGCCACGCCGCGCTCCGCCGCATGCACGATCGCCAGCATCAACTCCAGCACCACCACCAGGTTCTCGAGGATGAACTGCACGGCGACGATCGCGGCCAGGACGACGACGACGATGGCGGCGAGTGCGATCTTGATCACCGCCTCCGCGAGGCCGAGGATCTGGTTGATGATGTTGGGCTTGATCCAGATCCCCATTGAAAGCGTCAGCTCGGACAAGAACTCCTGGATCTGGAAACCAAGCAACTTCTCGACGTCGAGCGGCACCAGGTCCATGTGCCCCCCAAGCTCCATGACCGAAACCACGCCCTCGACGGCCCAGTTGAAGTAGAACTGAAATTTGATCCCGCCGCCCGCCTCCATCGACCCGGGCTTGATGCTCATGTCGATCTCGACGGTATACCCCAGCAGCATGAAGCGCCCTTGGAACATGATGTAGTTGTCCATGACCGCGTCCTTGAGCCCCAGTGGGTTGTCCATATCGATGCCGCCGATCTTCATTGTGAGGAACGCGCCGTCGAGCGCCGGGTTGAGCGTCATGGGCGCGCCGGTGTCCTCGTCCTCCTCGGTGTCGCGTGCGCGCGGGTGCTCCTCGACGGTGACAATGGCGGCACCCTCCGGGATGTCGGGGTCCTCGGGCGAGTCGGGCACCACGTCCTGCTCGTCCCAGCCAGCGGGGATCACCAGCGGCGGCGGCGGCGGCGCGGGCGGCGCCACGGGCGGGTCGGGCGTGCACACCGCCAGCGCACCGCGCTGCAGCGGGAGCCACTCGGTGACGTTGCAGTGGCTCTTCTGCAGAAACTCGATCGCCTCGCTGCCTGCGCTCATCGCGCCCTTATTACCGAACGCACCGAACAGCTCGACGTCGTACGAGCCGCCGGCCAACTCCACCGCCACGGCGGCGACGCCGGGCTTGGACATGGTCTTGTGCGCCAGCACGCGCCCGCTGCCCGCCTCCACCACCCGCAGCATCCACTCGAACGCGGTGGAGCGCGCGCGGAACCTCCACTCGCCCTGGAACGCCACGCCCACTCCCGCCTTGACGCGCGCCACGAAGTTACCGGGGCCCACGGTAGACGCGGCACCCGATGGCGCCGGCGCCACCTCATACACGGCGTTGCGGAGCGGGCGTGCGCCGCACGGGCCGGCGCCGCACTGCATGAGCGCGAGGGTGGACGCCGCACACTCCTCCGTGGGTACCCGCTGGAACGTGCCGCCGCTGCCGAACTGGTCGTCGCACCAGCACCCGTCGTCGTTCATCGCCATGTACGGCAGGTGCAGCTTCTGGCAGCGCCGCGCGCAGGCCTGCAACGCCTCGAAGCCAGCGCCGCCGCCCACGGCGGGGCGCACGCCTGTGCTGTGCTGCAGGTCGGGTGAGGCCGTGGACGTCTCGAAGCACCCGCGGAACACCACGGCCGCGAACTTCGTATACTCGCCGCCGCCGCCCGTGTGGTACGGGCGCAAGTTGAAATGGTAAGCAAAACCTCAAACCAGTTTATTGAATTTTGATTTCAAGCGCTGAAGCCAGGCGCTTTCAGCACGGATGCAAAGTGTCAACTCGCACCGCCCCGCCATGTTGATGACCACGCGGGGCAGGCGGTACACGGCGTCGGCCTGCTCCGAATACTTGGCGTGCGAGTATTTCTTGGAGGTGCTGGGCGCGTGGATCTGCTTGACGTTGGGGTGCGCGCCGCACGGGCCCTTGACGCAGCTGCTCGGGCCTGGCACGGACGACACCCGGCGCTACGGCCTGGCGGAATGTCGGTGCAAAATTATATGGCGGGCGGCATGCAACTAAAGAAATGAAGTTTGGCAAACATGGTGGCACGGGGCCCCGGAAGATGACGATGAGCACATCAGGAGGGCGGCATTTCACTCAAGAAAACAGGTTGAGGTGTAGCAACTGTGGTGAATAGTTCAGTAAGGCCGACCCAACTCGATTTCGGGATCCGAGCAACCCTTCCCCCCAAATTTTGGGCGATTTCGGACGAGTCGGATCGGTTTTGGGGTCATTTTGCCCATACGATGCGGTCTGTGCTGGGTTTAGGGT
>Ga0307489_10001035_pt1 | contig 17915 bp, 24 predicted proteins | sample SB12metaG_FD_202247 | JGI IMG/M metagenome (GOLD analysis project Ga0307489, IMG submission 202247) | Sea-ice brine microbial communities from Beaufort Sea near Barrow, Alaska, United States - SB 1.2 | ecosystem: Environmental > Aquatic > Marine > Coastal | place: USA: Alaska | collected...
ATCATATTATAGCTTCAATCACTGATACATAGGCGCTTTCGACACGGGTTTTGATACTGGCAGCCTGCAGCACCCTACCCCGGCTGGGTGCCATAGCGGGCCGTGCTCTCGCACACCACCGAGTTGTGAGCTCCCGCACTGTAGCAGCGCAACTTGAAATTGAAAGCACAGTTTGAAAGCGGTTCGTCGTATTCAAGCTCCAATCGCTGTAACCAGGTGCAGTCAACACTGGTGTCAACACGTTCCAACCTGTACCGCCCTACCAACGTGGTGTTCATCAGCTGAATGTTGCGGGCGCCGATGTGCAGGTGTCCGGCCATCCACCTTGTAGTGCCGCAAGCTGAAATTGAATGCAGAACGTGAAAGCACTTTATCGCATCTTAGTGTCAAGCGCTGAACAATTCCCTTTTTATTTTATTTTTAGATCAAAGCTAAGGAGGTATAAAGAGCTAAGCTCTATTCGGAATTCCCTATCAACACGGGTTTCCACTGGGTTGAACCTGCACCTCCTCACCACTTGACGTCGTATGCCGCGCCGGGCGGGAGCTGGTACGGGTGGCTCCACGCCACGGTGTACCGGCGCAAGTTGAAATTGAAAGCAACCTTTGAAAGCGGTTCATCATGTTCTGGCTTCAAACGGTGATACCAAAGCGCTTTAAACTCGGGTTTTTATACCGTCAACCTGCACCGCCCTACCACGGTGACCTTCGCATAGGGACTCTCTGACGGATAATGCTTGCCACGTCATCCAACGCACTTTGAACCCTCGTGTGTTGAGTTATATGGCACCTTTCGACGTGGCGAGCATTATCCGTCAGTCACCCTCGTGTGTTGAGTAATATGGCACCCTACGACGTGGCGAGCATCATCCGTCAGTGCCTACCTTGGCGGCGCTGCCGTCGGCGGCGGCTGCGCCGCACGTCTGGTTCCGCGGCTCAGGCGCCCGGTCGCCCATCCCCTCAACCTCCTTCTCCCATTCGTCCTCGTATGCTGCCATGCTGTAGTGGCGCAAGTTGAAAAACAAAGCACTTCTTTAAAGCGGTTCATCATATTCTAGCTTCAGACAAGCGCCGCTGAAACAAGGCGCTTTCAACACTGGTGTCAACTACGCGTTTGAACATGCACCGGCCTTCCATGCACGGGCGGGCGTTGTACTCCCCCGCGCAGCTCGCGGCGTCACCGGCGGCGGATGAGCCGCTCTGCAGCGTCGCCGTGAACAAGGGAAGTTGCATCTCGGCAGTCCCAGGACTGTTGGCGAGCGCCTCGGGGGTGTTGGGGAGCCACGTGACGTTGTAGAGCAGGGCGACGGGCAAGGGAGGTTTCCCGGCGGCGGCAGCGGTGACGGGGCCGGCGGAGCCATCGCCGCAACACTGGATGCCTCCGCCAGGCAGTGGGGTCTGGTCCACGCTCCGAGGGGTCCCGGGGCGTAGCGCCGCAAGTTGAATTCGAAGACAACATATGTTAGTTTATCATATGTTAGTTTCAAGCGCTGAAACAGGCGGTTTCAACAATGGCATCAACACGTGTCAACCTGCACCGCTCCACCGGGGGTGCGCTGCCCGTAGTACTGGCAGTTGCACTGCACGGCGTGGCCCACGTTCTGCACGTCACACTGTAGTTCCGCAAGTTGAAATTGCAAGCAACGTTTGAAACCAGTTCATCAGATTCGAGCTTCAAGCGCTGATACCAAAGGCGCTTTCAACACGAGTTATGATAGTGGCAACCTGCATCGCCCTACCACGCAGGTCGATGAAGTGCAGGTTGCCCCCCCACATGGTGCCCGCGGGTTCCACCCAGTCATAGGTGCCACCGGCCCGCGGCCCCAGAGTGTCCTCGGTTTCCCCCGACCGCCCGCGCCACTCCGCACCACTGAACGTCAAGTACGATGAGGCGACACAGGGGCTGAGCACTGAGCTGACGCCCAGCGCCAGCCGCGCCGCCGCCGTCGCCAACGGGCTCACACGCCCCAACTGGAGAGCCTCACTGGCGTTCCCGACAGGGACCATGTTGTAATGCCGCAAGTTGAAATTGAAAGCAACCGTTCAAAGCAGTTTATCATATTCTAGTGTCTGCTCAAGCGCTGAAACCATAGGCGCTTTCAACACGGGTTTTGATACTGGCAAGCTGCACCGCCCCGCCATGTTGGCCGCCGCCACTTGCAACAACGCCGCGGACTCCGCAGGTTGGTTCCGCGTGTATTTCGGGTCGGGTTCTGAGAAGACGACGATGTGGTGGTTGTAGACCTGGTCCAGGGGCAGGCTCTGGTTGGTGTCGGCGTTGATGATGTCGAAGTTCAAGCGCACGATGACGATGGACTCGTTGGGCGCCGGGCGCGCGAGGCTGCCCGCCGCGCCCCGCCGCCGCGTGTTGATGACGCCGCCGGGGGTGAGGCTGCCGAGGCGCTTCACGAAGGTGTCGGTGCGGAACCCGGTGGCGGGGTCGACGGTGGAGGCCACGAGGTGAGCGGGGGGGAGTTTCTCAGGGCGTTTCTCAGGGAGTTTCTCGGCGGCGGCGTCGTCGGCGTGGGCGGGCTCCTCCGGGGCGGGCTTGGCGGGCACGGCGGGCTCGGCGGGCTCGGTGGGCTCGGTGGGATCGACGGGCGGGGGGGCGGCCGTGGCGGCGGCGTCGGTAGCGGCGGTGTCCGCGCCCGTGCCCTTGTCGGTGGGCTTCACGATGGCCGCGCCAGCCACGGCGTCGCCGCACCCGCGCACGGCGGCGGAGGCGGCGAGCGCCAGGGCGGCGACGAGCAGGATGGAACAGCGAGTCATGGTCGTGGTGGGTGTCTCACGTGGTGACGATACTACTACGCGTGTCTCGGCTCTTCTTGGAAGGCCGAGAAAGGAAGTGCACGGGCAACACGGGAAAGTGAGGTCGTTGTTTGTTTCTCTCTTTCGATGTCGTTGTTCGTCCAGTCAGTCACCAGGTCACTTTCATCGGGAAGACCAAAAGAACACGGAGACGGCAACCCCAGGGGATCACACGCAGTCCAACCCAGCATCTTGCTGTTGCTTGCCCCACTCCCCCGCGCGCCGCCCGCCGTCCCAGCCAAAGCGCTCCGTCCCCCGATATTCGATACGTCGATCATGCCGCGCATCTCCGCCGAGGCGTTGTTCAACGCATGCTTCACCGGCGACGCCGCGACTCAACCTGGGCGGGCCGCGCTTCCAGCACCCCGACAACAAGTGCGTGCCGCTCATCACAGTGGCGACCGCGGGCGGGCACATAGAAATTGTGCGAATGATACTCGAGCTCGCGCCAAAGACCGCCGTGGACCACGTGGATGGGGACGGCGACACGGCGCTGCTCGTGGCGGCGCAAAACCACCGCGCCGATATCCCCCGCGGCATGAATTCGCGGACACCACGGCTGCCGCGCGCGACCAACGTGCTCGGGTTGCGAAGGCTGCTGGCTGACCACGGTGCGAACGTAAACTACGTCGACCAGCGGCGGATCTGAGGCTCGCCGTCGGCCGGATCCCCGCCGGCGATAATTCCCGCGACCCCGTCCCCGACGGCGCGCGGCAGGTCGCCACCGTGAGGGCGCTGCTCCGGCTCGGCGCGGGTACGTCGCCCCCCCGCCTCGCGCCCCCCGCGCAACCTGTTGATTCAACGTTCCCGCTCGAATATCCGTGTGCCTTTAGACCGTCGTTTCTTGACTTATTCAGTCTCAACTCACGCGTTCTGTCGGAAGCTCTGAACTCTGTGGCTTGCTCACCTCCCTGTGTATTTCTCCCCACCACCAATCTATCACGGGCTGATCGTCCATAAAACGCCCGCCCTCGCAGCCCCCGACCCCGTGGACCACAAAGGCGTGACCCCGCTCTACCTCTCCTGCCACTTTGGCAACGCCAAGATGGCCATCGCCCTCCTACACGGCGGTGCGAACCTCGACTTCACCTCGCTGGCCACCACCAGCGACTACCCCGGCTTCACGCCGCTCATGTACGCCGTGGACGCGAACAACGCCGGCGTCGCCAAGTTGCTCCTCAAGCGTGGCGCCGACGGGGCCAAGACAACCACCCGGGACACTCTTGGGTACGCCGCGGGGTCCACCGCGCTCGACATCGCGCGCAAGCGCGCCAACAACAACCGCCGACAATGCGGAGACGCTGGCGGTGCTCCGCCGGAGGTGCTGCAGCACGTGCGGCATGACGTCCCCCGGCCTGTCCGCGCTGACGGCGGGCGAGGAGCAGCACCTCAAGCGGTGCGGCGACTGCCCCGCCCGCGGCTCCCGCGCGCGGTACTGCTCGAAGGCGTGCCAGCGCGCGGATTGGGTGCTGCGGCATCGCGGTGTCTGAGTGCGCCGAGGCGCGGCGGGCGCGGCATGCTGCCGGCACCGAGATATGAGCCAGGGACAAGGTAGGATGCGCGCGTGACGATGATGCACTAGCTAGATGCGAATGATGATACCCACCATATATAACATGCTTCATTCTATCGACAGTTGCACACATCCTCCGCGGCTGGGAGTGCCTAGCTAGGAGCGGGGGCGGCGGCGGCGCTGGCTGCCACACAATAATTGTAACAACTCGTCAGAATTTCCGCTCTTGGTTCACTCGTGGCACTTGCACGTCATCGTTATAATACGCACTAAAATACCGTGTAGCTGATTGCGTGTGCGCGCGTGCCGGCGATTGCGGCACCAGAGCTTCACGTGCCTTGCTTGGATGTGAGAATATTTTCCGTACAAGTTGGTTGGTGGTCCGCTTGACGCGGAACTCCACGCACACGCGGCGCCTCGCTTCGAGGTCCATGGCGACGCGAGTGGAGCAGGGAGGCGGGCACCTGTCGTAACGCGGCGGCGGCGGTGGTGGCGGCGGCGGCGCGCGTCATTATGTGGCACCCTGTTTGTGTGCTGTAACGTTTTAGGTCACCCGATGAGATCGGCGGCGTGGCAGGCGGCGAACCGAGGCAGCGAACGATGCAATTGTTATATGTTCTATTAGTTGCCAGGTTCTATGGCTCGTCGTGTGTGTCATCATGTTGCGTGTCGCCAGGCTCAATGGCTCGTATTATGCCATCATGTGCGTGTCGTCAGGTTCTATGGCTCGTAATATGTCCATCATGTGCGTGTTGCCAGGTTCCGGCTCGTCTTCACTCCGCGATCATGTCATCGGCTAACTGTTGTCCTCTACATCTTGATCTTGGTCAGGATGATGGCCTCGGACGCGAACTTGCCGCTCTTGCCCACTGCCTCCGCCAGCTCCTCCGCCGCCACGCCGTCGGCGAAGGCCGCCGGGTCGGGGGCCGCCGGGCATAGCCCCGGGCGCGACACGCCGGCGCCCCTGGCGGCGGGGGCGTTGCCCGCGAACGTACAGTAGAGCCCACACCCAGCGGCTGTTGCGTTTTGGCATTCAAGCGGTTGCATCCTCTGCGTCAACACCGCACATGTGAGAAGCGCCACACGGCGTGTGAGGCGTGCCGCGTTTGGTGATGCGCTGTCGCTAGACATCCGGCAATTCAAGAGGTTGCCTCTTCTCGTATCACGGGCTCAAACAAGCGAAAACAAAGGAAGTGGAAGCGTGGTGAGCCCATAACCTGAAGTGAAAAGGGTCCCGTCCATCACATCAAGCTCCGACTTACTGTCCGTTTGGGGTATTCGAGGAGATAGATGGGGAGTGGAGACCCCATTCAGTACACTGACTAACGGCGGATCAGTCGGTGTGAGGTGTGACGGTCCCTGCCGCGAACATGTTGTCGTTGTCGATGACGTAGGTGTTGCACCAGACGTCGCGCCCCGCGCTGTGCTCGGGCCCGCACCTTACGGTCGGCCAGCATGGCATCATCCCCGTCAGAATGTGTGCTTATAGTGCACCGGTGTACCAGTGTAGAGCGTACCCCACACCACCAGACGCCTTGATTCGATACCGATACCGGACCATACTACGAAGATCGGGTAACGGGTGCAAAAGGGGAATTGGAGTTTCTTGAGTTACAGACGGTCGATCACGATATCACAGTGTACGGCAAACTCTGAGGTCGGGAGTTTGAAATAAAATGTTTTTCGTATGGCGCAAGCACAGGGAGTCATGGAATGTGACCATACTGCGCTACGCGCCATCCCTATTTGCACCCCCACCCGATCTGCATAGTATCGTTGAGGTGTGCAGGCTCACTACCAGGCACCAATTAGGCGCTTTAGCTAACATGCTTCACCCTAGTCCGAAGTAAAGTATTTGAAAAGACGGGCCTTACCGGCAGTCCACTTGAAGGGGGTGTTGAAGAAGACTTTGGAGCCGTCGGCGCGCGTGGCCACGCCGCTCTGGCGCCCGATGTTGGCGCTGGCGATCATGCTCGGCTCCTCGTGGTCCATGAACAGGTACGCGTTGGGCGCGTAGCCGCTGCATAGGGTCAAGTAACAAGAAAACGCAGTATGGATACTCGATTTAGATTAATCTGTGTCGTAACGAACCGAACCTCCCCCTCCAACGCAATGGACCTCCCCCCTGTGGCATGAACATCCTCCGCCGTGCAATGGACCCCTCCCCCCCGTAGCACGACCCCCCCCCTCATGCAATGGTCCAGCCCACCCCTGCCAGGGATTAGGGCGCCGTACACGGGGAAGTCGGCGGACTGGCTGCCTTCCAGTAAGCCCGGGGCAAATGATGCTCGCCACGTCACATGATTGTTATTTAATCCAATTCAATAAACGTGGGTGAAGAACGTGGATGATGGTGTGACGGGCATTGGTCTATTCCGATGACGACGTGGCGGGCATTTATGTACTCATATGATGACGTGGCGGGCATTCGTGCACTCATATGATGACGTGGCGGACATCCGTATACTCGGATGATGATGACGTGGCGGGCATTCATGTACTTGTGACCCTCACCCTGCAGGCCGGCTTTGCCCGTCAGGATCTTGCCCTTCCACAGCCCGCTCAGGTCGGTCGGCCACTCCGCCTCCATGCCCCAGGGCAGGGTCTCACAATTGTTGCTCGCCACGCCATTGGATGTCATCTAATTCAAGGATTGAGGATTCAAAATACGATGGATGACGTGACGGGTAGTGGGCCTGGCAGATATTGCTCGCCACGTCATATGATGCCGTTTGACTCAAGAATCGAGGGTCCAAGTTGCATGTGGATGACGTGACGGGTAATGGGCCTGGCAATTCTTGCTCGCCAATCCATAGGAAGTCGTATAACTCAAGAATAGAGGGTCCAGATTGCGTGTGGACGACGTGGCAGGCAACATTAGCGTGACCCAACCCTTGGGGCGCATGAGCAGTGAGGCGAAGTCAGCCTTGAGCGCGACGAGGTCCAGGTTCGCACCGTTGACTAGGGACAGGTGGGCAGATAATACTGCTCACCACGTCAGGGGGAGAGAGAGCGAGCGAATGTGTAGCGATAATGATTTGGATTTCCAGGGTAATTCCCCATAAGAAGGAGAAATTCGTGATTATATTTTTCGAAGCAGGGCCAGGTGAATAATGCACGCCACGTCATATGATGCCATGTTACTCCAGAAACTGATAAACGATGGTTTGCGGCACGATGGAGGACGCCCCCGCCGTCATCCTTGAAGTCCTGGGGGTTGGGCGCGGCCGGACAGTCCGCGAAAGAATCCACGCCGGACTTCTCCAGCGTGTACACCACATCGCCCAATCGCAAGGGTCCTTTGGGGGTCTTCTCGAGGGTCGAATGGGGTTCCTAAGGGGGGTCTATTGGTCATTTGGAGTTATAAATGTGGGTCCTTTGGGAGGTTTAATTCAGGGTTGAATGGGGGTCCTATGGGTGATTATTGAGGATCCTTTGGGTTTCCTGATTGGTTTTATTGAGGGTCCTTCTGGGGTTTGCATGAGGGTCTAGGGGGGGTCCTATGGGGTATAATTGTGGGTCCTTCGGAATTTTAATGTGTGTGTACTCGTTACTTCATTACATTTGAGCGATAGACGTGGATGACGCGGTGACCGGGGAGGAGTTTGTGGTGTTGCCCCACCTGAATGACGAGCGAAAAGCAGCGCTGGGCGACCATTAGGTCGGCGCTGGTGGCGGCGGAGGTGCCCGGCAGGTGGGGCCGTGGTAGAGTGACAAGATATGATCGGGAGATCGATATGGGAGATTGATACGGGAGATCGATATGGGAGATCGGAAATAAATGGGATATGGGTTATCGATTTGGGATACGGTGCATCGATATGGTTATCTACCATATCGATATGGTTATCTACCATATCGATATGGTCATCCTGGATATCGATATGGGAGATGAAACTAATGATATGGGAGATGACAGTATCGATACGGTCATCTCCCATATCGATATGGGATATCTTGTCACTCTGGGCCGTGGCCCGCGCCTCGCCTCATCGGTTGCTCATAGTGCGCCTACACACGTTCACCTCGTCCTCATCACCCGTCTGTGACGTTAATAATGCTCGCCACGTTAGATGTGTACGGCCATTCAACTCAATACGTGAGGGTTTACAGCGTGGTGCATTGCTCGCCACATCTTAGGCTGGCATTGAACTCAAGAATCGAGGGGCTGAATGTGGTGGATGACGTGGCGAGCACCTCGTTCTTTGCCCTGCCATGAGGAGCACGTAGCTGCCGTCCGGCCGACCGTTAGGGAGACGTAATTGAATTGCTGTAGAATTAAATATTATGAGATTAGTAGACGTGTCACAGGGTGTCACTCGACTCAAGGCATGAGGGTTTAAAACCCAGGTGATGACGTAGCGTGCTAGCCGCGTCACGGGCTTGCACTCGACTCAAGGAATGAGGGTTTAACGGTCGGGTGATGACGTGGCAAGTACGCCGCGTCACATGGGTCTCTAGACTCAAGGAATGCGGGTCTGACGCGTGGGTGGGTGATGACGTGGCGAGCGCTATTTACTCGTCCCTGCCGCTTCTGGAGTCCGCGGTTGACTTGCATCACGGCGTACCTGTTCCGGTTCGTGTTGACAGGATATTCAGGTCCAAGTTGAATGCATTTCAGGTTCAAGTTCAAAGGATACGCAAGGGTGATGGATACGAAGGTACGAGGTCAAGCTGATTGCATGAAGAAATGATTTGAAAGGTGTTCGTTCTGGAGAACGTCGGGATCAAAGCTGATAGGATGGTGGGTTCAGTTTGAAAGGTGGACGTACTGGATAACGTCGGGGTCGGCCTCGGAGTAGGTGAGCAGTGGGTTCTCGGCAACACCGGGCCACAGGGCCTGGCACGCATTGCATGACTGTTTGCTTAGAGTGTACCAGTGCACCCGTACACACTCGCCGCATCCTCCTCCCTGGCATGGCCACTCGCTCCCTGACTGTTGCTCCACAGTGTACCAGTGTACCCTACACACTCGCCGCATCCTCCTCCCTGGCCTGGCCACTCGTCCTCGTTTGAGCTCAACCTGGTAACTTCCTCAACCGCCAGCTGTTTGGTCTCTGAACTTCACCTGAAACCACTCAAAGATGCTCAAGTTGATCTGAAAAGGGAACGAATGCACGACCTTGCCCGCAGTGATGAAGAACATGCCACAGAGCAGGGCCATCCCATCGTTCCCTTCTTCAGATTAGAACTAGAGCCGTTTTGTCCATAACCCCGCTCAACGTATCCCTCGGAGGTGCCTATGTTGACCGGAACACGCATCGGGTTTGAGGCCATGCCGCAGAGGTGTTCCATCGGGCTCAGCGTGATCGCGGACTTGATGACGTGGCCGATCCACAGGCTAGGGCCATGTGAATCATGCTCTCACCATGTCATAGTGTGCCATTTGATTCAAGCAACCAGGGTTCGGCACGCGGTAGATGACACATGACGTGATGGGCACGATTTGACCAAGCTCGCCACGTCATAGGTGTCGTTTTGACTCAATCGACGAGGGTTTAAACCGTGTCGGATGAAGTGGCGAGCATATTCGACAGCCCCCCACCACAGCCCAGGCATGCCTTCGGGCCACCCGCCAGGGTCTTGTGTAAGTACATATTTTCCGCCGTCACTGGAGTATCTCGGAGGCATCAAGTGCGATAACTCAAGCGGTTGCAGGGACACGAGGGGCTCAGGTCGCGAGCCTGGTGCCCCCTTATACACGCGGAAGCGTCTGTCTCCTCCTCTCAAGAGCTTGCAAGGACGGACGGCTTAATGTCGAGCGAAACAAATACCCTCATAAACACCTCACAGATAGTTCTACTCAAGTCCGCTGGGAAACTTGTTTTTTGCGAAGGCCCTGCCACACGGCGGTGGTCTCGGCCGCGCCGGCGTCAGTGACCCGCTCCGCCGGTTTGGCGGCGCCCTTAGCGTAGCGCCGCGCGTTGAAATTGAAAGCAATCCTTGCAATTTGTTTATGATATTATAGTTTCAAGCGTTAAAACCACAGGCGCTTTGAACACGGTCGGGTTTTGATATTGTGAAGCTGCACCGCGGCCTACCTTGGAGAGCTTCCCCGCCACGGCGCTCATGGCCTTGGAGACCTGGGTGGTCGCGCCGGGGGATTCCTCGGCGACGTGGTCCGCCACAGTGTCGCCCTTCATGCCGCAGGGCCAGCCAGGTGCGTTTTGCTGTCAATCAAGAAATTTAAATAAAACGCAGCAGCTAGGACCGTGCAAACTTATCTGGCTATCTGGGTTGCTAAGCACTACACTACTAAATGCACGGGCTCGCATCTAAGTCATATAATGGCATCAGTGCAGGGCCACGTAAATTTTGCGGTCCACTTCATAGAATGGCATTGCTGAAATGAATACTCAGCCACGCCTCAGCGATCTTGGATTTGATTTCATCACCCTTCTCAGAGCGGAGGCGGCGGCGCGCGCCCATACCCGGCGCATCGGGGCCCGGCGGGAAATGCTCGAAATATCACAGGGTGTCATTATGACAAAAGACGTGAAGCTAGGAACGATTCCAATACATTCCAATATGTTTTTACTGAATTGTGACTGATCGCGAGGATGCATGTCATAAACTCAGGAAACGAGGGTTTGACATGTGTTGAAGGACATTGTGAAGAATTTCTGGCGAGCCCTACCGGCGCGGCTTCCTTTCCGAGGCGCTTCATCAGGAGCGCCTGTGACCAGGGGCCGGTCAACCGTTCTCATGCTCAGCTTAACATGAGCCGTCTCGTCCCGCACCCCACTTGGACCATCCTCGTACGGCCTTACAATCGCTAACCTTCCCGCTTGACTTCAGCACCTTCGAGGGATAATTGAACGGGGGGTCACAGGGACAAAACGTCTTGAGTTAGTAATCTGACAACGGGAACGATTGTAGTAATGCCTCATCACCCACCAGCCGAAATATGTTACGATGTAGCAGATTAATCCTCAGGTTTAGCTCTGATACGAAGGGGGAAAACAGAAAACGATTGTAAGGCCCCGCCTCTGACGCGTCGTGCTTGGTGAGGTGCTCGGCGCCAACGCCCGAGGCGAAATCAGCCGGCTGAGGCGCCTTCGGGCACTGCGGCGCCGTGGCTTTCACCGCGCAGGGAGCACAAAACTATATACAATACATGTATCGCATCATGAAATGAACGGAATCGCGAGGAGCACACATAGGCATTCAGTCTGACACACCTGCGACGTCTAGTCTCATATGTGTGCCGGCAGCACGCGGTAAGATCACTGCACATCATGCACAGACATTCTTCAGTCATACACACCAACGACGTCTTACTTAGTGTGTGTTGACAGCACGAGGTACGATCGCCGCATGTCACATACACGCATCCAGTCAGAGACACCAACGACGTCTTAGTTCGTGCGTGCCTATGGCACGAGGTAAGATCGCCACGTATCAGCAAGCCACACACACATTCGGTCAGTCACGGCAACGATGTCTTAGTCTGAGTGCGCATCACCCCCCTTGCTGGCACGAGGTAAGATCGCCACGTATCAGCAAGCCACACACACATTCGGTCAGTCACGCCAACGATGTCTTAGTCTGAGTGCGCATCACCCCCCTTGCCACATCACCGGTGTCGGATGTCCCCGGGGCGGCGGCAGGGCCGTGGGCGCCGTTCATGTGGTAGGGCACGTCACACACATTAGTTATAGACCTCTGTCATGTGAACGACTCTGAACGCGCAAGATTCGGGCGGGAGTCATGGACCGAAAACTATGGAGAGCGATTTCGGCAGTTCTACACGGAAATTCGACCAACTCAAGAATCCCAGTCTGAAAAGAAATGTACTATTTGGACAGTCCCAAGAACTGCATGGGAGGCGAATGTGTACAGGTGCATTATGATGAGACAGTCATGGCCCCACGAAGAAGAGTTGGTCGCCGTCCACCACGTAGGCGTTGCACCACATCTCGCGCCCGTTGTCATGATCCGCCCCGGGCATGGACCGCCGGGTCAGGCCCGGCGTCATCCAGCACGCCAGCGTGATGTTTGTTTACTTTTGACAGACTATCATAGCGTGTACACATGCCAGCTAATGAGCCTAATTCGTGCCTGGTAGTGAGGTCAGCCATCACACTGTATAAAACCAGGGGGCGAGTGCTTTCTCGTGATAGCGTGTAGGAAGTCGTCCACTTTCATCAAGTCCTTGCAAATCCTTACGAGGAGGGTGCGTTGAAGTACACGTGCGCGCCGCCGGGGCCCGGCCGCGTCTGGACGCCGGCCTGCGTGTGGATGTTGGCGTCCATGATCGTGCTCGGGTCGTCGTCCAGGGCCGCGCCATTCGTTCCGGTTTTAGCCAGCCGGGGAGGAGGATGCGGCGAGTGTACGAGTTCACTGGTACACTGTGCGCAAACAGTCATGGAACGATCGTAAGGCCAGGGAAGAGGATGCGGCGACTGGCGAGTGTGTCTGGGTACATCGGTACACTGTGCGCCAACAGTCGGGTAAGGGCACGAGAGGAAGGCCGCCCCCCTGCCGTCGGGGTGGAGGAAGAGCCACGCGTTGGGCGCGCAGCCGCAGAGGAGGGTCATTGGATCATGCACGCCTCGTCACACTGCGTCGCCTAACTCAATAAACACATGTCTATACTGTGGTGAATTGTTCTACGTGGCGAGCATTTGCGGGGGCCAGGGCGACAGCCTGGCGCCTCCTTATGCACGTGGAAACTTCTATCGCTCTCTATCTCTGGCAAGCATTTGCCACGTCATATGGTGCCACTTGACGCAAAAACGAAGGTTCTCACAGCGGTGATTTATGCGGGAGTCGAGAATAAACCACATCACAGGGTGTCACCTGACACAATCATCAACGAGGGTCTACACTACGTCGAATGACGTGGATAATGAACTGTGGCGAATGACGAGGCGAGCGTACTTTGCTACGAGGGTATGCGTTGTGGTGAATGACGTGACGGACATACTGCGAAACTATGGTCTATACTACGGCGAACGACGCGACGATCATACTGCGAAACTAAGGTGTACCATGTCAGACTGTGGCGAATTAACCGTGACGCGGCGATCATAATCTGCAGCCCCGCCAGCTATGATGGCGGTGTAGGCGAGGACCTCGGGGGCGTGGGCGCCCTCCACGCCGGTGCCCGCCAGGATGTAGCGGCGCAACTTGAGATTCTAAGCAACGTTTGAGAGCGGCTCATCATATTTAAGCTTCAAGCGCTGAAACCAAGCGCAGCCAACCCGGGGTCAACCATGGGTAAACCACTCAACCTGCACCGCCCTGCCAGCAGCTTGCCCTTCCAGATTCCCACCAGGTCGGTCGGCCACTCCGCGGCGTCGCCCTGGAGCTACGGCATCACAAGCAGAACAACTTGTAATAAAATATCCCCCCCTCTTGGGAACCTGAAACTTACGAGCGTCATCTGTCAGGTGGAAGCGTGTTGACCCCATAACCTGAAGTGACCGCGCCACTGCTTTCCTCACCAAAATGTACCTTCGCGTCCATTTGTGGTGTTCGGGGAGATGTATAGGGTCTGGTCTAGGGTATTAGACCCTATGAGGTATTCATTACAATACTCGTAAGACTTCTTTGGTATTTTGTGCCTTTACCCGCATCAGTGAGAGAGTATATCCGCTCGGTTTGATCACAGAAGGAATTGATGCGTGTTGTGTTGCATATGGGGACTGCGGGAAACCTCCCCGTAAAAAAAAAGAAATGGGACTGTGAAACGCTCAATACGACAATACCTCATTTGACGAGTTTGAAACCATCAGGGACCGAAAAGAGGATGTCTCAGTGGGGCCCCACCCCGAGGCGGCGGGACAGACCGGCGGAGTCAGCGCGTAGCGCGGCCATGTCCAGGTTAGCGCCGCCGCCGCCGCCGCCGCCGCCGCCGCCGCCCAGGGCCCAGTGCACAACGCTCGCCGCGTCAGATTATGCCGTATACCTCACGCAACAAAGGTGCCAGTTAACTCGAAGTCAGTGTCGGAGGGACTAGTCCTTCTGATCTCCTCGCAATCGAGGGTTTATTTACTCAAGGATCGCGACCCTGTCGGATTTCCGGAGATGCGGTCGGCAGGATTTTCGCTGAGTAACGTTCTGATTGGTCGAAGGGACTTCGATACCACAACTTCGACACCAGAATCGACACTGAGTTTGAGAGATGCTCGCCACGTCGCAGGATGCCATTCAACTTCAGAAATGACGGGGTTGACACGGCGGTGGATGACTCCCTGGCTCAGAGTGACAAGATATGATCTGGTCATCCTATCCACAAGATGACAAGATGACAGTATCGATAGCTCTATGGAAGATGACGGTATCGATATGGAAGATGACCTTCAGGTGACAGTATCGATATGGGAGATGACAGTATCGATATTGGATATCTTGTCACTCTGCCCTGGGAGGCTCCCCGCCATTGCCGCGGAAGCCGAAGTCGGACGGCACGGGCGGCGCCGGGCACCCGTCAAACGACGACACGTCAAACTTCAGGAGCGAGTACGCCATGCCGTCCGTAGTCTAGGGCCGCACGGATCACGCTACCCACGTCACTGAACCCCCGGATCATGCTAGCCCCGGAGAAAAACAACCCAACCCAACCCACATCACAAAGTCACACACAGTCAAGACTGTGCCATGCAACGCACCAAGCTCTCACACCTCCAGTGACCAGTGGGCAGTTGCATCGTGTGAAGGGTGACATTGGGGTGTGCTGGCACGGGGACCAGGGCGGAGGCCTGCTGGTGCCTCCGTATACACGCGGAAGCGTCTCTCTCTCTCTATCTCTTGAGGTGTGCTGGCTCACTGACAGGACCGCCAGGCACCAAATATGATCTTTAGATACTTGTCTATACAAAATAAAGGAAATTATTGTTTCCGTGGAGCCTGACCTGGAACGCGATGGCCAGACACTGGTCGCCGCTCTTGAAGCGCTGCCCCCACGCGTCGGCGGTGGCGGCGACCGTGCCGTACAGCACCATGTAGCTGCCGTCGGGCCGAGCAGCAGGGTCGTTGAGCACGGGCGCTCGAACCGAGGTCGGACGTGCCCGCGTGACTTACACATCAGGGTAAATGCTGATACAGACACGTGGAGGAGAAGGAAGAGATTCAACGTCGGTCGAGTGCTTGGTCGTATTTAACTCGTGCAGGGGGGTCATTGAGAACACGCACTCGAAACGAGGTCGGAGCAATACTCAACTTCAGGGTGAATGCTCGTACAGACGCGCGGTTTCAGTTCGTCGATTCAACGTCCAGCTGAATGATTGTTCTCATTGGACGACGTGGATGAGAAGTGGCCTGGCAGACATTGCTAGCCCAGCCCGTCACAACATGCATTTTGACATCTCCAGAAAGTAGGATTCAAAATGTGTCGACCCTGCCGCTTCTGGAACCCGCGGTTGACGCCGATGACCGCCGTCTCGATCTCGTCGGAGTGTTCCCCTCGTCCCAACACCAACATCGGGCTCTCGGCCACGCCCGCCGCCAGGGCCGCCGCGGGATGTGCGCGCCACGTGCCCACGTCACGGGGTGTGCTGCTTTACGACCATGTGCCACATAGGATATATAGCTATCATGTCTCCACCCTGGCCCCAATACTTATCCACTCATCCTTCCTCTAAATGTAGCTCTACACATATTCTGTCGATAAAAAAGTAAACACCTCCGGCGCCGGATCGCAAACTTGCATTTGCTTGCTCGATCGGTAGCCTACGGGTCGAAACCCCAGACCCCAGGCGCTGACGCGTCTTAGTAGGGTACCTGTTAACGCACTATACACGGGTGTGCAATTGTGGAAACCAAATCGGAAAACCAAGTGAACTTCTCGAAGCTAAGTAGCGCGTGTACTCAGTATCGAGTCAAGCGCTGTAATCGAATCGTGCATTGTGGTGGGTGTGCATTGCGGTGGATGACGTGGCGGACATCAATCGGCATGACACCCGGATCCCACCCGGTGCAATAAAGTGCATGACGGTGTGCGCCTCGTCGGAGTGTGAGCCGCCTCCCGCCAGGGCCGCGGCCGCCCCACTCGCTCCCATGGAAGCTCAACCGGACAGTTCGATCACGTTGTACCGGTGTAACCATGCACACTCGCCGAACCCACCAGTGCCGGGCCACTCGTTCTCGTGGTGCCTCAACCAGACTGTGTGATCACGGTGTACCGGTGTACCCATACAAACTCGCCGAATGTTGATCCCTAGCCTGGCCTCTCGTTCCCTCGTGTGGCAGCTTCACTGGCTGCATCTCTGAGGTATTAGGCTGCTGGGACATTCGAGTGGTTGCAATGACGAAACGGCTGGCAGTTGAGCTGAATAATAAAGGGACCCATCTGAGCAAATTGGAGATGTGCTTCCGGAACACTCATACTAGTACTCAAGGACCAACCCCATATCAAGGTGGGTGCGTGAGCAAAAAGGTCGGACTCCCGACCCTGTTGGCCTAGCGCAAGACGCTGTATTTTCTTGGTTGGGGGGTGGTGCCCTCGTAGTCAATTTGTTGTTGCTTCGTTGGGACAGTGAAGGAGTGTAAGGACCTGCCTTTGACTGGGACGTCGGAGGCGTGGTCGGGGAGGGCGGACTTGACGACGGTGGTGGTCCATATGCCCGCCATCAGGGCCGCCGCCACTCGTTCGCAGCGCACCTCAACCGAAGGTGTTTCGTCCCTGCGACTTCACCCGACAAGCCTTGAAGTCTCAAGTTGCGTAAGTTGTCTGAGTTGAGCTGAAAATTGGACGGGCGTAAGATACCCTACCGGACATGCCCTCGGGCCACACGGCGCTGGTGGCGTCGGCGTCGGTGGCGACGCCGGGGGTGGCCGCAGCCGCGGTGTTGGCGTCGGCGGCGACGGCGGGCACGGCGGCGTGGAGGCGGCGAGCGCGGGGGCCCGAGGAGGAGAGGCCGCGGGGTGTTGCCGAGACCGTGGCCACGCTGGCGAGGAGCACGAGCAGCGCTGCGGCGGCGGCGGCAGCGGCGGCGGTGGCGCCCGTCGAGCGGCGCGTCATGGTGGCTGCGGTGAAGGCGATACTCGCGGACGGGACGAGGATATTCGATGGGTCAGTGCAGGCGGGGATGTGCGGCGTGCGGGGTGCGCGTCGTTGTGTCGTTGCTCTGCTTTTCAGGGAGATCACCTCGCCTCGTCAGCAACATTCTTCAATCGTCTTTTGTGCCACTTGTCTGGTTGTTCGGCACCCCCGGATGAACCACTGCTCGCGATGCGCGCAACGCCGCGCGCCTCCGCCGCCGCCTGACAACAGGTGCCCGTCTCGTCCGTAGGCCGCCATGGACCCCGAAGCGAGACGCTGCGCGTGCGTGGCGTTCCGCGGCTCGCTGAGCCGGGACACGGGGACGGACCTCCCCGCCGCCGTCTGCGAGGAGCTGTTGGGGGCGACCTTCGAGTGCGAGAACGGGGAGGATGTCAGTCTTCCAAGGGAAGGTATCAAAACTTGATAATCGGGGAAGCTATCGATAATCAGACTTTTTGACGGTATCAGGTATCTATCGAAAAGGAAAAATCCACATAACTGCATGTATCATGTATCAATCGATCAAAGACGCCATAAGCTCGGTATCAATCGATACGTACGCTATAGTATCGATAGTTTGGCAAAAAGTTGAAAACCGACGTCACCG
>Ga0307489_10001036_pt1 | contig 17904 bp, 26 predicted proteins | sample SB12metaG_FD_202247 | JGI IMG/M metagenome (GOLD analysis project Ga0307489, IMG submission 202247) | Sea-ice brine microbial communities from Beaufort Sea near Barrow, Alaska, United States - SB 1.2 | ecosystem: Environmental > Aquatic > Marine > Coastal | place: USA: Alaska | collected...
TCCGCGCCGATGTTGCTCGTCACCGCTTCCGAGGTGAGCCCCGTGTCACCCATGGCAGTCTTGTCAGTGCCTCCTCAATATAGGTATAGTGTTCCATACCCAATAGAATACTTCTTAATATAGGCGTGTTCTACCCAACAGGATACTTCTCAATATGGGCATGTTCTCAATACAGGCATCTTACCAAAGAGAGAAGGGCGAGAGCATGAGGGCCGCACCTTAACAACTACAGAGGCTGCAGACTGTGAAGCGATGTCGACCAAAGTTGGCAGAATGTACCTCCATGTAGCGTACCACATGTACCATCATGTCGGTGTGTGTACGAGTGCAGAACGATGTATGGTCAGCTTACCCAAAGAGCTGTGCTTCATATTTGGCCGTACACCCTGGACACCAACGTGCCCTACCGCGACACCAAGCGCCACTACGACTACGCCACCGGTAGGGCGGCGCAGATTGAACCTATGAATCCCATTTTGAAAGCGCCTAAAAGTAAGCGCTTGAAACTAGAAAAATCATCTACTGCTTTCGAATTGTGCTTTCACATTCAAATTGCGGCGCTACACACCGGGCCCAAGATCATCGGTGTTCTGACCGGCGGCTCCCACTACACCTCCCCGCGCTTCTGGGCAGGGTCGAGTCAAACTCGCTCACCCTATACGTGCTCACCACATACCTGCTTCTAAACCCCAACACCATTCCTTCAGTCATGGTGGATGAGGTAGGCGTAATGCTCACCATGCGAGCGCCTTTGAGCTCGATGAGCGTGAGTTGTTGAATGGAAGACGAAGTCCAACACACTATTTAGACCCTCGTTGACCTCGTAGACCTCGTAGCCCCTTAAGATATAGAAAACCGGCATCGTATGACGCGGCGAGCATAATTCGTCAGGCCCTGGGCTCGGGCGGGAACGATGACCGCATTCTTCCGCGTGCACCTGGCCGCCGACAAGGCGGCGGAGAAGTTTGTTTGGGGCTCCAAGGTGGGTGAACCCGCCCACTTTGCCGTCCACTTTTAGGGTTTAGGGTGTAGGGTTAGGGTAAACCCTAAACAACCTAAATCCATTCACTTTGACCATTTACCCGTCCACTGTCTGACTGTGAAACTGAACACACTCGCATTGAAACCAACGAAACCTTCTCATAGGGCGCTGGTGGGTTAGTCAAGCGTTAGAATCTCTGAATCCAAATTATGCTGATCCTCACCTTCCACACTTCCTATTCCGCAGGGGCTGGAGGCGAACCCGCGCATCGAGAGCGGCGAGCACCAGTGCGCGTGGTGGAAGAGCCAGGACTCCGACGTGTGCAAGTAGAGCAACGACTCAGGCGGGTCGTGGAACGACATCTTTGAGTGAGTATCTATACGTAAGTGAGTGAATATCTATACGTGAGTGATTATCTATGCGTGCGTGAGATCACAGATACCAACTGTGGTCGTGCGCGGAGTCTTGTGATGCAAGAGTGAGGAGGCAAGAACGGAAGGGAGTGAGGAAGTGAGGTAAGAGGTCAGGGAGTGAGGGAGCGAGGGAGCGAGGAAGTGAGGGAGTGAGGGAACATGGGAGTAAGGGAGTGAGTGAGGAGGCAAGAAATGGCTACGTAAGTCATCAAATTACAGCTAGCTCTATCTACAAGGCTCTGCGAGCGGTGTTTAAAGAAATGTTTTGGTGTTTCTGCTTCGCAATTGCTTGCGAAAAAAAGAGAAGGCCAATGCGGCGCGCCTTCCACTAATCCCCCGCCCTCGCCCCCGCCCCCGCCCCTGCTCCCACCACCCCCCCCGGCGTCGGGCTCGTGAGCCGACTGGCAATCTCCTGGAACAGCTCATTCACGTTCTCTGCCGACTTCGCCGAGCAGTCCATGTCCAACGCCATCCCGCAGGGCCCAGAAAACCACGGGAGCTCGCCACGTTTAACTCCATCTGGCTCACCGACTGTCCGATTTTGCCAACAAGGTTGTGTGTACCACTGCACGATTCAGGTTCCATTTTCTGAGATCCAGTCCGGCATGACTACCCCATGAATACCCGAATACAGCCTCTCGGCCAATCAGGGACGCGAGTAAATGATGGACTGTCCATTGATCAATCAGGGACCATACACGTTTGCGTTCAGATTTGGCGCGGAACGTGCAAAATATCCTGCCGATCAAATCTCAGTGTATCACTCTCTCGACCAATCACATGACGTCCTTCAGCCCCTTATACGTGGCGGAGACTGGGCTGATCCAGGGACTGGTTCCCCGCATCACCCTACCATCCCGTTCTCTGCTGCAAACGCCGAGGCGTCCTCCCGGGACACCGCCCGGTCCTCCAACAAGTCGCTCTTGTTCCCCACCAGCGCGATCACAATCCCTGGACTCGCGTGCTTCTGCAGCTCCTTCACCCGGAGTTAGGGTTCAAGTGAATTATGCTCGTCATGTCATAGATTGTCATTGCATCATGTGATTGTGGTTCCCCTTTATGTGCCGGTACGCTGTGCGAGTTGGTCCTGACGATGTACCCGTACCGCTTCACTACTTGTATGTCATTGTGGTCCCAAACCGACACATTTCACTGGCCGCCACTCAACCTGACTGTTTGCTCATAGCGTGCCGGTGTACGGCCTTGCCCAGAAGCGCGCCTTCGCGAAGGACTCCGCGGAAGTGATGTCGTACACCACCGGGGGGCAGGGCCTGACACGGCGGTCCCGTTCCAGCTCAATCCGACTGTGAGCGCACACTATACCCGTGTATCCATTAACACCTGACGCATCCTCCCCCTAGGCCTGGCCACTGGTTCCCGGCTGAGCTCATCCTGACTGTTGGCTCATAGTGCACCGGTGTATCCGTTAACACTTGCCGCATCCTCCTTTCTAGCCTGGCAACTTGTTATCTTTTCAGCTCAACTTCGAGACGGAGGAGGTAGAGGAGGAGGTGATCAGTGTGCACGGGTACACGGCGAGGGGGCTGGCGTAAGGCCAGGGAAGAGGAGAAGGTGCGTGTGTAGCGGTACACTGTGAAGGGGGCTGATGCAAAGCCAGGGGGGTGTAGCAGGCGATTGGGCACGGGTACACCATGCTGTGGGTGGTGGGCGGGCCCCACCGCGGCGGCGCTGGCACCCCGGTAGTACAGCGGCGCCAGCGAGGCGTATCGCTCCTGTCCCGCGGTGTCCCATATCTCAAACTTGACCGTTGTGGAATCAGGCAGCGCCACCGTCTGCGATAAAAACGCGGCGCCCGCTGTGTAGGGTCACATAGATGTTGCCTGCCACGTCAACCAACGCATCTTGAACCCTCACTTCTTGAAAGCAGAATGGCATCTTGTGACGTGGCGAGCAATATCTGCCAGGCACCAGTCCAAGGCACCGTGTGGATGCACTTGAGCGCAGATGGCGTCGTGGGGACGATCAAAGCACATTCGCCACGTCACCTACCACGTTTTGAAGCCTCATTTCTGAGCTGAAAGGCACCCTATGACGTGGCGAGCGACGGCTGCAGGCCCCACCACTGTGACCTTAGATTGCGAGTCGAATTGCCCGCGGACAAAGCGCAGGACGATGCAACTTTTACCCACGCCGCTGTCTCCCAGCAGCTAGGGCCACGCAGATGCTGCTCGCCGCGTCTCATTGGATGCCATTGTACACAATAAATGAGAGTTCACAGTGCGTTGGACGACAGGGCCTGGGAGGATGCTCGCCACGTCGAGGTTGCACTTCAACCAAGAAACGACGAATTATAACGCGTTGGAGATGTTGCGAGCATGATCTGTCTAGCCGTACCAGCAGCACCAGCTTCACGCGCACGTTGCGACTATCGCCGCCGGCCGCGGCCTCCCCCGAGGGCCAGCCAGATACAATACTGCTCGCCACGTCATAGACGCCATACTCGTAACACTCAACCCAAGAAACGAGGCTCGTGGTCAGCACCGGTGCACTCGCACTTTTAGTATGACCTAATACTGCTCGCCATGTCATTCAACTCAATACACGAGGGTCTCAAATGCGCGTCGATGTTGTCAAGACGAGCAATATTTGCGTGTAAGCCGCCCGCGGCGAGTTGCCGGGTTCGTAGTGGTGTTCGGGCATCGGGGGGGAAGAAGGGGAGGAACAGAAAAGAGAGGTGTTTGGGGGGAAAGGGGGTGCCGGAGTGGGGTGGTGGGTTGGTGGGGGAGACTCGGCGCGGGGGTCGGGCGATTCCGGGGCCTTGGTTGGATGCGTGGTCCCTACCTCAGCCGCGCCCGCCGGCGTCGCCAGCCCCCGAAGACTCGCCCCCTGTTGGTTCCGCCGCTTGCTGAGCGAACATCCCATCTGGGGGATATTTTTTTCTGTTTTTTTCCCCAGGCTCTCTCCTGACGTGACCAGACACCTGCTACTCTACCGTGCCCCTCGCGCTCCCACAGCCGCTGCGCCTCTAGCGTGTATCGTTCAGGGGTTGCTCGGCGTCGCGTGCGAATCTCAGTGGCCTGCAACGTGTAAGCGCGTTGTGAGGTGACGTCTCCAACGAAACGCCGTGCGTCCAGAAACGAAACTTTCCTTCAGTTATTTAGACCACCAAATTGCACGTTCCGAAGATCGTCACGTTCCACGTCCCCGCTCGATTTCACTGAAATCAGTATCGGCAAGTGATAAGTCACTCCTGAGTCGACGATTTCCTTGAGTTGTTAGACCAGCTATTATTATACGCTCAGCATTTGAAGGCCTATCGACTTCGTAAACTTAAACCCCCCATTATGTTATCTTCCGGAAAGTTGCTGCAAAATGCTGGCCGCAAAAAAAAAATGGGGTTTACGAAGTCGAACTGAGCGCACTGCACGTGTGTGGAACGCGGTTTATCAGCTCGTTTCTGACGTACGACGAAACGCGTGGTTGCTTTTTCAGGTGCCGTGATGAATGTATTATGCGACGCTATCGCGATACTTATCCGGGTTGGCTTGGTATGGTGTACAGTATGGTATGGTATGGCGGATTGCGTTGGTTGGCGTCAGTTTGACAGTCAGTGAATAGAACGGCTACCGAGGTTGAGCTGAAAAGTCGACGATTGAAGCCCTGCAGTATGAATACACCGCGCACGCTGGAGCGGCGGCCCGGGAGACGGGAGGCCGTGCACGGTCGGCCGGCGCGTTGAATATTGTTTAAGCGCGAAACGGGTGGCAGGCGTGACGGGGCTTGGGGATGAGGAAGAGGGTAAGATGAATCTTCATACAAGTTGGGCGACGAGTGACCTCTATCGCGTTCACAATGCCGTGGCTCGTAGCTCTGATGATTCAGGTCTTTATCCCTACATAGCGACGCTAGTATGAGAGTGGGTGACATTCTCGCATCTAGTTTGTGGTGGTGTGCCACGTTTCGTCGGTAAACTGACCCAACCACTCCACCACCTCGTCGTGGCCACGATGGGAAGCGATTTCTATGCACGCGTCGAGGACGGCCGGGCAGCCGTGCTCCCGCAGCCATATCAACACCTCCAAGCGACCGTATTCAGCGGCCATGACGCACAAAAAACCAACCAGTTGGCAACCTTGGTCATGAAACCACGTCATCATCTCAACGTTCCCGCTCCTGGGGGCAAGCCCAACGAGAATATTAATGTCGGGGCACGGGCAGCCGTTCTCACGCGCCCACTGCAACATTTCCAGGTGCCCGCCCTCAGTAGCGTAGTGACACGTCCCCTGATTCCAAGGGGCGTCGTGCTCCCGCGCCCACTGCAGCACATTCAGGTGCCCGCCCCAAGCGGCGCTTTGTGTCGTCGACTCAGCCCACGGGCAACCGTGCTCCCGCGCCCACACCAGCGCCTCCAGCTGCCCGTGACGTGCGGCGATTGCACACGTAACCGTATCCCACGCGCAGTCGTGCTCCCGCGCCCATTGCAGCGCCTCCACCTGCCCGTGCTTAGCGGCGAGCGAACACACACCCCTCCCCCACAGGCATCTGTTCGCCTTGGCCCAAGCCAGCAGCTCGCCGGACGCGAAAAAGGCGAGGAGCTTGAACGGCTCCTCTGCGGTGTCCCCCGCGCGAACGATCCCCGCCGACGCCACCGCCTCGCCGCACTTCCAGCACGCGCGCGCGAGCATGGCGAGGTCCATGGGGTCCAGCCACTTCTTCAGCACCTCCTCCCGAAAGACGTCGGACCATTCCACCATCAGACCCCCGAGCAGCGGCGACGCGTCGGCCCCGTCGCGGACGATGGCGGGCGCGGCAGTGGCCGCAGAGGGTCCAGCCATACGCGCAGCTGCACGGGTGGTGACCATATGACAGTGGCGGCGGGAGGGGGGCGCGCGCACGCTGTGGTGCGGGAAGCGATAGCGAGCGCGATCGCGAGGCTTCTCAGGATCCCCTTTCCCATATCCCAACCCTAAAAAACAAAAAAAACGGATTCGCACTCGGCCGGCCCGACCCGACCGACCACATTTGCAGGCAGGTCAACATCGATATCGTCAGCTCGACCATTTATTTGATGGCGCGCGCGCCCAGCGTCGCTATCGACTGACGCGAACCGAGAGGTGGGTGAAGCCCGGCCGCTTTGGCGCTCCGTTGTCCTCCTCTTTTCCGCACGAGATTGGGCCGCTCGTTCGCTCGTTCCGTCTCACGCCGTCTCGCCAGGCGCGGCGCACGGCATCGCGGGGGGTGTGATGCACTCCGGGGGTGGGGTGCCGTCTTGCCTTGCCTATGCCGTGTCGACCGGGGCGGGGCGCCGTCTGGCACGAGCCCGCGGCGAATAGCGGGCGTGTTGGCGCATTTTTTAGTTTGGGCGTTCGGGCGCCCCTATAAGAGCGGGAGGGCAGGGAAGGAGGAGGGCTGGGTGTGAACACCGGGGATGCGTCGCCGCCGTCGTTCTCCGAGGCGCTAGAGGACTCCGAAGGAGTTTCGCACCAAGCATTATCGTCCGCCCGACGTTCGGCGGTTGTGGACTGGTCGAGCAGCGGGCGCCGCCGGGTTCTCACAACTAGGCGGCGCTCGCAACTAGGCGCCGCACGGGTGCGCGACGGGGAGTTGGTGTCAGGGTTGGGGCTAAAGCACGCTGTGATTTGCTCTGACCTAATTTGGTTCCCCCATCTGACGTTGTTCCCCAAGTTGCACCAGTCCCCCGCGTGCAGCGTTTCGTTCTGAAAGACGATGGCGGCAGGGGCTTGCACTCATTCCCAATTTAGCTCGACTTGACCTCTTCTGTCCACCCAATATCCCGACTGAGCTCCTGAAACGTGTCCTGGAGTTGCTCAAGTTGAGCTCTAACGTGAACGAGAGTAAGCCCCAAGATGGCGGCGCCTTGCGAGTACCACACCAGCTCCGGCTGCTGCCCACGGGTAATTGCGGCAGCACAGCAATTCCCGCCGATTGGTGCGCCCGTGCGGCGGGGGCTTACACTCGTCCACTTCTCCGCTCAACCTCAGCTGTTTTTGTCACTAAAACTCCATGGACCACCCAGCGTGTCCCGCTACAGGCGCTTATCATGAGCTGAAGAGTGGACGAGTGTGAGCCCCTTGCGTGCGGCTCGAGGGTCTGGTGCAGCACAGCGAGAGGCTGTGCGAATTCGGTCGTGTGGTAAGGCGGTGCAGGTTGAACCGATGTACCCCGTGTTGTAAGCGCCTGGAACTAAGCGCTTGGAGCTGGAATATGATATGAACTGCTTTCATGACTTGCTTTTAAATTCAACTTGCGCCGCTACTACGTGGTGGAGCGAATGGCGACGGCACCGGGCCTATCACCCCTGATGATGGTGGAAATGAACGTGCCCGTCGGCAAAACCATTATGCTACACGCGTCGAACATGTCGCAATCCACAGAAGATCCTGGGTTCTGGAATCTGGAAGCAGGAACCGTGGTAGGTCCAGGCAGACAATGCACGCCATGTCAACAATACGCATTTTCAACCGTTGACATGTTTCGACAGTTTAGCAGAGTTTGCCGCTAATGACGCAGAGCCTTACATAGACCACGAAAGCACCGACCCTGCCGATACCTCCAGCGGGGGCCTCTCCCCGAGGTTCCCATCGGGGGCCTTACCACGAACCCCCAGCGGGGGCCTATCCTCTCCGCAGAAGGAGAGAGGGCCTTGCATGAGTATCGTTGTGTGGCATCCCATGACGTTGCAAGCAATACCTGGCTGACCCTAGCCCGTGGCGGCGACGGAGGCGGAGGTGGCGGCGGCGGCAGCCGGACCACCCAAGAAGGCGGCCGCTGCGGCTGCTGGACCACCCAAGAAGGCGGCTGCGGCGGCGGCCGAACCACCCAACAAACCGGCGGCGGCGAAGGCCGGACCACCCAAGAAGGCGGCGGCGGCGGCTGCACCACCCAAAAAGGAGGCGGCGGCGGCGAAGGCCGAACCATCCCAGGCAGCGGTGGCGGCCGGACCGCCCCAGCAGAAGGAGAGGAAGAGACCACGAGGGGCAGGGGCGGCGGAGGGGGCAGGGAGGGCAGGGGGGGCGGCGGGAGGGGCGGCGGAGGTGGCGGTGGCGAAGGCCGGACCTTCCCATAAGAAGAAGGAGAAACATCCTCCCCAGAAGATGGAGAAGGAGAAAAAGAAGCCACGCATCATCGATGACGATGCGTAGTGCGCATCCTGCGCGGGCGCGCGCGCTTCGGTGGTGTGTGCAAGCAAGTCACGCGTTATCTCTGGGACGGTCGGAGTGGGGAATGAGCTGGTACGATTAGGTAGCACGAACAGCTGGTAGGATTAGTTGGTAGAATTAGTTGAACATTCGCAAAAGCCTGATGCTTCTATATACACGCGGAAACGTTTGCCTCTCTCTATGTGCGCACTCGCTGCATTATCCGCCCTAGCCTTACTCAACCTCCCCCGCCCAGCCGTCGTCCTCGTCCTCGACAGACTAAGCCTGGTGCCTCGTTATATACGCGGAAATGTCTCTCTGTCCCGTCCTCGTTACACTAATCCAGGCTCGTTTTCCGTAAATGACTCCCTGAACACCCCGTTAAGACCCCCCTACCACCCCACTCACACCCTCTTACCATCCCTTGCCACCCTCTGGAATCCCCTTAATAAGACCCGTTAACTGCTCACGTCAACTAGCTACGCCGCCTCCGCCTCCGACAACTTGGGCGGCTCTATCTCCCACGCCCAACCGACGTCCTCCTCCGCGTCACCGCCCATCAGCCGCAGCTGGATGCCGTTCAAGTGCGCGTCACCCATCACCGCCACCAACAGCCGCCTGGGGTCCCTCCGCCCGCCTCCGCCGCCGCCACACTCGCCGCGGTTTCCGACCTGACGTCACTCAGCCTTCCCCGCCCAGCCGTCATCCTCGTCCTCGTTACAAACACGGGAGCTCGTTCTTCGTCAACAGGCTAGGCCGCCTCCGCCGCCTCCGGCAACTGGGGAGGCTCGGTCTCCCATGCCCAGCCGACGTCCTCCTCCGCGTCACCGCCCATCAGCCGAAGCTGAATGCCATTCAAGTGCGCGGCACCCAGCACCAGGGGCTTACACTCGTTCACTTTTCGGCTCAACGTAAGCAATTGTGGTCAGTCAGCCGTTTTGTGTCCAATGTATGACGACTTAAAAGCCATCCATCTTGTCCACACTGCTGGAAACAATCAACGTGTCCTTCAAAACGTGCTCGCGTTGAGCTGAGAAATGGACGAATTTAAGCCCCTGCCCAGCACCGCCACCACCGTCCCGCCCGCTCCGCCCGTGCCCCCTGCCGCCACACTCGCCGCGGACTCTGCGCATGCTCGCCGCACCGACCGCGCCAGCACGTCGTTCCGGACCTCCATAAAGGACCGAGTAAATGATGCTCGATACGTCATAGGATGTCGGTCAACTCAAGAAACGATAATCTTACATGTGGCAGATAACGTGGCGCTGGCGGGCCAAGTGATTCCTACCCGCCACACTACATTGGACTCAAGAAATGGTGGGCTATCATGTGGTGTATGACGTGGCAAGCATGACGCACCCGCCCTGGTCCTACCTCCAGCAGCGCTGTCAGAAACAGGCGCGATAAAAATACAATCTGCAAGATGTCGAGCAAAAGGAATAGCGCACTGACGACGTTCTCCGGCCCAGATGCCTGGTACACTCCGGTGACGATGTCGACCGCCCCAATGGGGACAAGGTCCGGCAGCTGTTCCAGCCCGAACACAGGGACACGTAAACGACGCTCGCCGCGTCAGCCACCGCCATTTCGAACCTTCGTTTCTTGAGTGTCGTGGCATCCTATGACGTGGCGAGCACTTAACGGCATCCACCGCAGTTTAGATCAGCGTTTCTTGAGCCGCATGGCATCATTTGACGTGGCGAGCGCCTCATTGGTCATTCAACACACATTGTACCGGTGCCCGCCACGTCATACACCACATTTTAAACCGTCGTTGTTTGGTTGAATGGCATCCTATGACGTGGCGATCATGGTATGTTTGACCCTGCCCAAACGTGAAGGCAGCGAAGGGAATGATGACCTTGGGGGCCTTCAGTGCCCATGCAAGTGGGTAGCGGAGATGAGGGCCGGATACATTATGCGGAGCCACATAACACGTATCTGAATACTCACATTACGTGTCTGAATACTCACATTTTGAGACCTTGTGTTTTGAGCGAAGCGCCACCCTGTCACATTGCAAGTAGCTTGATGGATGATTCCGGCCGCCGCGTCATCGTCAACCACTGCGTTTTGACCCCTCGAATCTGGAGACACATGGCATCCTATGACGTGGCAGGCGATGTTACCAGGGCCTACCGGAACAAAGTGACGGGCAAGGCGGCCAAGAGGGCGGGGTCGAGCATGTCGCTGAGATTCAGGCCTGCGCCGGGGACGCCCCCAATTTCTCGCCGAACCCCCTGCTGCCAGTCCCGCGCTAATCTCCCCCATCCTCCGGTCAGCGGACTGATGACGTCCCGCCAGGTAGGGGCTGTCGAACATTTCGGGAATCTGTTGAGGATTTTGGGGCGTCTCCGCGGTAATGGAAATTCAGGAACTTTGGGTGCCTTCTGGGGTTTTGTGCAGATACCGGGGCGGTTGAGTAGCATTGTGGTGTGAAGTATTGGGTAAATTCGTGATCCACGACGGTTTGGGGTTTTCTGTAGGTTTCGGGGCGGACTTTCGTGTGGCATAGTGGCTGAGTGGGGGTTTTGCATCAGAACAGTGGAAAATGAAATATGGGGGAGGGCAGGTGAAAGAAAGCGCCAGCCCCTACGTGAAGGTGGCGCCCAGCACCGCCTTGGCGCTCACCCCCAGGTCCTCGATCTTCTGGTCGCCCAGCACGATGCGCGGGTCGTCGCTGGCCAGGCCCGCCGCCTCCGTGTGGCGGCACAGGTTGAAGTTGAAATCAACGTTTGAGAGCCGTTTCTCATGCTCTAGTTTCAATCGCTTATATCCAGGCGCTTTCAATCTGGGTCTCATAGGGTCAACGTGCACCGCCCTACCTCCTGCGCAGCTTGAAACTCGTTGTCGAATAACTTGCGCATGAACGAGTCTTTCGGCTGCTTTTCCTGGGTCTTCGCCCAGCGGTCAGGGACTGGCAGGTTTTGATCGTAAGTATTTCCTTTCAGCTAACGAACTTGTTCACCTTTGAGGTTTCCGGTGGGAAAACTCAGGTAGTCAGGTGGTTTCAGGGATGAAACGGCCTGAAGTTGAGCTGCGGAAACCACTTTAGTGAGGCCCTACCAGCGGGAGGGGCAGGTCTCGAGGACGAGGGCGGCGAGCTGGCCGGCGTCGCTGAGGGCCCGGCACAAAGTGCTGAACACGTATTACAACACACCCACCGAGCCTTGTTTCTTGGGTTAAATGCCAACCGCCAAGTGGTATGAACCAGGGGCTTACGGTCGTCCACTTCTGAGCTCAACCTGAGTCCTGTTTGTCACTGACACTGTTTAATCACCCGAATCATCCCACACAAGGTGCTTGCGGTGAGATAGAATGAGGACGAGTGTAAGCCAATGGTTTGAGCCCCATTCCTGGCGGCCCCCACCGTCGTTGAGTGTGCGAACGGTGTCGGCGACGAGGGAGATGGACGTGAGGCAGGGGCTTACACTCGTTCCCATTTCAGCTCAACTTGAGCTCCTCTTACCACCGTGTGACCCAACTTAACTGACGAGTGTGTCCTGGAGTTGTTCAAGCTGAACTGTAACGTGAACGCGTGTTAGCCCCTGCCGTGGGGTTGTAGTGCATGGTGCCCACCAGTACCACGTCCACGCCCGTCGACGCATCCTGCGCTTGGCGATTTGACAACGGGACGGCACGTCAGCGTGTCACAAGGCAGGGGCTCTCCCACTCCTGATACTTGTGCCGCCGCCGCTTGGCAATGGGACACCGGAGCGAAGTGTCGGCGTGCCGTGTCACCAGGCGGAGCGGCGAGAAGCGCGTTGTGTCACGGTGGCGGAGCGGTGATAGCAGAGCGGTGAGGAGCGTGGGGCGTGGCGTCATTCGTCACTTGTCACATCCGAGTAGCAATCTAGAAAACCACTCGCAGAGCGAACCAATCTGACAGCGGTGAGGCGCGTACTGTACCGGGGCGCGCGTTGCGACGTACCTTGAAGCGGAGCACCTGCCTGTCCTTTGTCGACCCGCTCGCCGACGGCGCCGCCTGCGCCCGGACGCCCATCGTCCTCACTCCGGTGTGCCCGCACCCACGGGAATGAGAATGGTTGGCAGCGAGCACTGCCCGTCGCGACGACAACGAGGAGGAGGCGCTGGCGCCGCGGGACCTCGGCGGCCGACACACCCCGGGCATGGCCGCCGTCGCGATCATGTGTGCCGACATCTCCTGTCGTATGCGAAGGGTCAAGGAAGGCGGTCCAGGCAGAGTGACACCAGGCTTAGATTGGGTGGACGAAGGGGAATTCTGTTTTGTTGGTGGCCAAAGGATGGGAAATCCCTCATATATGCCACGTCATCAGCCCCTGCTGCTTACGTGGCAGACTCGTGGCAGCAACAATTATCCATTCCACCACGGTCTTTCACAAAGCCGCTTTCACAAAGACCGCACCACAACGGCCCCACCCCCACGCACCCCCCCAGCATGCAGTGCGTCGCCGCCGCCACCGTTTCCTCCTCCGGGGTGACCGCCGCGTTTCGGCCCAAGCAGCAACAACCGCGGTTGCGAACTTCCAAGTCAGCAACCCGCACTGCTTGCTCACCACCTATCTCCAGTGTCGCCTCAGTCGTCCGGCCCTCGAGTAGCGGCGGGACCGGCACTCGACGACACGCGGGTTCGGTGCCAACGCTCGCGGCGCTCCCCGCAGGCCGACGGGCCCGCGACGTCCGCGCGCGTGCCGAGTGGGACGATGACGACCTCGACAAGAACGGCCGCCCTAAGAACCCAAATGATATGGAGGCAGGGCCTTACTACAGGCAGTACTCGCACTGGATGACTGTTGGCTCACATTCAGACAAGTCACTGTCACTGCCCGCCACAGCCTTCATAGGCAATGCATGCTTGATCAACGTGGACCAGTCTGCCAGTATTGGGTACACCACTGCCGCCGCAGCCGCCCGGCTTGATGCGGCCCAAGGGCCTTACTCAAGCACTTTTTCAGCTCAACTTTTAAGCTGTTCAGCCTAACTTGAAGCTGTTTATCCCTGAGACAAGAAACCACTTGAGTTTGTATTCAACTCAATATAAACTGGTACCTCAGAGATGCTTTATATGTATAGCGGGAGGAAAGTACATGTAAGCCCCTGGGTCGAGGGCGGGATTGAGTTCGGGGGCGAGTTGATCGGCGTTGGCATCTTCTGCTTTATCGCGTTCCAGTTCTTTGTGCTTGCCTTCATCGACTTCCCGATCCAGAGGTGAACAGTTCCAGGGTCGAACCGTTCTCGAGGTGGTGATCCGTTCTAGAGGATGTGAGCCGTTCTAGAGGTATACTGTTCCAGAGGTGAATAGTATCAAAGGTGTACCGTTCCCGAGGTGAACTGAACTGTTAGAGAGGTGAACCGTTCCATGACCGCTCCAGACGCGTGAGCCGTTCCGGGGATGGAACTGCTCCAGCGATGTAGACATTAACCGTCCCAGACGCAAACTGTTGCAGAGATGGATGGTTCCGGAGACGAACCGTTATACAGATGAGCCGTTCCAGAGGTGATGTGATGCACACGGAGCTAGAACAAGTCAACGAATGAGAAGCGACTAACGACGCCAATAGTCCGTAGCAGTGACCGATAGCGACGCCTAGTCTGTAGCAGTGCATGTAACACCATTAACCATCAACCGTCTTCACACGTTCGTCCGTCTCTTCACCGCAACCTTGACTACGTAAATTGACATACTCGTGACCTTTTCGGGTTCCTTTAAAGTGCACGGCTAGTCGCTATGAATGTTATCCCACCCAAAAAGGGGCTGGACATGCGTATCACGCGTCGTGTATCTACAGTTCTACACTATTCATCAGGGAGGGTAACATCATCCATCATCTCAACTCTATACATCGCGTTACGTTCAGTCTATTAGAGCTACTCTATACATCACCAGATCGTCAATATCACTCGAACTTTTCATGATTCACCGCCACCCCAACGCCGTTGTCGAGGCCATTGGAGTGGCTGTTACGCAGGTGTACGGTGTGGCCGTTGCTGCGCCCTTGCCCCTCGCCGCCGCCGCGGTCGCCCGCCGCCTCCGCCGCATCCTCCGCCGCCTCTGCCTCGGCCTCCCGCCGCATCCTCCCTCCCTCTGCCTCTGCCATGCCCGCCGCCTCCCTCCTCCGCCTCCCTCCTCCGCCGCCGCCTCCGCCTCCGCCACCAGCCACCACCTCCTCCCCCACCGCTGCCATTCCCGCAGCCGCCGCCCCCACCGACGCCACCTCCTCCGCAACAGGCACCCCAACCGCCTCCGCCGCCGCCACCCACCGCGCCGCCATTTTCCGCCACCGCCGCCGCATCGTAATCCCTAGGCTCTGCCGGTGCGAGTTGATGTTGACGCAGATCATCACCAGAAAGTTCAAGATCCGCTGCACCGCTCGAAACACCGTGAGGCCAAAGTCCCGCCACATGTCCGCTTGCAGCCACACCGTCGTGGCGATCCCCACCCCGCCGCCGCCGCCCACGGCGCCACCAACGGCGCCAGTGGCGGCCGCAGCCTTCGAGTAGGACCTACTAAGATGCATAGACGTATTACTCAATCCTCATATTGGGAAGTCAAGAACAAAAGCGAGTTGATGATACCGGGTCTCAGACGGGGAAAGGTGGGGGTCACACTAGTACACCATGGGCGAACAGTCGTGGATGTCGAGCGAGATCATTCGTTGTGGAGCCCTACCTGCACGGCGGTGCGCCCCACGCCGACTATGCTGCCCAGCGCCTGCGCCACGGGCGTGATGTACTCCGATCCGACCGAGAACAGCGGTGCTGCCATCGCTGCGAGCTGGCGGAGCATGAGGAGCCCAGGTAATATCGCCACGCTCACCACCGCCCAGAAGGCCCGCAGCGCCAGGCCGCACGCACCGAAAGTGACGCCGAGGGCAGCAGCCATGTCCGTACCCACGGCACCGAACAGCACACCGACCGGCCGCCACAGCGCCGCCGTTGTCGACCGCAGCAGCCGCGTCGCAGGGGCTTACCCTCGTCCACTTTTCATCTGAACCTGAGCCGTTTATTGTCACTAACTCGAACTGCAAGCCCATCGTATCCCACAAAACATGCTTCCGTTCAGCCGAGATGTGGACGAGTGTAAGCCCCTGCCGCGCCGCCCCTGACAACTGCGCCATCAGCGGCGCGAAAATGGCACTCTGCGTGAAGAGATAGGACGCCAGGATTGACAGGCGGACGGACGTGTGCACTTCCAGGAACTCGATGAACGGCGCCCACATCCGCGCCAGCACCACGTTAGCGCCCGGATTGTAGAGCCTGGCATATATTGCTCGCCAATGACCAAAAGTGCCAAATACTACCTGTAGTATCAATTATGGGTAGTAACCATCAGGCCTGCTAGCACTTGGAAAAAATATACAAACGGCATCCTATGAAGTGGTGAGCAGTATCTGCTAGGTCCTACCGGGATGTGCTTGTACAGGTCATAGAAGCCCACCAGCTAGGGTCCAGCAGAGAATGCTCTGAACATCAGGCGGGCGGCATTTAACTCATCAAACGAGGGTTGGCGAATGTGGTAAAGTAAGTTTTGGGTGATTTCTGCGGGCCGTACCGCCATCATGGAGAGCACCGATACCAGCACAAACAGCAGGCGCGCCACCATGTAGTGGCGCAAGTTGAGTTTGAAAGCAATATTAGATAGTATTGTATCATACTCTAGGCTCAAGCGCTCACACTAAGCGCAGTCAAACCAGGGTCAAGCCAGGTTCAAGCTGCTCCGCCCTACTACCGTGCGCAGGTAAGGGCGGTAGAAAATACCGTAAGACGGTAGGAACACCGCCCAAGGGGGCAGGCCAGACTCGTATAGCCGGAGGAGGCGCTGCCTTGACTGCACCCGTCCGTGAGGGCCGAGGCACAGTGCTCATCACGTCACATCTACGGGAACAGAGTGCCTGTGTTCAAAGAAAGTACACTATGGGGGCACCCTAGAGGAGCTCTGGAGGTTCATGGTATAAGTTAAATCAATGAACGAGAGGTGCACATGAGATGGATAATGTGGCATGCATGGCAATGATGTACTCGGCCATGCGTGGAGCGGAGCGCGTCGGGCAGGTTGGGGTCGGCGAAGTGCACGATGATGGTCCGATGGAGGAAGACCTTGCAAAGCATCGCTGGGGCGGAGCTCCCGGCTGCGCCCCCGGGCGCTCCACTGCCCGGGGTCGGCGGGGTGATGGTGAGCGTGGGGCTGAAGACACCCCCGGCTGAGCTAGGGGTGTCGATAGAGCACGGGGGTGGCGAGGCGGCGGCGGCGGCGGCGGCATCGGCAGCGGCGGAAGTGTCGACTGTGAAGTTTGCGGGCGGGGTGAAAGGCATGAACGCAGTCGACACCGCTGCCACCGCTGCCGCCACCTCCGCCGCAGCTGCTGGGTCCGCTGGGTCCGCCGCCGCCACTGCCCCCGCCATCGCCACCGCGGCCGCTGGAGACACCCCTAACGTCCCCTCAAGCTTATCCAAGAATGTGCGGGCGCGCTTGCGGCCGCCGCCGCCGCCGTCGGCGGCGGTGTCGTCTTCCAACATCACGCCCCCACCATCGCCCCCGCCCTCACCCCCGGCGCCATCCGCCCCGCCGCCGCCGCCGCCGCCACTGGCGTTCACTGCCGACAGTGACCTCGCCCTGCCCCCGCCCCCGCCGCCGCCGCCGCTGTCGCCACTAGCGTTCACCGCCGCCGACACAGACCTCAACCTGCCGCCGGTGCTGAGACGCCCGTTGCCGCCCCCCAGGCCGCTCTTCTGTCGTATCATGCCCGCCTTCCCGGCGCCAACCGAACGCTTGCGATACATGTTGGAGCCGCCGCCGCTGCTGCCGCCGCCGCCCGACCGAGCGCTGAACCGCGACCTCTGCAACTTGGCCACAGACGCGGCGGTGGGCGAATCGCCGAAGAATCCACCACCGCCGCCGCCGCCGCTGCCGCCCGCCAGGGACTTACACTCGTACACTTTTCAGCTCAACGTGAGCACGCATGTGAGGTACAATGGGACGCTTCAGTTACAAAAGCGGCTCAAGTTGACGAGTGTCAGCCCTTGCCGCCCGCGCCCTCGCTGGTGAGCTCGCGCTCCTCGAAGAACGAGGCGGCGGCGGCCAGGTTGTAGAGGCGCACGTTGATTGATGAAAGCAACATTTGAAAGCGGTTTCACATATTTCGGTTTCGAATGCTTAGTTTCAGGCGGTTTCAACACAGGTTTCATCGGTTTAACGTGCACCGCCTTACCAGGGTGGGGAACGCCCGCTTGGTCACGCTCCTCGCCTCTATGGCGATTCTCCCATCCTCGCACAGACGATTACTGTAGTCCAAGCCAACGAGCAGGGCCTTGCATTGGTAGAGAGGTGGAGTGTGAGGTCCTGAGGTATGGGGTAGGTGCCTAATCTGTTGACCGGGCGCAAGTATTTGATTTCACCGAAGTTCGG
>Ga0307489_10001037_pt1 | contig 17898 bp, 29 predicted proteins | sample SB12metaG_FD_202247 | JGI IMG/M metagenome (GOLD analysis project Ga0307489, IMG submission 202247) | Sea-ice brine microbial communities from Beaufort Sea near Barrow, Alaska, United States - SB 1.2 | ecosystem: Environmental > Aquatic > Marine > Coastal | place: USA: Alaska | collected...
ACACAATATACAACGGAATATTGGTAGTACGAATGTTAAAGCCTGTATCTAGACTGGGATCTGATGCTCCTGTCTGCTACTTTCTCTTGTCCCTCGTAGGTTATCTGTCTGACTACACGCCCGTGTGTGATATCAGTCTGCTCACCCAGTTCAGCTTCTAAACAAGTTGGTGGCACACGCGGGAAATCCCAACGTGTTTGGTGTGTCTGAGTTAATGTCTGTGCGTGATGTCGGTTATCTCACCTCGTGTTGCCACTGCTGCGTGTCCCTACGTGATGGCGGGCAACACACCGGACCGCGAGGCGGCGCTGACCGACCTGCTGCCGTTCCAGCGCGCTGACTTTGAGGGCATCTACCGCGCCATGGACGGAAGGATTATACTTTGGGAAAATAAGTCGTTATTGTGCCTGTGTGTAATGAGCAGCGATCTCACCACGTGCTTTATGCTCGCTCTCCGCTTTATCTTGGCCTATGTGCTCTATGTTTTTGCTCACTGCGCACCTCTTCACATTCGTCTCCTCCTCCTCCTCCTCCGTCTCCCCTGGATACCACTTATATTCGTGCCAGCCTGTATTGTGTTCCCTACTTGACGGGCTGCCCGTCACCATCCGCCTGCTGGACCCGCCGCTGCACGAGTTCCTCCCCGACGGTGCGGCCCGGTGGCATCCACGTCATACTGCGTACTCATATTGTACCGGTGTATCAGTGTACCAGTGTACTAGTGTACCAGTGTACCAGTATACCAGTGTACCAGTTCATCATTGTAGCCCCTGCCCCTAAGGCCCTGTATTATCCACGTCGGAATATTTGCTCATATTGTTCCAGTGTCTCCCCAGTCTTACGTGGATGATACCAGGCCTCAGTAGCATGGGGTTCGCTGGTACGCCATGAACCAACGATGAAGGCCCCAACTCATAACAAGAGAAGCGGAGTGTGGGTATGGGCAAATTGGATCAACGGCCCTGGGTTTACAGGGCCGAATCCATGACAAATATGAACCCCGCTAGTTATAGAACCCGATGAATACAGAGTTCTTCCACAAATCTTGAAGGACCAAACGTGTATCTGAGTTAGATTTTACTTGGCCTTACATGCTGGTGACCTCGACGAGATTGTGGCGCTCCTGGCGTCCGACACCGGCGGCAACGAGAAGGACATCGTGGAGCGCATCGAGAAGTTGGCAGAGGTCAACCCCATGCTTGGTAGGGCGTGGTGTAAGATGGGGCTTGCCAGGTCACTCAACGCGTTCCTTAGGTAATCCCTGTGTCGTGGAATCATTATCCGTCTACAACCTCGATTATTGCGTGAAGCTGCATCCTGTGACTCAGCATCAATCATCATCCGGCTGGCCCGACTGATGGGGTTCCGCGGGTGCCGGCTGGGCATCACGTACCCGGAGATTGCGCGCATGCAGGCATGGTTCAATAGATGATGCCTGCCTTGTCCGATTGTGCAATGTGTACCCGCACACTATCACCTGCTGCTCATCTGCTTCCAGCTCCTCTGCCTGAGGCCCGGTCGCATCCGGTGCCCCTCTGCATCATTTGACGCGGCCAGTATAAAATGCCTGGCGCTTCATGCAGGTGCGCGCAATCCTGGAGGCGGCGTGCGCGTGCCAGGCTGAGGGCGTCGCCGTGCAGCCCGACATTATGGTGCCCCTGGTGGGCACCGTGGCCGAGCTCAAGCACCAGACCGGGCTGATCCGCGAGACTGCTGCTGCGGTGTTCGCCGAGAAGGTAGCGTGGAGTCAATAATGCTCGCCGCGTCATCCACCTCGTATTGTACCGGTGCTCGCTAAGTCATCCACCACATTGTGTACCAGCGCTCACCACATCAATCGCCACGTGGTGTACCTGTGCTCGACACGTCATCCACCACATAGCGTGCCTGGAGCCTGCCACGTCAACCACTGCATAGTGTGTCAGTGCTCGCAGATCATCCACCAGGTGGTGTACCCATGCTCGCCAAATCATCCATCACACAGTGCACTGGTACTCACCACGCATAATCATGTGCCGGGCCTTGCATGACGGGCATCACGGTGGATTACCGCGTGGGCACCATGATTGAGATCCCGCGCGCGTGCCTCATGTCCGCCGAGATCGCGGCGGAGGCGGAATTCTTCTCGTTCGGCACCAACGACTTGACACAGATGACCTTTGGGTAAGGCCACCACCTCCTGTTTTTCTCCTCCCTCCATCTCATCCTTTTCCTCCTTCTCCTTTCCTCCACCTTTCTGTTCCTCCTTCTCTGCCCCCTCCTCTATGGCCTCATACATGATGAGCTGATGAGTGTGTACAGTACACTACGAGCAATGAGATGGGCCTGATGTATGGTATAATGGCTCTATGCTGACGTGGCGTGAATAATTACCTCAGACCATACCTCTGGGTACTCTCGCGACGACGTGGCCAAGTTCCTGCCCGTGTACCTAGAGCAGGGGCTGCTGAAGCACGACCCGTTCCAGGTGCTGGACACGGAGGGCGTGGGGCAGCTCATCGAGATGTCGGTGCAGCGCGGTCGCTCCACCCGGCCGGACCTCAAGGTCGGCATCTGCGGTAGAGCCAAGTGAATGCTGCTTGCCACATCATCCACCGCATAGTGTGCTGGTGCTCGCCAGCTGCGCAGTGTACTGGTGCTCGCCTCGTCATCGACCAATGAGTGAATAGGTGGTCGCCGCATCATGCACCACATAGTCATCCGGTGCTCACCGCATGATCCACCGCATAGTGTACCTGTGCTCGCCGCATCATCCACCACATAGTGTACCGGTGCTCGCGGTATCGTCCACCCTACAATGTACTGGTGATCGCCACGTCATCCACAATATGGTGTACGCATCGGTGCTCAAATTTTCCACCGCAGCTGAACCCTAGATTTCCAAGTCAAACATTTCGTGACGTGGATACGTGTTACATACTTGCCCTGAATCCGCGGCGAGCACGGCGGCGACCCGACGTCCGTGGACTTCTTCCACAAGCAGGGCCTGGACTACGTCAGCTGCTCGCCCTTCCGCGTGCCCATTGCGCGGCAAGGCCTCTCACTACTGCCCTCACAGTCTGACTGCTTACCAATGCGTGTCGATGTACAAATACCCACTTGCGCCTCCTCCCTGGCCTCCTACTGGTTCCCTTTTCAGCTCAACCTGACTGTTTGCGCATAGTATATCGGGCCCTATCGCGCGGCTCGCTGCGGCGCAGTCGGCGCTCAAGGACGAGAAGAAGTAATCACATGCTCGAAACACATGTACCGGTGCACTGTGCGCAAACATGTACCGGTACATACGGGCTGGCGCGCCCAAGTCGTGCGATCGAAAGACACGCACGAATGCGCAAATCAAATGTACTATACTCCTGTCCTGCACTTTCAATTCGGTATTTTCATATCATTATACGTCATATCGTTCAACGTCACATCGTTCCGTCGTCATATGTCTAGATGTATATCCTGTTTCCCTCACCCATAAGATAATGGCATGAATAACGATAAGAATCTGGATCCAAAACGCGCAGCATCCGACGCTCTTCGCTCTAGCAACCCAACTTAACACAGGGGTAATGGGCAAAGCCAGGCGCCTGCATAAAGTCGTGGACGCGTCTATCCTCACATTTCTCCCTATCTTCCCCTCTCTCTTTCTCTTCATCTCTCGGGGGCCAGGGCGAGAGCCCGGCGGCTCCTCAAACATGAGCAATCGTCTATCGTTATTTCGTTCGCGCAACTCAACTCAACCCCTTCCCGTCGCCACCAGAAATAACTTTTCACCGCAAACACAATGTACGGGTGCACATTCAGATGTCAGTTGCAAGACGCCATGCCCCACGTGTCTACCGGTACACGATGGTGGCCTCCTCCGGACAGTGATCCTGCGCCCAGTCCCCTCACTCCTAAATCAACTTCCTTCACTGTCGTAGCTAGCGGTACACGATGGTGGCCTCCTCCGGACAGTGGTCCTGCGCCCAGTCACCCCCCTTATCCTGCTCGTACCGGTAGTCGTAGAACAGCTCGTCCCCGGGCGTATGGACTGATGGATAGTGCTCGCCACGTCATATGACACCGTTTAATCTCAGTGTCGCCGTGACATGTCACGCTTATCTACTCGAAATCGAGGGTCTATTTACTCAAGGATCACGACCCTGTCGGACTGTCGGCGAGCCGGTAGGTGGGATTCTCGAAATGGACGGTTCTGATTGGTCGAACGGGATTCGATACCATGTATTCGGTACCAGACCTGACGCTGAGTTTAACGTAAGTAATGGGGTATCAAAATGCGTTTGATGACGTGGCGAGCACTTTTCATGAGACCCTACCCAGGCTCGATCCTAACCTTTGCGAAGATCCCCACGCGGTGGTCGCCCCGCACCATCAGCACCGCGCAGGAGGGGCATTGCGAACAACCCCTGATATTGGACGTGCCGGCATGACATATGACAAAGGGAATGAAGGTGTTGACGACCGATCGATCCATCGACGTTTTTACCGTTTCTCATCGATTTTACGCTGCTGTGATTGGTCGACCGCTGCACTGTTGGCTCGACCTATCGACCAATCACAGCAGGTGGAGATCGATCGATCGATCGATCGATCGATCGATCGATCGTCAACACCTTCATTCCCTTTGTCATACCTTCAGGGTGAATGCGCACACAGACGCAAGATAGAGGAGGAGGGGGATGAAAGGACGATGAGAAGGGGAACGAGGAGGAGGAGTTGATTCAACGTCGGTCGAGCGCTTGTCCACAATTAACCACTTGCCTTGGCGTAGCAGTTGGGTGTGGAGCTGTGGTTGGCGAATTTGAGCTTGTTGCCCTTCACTTAGGGGCGCAAGTTGAACCTGAAAGCAAAACTTGAAAGCAATGTAGCATATTTCAGTGTCAAGCGATGAAACCAGGCGCGCTCAACGTTGCTGGCAGTCGCGGCGGCGACGGGTCTGGATCTCCTGACCAGAAAGCAGGCTGAGGAAGGGGATGGGGATGGGGACGGGAAGGGAAGGGGAGTGGAGTGGGTTCATCTTGCAGCAGCCCACCTTGAGGTGCGCATCCAGCACCCACTGGTCGTTGAGGTTGAAAAGGAACGAGCAGTTCACCAGGTCGTATATCTTCCCGCGCCGGTCTGCCTCCGATGAGGGCGTGGCATATATTGGACGCCGCGTCATTCAACGCATTTTGAAACCTTGCTGCCTGACTTCAATGGCATCCTGAGACGTGGCGAGCGATATCTGCCCGGCTACCAGACACGCATTGTCATAGTCGAGCCTCGTTTCTTGAGTCAAGTCGCATCCTATGACGTGGAGAGCAGTATCAGCCCGATCCTACCTCCGTCTGAGTGATCAGCTCCCCAGTGTACTCACCCAGCAGTTCGTTCTTCGACGCACCGTATGTGAAGGCCTGGCAGAGTTAGCTCGCCACGTGTGCAGTTAGCCCGCCACGTCATATGCTACTACTGCCTGGCACCGATGTTGTTTCGGTAGAGGCGGAGGAGGAGGCGGAGTAGGCGGTTGGGACTGGAAAACATTGCTCGACACCTCACATGATGTCCTTCAACGCAAGAGGGCCAGAAGAGTGTCGATGCCTGACGTGGCAGGCGCTATGTACCAAGCCCTGCCATCCTTGAGGAAGGCACCCCAGCCGGCGACGGCCGACAGCCCCAGGCAGATGTGCTTGTGCTGGTTCAGGTGCAGCCGCATGTTATTGCACTGCTCGTTGGGGTCAGGGTTCCGGGCCTCCGCGGACCCAGCGGCTGGCGGCTCTGGCGGCGGCGGCAGCGGCAGCGCCAAGTCGCTGAACGGCCACCCTCCCCGCCTTTTGTGCGCACAGAGTGCAGCGGTGGCCGTGCAGCGGCCGCAGATGTCGGGATCGCACTCGCGTGCCGCAGCGAAGCACGGACAGGCCAGGGTGCGGCACTTGTTCGCCCTGCAGTTGCACCCCGTGGACAGGGCCGGGCCAATAGCACTCGTCTCGTCAGGGGATGCAATCGCCATGTCATGGGATGCGATCGTCACGTTGTAGGATACAATCCCCATATCAAAGTATGCAATCGGCACGTCATATGATGCAATCCTATTCATTGAAGGACGGACAAAAGTGAGATCAGAGCGTCAGACGATGCAGTCTCACTTTCAAAACGAGGGCCAGCACGACAGTGTCAGAAGTGGGTTGGATCATCTCAAAGGATATACTTTACGAGTGCTTCACATCGACCCCACCCGTGAACTTGTTGGGGCAGCCCCCGCGGCAGTTGCAGAACCTCTCGCAGAAGTTCCCGTCCCTCATGCACGAGCAGGTTTGCTCGTTGCACTCCCCAACGCAGTTGCACGGGGTATACTGCACCCACAAAGTAGGGTCATTGAGAACGAACACGGGTTGTGGCCAGTGTTTATTCTGTGGGTTATGAGTTGGGGGGTTCATAAGAAGTTAGGGGGGTTTATATTATTAGTTATAGTTAGGGGGGTTGTGGCTAGTGTTTAGTCTGTGGGTTATGGTTTGGGGGGTTCATTCGACCTACATCGAAGCATGACTAACCTAAAGGGTGAATGCTCATACAGACTTGCGGAGGAGGTGGATCTGACTAACCCTCGGTCAAGTGCTTGTTCTCAATGAACCCCCTGCCACACGTGGTCCACGCTGTTATTCAGCCGCCGCTTGATGGTGCCCGTGATCAGGGCCCTACAGTAATCACCATCTCAGCTGAACCTGAGCTGTTTTCATCACTCAATGTACACCCTAACCACCCCTTAAGGACACCCTTAACAACCCATCACCCCCCTAAACACCCCTACATGACCCCATAACGTGCCCTAAACCACTACATAAGTCCACCCTAAACACTCCCTACGTACCCCCTAAATACCCCTCAACCCACAAAAAGCGCTCACGTTGAGCTTGAAAGTGGACGACTGTCAGCCCCTGCCGGAGATCTTCTTGCGAGCCTTGCCCACGACCTTCTTGCGCCCGCCCCTGATGCCGAAGCCCCGCCCGCGGCCGCGGCCGCCGCGGCCCCGCCCGCCCCCGCGCCCCCCTCCGCCTGACTCGTCGTCGTCCTCGTCCTCGTTGCCGCGGCTGCTCTCCGCGTTCCGAGCCTCCTCCTCTTCCTGCTGACAGGGCCTGGCAGATGTTGCTCGCCACGTCACTGTGACGCGTTTTGACCCCTCGCCTGCTGAATGAATCAACATTCGATGACGTGGCTAGCAATATCAGCTAGGGCCTGGCAGACGTAGCTCACCAAGTCACCGTGACACGTCATCAATCCTCGTCGATTGAGTTAAACATCAGTCTGTGACATGGCGAGCATGCACTGCCAGGCCCTGCCTCTGCCTCCGCGCGCAAGTCCGCGGTCAAGCGACGACAAACCTGCAGACATGAGGGACCGTTGATGAGACGTGCAATCTCGCACGGCCCACCCTTGTCGCCGAAGACGGAGCGAGCTTTTGTGTAGAAGGTTTCCTGGAATTTGTCCCAGGCGCCCCAGTCCCTGCTCTCCTCTCCTCCGCCGCCACCGACGCCTCCGCTGCCGCCGCCGCCACTGCCGCTCCCGCCCCCACTGCCGCCGCCGCCGCCGCCTCCGCTCCCGTCTCCGCTCCCGCCGCCGCTCCCGCCCCCGCCGTCGCCGCTTCCACCGCCGCCGCCGCCGCCGCCCCGGTCCAGTTTCTTGCGCTTGGTACCTTGATCGTCACCGTTACCGGCACGGTCTTTACCAGCGGCGGCGGCAGCGGCAGCGGCGGCGGCTGCAACAGTTGCAGCGGCCACGTTGCCGTTGGTGGCGGCAGCAGCAGCGGCGGCGGCATCGGCGGCCGCGGTGGCGACTTCCGACGGACTTTGCGGCAGAGTCTTGAGCGCTGCGGCATCCACCCAAGCCGCGTCAACCGCGTGCGCGGCGGAGATAGCGGCAATACTCAGGCGCCAGCACTGCCCGCCGCAAGGCTGCACTGGCGCAACCGCCTCCCCGGATGCCTCCCGAGCCGCCGCCGCCTTGTTTGCCGCCTTAATGTAGCGGCGAAATATGAAACCGAAAGCAAGGTGAGACAGTGGTTTGTCATATTGTACCTTCAAGCGCTGAACACATAGGCGCTGTCAACACGGGTTTTGATACTGTCAACCTGCACCGCCCTACCTTGGCCGCTTTGGCCTCCTTGCCGCCCTGCGCCAGGGCGGATCCCCCCTCGGACACGACCTGAATCCCCAGTGTAGCGGCGCAAGTTAAAATTGTAAGTAAAGTTTGAATGCGTTCCATCATATTGTATCTTCAAGCGCAAATCCACAGGCTGTTTCAACACGGGTTTTGGCACTGTTATCCTGCACCACCCTACCCTGGTTGGTCCTGCCCACACCCGTGCAGGTTGCAGTCGTACATGTGGCACCGCGGGCAGTACAGCGAGCGGAACGAGTCCAGGGTGTAGGGCCACAAGTCACATTTGCATCTGGTTACGAACGTTCATCGACGCCCAAGGCGCTTTACATGGTAATCATTTACAAAGCCCCTGCGCTATTCAAGCGGACAGACCTGCAGTTATATTTGAAAAGTTGCAGGCAGTTGATCGTATATTGGTTTTCAGCGCTGGGGCCAGGCACTTTCAACAGTTTGTCGCATATTAGTTTCAACTTACACCGCCCCACCAGGGCGGGGTCCAGGCATGGGTAGCACATCACGGCGGGCCGTTGCGGCACCAGAGTCTCCGCCGATATGACCCGCCACGCCACCAAGTTCCACAGCCCCGTCGCACCCTCCGCCTTCTCCTTCTTTTCGGCCGCCAAGCTGGGACCGTCGGGGCCGCCGCCGCGCGTCTGCCGTATCGGTCCCGCCTTAGCCCCTTTCCCTGCCTTCTCCCCGTCGTTATCGTCGTCGTCGTCACCATCGTCGTCATCGGACTCTTCGTCGTCGGCACGTTCGCTGGAAGCTTGGGACTTGCCAGCTTTGGAACCTTGGAGTGGCGGCTTCTGATCCACGTCCATCGCTTCACCGCCGTTCGCACCGCCAACCCCATCCCCTACGCTCCCGCCGCCGCCGCTGCCTCCTGCCCCGCCGCCGCCCTCAGCGTTCCCCTCCCTGACGGCCGCCGCGGCTGCCTGATACTCGTCCGTCGCCCTCACGCCCGTGTTGAACTCCATCTTGGCCAGTTCAAACACGTGCATGATCCCGCCGCCCTCCTGCTTCTCCGTCAGCGTTCGCAGGAGTTAGCGGCGCAAGTTGAAGTTGAAATACACACTTGCAAACAGTTCATCAGGTTTTAGTTTCAGGCGCTGGATTCAAGCGCGGTCAACCCATGGTCAACCTGGAGTCAACATGGGGTCAACCTGGGGTCAACCTGTGGTTAATCTGGGGTCAAGCTTGTGTCAACCTGCACCGCCCTGCCAGACGGGTGCGGAGCAGGGCGGGAGATATCCGCAAATTCTCCGCCGTGCTCTCGATGGCTCGGGTGGAGTCTCCAAGAGTGATGCTCGACGCGATGATGAGGAAGTCCTCGCGCCGATCCCATGCCCGCGCCGCTGATTCCTCCTGCGCCAAAACCTCCCCGTCCACTTCCTTATTTTGCCGCTTGCTCCATTTCTTCTTTGTTTCCTCCTCCTTGCCCTTTCCCACACCCTTTCTCTTTTTGCCGACGCTGCCGGGCTGCAACCGAGTCCCGCCCTTGACCCCGCCTCCACCTTCGCCCCCACCTTCACCGCTGCCCTCGCCCCCTCCCCCGCCCCCTCCCTCACCCACACCCTCGCCACCCCCCTCGCATCAGGGACTGACACTTGTCCACTGCTCGGCTTGGCGTGAGCACTTGGCATGAGCACTTTTTTAGGCACACCTTGATTGGCTTTAGTGCATTTCAGTGTCGAGAACGGCTCAGGTTAAGCCGGACGAGTGTAAGCCCATGCCTCGCCCCCGCTCGTGCCCTGCATACCCGCGTCCACCATTATGTCGACACCCGTTCCGGCGAATGGACTCTGGGACTTTGGCTTGGAATCGTCCTCCTTCGGATCCGCGTCTTTGTCCCGGCCGGAGTCCGAGTCTGAGTCAGATCCCGAGTCCTCCTCTGAGTCACTCGCGTGGATCATCTCGCCCTCCCAGTCAGGGCGCAGCAGCCGCCGGTTGCCGCTGCCCTCGTTTTGGATGTGCGTATTCTCGTACGCCGAATTGTAGTGCTGCAAGAATTTGAAAGCAAAGTTCAAAAGCGGCTCATCATGTGTTGGATTCAAGCGCTTAATTTCAGGTGCTGTCAAAGCGAGTCTGCACACGTTTCAACTTGAGCTGAATTTGACAGCATAACTTGAAAGCCATGCATCATATGTCTGTTTCAAGCGCTGAGACCAGGCGCTTTCAACACGGGTTTCAGGCTTTGTCAACGTGCACCTCCCTACTGAGTAAATGTACGACGTGTACCGCGGGACATTCTTCACCACCACCAGGCCATTGGCACGCGTCTGTTGGTTTCTGTCATTGGCCCCATTCGCCGCCTCACCTCGGAATCGTTGGAGTTTGATAGTCACCGGAACACCGCGCCCGCCCTCTGCGCCGCCGGTGTGCAGTGTCGAAGACACCACTACTTTTCAGCGTATACTCAGTGACTGTTTGCTCTTACTGTACCAGTGTTCCCGTACACACACGCTGCAACCTCCCTGGACCAGCCTTGGAAGCTTTGAATGAGTTTCGGGAGTTTAGCTGAGAATGGAGCGGCGTTTTGGGCCCTGCCATTGTGTTGCTCAGCGAACGCCAAGTTGGGGACCACCATGTTGTAGCGGCGCAAGTTGGAATTGACAGCAAAGTTTGCAAGCATCATATTGTAGATTCAAGCGCTAAACCATAGGCGCTTGGAAAACGGGTCTTGATGCTGTCAACCTGCACCGCCTTACCATGTGGGAGCGGATTGGACCCGCCTCGTTTTCACGCGCCATGCGCTGAACCAGCTCCGCCGCCCGCCGCGTGGGCTCCGCGTTGCCCCGCAGCCGTACCGCCGACCAGGGGCTTACACTCGTCCACTATTCAGCTCAACTTGAGCCGTTTCTGACACAAAAACACACCCTAAACACCCCCAACACCCCTTACCAGCCCCCAAGGATCCCCTAAACAACCCCTGACTGCAACCCCTGTCACACAGAAGGCGCTTAAGTTGAGCTGAAGAGTGGACGAGTGTAAGCCCCTGCCGCCGACCAGTTTTTCTGCTGGGTCTGGAAGACTTTGCGATGGGCGGCGAGGATACGGGTAACCGCGCGCTTGAACTCGGCGTCGTCCATGGCGGCGAGCGTCTCGTTGTCATCGAAGGTCCCGTCTCCGCTCCCGCCGCCTCCGCTGCCGCCGCCACTGCCGCCGCCGCCGCCACTGCCGCCGCCGCCGGCGCCGCTGCTGCCGCGGCCGTAGCTGCGAGGATGGACAAATTGTTCGGTTCGTCAGTTGAAGTTGGGTGGGAGAGAGATACAGTGTTCTGTGTCGCTCGGGCGCGACGAGAATTCACGACATCGCAGTTGCGAAATTCAACGTGAGACGACGATACACACGGCGGACACGGCAACGCACCTCTCGCCGCCTGTTGCTCCGGTCATCCCGGTCAAGCCGGTGGCTTCACTCATGCTTCACCCGAGCTTCTACGATTTGATTCTGATTCCCCTTCAACTTCAACCCGGGTGCACCACCTCTGCTAACCTCCTCTCTTCTCAGATCCGGTTTGTGCCCAACGCCGCTCGCCGCAGGCAGCCGGCAGGACACGTAATCGAACGCGAGCACTCCCCAGGCACCGCGCGGAGTGACGCTGCCAGAACCGCGCGCTGGTTGGAACCCGAACCGAAGACAAGGCGTGGGTGGTTTAGGGTTTCGGATTAGGGTTGGGGTTTAGGGTTTCGGGTTTTGGCGGGGGAACGAACTCGGCGCCACGTCAGCAAAACAGTGGCATTCTACAGCGCGGCGGCAACGGCCTATCGACGGCCTGGACGCTATCGACGGCCCGGACGCTCCGGCCTATCGCGGTCCTGAAGCATGACGGGCGGCGCCGGCTCCACGCCCTGGCTCACGATGGCGGTGGGGCTCACTCAACGCGCATTATTCAGCGTTCAACACTGTCAAACGGTAGCGTTCCTCGGGCAGTTATTTCAAGACACCATTTTGTGTGCGTCCTCTCTTTGAGATGCTCGTACGAACGGCCACAGCTCGAGCTGCGGCTTCATGGACACACTCGTCGCATGCTCATCCCTGTCATGGCCAACCGCTCATGTTCGCGGTTAGTGCTCGAGCTGCTGTGTCCCTGACCACACTTGAAATACCACCTGGAGGTTGCTGGCGGTCAACTCAAAGTCGGGAGGGACGACGGCTTGGTGGGATGTCACTGCCGCGGTGGGACACGGGTGCTATGACTTGCGTTGATAGTTGAATAAATATGCGGTGCTCGGCCCTGCACGTCGGAGCCAACAACCGTGCATAACCGCGGCCTGAGAGCCATCCGCGCGCTTCGTAACTCCCAAGTCGCCTCCTTCGCCTTCGCATGCGGCTGGCTCGTTCTCCTGGCGGTAATCCTCGGCCTCTTACTCTCTAGATTCGAGCGCCCGGCAGGGCCTGACGCGTCGTCCCTGTCCATCTCAACAGCCAGCCTTCACAGCTCTGGCAGCCGCGATGTTGTCTCTGGAACTGCTGAAGTTGTTCCCGCTTGGTTCCTCGAGCACGCTTCCTCTTGAGGCATAATGCAACAGGAACGAGTGCCCTCGCGGGCCAGTTCATACGGATACATCGGTACATTATTCGTATGAGCTAACAGGCAGGGAACATGTGTCATCTTTAGTCCCTGGCGCCGGGGAGAGAAAGAGAATCAGGCCGCCATCGCCGATGAACTCGACTTCATTCTTGGCTCCTTCTCGCGCCTCTTTGGGTTCTACGAGGCTGGGCCTCACCTACTCCTCAGCCATTTGTTTAGCTTCACGCCTAACTTCGCTGAGACCACTTGAGTTATCCCACTTCAACTCGTTGCTCAAAGACACATGCAGTGCCAGCTAACACTCAGGTGAGGCCCTGTGATCATGTGCGCGGGTACACTGGTACAATATAAGCCCCAGGGGCTTCCACTCGTCCACATCTCAACTCAACCTTGGCCGGTTTTGTCTCTGAAACCCATCAACTACTAGTACCCAACGTATCCCGCAAAAAGTGCTCACGACAAGCAGAAAAGCGGAAATGTGTCATCCCCTGAAGAGCACACGGTCAGGTTGAGCTGAACATAGTACCAAGGAAAGGCCCTGCTTTGAGGACCCCGCGGAGTGGGGGTGCCTGTCCTCCACGAGTTGCTCCGAATGCTTTGGTTCCAACTCCTCGGTGGCGCTCAACTTCCACATTCCCGGTTTCCCGGATGCGGAAAATTACGTGCGGGGCTCAACCGGAGTTTGCGCGGGCGCAGGCCTGGGTTGCACCCGTATATGTATGCTCAGTTTACCCACCTCCAAGCAGGTCAATACCTGCCTCATGGACTCGTTAGATTCCAGCTTCCCTACCACGCCCGACGGAGATTGGCTCAACCCGAGGTATTACTCTCCGAGTTGCCTCGTGAACTCGGACAAGTGCCCCAACTGCGCGTTGCTGGCGGAGGGCATTACACAGCTGGCCTTCCCACTGCCTGAGGACGGCAATGCTACGACCTCGTTACTGGACCCTAACTCCTCTCGGTTTCTCCAAAAGGCGGATATCTACCTGGCAGCCATTCCAGTCTTGGAGGCAGGCGTGCCGGTGGGGCCTGGCAGCTATTGCCAGCCACGTCGTGGACTGTCATGTCAATATATCAAGAAAGCATAGTATAAGATGTGTGTCGAAGACGCGACGAGCAACGTCTGTCGGTGATGTTCCTCTGGACAAGGTGTTTTTGATTCAAATGACATTCCGTGACGTGGTGAGAAATATCTGCTTGGTAAATTGCTCGCATTATGACCATCACGAATTGTGAACCCTCGTTACTTGAGATGATTGTCTTGCTTTGATGTGGTGAACAACATCTGACAGGCCCTTGATGCTGGAAAACCACTGGGACTTCTACCACTCCCTCTACTTCGCCTGCACTATTCTGTCCACCATCGGTTACGGCAACTTCCCGCCCATGACCGACAGCTCCAAGCTCCTCCTAACGATCATGTGTATTCCGGGCAGGGCCTTCCACTCGTCAGAACTCTCAACTCGAACTGTTTGTGTCCCCCACACAATTGATTCTGAAGATAGTCGCACTCAGTAGCTCTACTGAGCATTGACGTATCCGCTGAGTTGTTACTTTCCATCTCATGCATTGCAGGTCATCAAATGCGGATTATTCTAAGCAACACACAACCCAAGTGTACCATGAATGTGTCCCGAATGTGCGCAAGTTGAGCTGTAACGCGCACGAGACAGTGGAGGCCCCTGATCCCGGGCATCGCCATGTTCGGCGTGTGCCTCACGTCTCTCTCGGGCTTCGTCATCACGTTCGTAGTCTGGCTCAAGGATATGCTACCGTTCAACACCATCCCTTCGGAGAAGCGGGCGCAGTTGGAACAGTTGGGCGATGACTTGAAGGTAGGTCCCCTTTGCAGCTGAGCTTGAGCTTATTTGAGGTGATAAGTGGGATGCATGGAGTAATTTTGGGGTTACCATGAGCAAACGAAGAGGTTGAGCCGGAAATGGAATGAGTGAACCAGGCTAGGGAGGAGGATGGTTTCATGTACCACGCACATCGGTGCACTATGCGCAAACAGTACGGTTGAACTGAATCGGGAACGAGTGTAAGGCCCCGCTCGAAGGAGTGGGCCAAGCTGGTCAAGAGCTTCGACGTGGACAACAGTGGGAGCATCGAGCTGCCCGAGTTTCTGGCACTGGGTAGGGCAGTGCAGGTTGACCCTATCAAACCCGTGTTGAAAGCGCCTAGATGTACGCTCTTGAAACCAAGATACGATGGACTGCATTCAAACCTTGCATTCACGTTCAACTTGCGCCGCTAATACTGGGCGTGGCGGTGGATCACATGATGATAGGTCAAGAATCCATGGCTAACACGGGATCGGACAGATTGCGGCGGCGGCACTTACAGAAGAAGTTTGAAAAGGAGGACGTGGATGGCAGGGCCTACGACCGTCAGATTTCCTGCTTGACTCCAGCTGATACTCGATTTGAGCTGACCCTCGTAATGCCCTCCCTCTCCCTCCCCACCCCCCTGCTCAACTTCGATTCCTTAAATTTGTTCACGTTGAGGTGGAAACAGGGAACGGTTGTACGGCACTGGTTGACGGTGACGGGTGCCTCGACACGCTGGAGGTGATGGGGCTGATGCTGCAGGTAGTGAAGCTTCGCAAACAGCAGGCAGGGTCGCAGGGGCTGGTTTCTTGTTGAGCTGAATATCCTGTCTGCTCTCCACGTTTCAGTTATGGAGTTAATGTCTCCTTTCACTCGCCAAGCGGACCCGCCTGAACCCAGAACCAGACACGATACATGTATCTATTGCATGTCTCAAAGTGTGCCGGTGCTCACGATCTGTCACGACTTGTTACCTGCATGTCAGATCGTATTGGACCGGTACGCACTGTCTGGGTTGCCCCTACCGCCGGACGCGGAAGTTGGAGATCATCGAAGACCTCGTCGTGAGCATATCATTGGTAGTCATCTCGTTCCTTGTCGGGTCCGCGGTGTTCTATATCCTGGCAAGGGCGTTTGAAACAGCAAGCACCCGACCGGCGTTGAATGTCCTGCTCCACTTCCATGCGTTTGCGCGTGTTTATGCGCACTCACTTTGATGGCAAATCGTGCTGTGATATCGGTTCCAGTGCCAGTTCTCAATGTCCCTCCCGCCAGGCGGATGGCGCGTGGAGCGGCACGGATTCGTTTTACTTCACCGCGATATCCCTCACCACCATCGGCCTGGGGGACTTCACGCCGGACTCCAACCAGGCAGGGATGTCATCGAGAACAAGCACCCGAATGACGTTCATTTGACAAAGTGAGTCCGCGCGTCCGTATGAGCATTGACCCGGCAGAAACAATTCTGGCTCTGATCTCGGTTTGGGTTTCTGCTCTGAATGGCCCTCCCACCAGGTTGCATTCTGGTACGTCTTCATGGCGGTGAACCTGGTAGGGCGGCGCAGGTTGACCCTGGGTTGAATCCAATCGGTTTCAGCGCTTGAACATATTAAATACGAATGATTGCTTTCATTCAACTTCTGCTTTCAGTTTCAGCATGAGCCGCTACATCCTGGGGCTGGTGGCGTCGGCGATTGGGAATTTCGCGGAGCTCGCAAAGCTCATCGTGGACATCGCGAAAGATCTGTCTGAGGATGTGGAGGAGCTGGTGGATCATCAGCTGGATGCGTTGTCGAAGGGTCGGCATTCAGAGGGGTATCCGGAGGAATTGGGTTCCGTGGACACGGATTTGCCGCCGCCGATGACGCAGAAGTTGCGGCAGCAGAGCCTCATACTGCAACGGTAGGGGCTGTCAACCCGCTCGGTCTGTCTGCTTGAATCGAAGGAGTGTGATAGTGCTCACCATGTGAGCGCCTTATAACTCGACTAATTTGAGTAAGAGAGATAGAGATGCTTCCCACCATGTGTATGAGGAGGCACCAGGCTTTCGCCCTGGCCCCCATGAACTGGAGTAATAGCACAACCAAAAAATCGAAATTGGTGTGTGCGGCGATGGATGTGTTTTTTCGGGCATCTATCACGTATTGTGGCGCAGTTGGAAGTGAGACGCGTGGACATCTGCCTCCATATAGCCTTCGAACAGGCCGATATCGGCACATCGCACGGGCAGAATGCCCATACGGAGTTGCGACGAAGCGTCGGCGCTCGGCGCGGGAAGCGATATACCGAAACCGGCCTATTGTTCATGTGATTGAGACCCTATGCTGCGACAGGAGGAGGACATCACGGCGCGGCGGGACGCAATGCAAATCGAGCTCGATAATATCACAGCCCGGCGGGAAGCGATGCAACTCAGCGAACAAGAGGCCGCGGCTGGGGCAGGGTCGGTGCGGCCTGCCGTTGCGCGGGACGATGATATTCAACTCGATGTGTAGTAAATCTTTGACATCTTAGATAGATTAATCTAGCCTAGTGTTAGTGTAGAATGGAGTGTTATCACATTGTCAACACGATATGTACAGTCAGACTGTGAGACGGTATGATAGAGATCCAAGACAGGCCGGTTACATACTGCAATAACGACATTTAAGTTAATGTTCTTCGAGGCAGCAAGCTGGCGTTCTACTCGAATATGGGTTCTTCGCTGCCGTGCGCGGCGCATCGGTGTCCTACCCGTGCGCCAGGTGCAAAACACTCGACCACTTTTCGGCTTGACTTGAGCACTCTTGGCGGGATACGGGAGGTATGATGAAGTTCTAGTGATGAAAGCGACTCAGGTGGAGCTGTGAAGTTGACGAGTGTAAGCCCATGCCACGCGCCCCGCCCCCCCCCAAGAGGCTGGGCCCCAAGGCCTGCTTAGAACTGCCACCTGCCATGGCCTTCCTCAGCGCGTCCTTCCCAGCCCGCGTCTTCGATGGGGTGCCCGCCACGCCAATACCTGCAGGTGGCCAAATACCTGTGCTGGCGGGCTGCAGGCTTCGGCTCGAGATTACCATACCGCGCCACGGGCCAAGGGATCAGACGTGGATTTCGGCCACGTGTCGAGCTGTGCGAATGGAGCCCCCAGCGTGCGCAGCGCTCTTCTCTTTGGCAAGTAAACGGGCATACCCAAGTGCACGTCGCTGCAGATGACGTCGGCGGAAGCGGAGGAGGTGCGAGAAAACCGCGCGTTTGACGCGAAACAGCCCAAGCGGAAGGATGTGAAAGCGGCGAGAACACAATTAGCTCAATTGGCCGGTTATAACAGACCGGGAAGAGGGGGAGGCGGCGGCCACAGGCATTGTGGCATGGAGCCAGCGGCAGAGCCCCCCGCGTGCGCACTCTTCCCTTCCGGGAAAAAAAAGGGCAGAC
>Ga0307489_10001038_pt1 | contig 17896 bp, 27 predicted proteins | sample SB12metaG_FD_202247 | JGI IMG/M metagenome (GOLD analysis project Ga0307489, IMG submission 202247) | Sea-ice brine microbial communities from Beaufort Sea near Barrow, Alaska, United States - SB 1.2 | ecosystem: Environmental > Aquatic > Marine > Coastal | place: USA: Alaska | collected...
AGGAGGAGGAGGAGGAGGAGGAGGAGGAGGAGTGGAGGAGGAGGAGGAGGAGGAGAAGGAGGAGGAGGAGGACGACGACGAGGAGGAGGAGGAGGAGGAGGAGGAGGAGGAGGAGGAGGAAGAGGAACAGGAGACGGAGGCGGAGGAGGAGAAGGAGGAGGAGGAGGAGGAGGAGGAGGCGGAGGAGAAGGAGGAGGCGGAGGAGAAGGAGGAGGCGGAGGAGGAGGAGGTCAAGTATTGCGGAAGAAGCAAACGCACCTGACGCGGCGGAGCTCGGCGATGGAGCCGGTGAGCGCAACCCGGGAGGGGGGCGGTATGAGCGACAGCACCGCCTTGTACTGCCTCTAGCTGTAGCGGCGCAAGTTGAAATAGGCAATAACGTCTAAAGGCGCTGCATCACATTGTAGCTTCATGCGCTGAAACCATAGGCGCTTTCAACTCAGGTTTTGATACTGTCAACAGATTGACAAGATATGATCTGGTAATCCTGTCCACAAGATTGTCAACCTGCACCGCCCTTCCTCGCTGACGTCGTGCTGCACCCTCGCCTCCCTGTCCACTTCGCCTCCAGCTGCCGCAGTGTAGCGGCGCAAGTTGAAATTAAAAGTAAACTTGGGAAGCAATTTAAGATTTTTGCTGGTTTCAAACGCTGAAATCATAGGCGGTTTGGTTTCAACACGGACTTGACAACTGTCACCCTGCACCGCCCTGCCGCGGATGACCCGGCTGCCGCGCCCCCTGCCTAGATGTAGCGCCGCAAGTTGAAACTGAAAGCAAGAGTGATGCAAAATTGAAGCAAAAATAAAAGCGATTCGTCATATTTCAGTTCGAAGCGCATAGCTCCAGGCGCTTGCGACTGGGGTTTGACAGAGTCAACCTGCATCGCAGTTAGTGGCAGGCGGTTTCAACTTGGGTCTGATAGGGTCAACCTGCACCGCAGTTAGTTCCAGGGCGCTTTCAACTCGGCTTCGATAGGGTCAATGTGCACGGCTCTACCTTGAAGATGTCGAGGATCAGCTTCCGGTAGGCGCGGTCGGTACCCGGTCGGTCGGTTCCCGGTCGTTCGGTTTCCGATCGGTCGGTGAAGCTGGAGCCGCCGCGCCGTTGCCGCCCTGGTTGTGACGGCGCACGTTGAAACAAAATGCAAAATTTAGATACAAAAACTGACAGCAGTTTAGCTTACTGGTACTCAAGTTGCAACAGCTCAAATCGTTGCAGCGGCGCAAGTTTAACCGGAAAGATTATAATTCAAGCAGTGCAACCAAATCAAGTGGCAAGAGCTGAAACCGCGCGGCTGATATGTTGTGAGCCTGCACAACACCAGGCCAACCCAGGTCGATATTGGGATCCGAGCAACATTTTGGGCGGATTCGCAGCGGGGCGGGGGCCGAGTTGGATCGGCGAGTGGGTCTAAATCGTATGGGTAAAGTGACCCTTCAATGTGAACTCTAATCCCCGAGTTACCTTCAACCCAAAATAGAGTACGTCGCATGAGCTGAATGAACCCCAAAAACGACTCGACTCGTCCGAAATCGCCCAAAATCGGCTTGGGGTTGCTTGGACGCCGAAATGGGTCGGCCCTACCAGGAGATGTCTCACAATTTTCACTCAGCGGGTCGGAGTTCCCACTCTCCCAAACGCTGTCCCCCAAGGGGGATCGTCGGTTGCGCCGCGTCTGCATTCTCTTCGCCTTGCTGTCCATCGTCGCCTTCGCCGAGGGTCCATCACGCGGTAGCCCAACGGTCAGCTCGACGGTCAGCTAGGTATGAAATAGTGGACGGGTCAGGGTGGCGGATGCAGCGTCGGGCGGTTGTGTGCAGGTATACCGGTCTGTCAGCAACCATTCAGATTGAGCTGAACATGACTAGAGTGGGCAGGCACTACCATTGCTTCTGCAAATTCCACGTCCACAACCGCCGCGATGTGCGGGTACCGGCAGATTGGTACACTATGAGCAAACAGTCATGGGACGGTTGGTCGGACCCTGCCATAGCTTCCGCGAACCCCACATCCACCACCGCCGCGATGTGCGCCGGAAAAGTGTCCGACCGCCGCAGCACGTGCATCCTGAATATAGGGCCCCGCGTATATCGCTCGCCACTTTATGAGGGTGGCGCTCACACTTCAGCGACTAGGATTCAAACTGCGTTGGATGACTTGGCGAGCAGTAAAGCGCCTGGCGGATATTGCTCGCAACGTCATAGGGTGTGATTCAACTCAAGGGAGGAGGAGTCTGCATGTGATGACGTGGCGAGCAATGGGCCTGGCGGATATTGCTAGCCAAGTCAAGGGTGCTATTCAACTCAAGAGACGAGGGGGAATGGTGAATGCTGCTCGCCACGTCACAGGGTGCCATTCGACTAAACAGACAAGGATTCAACGTGCGTTGGATGACAGGGGCTGGCGGATATTGCTCGCCACGTCATAGGGTGTCATTCAACCCGAGCGACAGGGATGAAAAGTCCGGCGATTGCTCGCCACATCATAGGGTGTCATTCAGCTCGAAAAACGAGGGTTCAAAGTGCGCTGGATGACGTGGCGAGTAATATCCACCAGGCCCAACCCGAGGACACCCACCGACGGCGCCCGCTGCGCCATCACTGCGTCATAAACAATATTCGGCTCGGCCCCGTATCAGGGGCTTACACTCGTTCACGTTCGAGCTCAACTTGAGTAACTCCAGGACACATTCATGATTTTAGTTGGGTTACACGGTGGACAGAAGAGCTCAAGTTGAGCTGAAATCGGAACGAGTGTAAGCCCCTGCCCCGTATGTCCCCCCCACCCCCGCCCCCTCGGGTGAGGAAGGATCCGCGACCGGGGCGCCAGGGTGTAGCGGCGCAAGTTGCATTTGAAAGCAAATTTAGAGTGCCTAGTCTGTGAGCTAAGTACGTTGAGTCATTAAGTAAGTGATCCGACGATTTAAATAATCGTCCGAGTACTTAGTTAGCCAAGTAATCAATTACGGCTCACAGGCCATGCACTGGATGGCGATTCAATGTATTTTAGCTTAACAGCACTGCTACCAAGTGCTGTCAACCCGGGGTCAAAACGGGGTCAAGCTGCACAACCCTACCGGGACTGCCGCGGGCCACCGGGCCCGCCCCCCCCGTCCCCGCCTTGTCAGGGGCAGAAGGGTCTGCGATCAGGTGGTAGCGACACAAGTTGAATTTGAAAAGGGAGGTCTTGAGGCGATTCGACGTATCTTACTCGTAGCTCAAAACGCTGAAACCAAGCGAGGTCAAGCCGGGGTAAACCTGGGGTCGACCTGGGGTCAACCTGCACCGCCCGACCGGGGCGACCGGCAGGCTGAAACCATCCGGCATCACCGGCTCGCATTCGAAACTGTCCCCCAGCAGCGCGGCAACCTTGCTTAAGGGTCATGAGAACGAGCACTCGAACCAAGGTTGGAGCATGACTTACCTCCAGGGTGCTTGTTCATACAGATGCGCCGAGCGAGTGGAATGGATTACACGTCGGTAGAGTGCTTGTTCGCAAATACCCACGGGAGCCAGGGCGAAAGACTGGTTCCTCGATATACGCGCGGAAGCTTCTGTCGTTCTCTCGGATTCAATCACCCCCCTGCCTCGAGCGACACGGCAAGGGAGCCCTTCGGTGCCGCGTCCAGCAGCGGCGCCACCTGCACGATGGGGTCGCCCACCGGGACCTGCTGCAAGGACCTGGCATCGTGTTGTCATCCAATCCAAGTCAGTGTGGCCATGGGTTGCCAGGGCGGAGGCCCGGTGCCTGCAGTAGTGGTTACGGTGCCTCCTCGTGTGTCTATGGTGGCTGCTTGTGCACTGAGTATGCACGCATGCGGAAGCGTCTGTCCTCTCCTTCATTCGAGGTCGATGTGACGGGCATTTCTCGCAACGTGGTCATTGATACCGGTACCCGGTACACTAGGCAAAGATAGTCATCGGGCCCCGCCTGCAGCCAGTGCCCGTCCACGCCGCCCACGAAGAGCATGGACAGCATCCCGTACCCGATGGCGGTGTGAAGTCGTAGCGGAGGGCCGGTATCAAATAGAGGCATCAAAGGTAAGGTCCACTGAATACACGGATGTGCTCTATCAAACCGAGGCCCTGTGCCAAACGGATGTATCAAGAGTACAGCATGGTAACGTTTGAGGTGATACGATTGCACTGTCGTCGATTCCACCGGAGTGTGCACGACTTACCTTCAGGATATATATGGTCATACAGACGTGCGGACGAGGAGAAGGACGAGGAGGGGAAGGAGGCCTCACCGCAGCGTGCAGGCGGGGGGCAGGCCCTGGCACACGTACTCGTCCAGCGCCGAGGTCATCTCCAGGCACACGGCGGTGGCCAGCGTGGCGGTGTCGGCGGCGGAGCGCGTCGCGCGGTTCACCTGCCACACCGCAGGGCCGTGACATCGTGATTGTTCCAGCTCAACGTTAAGATAGAGAGAGACGCTCTCACCTTGGTCCCTGTACCTCAACTTGGAGCCGTTTTTGTCATTGAAAGCATCTGAGATCTGAAGTGTGTTTCCAGCTGGCAATTTGAGCCGTCTAAAAACACGTGGGTCACCACACTTAATACACATCAAATATGCAAAATATAAGCAAGGACCTGCACTTAGGATTTGATCGTTAGACCTGCAGTGAATGCGAAGAATATAAGCAAGGCCCTGCCAGACTGCGATGACTGCGTCCCCCGCAATCTTGACGATATCCGCGCCGTGCCCAGACAGCATGTCGATCATGTGGCCGAAGTTTAGCGGCGCAAGTTGAAATTGAAAGCGAGGTTTGAAAGCAGTTAATCATACTCCAGAGTCAAGCACTTTGTTCTAGGCGGTTCCAACACTGGTTTGATGAACTTTCAACACCGGTTTGACCGATTGAACCTGCATCGCCCTACCAAAGTATTCGTTCAGAGCGTCGCGCATGCGCTCCGCCCCAGCCAGGCTCGTGCACGTGGATCCCACCAATAGGGCAGGAAGGATATTGCTCGACGCGTCATAGTGTGCCATTTAGATCAAGAGACGGGGGTCCTAAGTGCATTGGATGACGTGGCGAGCAATGAGCGGATATTGCTCGCCACGTCATATGGTGTCATTTAGAGAGAAAGACGAGGGTTCCAAGTAAATTGATGACGTGGCGAGCAATATGGGAATATTGCTCGCCACGTCACAGGGTGACAATCACATCAAGAGACGATTGTTCAGCGTGCAGCGGATGACGTGGCGAGCAATAGGCAGATATTGCTCGCCACGTCACAGGGTGACAAATACATCAAGAGACGAGGGTTCAAAGTGCAATGGATGACTGGGCGAGCAATATCTGCCAGGCCTTACCCACCAGGCTACGCCCCCCGGACATCGCCGTCCCCTCGTCATTGTTGCACGCCTCCGCCATCTTGGTGTAGCGGCGCAAGTTGAATCTGAAAGCAAAGTTTGAAAGCGATCCATCATATTCTATATTCAAGCGCTTAAACCATGGGCGCCTACCAAACGGTGTTTGATACTGTCAACCTGTACCGCCCTACCTTGGTGTACCCGCTGACGTCGGCGAAGATCACGACGGCCTCCACCACATAGGGACGCATGTTGAGATTGAAAGCAACACTTTAAAGCAGTTCGTCACATTCTTGTTAGAAGCACTGGCATGACAAATAAGGCGGTGGCAACAAGGCTTTCAAAGCGTGGCAATGTGCGTCACCTTACCACCACGCTCTCGCCCGCGGCGGCGCGAACGGAGTGTGCCTCTGCGGGGGGCCGTTGAGAACAAACAGTCGACCGATATCAGGGCGTGACTTACCTTCGAGGGTGAATGTTCATAGAAAAACGCGGAGGAGGAGGAAGAGGACGTGGAGGAGGAGGAGGAGGAGTTGCAGCGTCGGCCGAGTGCTTGTTCTCAATATGCCCCCTGCCTCGGCGGCGTGCTTGAGCGCGATGAGCGGGACGAAGCGCGCCGAGCGAAGCAGGCGGGTCACCTCGGGCTCCAGCGCTCCGTCGCTCGATCGCGAGGGCAGCGATGGTGCGGGCGCAAGGGGAGTCCAGTCGGAAAAACTGGGAGCCAGTGTCAGGGCTGGCGCTGTCGCCGACGCTGGCGTGGCTACCCCGTGCGTAGGGCTATGCGGATATTGCTCGCCTGGTCATCGACTTACACTTTGAACCTCAACTCTGCACTCGCGCGTGAATGTTCATTTGAGTTCCTTTGACGCCCACGATAGAATCCATCGCCCATGGATTGTACGACCATGTGGTGGGCCCGAATTGAATACTGGTGACATCCCCGCACCCTAATAACCCCATAGGTGGAGAATACGGTGGCGGATGACCCGGGTAAGGTGGAGGAGTCGGAGGGCTCGGCGGCGGCAGCGGCGGCGGCGGCAGCGGCGGCGGCGGCGGGGGGCTCGCCGGTCGAATGACACCGAAGTCGGACCCGTAGAAATCATCTGCACAAAGGCAGGAACCACCAGTGCCTCCCCTATATAGCTCTCGAGGTAGGCACCTGAAGTTGTAGTAATTATTGCCACCGAAAGTGGCCCACACGTATTCCTCATAAATACATCTGAGCGGTGAAGGGTTCAGATGTATTTTCCCAATTGCGGTTCCAGGATTATCCAGGCTTTCAATTACACCAGAGGAGGCCGTTTGTAGCTTAAATGTTTGTATGTTGGCGCGGAATGTCGAAACCACGTCCGAGCTGGTCGATACTCTTAACTCCATAGTGGCGAAAATGACACTAGAAGGATAGACGATAGCGTCGACGTCGTTCTTGACCTTTATGACTTCTCGTTAGTCGAAGTCCCTGACCATGAAAACTCAGTCGATTCCTTGAAGTCGATTCCTTTGCGACAACCAAAATAAAAATAGTGTCCGCCGCTCCAACCTGAGCCGTCGAAAACAGCCAACGTGGCACCCTATACTATGACGAATTCGTGGCGAGCAATGTCAGCCAGACCCTACCCGCGTGTCCTAGACGTCGCGCCGTCCGGAGCCAGTGCCGGTGCCGGCGCGCCTTCCCCGCGCGTAGGGCCTGGCGGATGGTACTCGCCTGGTCATCGACACACACCTTGAACCTCCGTCTCGTCAGCTCAATGGCCGCACTGTTCATATGACGCTGTTTATCTCATGCATGCGCTTTGACACCCCGTCCAAGGAATATACGTGGGGAGCAATATCCGCCAGTCCCTACCCACGCTTCCTAGTCGCTGCGCAGTCCCCCGGCCGAGCGCCGACGGCGTCCGCCCTCCACCCGCCGTTGCCTGTATGCCCGCAGTGTCCCCCCTCCGCTCCTACCTCCACCTCCACGGCTTCGGCGCCCAACCCCCGAACGCCGACGAGGCATGCCATTTTGTTTTTTTAGCCCTTGATGACGCAAATGGAGAGAAGCCAGGCTCTTGATTGCAGAAGCGTGGACGCCACAAACTGCCCTTGAGTCCTATCGGACGCTCCGTGCGGTCGTTCCTCGCGTTAAATCGAGAACAGAGGATGCTGACACCCTTGGTGCCGACGACCCTCGCCGAGGCGCTCAGCGTGCCAGCGCAGGTTCAGAGCACGTGTGGATCGCCGTCACATGTAGATCGTTGTCGTACGGGATCAGGTTGAACGACCGCCCAGGTCGCGAGGGGCCAGGCGTCGGCGCGGGAAACGGCGGCGATAGCAGGACGTTCGATCCGCTGATACGCTTGTTCCTTTCAGCTCTTCGATGACGCTGCTTACGCGACGTCTTGTTCACCGCAGACGAACGGGCCTGCAAACGAATGAGGATATAAAGTGCGACAAAAACGCTTTTTAACGTCAACGATTCTCTGCGTTGTTGATTTTGTGTGCTGATCGCTTCGCGCGTATTGGAGAATTAGCTGAAAATGTTCGGCCGTTGGCTGGTAAACTGAGGTTTTACGCACGAAACTTTGGGTTTTACAGGCAAACGGTCAATAAGGTGAACCACTGGCTAGTATTCAAAATTCGCAGATGGAAAGTTAGTTATCCCGTCAGCATTTGGATTCTGGTAGATACGTTCCCTCCGACAACTGACCGACTGCGACTTTTGACTCAGGTGGAAGGCCGACTTTGTCACCCTCATAAGTAGCTCGCGGATGTAGCTCGCGACGTGATTGGCTGAGAGGCTGCTGGTCGGGGATTTACTGACGGGAAGGCTAAGGTGTCAACTGTCAACCATAGATGCCACGTCATCCTCCTCATGTTAGACCCTCGTTTCTCGAGTTACACGGCTTCACATGACGTGGTGGCGGGACGGCGTCATTCACACCCGGCCTTGCTGCCTGTAGGGCTTAGTCACAAACCGCCTGCCACGTCATCATACACGCCCGCCACGTCATCACCCACGTCTGAAAACCTCGGTCCCTGAATCGAACTTCACCCTGTGACGTGGTGAGCGTTGAGTCGCGGGCCCTCACCGCCAACCTGTGACGTGGCCCTCCTCGGTATATGTCGCGCAATCATCGCGGAGTGGGTGAGCGCGGAAAGTGTCGGGGTCCTCAAACGTTTGCTCGTTCGTTTCAAATGGATACTGGTACCTATTAGGCTAATCAACTATCTAGACATGCTCAGGCCAGGCGGTACACTGCGCTCTCTCGCTGCTCGAGATTGAACCCTAAACCGGCGGTGCATTGCGCTCACTCGCTGCTCGAGCTCGAGCCGCTGGGCTCCCCCTTCGATTTCTTCTCCTTTTTACCTTTTTTACTCTTCTTCTTCCCGTCCTTCTTGAAGGGACTGATGGATGGTGCTCGCCACGTCATCAAACGCATTTTGATCCTCGTTTCTTGAATTACATGACCTCCTCTGACGTGGCGGGCACTGTCCATCAGCCCCTACCTTCTTGGACTTCTTATCCTTTTTCTTACTCTCCTTTTTCGCCTTCTTCGAGGCGCGATACTCTTCAACCGCGACTTCGATTGCGGAACGCTTCGCGAAAATGGCTGAGCCTAACGCTGGCCCCGCCCCCACCTCCGCCCCCGCCCCAACCCCCACGCCAGCTTCCAGCCCCGCTCCTGCCCCTGTAGCCGGCCCCGCCCCAGCCGCAGCAGACGCGGCGGTGCCGCTGGGCTCGGCCGATGCCGGTGCCGGTGCCGGCGCTGCTGCCCCACCCATCGCGGCCCAGCGGGGCTGGCCAGCGCCGGGTCGAGCACCCGTCGTCGACTTTGACGTCGGCTTCGAGAACACCGGCTTCGCCGGCATCTTCACCACGACCTCCTCTTCCTCCTCCTCCTCCTCCTCGTCGTCATCATCGTCCTCGAAGATAGCCTTGATGTAGCGGCGAAAGTTGAAAACGAAAGCACAGTTTGAAGCGGTATCACATAAGCGGTATCACATAAGCGGATCACAATAGCACTTTAGGCACGCAATCATGAGCTTTCAACACGAGTTCCAATGTCTGTGATGGTTATAACTTTCACCACCCCACCTTGAAGAGATCGATGGGCTTCTCCACGAAAGCAGGCGCAGCAGGAGGAGCCGCAGCCGGGGCGGCGGCGGCGGCAGCGGAGGCGGGGGCGGCGGCGGCGGTGCCATCCTGCGACGGCGGCGGCGGAGCGGCGCCATACTGCTTCGGAGGCGGCGGCAGCTCGGCGCCGTACTGCTTCGGCGGCGGCGGCGCCGCGCCGTACTGCTTCGGCGCCGGCGCAGCCCCATACTGCTGCTGCAGCGGCGGCGGCGGCATAGCGCCAGGCTGTAGCGGCGCAAGTTGAAATCGAAAGTAAAGTTTGAAAGCGCTTCATCATATTTTAGCTTAGAGCGCTGAAACCAAGCACAGTCAAGCCGGGGACAGCCTGAGGTCAAGTTGGGGTCAAGCTGGGGTCAACCTGCTTCGCCCTACCAGGCGGCGGCGGCATTGCGCCTGGCGGCGGAGGCGGCATCATCCCGGGCGGCGGCGGCGGCAGCGACATATATATGGGCGGCGGGGGCATCGAGCCAGGCGGCGGCGGTGGCGGGGTCATCCCAGGAGGCCACAGCAGAGGCGGCGGTGGCGGCATGAGCCCATCAGGTAGGGTCTGTTGGATATTGCTCGTCACGTCATGATATGTCGTTTAACTCAGAGACGGGGGTCTAAAATGTGTGGTAGGGCCTGGTGGAAATTGCTTGCCATGTCATGGAATGCCAGATAACTCAAGCAACGAGGATATGAAATTTAGAGGATGACGTGGCAGCATTATATACCAGGCCCTACCGCCTGGTCCGGGCCCTGCTCCAGATGGCGGAGAGGCTCCGGGTGCGGGTGGAAGACCCATGAACCCGCCAAGGAAGTTCTCGGCCGCTGCCCCGTCCCCGGCCGAGGGGGCGGCGGCTGCGGCAGGCGCAGGGGCTGCGGCGGGGCGAGTGCCCCACGCCCCGGTGCTGAACGCGCGAAGCCCCGCGCCCGGCGGCGGCGGCGGCAGAGGGTTGGCCGTGAACCCCTGAACCCCCGGTGGCGGCGGTGGCATCGGTCCGGCCCCCGGCGGTGGAGGCGGCGGCATGAGCCCAGCTGCCCCAGGCTGCGGGGCCGCAAGCGCTCCTGGCGGCGGCGGCGGTTGCATGAGCTGAGACCCCGGCGGCGGCGGTGGCGGCATAAGCCCAGCACCCCCTTGCCGTAGCGGCGCAAGTTGGAGTTTAAAGCACAGCGTGAAACAGGTTCATCACATTTGGGCTTCAAGCTCGGAAACCAAGCATTGACATGACAACCTGGGGTCAACTTGGGGTCAACCTGCACCGCCCAACCTTGCTGTTGCTGTTGCTGCGGGGGCGGGGGCGGCGGCACTTGTTGCAACCCTCCGCTGCTGAGCCCTCCTGGCCGGCTTGCTGCTTGCTCGTAGTTCTTACCATCACCCCCGCCCAGAAACTTGGGTGCCGCGGCGGATGCCGCCGCCATCGTCTCTGACAGCACGATGGAATCCGTCTTGAAGACCCTCGTGGCCTCTGGCTTCTGGCGGTCTGCGTAAGGATCCTTCACCCCAAACCTCTTGCACAATAAAGGCTGGGGCGCCCAATCCTCCACGGACCGATGTGCCCTGAAAGCAGGGTCACTGAAAACATGCACTTGATGATGATCGGAGCATGACTGATCCTCAGGTGAATGCTGAACAGCGGAGAAGAACGAGGAGGAAGAGGAGTGGAGAGGAGAAGGAGGCGGAGCACTGAGGGGGAGGAGGAGGGGGAGGAGGAGGAGGCGTAGGAGGAGGAGGAGCACTGAGGAGGAGGAGGATGAGGAGGATGAGGAGGAGGAGGAGGAGGAGGAGGAGGAGGAGGAGGATAAGCAGGAGGAGGAGAAGGAGAAGGAGGAGGGGAGGAGGAGATGAATATTGACTTACCTCCAGGGTGAATGCTAATACAGTGGAGGAGCAGTAGGAGAATAAACATCAATGCTGCTTTTCAATAACCTCCCTGCCTAATGGGGAGCATCCGAGCCCGCTCTGCCTTCTCCGCTTCTTCTTTGGGGTCCATGACTGCTCCGGCAGACACGAACTTCGAAGCCATCTGCAGCCCGGCCTTGGGCCCATGTCCTGCCTCGTGCCCCATGTCCTGGGAGGAGGGTCATTGAGAACAAACACTCGACCGGGATCGGAGCATAACTCACATAGAGGGTTGGTGCTCGTACAGACGCACAGCCGCGCAGATTCGGTTCGTCGATTCAACGTTGGTCGATTACACGTTCTCAATACCCCCCCTGTCAGGGCAGGAGGGTCATCGAGAACAAACACTCGACCGAAATCGGAGCATGACTTAAGTTAAGTGCTAGTGCTCGTACAGAAGCGAGCAGATTCGGTTCGTCGATTCAACATTGTTTGAGTGTGTCTTCGCAATTTACCCCCTGCCTGGGCCGACCCCGAGGTGAACGTGCTCGATAGCACGTCCTGAATCCTGGTGCGGTCACCGGCTGCGATACCCCTGACTGCAATCTTCGCTTTCTGAACCGGGGGGGGCGGCACTTGCTGCTGCTGTTGCTGCTTCTGTTGCTGCTGCTGCGTGTGCCAGGGTCAATCAGATATTGCTTGCCACGTCATGGGATGCCATCAAACTCAAGTACGGGGTTTCAAAGTGTGTGTTGATGGCAGCACCACCAGTTCGAGCACCGCCAACACAACTTCGCACAGTCACGGAGGTGATCTATTGCCGTTTAGGGATTTGTCCCTTTTCTTGAGTCAGCTCGTCGGTCGACTCTTGATAATCAAGGATCCAAGCCGAGTTGACTCAAGAAAAGGGACAAATCCCTAATCGGCAATAGATCACCTGCGTGAACATTCGAGGAACCATCACCACCACCAACAACACCAGCAGCAGCAGAAACAGAAACAACATTGAGCACTAGCAGACGCAACAACAGCACTAGCTCTACCAACAGTACCAATAGAAGCACCGCGACGTTGCAGGGAAGATATGTCACGCCCTACCTGCTTCTGCTGCTGCTGCTGCTGCTGCTCCCGGGGAAGGCTGGTATCCGGGGGAGGCGCGGTGGACAGACCGCGGTAGTTGGTATCCGGGCCGCTGGGTGCGGGGGCGGGGGCGCCGAAGGGGCCGGCAGCAGCGGCAGGGCGCGCGGACGTCAGCGGGGTCTCGCCGAGGATGCGCGCGCGATCCTCGGCATCCAGCTGAAGGGGCGCAAGTTGAAAATGAAAGCAAAGTCTTAAAGCGGTTCATCATATGTCAGCTTCAAGTGCTGAAACGAGCGCGGTCAACCCGGGGTGAACCTGGGATTAACACGGGGTCAACCTGGGGACGACCTGGGGCCAACCTGGGGCCAACCTGGGGTCAACCTGGGGTCAAGCTGGGGTCAAGCTAGGGTCAACCTGCATCGCCCTACCCAGCGGGCGCGGGCGCGACATCGCCTGCTCGGGCGCTTGCTGCACCGCCCACACGGCCGCGGCGCCCACACCCTCCGACAACTCCCGCCGCGACTCCGACAGCCTGACAAAAGGGTCATTGGAAACCAGCACTCGAGCCGAGGTCGGAGCATGACTTGAATGCAGTATGACAGTTCATACACAGGAGGGTCATTGGGAACAAGCGCTGAAACCGAGGTCGGAGCATGACTCACCTTCAGCGTTAAAGTTCATGCGCACGGGTGGATGAAGAGGAGGATATTCACGGTCGGTCGAGTGCTTGGTCTCAATGTCCCTCCTGCCTGTAAGCGTAGTACGCCGCGGTTGGTCCTCCAAAGAGGAAGTCGAATTTGGCATCGCCGCGCTGCCTCTGACCAGGGGCTTACACTCATCTACTGATCAGCTCAATGTCAGCGCCATTGTGGGATGCGTTAGGTGCATAATGTTGTGGAATACGTCGGGCGGTGTAAGGGACAAAAGTAACGTCTCAGAACCCAAACCCAAAACCTAAACTCAGGATGACCTGGAAGGGGAGTGTCAGACCCTGCCGCTCGCGCGCCATCGCCTCGAAGGCTGGGCCGTTCTTGGCGACAAACATCGCGGTGGTATCGATGAACTTCTTTCGCTCGGGATCAGGCGGTGGTGGCGGTGCCGGGGGCGGCGGTGGCGCGCCGGGCGCGGGGCCCGCGAGGCGCTGCCCCGGCGGCGGCGGCGGAGGCGGCGGGCCAGTGCCGGGAGGAAAGCGATGGAAAGCGTCGAAGGACTTGGGAACAGTCGGCGGTGGATACCACTTCGCCGGCGCAAGTGTGTCCTTCGACAAACTGAAGCCAGCCACAATGCAGTCTCCGCTCGACGCAGCCTTGTTACCCTTGCAAGAGGGACATTGACAACAAGCACTCGAACCGAGGTAGGAGCATGACTTGCGTTCAGGGTGACTGCTGAAACAGACGCGCCGGGGTGGAGGAGGAGGAGGAGGAGAAAATGTACAGACGGGCGGAGGAGCAGGAGAAGATCTAAAACCGGTCGGGTGCTTGTTCTTAATAATCCCACCCTACCTTGCCATCCCCGAGCATCAGCTTCTGCTTCTTGCTGACAGGGGCGCCACCCTGCATCGTCCCGCTCCCCAAGCGTGCCGCCACATACCGGCTCGCATTGCCATCCACCTGGTTGTAGCGGCGCAAATTGAAATTGAAAGCAAATTTTGAAAGCGCTTCATCACATTCTAGATCAAGCACGTAGTTCCAGGCGCTTTCAAAGTGGGATTGATAGGGTCAACCTGCACCGCCCTGCCTGGTTGTTATCGTCGTCACTGTCGTCCTCTTCGCTCATAATTTCGAACGTGTGCCCCAGCTCGTCCCCTCATACTACGGACCGCAATCACAGAGACCAGAACATGTTCAGTAATAGCAGGTGGTATATTATGAGACGTCACACAATGTCACCCGCACAGGGCAGCAATCGCAGAGTGTACCGGTCTATGGCAGTGATAACACGTGGTATATCACAAGATGACACGCACTGGCCGAGGCCGGGTGAGCGATGCGCGCCACATCCCTTAACGCAATACACGAGTGCTTAACCCGTGTTGCACATTATGTCGAACGGCGTTGAGTCGTCCCCGTCCCCGTCCCCACCCCCGTGCACGGCGCCTCGTCCGCGATACACGTCCTCGTCGGGATCTTCCCCTTCAAAGATGCCGTTACCGAACGCTTCGCCGCGCTCTGGCCGCGCTGTCCCCATCCCGCGAGGATCCGCGTTGGCCGTCCGCCGCCGCGCGTCCGCAACTTTGCGGAACTCCTCGGCGCCCTCGAACCAGGAGCTCACACTAGTCCACTTTTCAGCTCAACGTAAGCACTCTATGTGCAATAAGGGAGCCAGTTGCCCATTATAGAGGGGTCAGGTGCCCAGTATAAGGGGGTCAGGTGCTCATTATAGGGGTGCTTTTCCCGTGACAAAGACGGCTCAGGTGGAGCTGAAAAGTTGACAAGTGTAAGCCCCTGCCTCGAACGGGTCAAAACCGATGCCATGGTTGTTCACCTTGGGGGTCAGGATGTACGCGGGCGTGTCTTCGATGAGCGCCGTGGCGACGCTGCCCCAACGCCGCTTACGCGACCCCCCTCCCCCGCCCCCGCCCCCGCCTCCATCTCTCCCCCCGGCATCGTCGTCGCCGTTCTCCCCCTCTCCTCCTTTATCAGCCGTGCCCCTTGCCGCCATCCGCCCGATACCCTTGCCTTGCCTCCACCTAGGGCCTGACGGGCATTGCTCGCCACGTCATCTAACGCAACTTGAACCAATGTCTCTTGCGTTGAATGGCCCACTATGACGCCACGTCGTCCAACGCACCTTCCACCCTTGTATCTTGAGTCAAATGACCCCCTTTGCCGTGGCGAGCAATATCGGCCAAGCCCTGCCGCCACCCCATCAGTTTCAACAGCCGCGCGCCAATAGGGTCCGTCACTGGCGCCACCAGATCCAACGGAACTGGCCCCGGGATGATGGCACCTCTGGCGCCCCCGCTGGATTCGGCTAACGTCTGGCGCTGTGCTCGCTGTTGAGCTGAAGTGCCACAGGTTAGGGCCTGGCGGATTTTGCTGTCCACGTCATAGTCGGGCTAGGGTGCCTTGTAACTCAATTTACGAGGGTTCACTACGTCTTAGATGCCTTGGCCTGGCGGATCTTGCTCACCGCGTCATAGGGTGCCATTCGTCTAGAAATAAGATTGTTCACATGCGTTTGTTGACTTGGCGAGCGATATCTGGCAGGCCATACCGAAGGTGTCGTAGTCGTCGCGCGCTTCCAGGGACGTGGCGTTGAGCTCGGCACGCTCATCTTCGTCCATGAAGTCCGAGGCATTCTGCTGCACATATTTATTCGAACCCGCTTTGTCCTCGCGCGAAGATCTAAACGCCTGGGGCGCCCACCCATCCTTGGACCCCACGGTGTTGTGATACCCCGCGCTGAACCCACAGCCAGGGCCGCACACATTCGTTCCCTTTCCAGCTCAACCTGATTGTTCGCTCGTTGTGTACCAGTGGCCTTTCCAGCTCAACCTGATTGTTCGCTAATTGTGTACCAGTGGACCCGTTCACGCTCGCTGCGTGTGCCTCACTGGCAATACACTCGTTCCTAGACTGGCCCTCATAGTCCACACGTGTATCCGCCAAAACTCGTCGCATCCGCCGCCCTGCCACGCACGTACACAGATTGCCAAGTCCCAACCCACCTCACCTTCGGCATCTTCAAGAGTAGTAGGGTTGCAGAGCGAGTAGGCACGCACAGCCGGAATCCATCATACTTGCAGGGTTGGTAGACGTTCCAATGAGATGGGGTTGGGACAACGCGAGTGGGTCCACAGACTCTCCGCACGCATGCACCACGTCCCAGGCTACAACCTTGCTTTCCACATCTTCACGAAGGTTGCCGTCATACGAACCGATAGTGGGCACGGTAGTGGAAATAGGTTTGGAAAACGATCGATCATTTGGGTTTGGGAAACGCGGCTGGGACGGTGGGCACTTGAAGTTACGCGGGAGTGCATGTGGGACCCTGCCCGCCGGTGAACGCGCCATGGAAGCGCTTGCGCCCCTCGGCATCGGTCACCTCCTGCTTGTGCACGGGCAGCGCTTTGGTCACGGCGAGATCCGAGACGTAGCGGCTCAAGTTGAAATTGTAAGCAAAGCTTGAAAGCGGAGGTCACATCATCTTTCAGTTGCAAGCGCTTACTTCCGCAGCCTCCACTTGAGCATCACTCCCGGAGACAGCCAGCAGACGCTGTTAACACGGATGGAATTGGCTCAACCTGGTGCAACGCCCTACCGTGACCTTCTTGCGGTAGCGGTTGCTCTCTTCCTCGATTTCCAGCGGCGTTCCGACCACCACGTAGTCTTCGGAGTCGGAGTCGGCCATCTTGGCCGACTGGCGGGTCCCGGGGGGAGCGAGGAGAGGGCGGTAGGGCGGGGAACGCGGCGGGGAGCGCGGCGGGGGGGTGTGGGGGCGGCGCGGACGAGGCAGCCGGTCACACGCCGTCAACGGGTGCGCGCGTTGGTGTGACAATGGTGCGGGCGGGCGTTGTCGCAAGTTCACTGTTGCGCTGGATTCGCTCGAGCGCTGGAGCTGGACTCGCCAGCGGATTCCCTCAGATTCAGATGGATACTTAGTAGTAGATCGGTGACGCCAGCTGTGTGACCTTCAGGCAGTCAGGGTGTGCCTGTGAAGCGCGTGTACCTGTGCTCAGCGATTTGCATGCATAATTTCAGCGCTGCACGTGGGAAATGTTTAGCCGAATGTGCATTTCAAGGAGTCGATCTCAGCCTATTGTCAACTGCATGTCGCACTGCGTACCAGAGCCGGCGAACGCAACTGTGCGGCTCACTCGTTCATACGTGTCTTGACTCGGCTATGTCATCGCCATATCATCGCCGCAGCGTCAACGCTAAGTGGGAACCCTTCGTCACTACGTCAACTACGCCACGTCACCAACACATCGCCACCTCACCGCCGCGTCATCGCCACGTCATCCACACCTCACGTCTACCAGTCATTGACGGCCACGTCGATTCTTGAAGTCCACTTCATCGCCACGTCATCAAATGCCAACACCCTCCATGGCTGCCAGTCTTTTTCGACCATGTGGGAGCCCTTAGCCGCCACGCAACCCAACGATTCGGGCCCGGCAGATTACGCGGGAAACATCAGCCTACGAGTACAATAGTCGGGTCAGGTACAATGGTCGGGTAAAACAAATAGATGTACACAAAGACGCAGAAGTAGAAGAACGCCTCACATGAACGTACAGCTAGCCGCTAGAGCTAAAATCGACTGCACCGTATACACGAATCTGTGGTTACTTTACGGTCAAACGTGTATATCAGAGCGTATCGTCAGAACGACCAAAGTCGGGGCAGGTACACTACACGCCAGCTATCATCTGCCAAACCCCTGCCTCGATGGCCTTCTTGATGCGCGCCGCCCTGCAGGGCCTCACATCAGTATGCATTTCCGCTCGGGACCCACTTAAACTCAGTGTCCGATCTGGCATCGAACTTTGGGTATCAGATCCCGCATGACCAATTAGATCTGTCCATTTCAGAAACCTCACCGACCGACCCGCCGGA
>Ga0307489_10001039_pt1 | contig 17890 bp, 27 predicted proteins | sample SB12metaG_FD_202247 | JGI IMG/M metagenome (GOLD analysis project Ga0307489, IMG submission 202247) | Sea-ice brine microbial communities from Beaufort Sea near Barrow, Alaska, United States - SB 1.2 | ecosystem: Environmental > Aquatic > Marine > Coastal | place: USA: Alaska | collected...
TTTTTTGTACCTTCCGGCGACGCCGCCATCGCGGCCTGTCAAGCGCGTGTGCATGGCGACCTCATTTCCACACAATTTCGGGACTTCTCGTTTCGTTAACTCGTCGATCTTGGTCTAAATCGATGTATCCCATAACCTGTAAGACATTTTCAAAACGCCGAAAAATGACGAAAAAAACCAAAAACGCGGACCGAAATCGGCCTGAAATGACCACTCCAAGCTGTTTTGCACCCGACGTGTACGAAAGTGTGAGCCCGTCTCGACGAAATTTCACAGATTCGTGGGACTGCCTGGCCTGCTCTGGGGAGGGATTCCAGTTCGGCTCGGATTCCTAGGGATTCCTAGGGATTCGGTGCGTCGCGCGTTCAGACGCTACGTGGTGGAAGGATTCCTGGGCGCTCCGAGCGGTGGATCCGGGCGCCGAAGGCGCAAATTTTGGCGCTTTTGGGCTTTTGGAGAATTTTTGGGGCATTTTGGACGTTTTCGAGCGTTTTAGGGCCGAATACCGGGAGTAGGGGTATTCTGGAGGGATTCGGTCTGAACGCGGATTCCCAGGGATTCGTAGGGATTCCTGGCAGCTGCCAGGAATCCCCGCTGCCAGGAATCCCCCAGGTCAGGTGCTGAGGCCAAATATTTGGTGTGGTGCCGGTCTTGGATTGAATTGGAGGCGTGTACGCGTCCACTTTTCGACTTGACGTGAGCACTTTCTATACCTCAGAATTGCTGATTCCATCCTCCAAAACGTCTCAGGTTGATCTGATAAGTATAATACCAGTAGACAACTTGAAGCCCCCGACCCGCAACCTGCTGCTGGCTTGGGATGGGGTATTCCAAGCTGCCAGGGGGGGGGCGTGGTATTGTTGAATATTGCTGCATATGGATCGCTTGCGTATTCGCGTATTCTACTTATATGAGCAGATTGCGACGCTCATTTCGACACTAACTCACAGTACGGTCCGAACATTTTCGCGGCGCTTCGCGCCGAGTGGGCTCAGTATTCTTGGGTATTTCCGCGTATTTTGGCCGTTTGCGTATTTGCTGCGTATTGCCGGTTTTCCCATCCCAGCTGCTGGCAGGTCGCGCTCGCACTTTGTTCCGCCCCTCGCTCCAGCACCCGCCGCTCCCCCGCGTCCGTGGAGCATGGCCGCCGGCCAGCTCGTGGCGCGTATCAAGGACACCACGTTCCACCGCGAGGTCTACGAGCCGGCCGAGGTGCGCGCCCCGACGCGGCTTCGCCCAGCGCGTTGAAGGCATCGTTGGCTGCCGATGCCGCCGCCTCCGCATCTGGCCTCCACCGCCGCTGCCGACGCCGTCACCACTGCTGCCGCCGCCCCCGTCTCCGCCTCCGCCTCCGCCTCCGCCGCCGCCCCCGCCTTAAGCGCCGCCGTCGCTGCCGCCCCGCGCCCTACTTCGTTTGCCCTTCTGGCCGGCATCGTCGTAGGGGTCGCGGGGTCACATCGTTTAATGACACTGTTAGGGTGCCCACTACCGCGTGTCCTGCAGTTCTTCAAGCGGCGGCGGCGGCCGAGTTGCCCCGCATATTCACGGAGGAATGTCGATGCCGCCGCAGGGAGGAGGGCTCGCGACGCTACCTCGGGGCAACGCGAGGCGACACCGCGCGCGGTCCTTATCCCGTAGCGTTCCTCGAGAAATGCATTCCTTCTTCTCACGGCCAAGTTTCACGTTGCTCTCCCATCCATCCTGCGGTCCCTCGTTGGTGTGTCTGACTAAATAAGCATACGTGTCTGACTAAATATGCCTATACATATGTCAACCCCGCGATGAGTCAGGCAGACGCCGCGGAAGTGTCTGGCGATACACTCGTGTGCATCCCGTGTCATTCCGTCATCTTACATGCTACGTGCGACGTGACACGAAAGGCGGCGTGTTTGACTAGATGCCCGAACTCTGCGCTCCTCGTCACAGGACAGCTTCCTGCTGGTGGACACTCTGGCGGCGGAGTGGGACGCGCGCCTGGTATCGGCACCGCCGCGCGTGGCGCTGGAAGTAGGTAGCGGCAGCGGCAGGGCATGACAGAAGTATTGCTCTTGTCCGCCGCGTTCAATAAACGAGGTTTCAACTTTGCTCTCCATGTCATCGTCATAGCCTGCAGCAGTTACTCAAGAAACGAGGGTTTGATTGCGGAGGATGCTGCAGCGGGCAACAGGCCAGGCATGTATTGCTCGCCAAGTCAAAGGATGCCGTTCAACTCAATAACCGAGGGTTTGCAAGGTGGAGGATGACGTGGCAGGCGATGACTGTCAGACCCTAGGCAGCGGTTATGTCATCACCTCTGCAGCGCTGCTCATGGCGGCCTCCGGAGGGCGGTGCTTCGCCACGGACGTGAACCCGTTGGCGGTGGTTGGGCCCGGCAGATGTCGCTCGTGTACTCGGACTTCACGTTAAGTGATGCCATTCAACTCAAGCACGAGGCTTAAACATGTGTGTTGCTGCCGCGGCGATCGCCCCACGTGAATGCGAGGGAATCTAATTCCAAACCAAGGGTTCAAATGCGTTTCGATGCCGTGGCTCGCCACCTTGTCGGAGGTGATTTGACTCTCGAAGGAGGATTCAACATTCGTGTCGATGACGTGGCGAGCAAAGCCTGGCAGTCCCTTGGCGGTGGAGGCGACGCGGTCTACGCTGGAGTCGCACGGCGTGGCGGAGCACGCGGAGGTGGGGCTTGGTGGACTCTTGTGGACTACACCCTCGTTTGTGAGTGTGTATGAGTAAATTGGGTACACTGGTACACTATGAGCAAACAGTCGGTACACTATGAGCAAACAGTCAGGTTAAGCTGAAAAGGAAGCTAGTGGGTGATGGAGGGGCTTAGTGGGTCATTGTGGGCTACACCGTCGTTTCTATGCGCGCTGGTGCACTAAGAGTATGGGTTCGCTGGTGAAGAAGGCGCAAACATTCAGGTTAAGCTGGAACGGAAGCCAGTGGATGAACTTACCAGGAGGTGGTGCAGTGCGACCTGCTGGGCCCGCTGAAGCAGCGGCTGCACGGGACTGTGGATCTGTTGTTGTTTAATCCGCCGTACGTGTTGACTCCGTCAGAGGAGGTGGGCGGCAGGGCCTGACAATCGTTTTCTCGTTCACCTCAACTTGAGCCGTTTTGTCCCCCATCCCACTTGAAGCATCCCTTAAATATGCTGAAGCTAAGCAGAAGATGGAACGATTGTAAGGCTCTGTTAGCAGGCGATGGCATCGCGGCGTCGTGGGCGGGAGGTAGGGCCGCCACTCTGCTTGCTCATAATCCTGGGTACATCCCATGCCTCTCGTCCGTCGATACCAGACTTTAGACTGAGTTAACGGTGGCCGCGAGAACTTGTGTGTTGCGCCCTGGCGGCTCCGATAGGCCGATTTCGGTATATCGCTTCCCGCGCTGAGCGCTGACGCTTTGTCCACAACTCTGTATGGGCATTCAACCTGGCGCCCACTTTCCCGCGCGGAGCGCTGACGCTTTGTCCGCAACTCTGTATGGGCATTCCACCTGGGTGATATACCGAAATCGGCCTATTGACACTGCACTCTTTGCATATTGCGCCAGACCTTGAATTGCGGCACGGACGGGCGCGAGGTGCTGGATCGGCTGCTGCCCGACGTGGGGGAGGTGCTGGCGCCAGGGCAGGGGCCAATCGCGTCGCACCCTCTGTGTCTCTCATTGGTCCCCACTGGCCATCCCGCCACCTGTCACGCCCCCACTGGCCACCCCGCCACACGTCACGCCCTCACTGGGCCGCCTGCTGCCCGACGTGGGGGAGGTGCTGGCGCCGGGACAGGAGCCCAATCGCGTCGCACCATCTGTGTATCTCATTGGCCAGTGGGCCTTACTTGACTCACTCGGCTTCGATCACTTGACGCTTTACGCTCCTCCCGCTTGTCAGGAGGGAGACGGCAAGCGGTGACGCGACGGAATTAGGAGTGCACCTCTGTATCATTGCCTTTGTCTTTGGGTACAACAAACGACTAACAGCTATTGCAGTGGATGATGTGACCTCACGACCCGGGGTACCTTCATGCTGCTGCTGCTGGAGCAGAACAAGCCCGCGGAGGTCATGGCGGTGCTGGCGGCACAGGGACTGGAGAGTGAGCTGGTGGCGACAACCGCGGCGGACGAGGAGCGCCTTCACGTCATGCGGGCGCGCAAGCCGTTGTAGCAGTGCCGCCCGAGGGGCGCGCTGACGGGGGTTGGATTATGTACTGTGTACACTGCGGTAGCTTGCCCTCGCTGTAGCGCTTCCCCTTTGGTGGCGTCGGGTAGTACCATTAGGTCCCTAGCCGTTTGTCATAGCCGTATCATTTTATTTTAGTTGTGTCTTTGCGCGCTGGTAGCTCTATTATTACAAACCCAATCGGATTGCTACAGTATCCTTATATTCTAACTATGCTCCCTCCTCGGAGCGACCCGTCCGCCGCAGCGACCCGTCAGCCCACCCCGGAGTGCCCACCCTTCCATCCCGCCGTCTCGCGCTCATTTCATTGCATCGCGCTCACTCCTCCTTGTTTCTGCAGCGCCATCGCCGCCTCCGCCTTGAGCTCGCTGAGCACCGCGTTTTTACTGTCCGCATCTGTGATCTTGATGCCGCGCACCAGGGCCTTGCAGTCAGTATGAGCGAACAGTCAGGTTGAGCTCACGCGGTGAGTGTGTATGGTTACACTCTTACGCGTAAACTGTGAACGAATCGTCTGTTAAGGAGTGGCCAGGGCTGAGGAGTGTGTGCGGGTACACTGGTACAGTTTGAGGATCCAGGCAGGGAACGGGTGGCAACTGACCAGGCCAGGAGGAGGATGGGGCGAGTGTGTACGGGTATACCAGTGCACTACGAGCATCCAATCAGGGAGAGCTGCAAGGCCCTACCCCGCACCATCGACCCCTTGCGCAGCTTCACCTTGCCAACCGACAAACCCACCTTGACGTTTTTCACAATCTTGTGCGTGTTCTTCCGCGCGCCCTTGCCCACGCCCTTGATCACGCCCTTGCCCACGCCGCTGAGCTTCCTCAATTTCTCAGCAGCGCTGGTCTTGGTCTGGGATCAGGGCCTGGCGACTCGTTTCCTTTCCAGCTCAGTCAGGCAGCTTGCTCAAAGTGTACCGGTGTACCCGTGCACACTCGCCGCATCCTCCTCCCTGTCCTGGCCACTCGTTCCCTTTCCAGCTCAACCCGACTGGATGCTCACAGCGCACCGGTGTACCCGTCCACACTCGCTTCATCCTCCTCCATGGCCTGGCCACTCGTGTCTGCACTGTTCGCTCACAGTGTACCCGTGTGCCAGTGCGCACTCGCCGCCCCCTCCTCCCTGGCCTGGCCACTAGCTCCATTTTCATCCCCATCATTGTAGACCTTCGTTTCACCATCTGCCAGGCCGAGGCAGGCCTCACATGCACATCCCTGGCCTCGCCAAACGTTCCGTTTTCATCCACATCTTCGTAGACCGTCGCTTGAATATCTACCAGGCCCTGCCCTGGACGCGACAGCTGTTTTCTTGCCCTTCGCCGCGGGCGCCTCGCCCGTGGCCATCTCGCCCGCCGCCTCCGCATCCTTCGCCGCCTTCGACCAGGGCCTTGAATGACATTGTGGGATACATGTCATATATACCACTTATCTCGTGGAATTGAAGTTGTAACTTGTGTATCGACGACGTGGCGGGCAACATCTGCAGGCCCGAAAATGTGGTAGAATGCTATTAGTAAGTAGTGAGCACCGCACAAGCAGGCGGGAGCAAATGCAGCCGAGCGCCTCGCAGGGGAGCCGGCCACCCAACACTATGGCGAGCGCCCGGAGGTGGCAGTGGACCGGTGCCGTCAGATGTGCATGGTGTTGGAGGTGGTGACGGCGGCGGGCGAGGGCTAGGCGGTGACGGCGGCGGGCGTGGGCGATGGCGGTGGCGGGCTCGGCGGTGGGGAAGGAAGAGGAGGCGGAGGGCTCGGAGGCGAAGGGGGAAGCAGGAGGCGGTGGAGGGCCCGGCCCTGCCTTCTTGACGCGGTTGTCCTCCTTCTTGTCCATGTGCACCTTTTCCTGCCGCATCGCCTCCGCGTGCGCGCGGCGGTGCGTGTTCTTGTTGTTCTTCTTCGACATGGCTGCGTCGGCGGCCCGTCGGCTGAGGTCGGGTGGAGGCGAGAGGTAGGGTGCCGTTCAGCGTTCACCAATTTGGCGGCGGTGGTGGAGGGCAGCGGGACGGCGGTGGCGGCGGCGGCGGCGGCGGCGGTGGGCGCGGGCCGGGTTGACGTCGACGGGGCGGCCGCGCGCGGAGAGGAGGCTGCGCGGGACGACGGCACGTAGCGCGTGCGTCGTGGGGAATGGACGCGTCTGGAATGCGCGCCGCCGCTCCTTTCTGGTTTCTGCTTTCTGGGCTTTGTCCCGAGGTCGCGCGGACATTGAGACATATGCCCGGTCGGCAAATTGTGCAAGTCGATTGGTGTGTCTTGACATATGCACGGACACAGGAGCCGAGCGCGCGCCATGAGCGGCGCTAGCCCCGCGAGCCGCGGGGTGGTCCGCCCGCGCGCCGACGACGACGGCGTGCCGGCGCACCTGTTGTGCTCGGTGTGCATGGACGCCACCTGCGGCCGCGTTGAGCAGTGCGCGAACGGCCACATCTTGTGCGCGGAAGCAGATTTTGGTCTGACTTCTGCCTCCTGCTTAGCAACGATGCGAGAGCATGCGTATGGGCAGGGGACCACACCCACGTGCCCAGAATGCCGCTGCCCGCTGCCCGAGGAGCTGCAGCGTGCCTCTCGGCGGAGCAGAGCATTGCGGCGCTGCCCGCGGTGTGCCGGCACTGCGCCGCGGGCAGCACGCGCGGGGAGGTGTTGGGGCATGAGGCACAGTGCCCGCGGGCGCCAGCGCGGTGCGCGGCCGGCCCAGACGGATGCCGCTGGGAGGGGGCCGCGTGCGAACGCGATGCGCACGAGGCGACGTGCGTGTGGGGTAGGGCAACAACGGATAACATCAACGAAGCAAATCGAACCCGCTCTGCGCAGGCATGCTCCAACAGCTAAAGCGATCCTCCCTGAAACGAAAGGCACTCTCTCTTTTATAAATAATATGCTGACACCGTGCCAACCTGCCAACTTGGTTGCGACTCTGCCCCCTGTCGCCATGAAGGTCCAGGTGGCGGTACAGGTGGTGTTGCAAGTGGTGCCGCTGCGCGAACAGCTGGCGGCGGCGGAGGCAAAGAGCTTGGAGGCGGAGAAAAAAAACCTGGCGGCGGAAAGCAAGAACCTGCTTCTCCACAAAAACATGTTGGTGGCCGCTGCAACGTCAGGCGACGCTTGGATGGTGCAAGCGTTGTTGAAGCACACATCTTTGCCAGTGGACTACGCGGCCAACAGTGATACTGGGGCTACACTGTTGGACATGGCTTCAAATCTTGGACAAGTCATCGTGGTGAGCTTGCTGCTCGATAAAGGTGCGGACGTTAACCAAGCGGGTTATGGAATGACACCGTTGTACTATGCGTCTCAGAATGGCCATGTTGACGTGGTGACATTGCTGCTCGATCAAGGGGCGGACGTGAACAAAGCACGCACGAATGGTGGGGGACCGTTGTACGCTGCGTCGCAGAAGGGCCACGTGGGTGTGGTGGAGGCATTACTGCGCAAGGGGGCAGAAGTGGATGAAATACACGCTAACGGGGAAACATCGTTGTACGTTGCGGCGTTGAACGGCAACCTTGATGTCGTGAAGGTGTTGCTGGGCAAGGGGGCTAGCCCCAATATGAGGTGCACGCGGCAGGGCAGCGTGGAGGCACCTTTGGCAGCTGCGAGCCGAAAATGTCACCCAGCCATCGTGGAGGTACTCACCCAGTACGGCGCTGGGGACTGATACAACCCGGTGCTTCTCACATCCAGGACACGTGAGAGCACGTTCGTAGTCCTACTATTAGCTGGCTATTCAACTTGGCACTTAGTTTTCGAGTAGAGCTAGTGGTCCCGGCTGGCTATGAAAATAAAATAGACTCTCAGCTGATTTGACAGTGCTGCTACTCGTGAGCGTCCGCTGGCCAGGTAGCCCGTCGAAGCCATGGAGGTGGCGCCAACCCTCGCACGCGCTCCGGTCGGTCGGACCCCCTCCGCTGGGCGCTGGCCCAAGGCTGCCCGTCGCCTAAATGGAGGACGGCGCCAGTCCCCCCGCTAGGGACTGGCCACTCGTATTCGTGGTGGATTGAGTACCAGCCGAACTTCGAGATGCCGCGTGGGGATAACTGATAATGAGCTGTCCTCATTTCTAGCTATCATAATGATAGAATTGCCACTATGCGAGTAGATCTAGTACTAGAGCTACTCATTATGGCTATGATGTAGATATGAAATTGTCACCTTGTGCTAACTCGAAAGTGCTGCTACTCGTGGGCGTCCGCGCGCCAGGTGGCCTGTCGCCGCCGTGGAGGATGGCGCGAGACCCCCCACCCGCTCCACAGCGCCGCCGCTCCGGTGGGACGGACCTCTGCCGTTTGGCGACGGCCCCAACAGGCTTGAGCTCACGCGCGGGCGGCCGGTCGGACCTCCACTGCTTGGCGAGAGCCCCAGGTTTAAGACCTGGCGCGGGCCGCCGCTCCGGTCGGACGGACCCCCATCGCTGGGCAAGGGCCCCAGGCTTAAGCTCCGGCGTCCGGCTGGGGCTCCGGGCCCACCTTCGGCCAGGGACAAACTCGTCCACTTTTCAGCTCAACGTAAGCACCTTTGAGATACATGTTGGGTCGTTTCGGTGACTAAACCGGGTCAGGTTGAGCCGAAAAGTGGAGGAATGTAAGCCCCTGCCCCCGGCCCCAGCGCCAGCCCCTACACCGGCCCCGCCACTGCCCCCCGGCCCGCCACCGTGCTGTGTCGTCTGCTGTGTTGTATGCGGCTGCACCGCCAGCGTCTGCGTCTGCATCGTGGTGCGCCCCCCGGCGGCGGCTGCGGCGGAACCGGAGGCGGCGGCGGCGGGGGCGGAGGTAGGGGTGGGGGTCCTGCCAATCTGACCTCCGGGCGGCGCCGCCGGTGGCCGCCGCGAGTGTACCGGTGCACCATGCTGCTCCGGTGCACCCTCCACTGCCCCCCCCCCCCGCCGCCCGTGTACCGGAGCACTAGGTTGCTCCGGTGCCACCCCCCGCCGTGGATGCTGGTGCGCACCGCCGATGCTCCCTCCGTTGGACCGTTCACCCGCCAACGATGAGGTCCCAAATCCTAACGACTCAAACGAATCCTCCCCTTGCAGCCCTGCACCTGCCCTTCCCGCTGCTCGTCCACCCCCTCCGCCTCCTGCTCGTCCCAACCGAAGCCGCGACTGCTGCTGTTGCTGCCACCGCATCCGCTCCTCATTCTGCTCCTGCTGTTGTTGTTGGTGATATTGTTGGTGCGCCCCCGCAGACACCGCGGAGGGAAGCGATGAGCTGTGCGTTAGGCGCGGCCCGGGCGCAGGGGCTGACACTCGCCCACTTCTCAGCTCAACCTAGGCCGTTTTGGACAGTGAGCCGTTTTGTGTCCAGTTTGTGACGAGCTGTGACCCATTTACATGCTGAAGGTACCCAAAGTATCCCACAAATACTGCTTACATTGGTACCCAACCTATCCCACAAATAGTGCTGACATTGAGCTGAAAATGGGACGAGTGTAAGCCCCTGCCCAGGCGTCTGGCGCGGCCCGGGCCCTAACGTGGAGGCACCCGGCGTCCACCCCCCACCTCCTCCGCCCGGCGTCCACTCCCCCCCTGTAACACCCCCGCCCCCGCCACCCCCGCCTGACTCCCGCCGCGAGTGGCGTGCTGGCGCGCCGTGCCACTGCTGGTGCTCGTGTACCGCTGCGTTATGCAGCAGCAGTTGCTGATCGTTCGGGTCCGCTTGCTGCTGGCCCGGTTCCAGACCGCTCTGACCCGGCTGCTGACCGTTCCGGCCCGGCCGCGGGCCGTTCTGGCCCAGCTGCTGACCGTTCTGGCCCGGCGGTTGCTGACCGTTCTGGCCCGGTTGTTGCTGGTTCTGCTGTTGTGGCGGTTGATGCTGCTGCTGCTGCCAGTGCTGTGGCCGCGACTGGGGCCCTTGCCCCTGCTGCTGCTGATGAGGCTCCCTTGCCCCGCCACCGCCACCGCCCCCGCCGCCGCTCCCGCCACCGCTCCCGCCACCGTCGTTCCCCTCGAACCGCGTCGTCCGCTCCCGCTGCCGCGACCCCCCGCGCGGCACCAGCAAGCTGCTGTATCGCGCCGCCTCGTTGCCACCGCCGCCGCCGCTGCCTCCGCCTCCGCCGAACGGGGCGGGGCCACCGCCGGGGCGTAAGAAGTCCGGGGCGTAAGACGTCGACGGGCTGTAACCCCCATCGTCCCGGTTGGTCCCAGTGTCCTGGTACACACCCTCCCGGTTGTAATACCCATCGTTCCCCCTGCCGCCGCCGCCGCCGCCACCCTCGTTGGGTGCCCAAGCCCCCGCTCCCGTCCCCGCTCCCAGCCCCGCTCCCGCCCCAGCTCCTGTCCCAGCTCCTGCCCCGGCTCCCGGCCCCTGCCTCTGCCCCAGGGCAGACACTTGCGCATGCCTGCTGCTGCTGATGCCGCTGCTAGTGCCGCTAGTGCCGCCGCTGCCACTGTTGTTGAGGCTGGTGAGGCTGGTGAGGCTGATGCGGCCGTTGCGGCCGTGGACGCCAATGAGGCCATTGGGACTCATACAGCCGTTGAGGCTGTCCTGGCCGTTGAGGCTGTTGGGGGGGCTGATGCGGCTGTTGAGGCCGTTGAGGCTGTTGGGACTGTTGGCGCCGTTGAGGCTGTTAGGGCTAATTGAGCCGTTGGGTCGGCTGAGGCCGTTAGAGCTGAGGCTGAGGCGGGGGCTGAGGTTGTTGGGTCTGTTAGGGCTGTTGGGGCTGTTGGGGCTGCTGAGGCTGCTGGGCATCTTGAGGTTGTTGAGGCTGTTGCTGATGTTGAGGACGCTGAGGCCTTTATATATATTGAGGTTGCGCTGCGCTAATGCGGTGAGCGGCGCAGCGGCGGCGGGGGCGGCAGGTGGGAGCTTCCCCATAGCGGCGGCGGGTGGGGACAGCTTCCCCACGGCGGCGGCGGCAGGTGGCTGTGTCCCCGCGGCGCCGGTAGCTCCAAGGTCCACAAAGAAGTTGCTGGGGTGCAGCGGAGCTGTGGATCTGAGGCAGCATCCCCCTGTGTCCAGGGGCTTACTCTCGTTCACTTTTCAGCTCAACGTAAGCGCTTTCTGTGGGATAGAGGGTGCGTTTCGGGGTTGTTCAGGGGGTGTGCAGTATGTGTTAGGGGATATTAGGGGGTGTGCAGGGTGTGGTTTGGGTCAGAAACGGCTCAGGTTGAGCTGAAAAGAGCACGAGTGTAAGCCCCTACCTGTGTCCTCCTCCTGGGCCCGCGCCTCATCGCGCTCCGCACGCGCCACCGCCACCACAACCCGCGCGGCTGTTGTGTCCGCCGTGGAGATGAGCTCGGTGGGTCGGTGCGAGCGGGAGATGTCTCGGTCGGTGGCGGCAGCAGGTGGTGGCGCCGCGGTGCGGGCGGGGTCGCTGCTGGCGCCGCCAATCCCGCCGCCGCTGTCCTCGCCGCGTCCCCCGCCGCTGCCTCCCCTGCCCCCTTCCTCGCCCTCAGCCCCATCCCCAGCCTCGGCCTCGGCATCGGCATCGTCCTCGCCGCCGTCTCCGTTACTGTCCTCGGCCCCGGCCGCGGCCCCGCCTACCGCACCCCGGCCCCCGCCACGCTCGTCGACAGCAACAGCAGCGCTGTCGGCAGCGGCGGCATCACCCTGATTGAGCCGGGTCACGCGGTCCTTCCGGCTAAGCTGGCGCAGCATGTCACCCGCCAGAGGCAGGCTGGCGGCGGCGGGGGGAGGGGCGGCGCCCTGGCTGAGCCGCCCCCCGCGATCCAGCCGCTCGGCGAGTGTAGCGTTGTCGGCAGCGACGGTGGCGCGCTGGCTGAGCCGGCCCCCGTGGTTCACACACTCGGCGACAGCGACAGCGGCGCATTCGCTGTCTGCAACGTCGCCTTGGCTGAGCCGGGCCCCGGAGTCAGGGGCTTACACTCGTTCACTTTTCAGCTCAACGTGAGCGCTTCCTATGGGACAGGGGGTACATTGAGGGGTTGTTTAGGAGTTGTTTGAGAGGTGTTTGGGGGTAATGGGGGGTGTTTAGGGTGTATTTTGTGTCAGAAACGGCTCAGGTTGAGCTGAAAAGTGGACGAGTGTAAGCCCCTGCCCGCAGTCCACCCGGTCGTCGACAGCAACAGCAGCGCTATCGGCGGCAGCGTCACCATGGCTGAGCCGGCCCTCGCGGTGCACCCTCTGTGTAGCGGCGCAAGTTGACATTGAGAGCAAAACGTGAAAGCATATTCTCGTATGTTAGTTTCAAGCGCTTGATTCCCGGCGCTTTAAACTTGGATTTCATCGGTTCCACCTGCACCGCCTCACCGCTCGGCGGGTTGCAGCGTGGTGCCCGCCAAAGGAAGGCTGTCCGCGGCAGCGGCAGGGGTACTATCAGCGGCGGTGGCGGCAGGATAATTGTAGGCGGCGGTGGTGCCCTGGCTGAGCAGCCCCTTGCGGCAGGGGCTTACACTCGTTCACTTTTCAGCTCAACATGAGCCGTGTCTGTCACACACAAAACACCCTACACATCCTAAAAACCCTCTAACATCCCCTTAACACGGGCTACACAACCCCTACGCGCACCCCCTATCCCAAAAAAACGCTCAAATTGAGTTGAAAAGTGAACGAGTGTAAACCCCCGCCTTGCGGTTCACCCGCTCGGTAAGCTGCATTTGCAGGATGTTGCCCTGCATAGGGAGGCTCTCCGCGGCGGCAGCGGCGGCATCTTCCTGGCTGATCCGGGGCGCGCGTAACCGCGCGCCGCGCTGTAGGAGCAACCACACATTGCCCGCGTTGAATGACATGCATGATCAAAAGCTCGAGTCATTAGTTCAACGGCATCCTATGACAAAGCGCATGAAGATATTGACGACATGAGTCGATATGTACCCTAATATGATTGGTCAAGAGGATGACTTCGACCTCGTGACCAATCACAGCAGGGTGTATATCGAGCGATATCGATAGATATATATCGATATCGTCCATAGCTTCATGAGTTTTGTCAGACTGGATGACGTGGCGAGCAGTTTCCGCCCGGCCCTACTGAGTTGCTCCCTGAGTCGCGCGCCGCGCACCTCCCGAGTGGTTTGCGCGAACGAATTAAACGGTCGGACGGGATCCGCCGCCGCCGCCGCCGCGACCGCCGCATCCGCCGCCGCCTCCGCTGCTTCCCCCGCCGTCCCCGCGGCCGCCGCCCCCGCCCCCGCACCCGCTGCCGCCGCAGCCGCCGCCACCGCATCACGCGCGCGATCCCCGACGTTCCAGACATCGCCTTTGTCGTCAGGGAAAGCTTGCGAGTTTCGCGCACTGTCGCCTCCGCCGCCTCCTAATCCGCCGCCGCCTCCACCGCCGCCTTCGTCTCCACCGTCGCCGCCACCGCGGCCTCCTCCTTCGCCGCCTGAACCGCCGGCCCCGCCCCCGCCCCCGCCCCCGCCTCCTACTCCGCCGGCGTCGGCATCGGCGCCACCGCCTCCGCGTCCGCCTTCGGCATCGATCGCCACCGCCGCCGCCGTGAGACTGATTCTGTCTGATCCATAGCGAGGGCGACGTCCGATGACGATGTCGTCCCGGCCCTTGGACTGGCGCGCGGAGGAGAAGGAGAGGGTGGAGACGGAGAGGCGGGCGAGTTCTGGGCGCGGGGCCGACGATGACGAGTCATCACCCCCGGCCCCGCTGCCGGTGCTGTGTCGTTGCCGGCGATCCTGTGCTCGCATCGCCCCCAGCTGTAGCGGCGCAAGTTCAATTTGAAAGCGAGACTTGAAAGCAGTTCATCATGGTTTCGTTTCAAGCGCTCAGTTCCAGGCGCGTTCAACATGGGTTTCAAAGGATTAACCTGCACCGGCCTACCCATCGCCCTCTGCGCCGCGTCCCCGCCCCCGCCGTCCCCGCCGCCTCCGCCTCCGCCCCCTCCGTCCCCACCTCTGCCTGCGCCGTCCTCGCCGCCACCTCCAAAACCGCCGCTGCTGCCGCTGTGTAGCAGCGCACGTTGAAATTTGAAAGCAACGTTTGAAAGCGGTTCAACACGTTTCAGCTTCAAGCGTTGAAACCAGGCGCAGTATCAACTCAGTTTCTGATACCGGCAACCTGCACCTCCCCACCGCTGCCACGGCTGCCGCCGCTGCTGATAAGTTTGCGGCCACTGCCGCTTCCGCTGCCGCCGCCACTGCCGCCGCCGCTGCCGGCGCCGCTGCCGCCGCCGTTGCTAAGCATGCCCCCAACCACCTTCATCTCCGGGAGAGAGCCGCTACTGCCGCCACGATTGCCCAACCCGCCGCCGCCGCCGCCGCCGCCGCTGCCACCGACCGCATCGGCACCTCCCCTGGTGGTCATTGCCCGACCCACCAATGTGTAGCGGCGCAAATTGAAATTGAAAGCAACATGTGAATGCAGTTTATCATATTATGGTTTCAAGTGCCTAGTCCCAGGCGCTTTCACCGTAAGTTTCATAGGGTCAACCTGCACCGGCCTACCAATGGGAGCAGCAGGGGCCCGTCCACCTCGTCCGCCTCTCGGCTGCCGGCGGCGTCCCCCGCACCCCCGCGGTACGACACTTTCGCGCCCCCCGCATTATCCTCTCACCAGGGCCGTGGCAGAACCATGTTTACTGAGTGTTTGCTGGTACTGCATCTGTACACCACGGCCGCAGCCATCGCCCTGTTTTTGTACCGCCACGCGCCTTACCCAAGTGTGTCTTTACAGCTGGCATGTGTACTGAGTGTTGCTCGTAGTGCATCAGTACACCAATGCCGCCACCACCGCCGCCCTGCTTTTCAACTGCCCAGGGCCTTCCTTACCTCAGCATATTTCCAGCTGGAACTTTGAGCCGTTTGTCCCTGAACCCTATAGAGTTATACAGCTGGCAAACCTGAAGCATGCTCAAATGCCAGCTGTCATCGTGCGAGTGCAAGCAAGGCCCCGCCACCGCGAAAGAGTTCCTGGCTACGGGGCCGTGGGTGGCGGCGCGCTCGATGGTGGCGCGTTGTAGCGGCGCAACTTGAATTTGAAAGCAGAAGTTGAAAGCAGTATATCACACTTTGGTTTCAAGCGCTTAGTTCCAAGCGGTTTCAACTTGGGTTTCATCGGTTCAATCTGCACCGCCCTACCGCGTTGGGCGGCGAGAGCGTCGTCCGCCGCCTTGCGTCGCGCCGCCGTCGCCGCCGCCGCCACCTAAGGACTGGTGGAGAGTGCTCGCCAAGTCAACAAACGCATTTGAGCCCTCGTTTTGTGAGGCAAGTGGCATCCGAATACGATGACGTGGCGAGCACATAGTGCTCGCCACGTCATTAGACGCATTTGTTCCTCGTTACTTGAGTCCAATGGCATCCGATGACGATGACGTGGCGAGCACTATGCATCAGTCCTTGCCGTCACCGCAGCGAGGTGCGCCGGCGTCGGCACCTCGGCAAGGTGCGCCGTCTCCAGCGTGAAGAGCACGTCCAGGGACAGCACGAACGTCTCGGCGCCGATCTCGTTCACGGCGTCGGCGTTGAACAGCCAGTCGATGCGCTCGCGCTCAACCTTGTCCTTGCCTTTGAACTCAAAGCGCAGGGCCGCAGCACACGGGTGTCAACGGGTCAGCTCTAGGACCTTTTATTGGGGGGTCGAAGGTCAAGGTCAGCTCTGGCAGCATTTATTTATTGGGGAAGAGGTCTGCGGTGCGCTGGCTAGTGCGCAGGGGGCGGCGCGCCAGGGTGCCACGGGGGGGTGTGGCGGTGCGCCGCGGCGCCTCCCGGACGGCCGTGACAACACTCCCCGTGGACAAAGCGATAGACGCCGCGCCGGGAATGGGCTTCCACCCGTTCTCAGCAGATGTGCACATTCGTTGGGTTGGTTCGTTGGGTTGGTCGTTGGTTAAGTTGGGTGGCCTTGGCTCGGGTGCGCAGTACAGCAGCTATGGGAGCTCGGCGGGGCGCCGCGGCACGAGTGGGCGATATGATGAGGGCGGTGCCTTCCGGATGGCCGTGACAACACCCCCCGTGGACGGCAAAAAGCGACAGCCGACGCCGTCCACTGGGAAAGGGGTTCTATCCGTACGTAAAGTTGTTCATCGCATTTCGTTCTCATTTCTTTTGGGGGTGGCAGGGGACCGCGGACGGGGTGGGCCCCACCCTGCATGAACGGGTGGCGCTCCGGCTTGCACTTCGATTAAGATAGGGGATGGTGATGGGTTTGGGGACGAGGGACAGGGAGACGGGGCCGGGACTGGGCCGGGACCCAAGGGGGACGGGATGGAGGGGAAGGGACGGGCCCCACCCTCCATGAGCGGGTGGCGCTGCTCTGGCTTGCGTTTGCCCCGCTTGGCCTTTCCCTTGATGCCCCCGCCCCGCGCCATCGCGGCCGGTCGTGGCCAGTCGTGCCCAGGCCGCCGGGCCGCGCTGCCCACACGGCCCGCGGCGCCTCGGAATGAGCCACACTACGCTGCACCTCGCACCCGAACGCGACCCGTTTCCTCCGTTTTTTACGTAATGTCGTACGAAATGGATAATGACGAGTCAATAGACCGTCGATCCTCTCGACTCGTCCACTTTTCTGTTTGACTGTACGCAGTGGGTTCAATGAGAATAACGGTTGACCGACGTTGAATGATGAATCGGACGTTTCATGTTCTCAAAGACCCCCTTCACAAATATTTTCTCCAAAAGACGTGTCGAGCGCTGTCACACAGCGGAACCGACGCGGCGGAGCGCTCGCGCGGGACCTCCGGACCGCCGGCCAGGCCGACATGCTCGGCATGGCCGTGACCCCGCGCACGCGCGCCGGGTGGCTGGCGCTGGCGGCCGGCTGCTGCCTCCTCGGCGCCGCGCACGTGTTGGGGGTGAGCTCGTTGAGGGGCGATTTGTCATTTCTGAACATTGAGGGTGCCGAGTATGTGGACGCCGGCAGGGGCTTACACTCGTGCACTTTTCAGCTCAACTTGAGCGCTTTGTATGGGATAGAGGGTGCGCGGAGGGGTTGTGTAGCCCATATTTGGGGGGTGTTAGGGGGTATTTAGGTTGTGTAGGGTGGGTTTGTGTGTCATACACGGCTCAAGTTGAGCTGAAAAGTGAACGAGTGTAAGCCCCTGGACGCCGGCCGCCTCGTATCGAAGACGCAACGCAAAGACTCGACGACGGCAGCGGCGGTGGCGGCGGCAGCGGCGGCGGCGGCGGCGGGGCATGAGGGTCATGTGATGGATTACCGCGCTGCCGCCCCGCCTGCCGAGGTCATGAAGAAGAACCGCGTCAAAAACTACCCCGTCTGCAACATCGAGGCAGGCGCTTTATACAAAGTTGTATCTCTCTGTCGGCACTTCAAGGAATGCCGGTGGGGCTCGGGGCATCGGGTATCATCGGGTATCATCGGGTATCATCGGGTATCATCGGGTATCATCGGGTATCGAACGACGGCCTATATCGATGCGGCGACCTTGTTCAGGTCCACGTGTACACTATGTGCACAGGCTGAGCTGAAGAGACTACTCCATATGACCGTGTATCGTTGCGGCGAGTCTGCACGGGTGCAATGTACACAATGAGCAAATAGCCAGGTTGAGCTGAAACAAGCACTACTATGCCTGCATGGTTGTATCAGTGCGGCGGTGTGCACGGGCAACCTGGCAGGCCTACTGGTACACTGTGCATAATCAGCCGAATAATACATATGCGGCCCTGCACCGAGGAGCCCCCAAATGCCTATGGCTATGACGGCGCGGGCACGGCCATGGCCACGGCATACGCGGTGAAGAAGCTCGAGATGGCGAGGACGTTCGACGCGCCGTTCAAGAGCTCAACGTACTTCTGCAACCTGTGGTGGGGTGGCAAATGTCAGCAGTTCTTGCCACGTCACCAATATTGC
>Ga0307489_10001040_pt1 | contig 17890 bp, 29 predicted proteins | sample SB12metaG_FD_202247 | JGI IMG/M metagenome (GOLD analysis project Ga0307489, IMG submission 202247) | Sea-ice brine microbial communities from Beaufort Sea near Barrow, Alaska, United States - SB 1.2 | ecosystem: Environmental > Aquatic > Marine > Coastal | place: USA: Alaska | collected...
CGCTGCAGGCGATGACTACAAGATCAAGGTGTGGAACTACAAGCTGCGGCGGTGCCTGTTCACGCTGCTCGGGCACCTCGACTACATCCGCACCGTGCAGTTTCACCAGGCAGGACTTGGAAATATGAAAATAATACCTGAGAAATAACACTGCCCCCCCACTGCTTCGCGTCGCCTTAACCGAACTTCAGACCCACTATTCGTGAGTTACGTGACGTCGTATGCTGTATGTGGATGACGACGTCGCCCGCCGCGCTGTCTCCCGCGCCTCCGCCCCCTTGACAAATTCCCGACTGCGAGCGCCGCGAGCTAGACTTTCAGACGCCCGTGTCATGGAACATGCTATGACGCGGCGAGTGTCGTTTGCTTTTGACCCTTCCATTTGGAGTACCCGTGGATTGTCTCGGCGTCGGACGACCAGACGATCCGCATTTGGAACTGGCAGAGCCGCAACTGCATCTCGGTGCTGACTGGGCACAACCACTACGTGATGTGCGCATCATTCCACATCAAGGTAGGGCGGTGCAGGTTCACCGCGCTTGAATTCTGCGCTGTGACGCTAAAATTTGATTGACAGCTTTCAGACTTTGCTTTCAATAGCAACTTGCGCCTCTACATGAAGGAGGACCTGGTTGTGTCGGCGTCGCTGGATCAGACGGTGCGGGTGTGGGACATCGGGGGGCTCCGGAAGAAGACCGTGGCGCCGGCAGGGCCTTATTCGTCACGCGGCGTCCACTTTCAGTCAAAGTGTACCGGCACACATCACGGCCTGACACGACATCCCCTTGTCCCTGTCAATCACGGTGTACCGGCTCACGTTAAGACACGGCGATTCCTTCCCAGTTACGGCTCAACTGCCAGCCGTCACAGCTATGTTATTTACCGGTCTCTTTGGGTCCCCTTCCCCACGGGCGTACGATGAGCAAGCAGTCAGATTAAACCGACGAGGCAATGAGTGGAAGACCCTGCACGTTGGCGGACGAGCTGCTGCGTATCCCGCAGCAGATGAACAGTGACCTGTTCGGGGGCGGCGACGCGGTGGTCAAGTATGTGCTGGAGGTGGGGCGGTGCAGGTTCACCCCAGGTTGACCCAAAGTTGACCCTGGGTTGACCCCAGATTGACCTCAAGTTCACCCCGGGTTGACCCCAGGTTGACCCCAAGTTGACCCCGGGTTGACCGCGCTTTGTTGCAGCGGTTGAAGCTAATAATTGATGATCCGCCTTCAGACTTCGCTTTGAATTTCAACTTGTGCGCAGTGCTCGAAGCTAAAGTATGATGAACTGCTTTCAAACTTTGCGTACAATACCAACTTGCGCCGCTACATCGAGGGGCACGACCGCGGCGTGAACTGGGCGTCGTTCCACCCCACGCTTCCGCTGATCGTGTCGGGCGCGGACGACCGGCAGGTGAAGCTGTGGCGCATGAACGACACCAAGGCAGGGCGGTGCTGGCTCAACCCTGTTCAGCCCACGTTGAATTGCCTGATTCCAGTCCTTGAAACTCCGAAGAGTGCTACGTTTGCACATGAGTACCGGTTTGACGGCGGCGTTGATTATACCCTTTGGCGACTTAAACTATCGTGTGGATTCCAACCAACTCAAACGCTACGAGCCTCATATGAGCCCCGTCACGCATTCAGCCCAGCAATCTCACTCACTCCTCACCCAGGGCGAAATCCTGGTGCCTCCTTACAGGGCCTGGTATCAGTGCTTGGAAGCTAAAACATAATGAACCGCCGTAATCTTTGCTCTCAATGTCAAGATGCGGCGCTACAGCAAGGCGTGGGAGGTGGACACGCTGCGCGGGCACGTCAACAACGTGTCGTGCGTCATGTTCCACGCGCGCCAGGACATCATCGTCTCCAACTCCGAGGACAAGAGCATTCGCGTGTGGGACATGTCCAAGCGTACGGGTAGGGCCTGGCGAACCCTCGTCTCTCGAGTTTAAAGGCACCCTGTGGCACTATATGCCAGCTGCCTGCCAGCTGTATGACAGCTGTATGACAGATGTATGACAGCTGTATGCCTGCTGTGTGTCAGATATGAACCGTCGAGCAATATCTGCCAGACCATACGCACAGGCGTGCAGACGTTCCGCCGCGAGCACGACCGCTTTTGGATCCTATCCGCGCACCCGGAAGTCAACCTTCTGGCCGCGGGGCACGACTCGGGGATGATCGTCTTCAAGCTGGAGCGTGAGCGCCCGGCGTACGCGCACCACCAGGCAAGGAGAGTTACTGAGAACAAGCGATCCACCGATGGTGAATCCTGACTCCTCGAACCAAGTTTATGTATCTGTATGAGCATTCTCCTGACGCACTCTGAACTAACCCTAAACCCCAATGGCGGGGGGGCAAGAAACCTGGCGGCATTGAGACTACTGCAGCCACGGCGATACCGCCCCCCTAAATCAGACTTACGGATCATATTTCTTGAGCGGCGGCAGAGCGACGGCCGCAGCTTGTAAAAGGCGGTCCAACAAAACTCGTTGACAACAGTCAGTCAGTGTACATCGCGTCGCAAGTTGCAAGTCATGCTTTGATTTTGGCTCGATGGCTTGTTCTCAATGACCCTCTTGCCAGGGCACGCTGTTCTACGTGAAGGACCGGTACCTGCGGTCGTACGACTACCAGAGCCAGCGCGACAACCCGCTCATCAGCATCCGCCGCGCGGGCTCCGCCGCCTCCGCCGCCGGTGGGGCCGTCGCTGTTACATGCCTTCCCACTGTGTACTGCTACATCCCTTTGACCTCACTGTACACTTACACTGTACCAGTGTGCCAGTGTACCAGTGTATCGTACACACTCGCCGCATCCACCTCCGTATCCAGGCCACTCGTGCCCTTTTCAGCTTGGCTTTTTCCGAAGCCACCCAACGTGGCGTACACCTATACCTCGAAGAAGGTGCCGGGCACTGAGTTCAAGACACCACGGGATTGCGAGTTCGACTCTAAATTCAGGCCCGCGCTCGCTGTCGTACAACCCGGCAGAGAACGCCGTGCTGGTCAACCTGGATGCGGAGGGCGGGTCCTACGAGCTGCATGTGCTGCCGAAGGACGCGGGGGCGCAGCGCGGCGAGGTGGGGGGGTTACCTGTAGGGACTCCACCAGCGTTGAGAACATGCACTCGACCGAAGTTGAAAATCTGCACTTGCGCTCGACCAATGTTTAAGTCCAGTACTCGACCAACGTTGATAGCAAGCACTCGACCAACGTTAAGAGCAAGCACTCGACCAATGTTAAGAGCAAGCAATTGACCAACGTCAACTCGACGAGCCAAGTCTACTCATCTGTATGAGGATTCACTCTGAAGGGGAGTTGTGCGGACACGTACGATCTCAATTCGAGTGCTTTTCTGGATGATCCTCCTCCGAGGCGACGAGCGACAGCAAGCGCGGCGCCGGCGTCAGCGCGGTGTTCGTGGCGCGCAACCGCTTTGCCGTGCTGGACAAGGGCGCGCACCAGATCCTGATCAAGAACCTGCGCAACGAGGTGACCAAGAAGTGCGCGCCGCCGTGCGCCTCCACGGACGCCATCTTCTACGCCGGCACCGGAACCCTCCTGTGCCGCTCCGAGGACCGCATGGTGCTCTTCGACGTGCAGCAGCGCACTGCGATGGCCGAGCTCTCCACCCCCTTCATCAAATATGTGGCAGGGGGGTGTTTGAGGGCAAGCCCTCGACCGACGTTGTTTCTCCTCCGCCTGCTCCTCATCCTCCTCATCCTCCTCATCCTCCTCATCCTCCTCATCCTCCTCATCCTCCTCATCCTCCTCATCCTCCTATTCCTCCTTCTCCACCTTTTTCTCGTCCTCCTCTTCCTCCTCCTCTTCCTCCTCCTCCTCCTCCTCCCCCTCCTCCTCCTCCTCCTCCTCCTCCTCTTCCTCCTCCTCCTCCTCTTGCTCCTCCTTTCCCTGCTCCGGCGCATGCCTGTACGAGGTTCACCCTGAAGGTAAGTCCTGCTCCGATCGCGGTCGGGAGCTTGTTCTCAATGACCTTTCCGCGTGGTGTGGTCGAACGACATGAGCCTGGTGGCAATGCTGTCCAAGCACGCCATCGTCATCGCCAACCGCAAGCTGGGCCACGCCTGCACGGCAGGGCCTTCCCCGACTGTTTGCTGATTCTCTACTCACCAGTGACGTGCGCATCTCCCTCCTGGGGTAAGCCACTCGTTCCATTTCCGGCTCAACCTGACTGCTTGATCTTATCGAATGAGTGTACCTGTGTACCAGTCCGGCAACGAGTGGCCAGGCCAGAGAGGAGGACATTGCAAGTGTGTACGGCTACACTGGTACCTTGGTACACTACGAGCAAACAGTCAGGCTGAGCTGTGCAGGACACGAGTGGCGCCGGCCCTGCTGCGCGGTGCACGAGACCATCCGCGTCAAGTCCGGCGCGTGGGACGACTGCGGAGTGTTTGTGTACACCACGCTCAACCACATCAAGTACGCTCTGCCCAACGGCGACTCCGGCATCATCCGCACGCTTGACACCCCCGTATACCTCACCAAGGTAGGGCGGCGCAGGTTGACCACAGGTTGACCCCAGCATGACCCCTGCTTGACCACAGGTCGACCCAGCTTGACCCCAGCCTGCCCTCAGCTTGACCCCATGTTGACCTCAGCTCGACCCCAGGTCGACCCCAGCTTGAACCCAGCTCAACCCCAGCTGCACCCTGTGTTGACTGCGCTTGCTTTCCGTGCTTGAAACTAAAATTTGATGAACTGCATTCAGACTTTGCTTCCCATGTCAACTTGCGCCGCCACACCGAGGTGTTCGGGAACACGGTGTACTGCCTGGACCGCGACGGGCGCAACCGGCAGATACAGATCGACACCTCGGAGTACATGTTCAAGCTCAGCCTCATCCAGCGCAAGTACGACCAGGCAGGGCGGCTACTGAGAACGAGCACTCGACCGTCATTCAATCTTCTCCTCCCCCTCCTCCCCCTCCTCCTCCTCCTCCTCCTACCCTTTTCCTCCGTCTCCTGCTCCTCCTTCTCATCTATTGAGAACAAGCACTCGACCGACGTTGTGTTCCGACGAAGCGATCCCGCGCGTCGTCTGAAACTATGAGCATTCACCCTGAAGGCAAGTCATGCGGGCACGACCGAACTTGGTTCGACAGCTTATTGTCAATGACCCTGCTGGCAGGTGCTGGCCATGATCCGCGGCAACGCCCTGTGTGGGCAGAGCATCATCGCGTACCTGCAGCAGAAGGGGTTTCCCGAGGTGGCACTGCACTTTGTCAAGGACGAGCGCACTCGCTTCAACCTCGCGCTCGAGTGCGGCAACATCGAGGTAGGGGGGTGTTGAGAACACGCACTCGAATCTTCTCCTCCTCCTCCCCCTCCTCTTCCTCCTCCTCCTCCTCCTCTGCCTCTGCCTCTACCTCCGCCTCCGCCCTGGCATCCTCCTCCTCCTACCCCTCCTCCTCCGTCTCCTCCTCCACCTCCGCCTCCGCCTCCTCCTCCGTCTCCTCCTCCACCTCCACCTCCTTCTCTGCCTCCTCCTCTTCCTCCTTCTCCTTCTCCTCCTCCTCCTCCTCCTCCTCCTCCGCCGTGCGTCTGTATGAGCATTCACCGTGAAGGCAAGTTATGCTCCAATCTCGATTGGAAGTTGTTCCTAAGGAGTGCTGGTTGTCAATGACCCTTTATCGAGGTGGCGCTGGCGTCGGCGCAGGAGCTGGACGACAAGGACACGTGGCACCGGCTGGGCGTGGAGGCGCTGCGGCAGGGCAACCACCAGATCGTGGAGTTCGCGTACCAGAAGACCAAGAACTTCGAGCGCCTCTCCTTCCTCTATCTCATCACCGGCAACGACGAGAAGCTGGCCAAGATGCTCAAGATCTCGGAGATGCGGTCGGATGTGATGGGCCAGTTTCACAACGCATTGTACCTGGGCAGGGGCTTACACTCGTCCACCTCCTCCTCCTCCCCCTCCTCCCCTGTCTCCCCTTCCTTCCCCTCTTCCTCCTCCTCCTTTCCCTCCGCCCTCTCCTCCTTTATATGTCAACCTGAGGCGATTTCGTCAATGAAACCACCCGGCTAGCTTGCGTATCCCACAGAAAGTGCTCAAGTTGATCCGGAATGTGCACTAGTGTGAGCCTCTACACGTTGGCGACGTGCGCGAGCGGGTGAAGATCCTGGAGGCGGCGGGGCACACGCCGCTGGCGTACCTGACGGCGAAGACGCACGGCATGGAGGAGGACGCCGTGCGCCTGGGGGAGCTGCTCACCAGCGCCAATGTGGCCATCCCGGAGATCGATGGTATGGCGAGCTGCACCTGACCCTACATCCGTATACGTCTGGCCCTATATCCGTCTATATCTGACCCGCATCCATACACGTCTGACCCTACATCAGTCTACATCCGACCCTACATTTGTCTACATCTGACCCTATATCCGTATACGTCTGACCCTATATCCGTACACGCCTGACCCTATGTATGTATCCATCTACCCTATATCCTTGTACGTCTGATATCATAGCCGTATACGTCTGACCCTACATGTGTGTCCCTCTGACCCTATATCCGTACATGGCAGTCCCCATGTCCGTAGATTTCTGACCCTATGTATGCATCCATATAATCCTGTATCCGTATGCGTCTGACCTTACATCAAGGCTTGGGGGAGCTGTTCGTGCCGCCCACGCCCATCCTGCGCGAGGACAACTGGCCGCTGCTGACGGTGTCCAAGGGGTTCTTCGAGGGGGTGCTGTCCGGGGAGGTGAAGGGTGACTACGCCGGCATGGACGACGACGATGACGGCAGGGCAGTCACAGCCTATTTGTTTCCCGCTCCTCCTCCTCCTCCTCCTGCTTCCCCCTCCTCTTCGTCTCCTGAGCTGAGTACTTGTGTCCGGCTCGTCGAGCATCTTTGAGGTAATACACTGCACAACTCATGTGCTTTCAGGGACATGGCCTCATTGTATAGGGGTGTATTGGGTGTACATGTAGTGTATAATGGGTGTATTTGGGGTGTAATTCCTGTGCGTGATACTTGGTGATCTCATCACGTGGTGTATCTCACTACCGATGTGAGTTCCCTACCATGAGCCTTGGGACGAGGTGGGGCCTTTGTGTGTTTGGGGTGAGTATAGAGGGTGCCAAGGATGTGGGTTTGGGTTTGGGTTGAGGGTGTAGGTATTTAGATTGTTTAGGGTGTGGGTGTAGGTGTGGGTGTTTTTGGTGTGGGTGTGGGTGTGGGTATGGGTGTGGGTGTGGGTGTTTAGGGTACTTGTGTCACGCTCTTCGAGCATCTTTCATGTGATACACAGGATTACTGAAGTGGGTTCAGGGCGTGGCTTAGAGTTGAGCTCGAAAATATGGGTTCCAAGGCCCTGAAAGAAGGCGCGGCGGATGCGTGGGGCGCCGACTTGGATCTTGACATTGGCGGCGAAAAGGAGGAGGAGGAGGAGGACCCGCTGGCAGCGGCGGGCCTGGCGCCGGTACGGCTTCAAGCATATATTGCCTGCCACATCATCGACCTCCTCCGCTTCTCCTCCTCCTCCACCTCCTCCTCATCCGCTCCTCCTCCTCTCTTCCTTCTTCTCCTTCTCCTCTTCCTCTTCTCCTCTTCCTCATCGCCTTCCTCCTCGCCATCCTATTCCCTCCCCCTCATCCTCCTCCTCCAATGCCATCGCCAGCGCCAACGCACTTTGAACCCTAGTTTGTTGAGTAGAAAGACTTTCTATGACGTGGCGAGCGTCATCCGCTTGGTTCTACACACCGGACGCAGAGGAGGGTGGCGACGCAGGCTCAGACGACGCGGGGTGGGAGATGGAGGACTTGGAGCTGCCGCTGGACATGGATATCCCCATGTCCCCCGGTGGGGGCGGCGGCGAGGGCGTGTCGTCCGAGGTGTTCATCGCGCCGACCGTGGGCGTCCCGGCCGCGCGGCGCTGGACTCAGAAGTCTGCTGTGCCGGGCGAGCACGCCGCTGCCGGTAGGGCTATCCACCTCATTACATGCCGGTGTTCAAGACGACATCCACCGCATAGTGTTTGCTCGCCGAATCATCGACCACATCGTGTATGCTCGCCATTCCATCTACCTCGTGGTGTACCAGTGCTCGTCACGTCTTCCACCACGTACGGTATGCTCGCCGCGTCATTCGCCGCATAGTGTATGATCACCATTTCATCCACCGCATAGTGTACTGGTGAACGCTGCGTCATCCGCCGCGCCTTATATGTTCGTCGTGTCATGCATTACGTACTCTATGCTCGCTTGCAGCGTCATCCACCACGCAGTGTATTATCGCAGCGTCATCCACCTCGTAGTGCACCAGTGTTTGCCACGTCTGACCAAGCTATTAATGTGCGGATATGACACTCCCTGCAGGCGACTTCGACAGCGCGATGAAGCTGCTGAACCGCCAACTGGGCATCGTCAACTTCGTGCCGCTCAAGCAGTACTTCATCGACGCCGCGCTGGCGTCGCACGTGGCGCTCAACGGCGTCAACCAGGTAGGGCCGTGCATGTTGAGCCGATGAAACACATTTTAACACATTTTGAAAGCGCCCGGAACTAGTTGCTTGAGACTTGGAAATGATGAACCGCTTTTTAAGTTTGCTTTTACATTCGACTTGGGCCGCTACAACCAGGCGCCCACGCTGTCGTTCCCACTGGGGCGCGGGTGGACCGCGGACGACCAGCCGGGGCAGGTGGCGCCGCCTGCGCTCGTCTCCTCCCTGCCGGTGCTGGAGGAGAAGCTCAAGGCAGGGGGGTTGTTGATGGGAACAAGCACTCCACCGAGTTGAATCAGCTCCTCCTTCGCCTCCTCCTCCTCCTCCTCCTCCACCTGTTCCTCCTCCACCTCCCCATCCTCCTCCTCCACCTCTTCCTCCTCCTTCTCCTCCTCCTGCTTCTTCTCCTCCTCTGCGTGCCTGTATTAGCCTTCACACTCGAGGCAAGTAGTGCTCCGATCTCGATGGTGTGCTTGTTCACAATGACCCAGCCGTCCAGGAAGTCCGGAAGCTCCCCTGTTCATATCCCTCAGGTGCTGACCACAGTCAACAAGTTACCAAAGACCCTGCTGCACGGCGGCGTACAAGACGACGACAGAGGGGAAGTTCGGCGAGGCGCTGAAGCTCTTCACATCCATCATCCACAACATCGCCATGCTGCTGGTGGAGTCGCGGCGCGAGGTGGACGAGGTGCGGGAGCTGCTGGGCATCGCGCGCGAGTACGCCGTGGCGCTTCGCATCGAGATCAAGCGCAAGGAGTACAAGGCAGGGTGGTTTTGCTCTCTCTCATCCCTCTCTTCTCTCTCTCTCCTCGATGTCCTCTGGTCTTATATCTCTCGTCTCTATATCCTCTCTCTCCTCTCTCTCCCTCCTCTCTCTCTCATACCTGCCTCCTTTCTCGCTCTCCTCTCCCCATTCTCTCTCCTCTCTGCTCTCAACAAGCTCTCGACCCACGTTGAATATCCTCCTCCTCCTCCGTATGCTACGGACTCTGCATCAGCATCGACACTGAAGGTAAGTCAAGCTCTGATCTCGGTCGATTGCTTGTTCTAAACGACCCTCTTACAAGGACGACATGAACCGGCAGGCGGAGCTGGCGGCGTACTTCACGCACTCGCCGCTGCAGCCCATTCACCTCAGCCTGTCGCTGCGCTCCGCCATGAGCTTGTTCTTCAAGATCAAGAATTTCAACACCGCTGCCGGGTTCTGCCGCCGTCTGCTCGAGCTCAACCCGCCGCTCAAGGCAGGGGAGGTGTTGGGCACAAGCGCTCGACCGACGTTGAATGTCCTCCTCATCCTCCTCCTCCTCCTCAGCGCGTCTGGATGAGCATGTAACCTGAAGGTTACTCAGAACAGAACTCGACCGACGTTGAATCTCCTTCTCCGCCTCGCGTGTCAGTGTCTCGCGCGTCACTGTGAGCATTCACACTTAAAGTAAGCCGTGCTCCGATCTCGGTCGACTGCTTGTTCTCAATGGCCATCGCATGTTCTCAATGAATTCGCTTATGCTCAATGATCCTCACACAAGGTGGCGCAGCAGGCGAAGCAGGTACTGCAGGCGTGCGAGCGGACCCCCAAGGACGAGGTGGAGCTGAACTACGACAGCCGCAACCCCTTCGTCGTGTGCTCCTCCACCTTCATGCCCATCTACCGTGGCACCAAGGCAGGGGGTTCATCGAGAACAAGCACTCGACCGACGATCAATGTCCTCTTCATCCTTCTCCTCCTCCTCCTCATCATCATCCTCATCATCCTGATCATTCCGTATTCTTGTTCTCCACCTTCTGCTCCTCCTCCCCCTCCTTCTCATCATCCTCTGAATTCCTCATCCTGATCCTCCTCCATCTCCTCCTCCTACTCCTCATTGTCAATTGCCTCCTCCTCCTACTCCTCCTCCTCCTCCTCCTCCTCCTCCTCCTCCTCAGCTCGGGAATGGTTTATATGCGCATCCACTCTGAAGGTAAGTCATGCTCTGATCTCGGTCGAGTGCTTGTTCTCAATGACCCTTATGCAAGGACGTGGCGTGCCCGATGTGCGGCGCCAAGTACATGGCGACCGAGGCGGGCATCGTGTGCCAGGTGTGCAGCCTGGGCAAGGTGGGCGCCGACGCCACCGGCCTCGTGTGCTCGCCCACCCAGACGCGGTAAGTGAGACGCTGGGGCGATGGGTGTTGCGTTCGGTGTGGTATAGAGTGAGATACATGTGATGAGGAGAGACATATGCGTTGATGGATACACATGCATCATGTTGAAATATTAACCAGTTCTATAAAAACAGTGTGATACGCCATCGCCACCGGCCTCGTGTGCTCGCCAAACCAGACGCGGTAAGCCACCCGCGGGATAGCGCAGCGGCGGGAGCGGGGAGGACGGGTCTGGGATGTGGGTTGCAGAGCAGCTGAAGGCGGCGGTGACACGCGGGAATCATCTCACGGCGGACGGACCAGCTTGGAGTTGGGTTCGTGTGGTCTAGAGTGAACAGCATGTGACGAGCAGAGAGAGGGTGGCGGGTTGGGGGATATAACCTCTACTTGGGATTGTGCTCGCTGTCATTAGCCTGTCTGCATTTCGAGCTTGGTCCAATGTAAGAGAGATGTGAAGAGAGAGAGAGAATGCTTGAGTTTGCAGGAGGGTTTCAGGGATGCTACTGACTATTCTATGATACTAAGCTTCTGAAACGCTGCACCAGGATACACTTGACTCACAGCCTTCGTTGCGTGGCGCGCGGAATTTTAATTTCAGTCATGCTCTATGTACCGTGCAGGTCAATTTCTAAACAGTGATGGATTCTTCCTCGTGTTCCGCTGCTCTTTCCTGGCCTGCCCACTCGTTCCTTTTTCGGCTCAACCTGCCTGAAGGCTCAAAGTGTACCCGTATATCACAGTCTCTCATTCTTCGCCCCTTCATTCTCATCCGTTTTCTCCCTCTCTTCCCTTTCGCGCCGTGCCTCATCCTTCGCATCTTCATCATTCTCATTCCGCCTCATAAAGTCGAGGCAATCATCCATATCAGCATTGTCGTTGTCAGCATCGTCATCTGTGTCACCCTCCTTCTCATCCACCTCGACATCATTCCTCATCCTCCTCCTCATCCTCCTCCTCCTCACTCTCATCATTCCTCATCCTCTTCCTCTTCCTCACTCTCATCCTCATCCTCGTCCTCATCCCAATCTTCATCCTCCTCTTCCTCCGCCGCGGGTTGATCCCTCACCCACTGCGCCACTTCCACGTACCCGTGTTGTTCTGCGCGGAGTTCACACACGCTGGCAATCCACGGGCAGCCATGCTCAACTGCCCGTTTCAACATCGCCAGGTGCCCGTTTGAAGCGGCGTGAGTGCACGTCGACGAGTCCCACTCGCAGTCGTGCTCCCGCGCCCACCGCAGCACCTCCAGTGAACCGCACTCAGCGGCGTAGGCGCACCGCGTTTGTCCTCGTCCCATTCGCAGTCGTGTGCCCGCGCCCACTGCAAGACCTCCAGGTGCCCTCCCCCAGCGGCGAATGAACACGTCCCTTCATCCCACGGGCAGTTGTGCGCCCGCGCCCACTGCAGCACCTCCAGGTGCCCGCCCGCAGCGGCGCTTGCACACGTAAATATGTCCCACGGGCAATCGTTCTCCCGTGCCCACTGCAGCACCTCCAGGTGCCCGCCCCGAGCGGCCCATTTCACATGTCACCTCATTCCACGGGCAACCGTGCTCCCGCGCCCACTGCAGAACGGCAAGCTGGCCACCGGCGGCGATCGAGCACGTCCTCTCCACCCACGGGCATCCGTTGTCCTTCGCCCAAGCCAACATCTCGGCGGTTGCCACGAAATCTTTGACCTTCAGACGGACACTACCCCCCAACCCCGCGCGTGGCAGGTTGTTGGCCACCACCACCGCCAGCCACGGCTTCGCCACCCGCGCGAGCATGGTGCAGTCGGGTCCAGACGGGTCAGCACGTGCTTCACCAGCACGTCACGCCACTCCTCCAACAGCGGGCCTAGAAGCTCGCTTGGGGCGCCGTTATCGTCGACGTCGTCGTCGTCGTGGCGATCCTCTGCCGACCCCACAGGGGTATGCTCACTCGCCGCCGTCGCCCCGCCGCTTCCGCCCGCCGCCGTCGCCCCGCCGCCTTCCGCGCCTCTTCGCGTCATTGCTCGAGTCGCCATGCGGACCTCCGCCGATGTCAGGCGCCGTGAAGTGTGGCGCGTTTGCGCCGCGGCGTGGCTCCGTGTGGTGGACTCTTCAGAATCTGAGGTTCGAAGGAGCGGTCGGCGGGGCGCCGACCGGCCAGCCTGACAGTGAGTAAATCTGTAATTTCGAGTGGTTGGGATGCTCGGCGGTGGCGCCAGGTGGATGCAGGCGATGCCTTCTTGGCTGATTCAGTAGACTACGGGCAAGGCGCGCGCGGGGCCAATTCGTGCGGGGCCGCGAACGCCGAACATTAGTCGTGTTGTTCTAAGTCTAGTTACAACAATGCCACACAATAAGAATTGTGCGCACTCGCACCGCTCACGCCTCGGCGGCGGCGGAGGCGGCGGCAGCGGAGGCGGCGGCGGCGGAGGCGGCAGCGGCGGAGGCGGCGGCGGTGACACGTTCTCCCCCTCTTGCTTCACCTCGACGGAAGAGGCCTGCCCACGGTTCCCCGGGCTTAGGCGCCTGTGCCGCCGCCTCCACCACTACCGTCACCGTCGCTCACCATCCCATCCCGCCCTCCCCGGCACCACCCAACTTGGCACCCCCGGCACCCCCGCTACCCCCGCTACCCCCGCTAACCCCGCTACCCCGCTACCCACGCTACCCCCGCCTGCGCTCTCGCCGGCCACCCCTACCTCCCTATTGTTCCCCGTGTGAAGCTGCTGCGGCTGAGCCCGTGCCTCCTCCCCAGCCCCCGCTACATATTGGCCCGGGGCACACGCGGCTCACGCCGCCTTGCCGCTCAGCCTCCGCCGCCGCCTGCACCGGTACACCATGGGCAAACAGTTAGGGAGTGGAGCCGTACTACGGGTGCACCGGTACACTATGAGCAAACATTCACGCCGCCTAGCGCTCAACCTCCGCCGCCGCCTGCTCCGCCACGTGCGCCGCGAGCTGCGCCTCCATCACGTGTCACGCCTCCACTGGCCGCCTCGCCACCTGTCACGTCCCCACTGGCCGCCCCGCCACCTGTCACGCCCCCACTGGCCGCCCCGCCACCTATTACCCCCCCACTGGCCGCCCCGCCGCCCAGAGCTCAGACTCCGCCACCGCCTGCTCCGCCACGTGCGCCGCGAGCTGCTTCTCCGCCAGAGTGGCCTTCGTCTTCTCAGTCGCGGCCTGTACTTCCGCAACCTCGGTCTTTGCCTTCGCAACCTTGGTGTAGCGGCTCAAGATGAAATTGAAAAAACAAATCTTGAAAAGCTTCGTGATACGTCAGGTGGCTGGAGCCAGACGCGGTCCAGCCGGGGTAAACCAGATGACCACCTGCGCTGCCCTACCTCAGTTTTTGCCTTTTCCGCTGTGATGCGAGCCTCCAATGCCGCCTCCCGCGCCGCTGCGTTCGCTGGTGCCGGCACCGCGGCAGCGCTTGCCCCCCCGCCCGCGCCCCAATCGCGCCCCACGGCGGCCTCCGCCACCTCCCAATCGTTCACCGGGAGAGGCTGCTGCCGCGGGGCCCATGCCTCCGCCGCCGCCCTCAGTCTATCCACCAACTGGTCCTGCGTCATGCGTGACAGCTCAGCTAACTCGCCATTTTAGTCGGCGTAAGCAAAGTTGAGGTCGGTGTGCTGCAGATCCAGCACCCGATGCGCCACCTTCCACACCTCCATGCAGGGGTTTACACTCGTCCACTTCTCAGCTCCACCTGAGCCGTTTCTGAGGCAAAATACACCCTAAACACCCCCTAACAGCCCCTAACACCCCTCAAACACCCCCGAAACAACCCCTCAACAACCCCTACATGCACGCCCTATCCCACAGAAATCGCTTACATTGAGCCGACAAGTCGACGAGTGTAAGCTAAATGCACCCCCTATCCCACAGAAAGCGCTCACGTTGAGCCAGCAGGTGGACGAGTGTGAGCGCCACACCTCCATGCGGTCGTGCGCGCGCGCTGCGGCTTCCAAAGTGTCGAACACACCCAATGACAGCGGCGTGCTTTCGAGCGTGTCGCTCATCGATTCCACCTCCCACTAAGGCCTGGTTTGGTATCATTTCATCCACGTCATTTGGTCATTCATACCATGTTTAGGAAGTACTTATTGGTCAATCACACAAAATGACGTGGATGACACCTACGCGATACGATCCCCTCTACTATAGCATCACACTGATTAAATGTTCGGGGTTTAGGAATTCGAGAAGGCACTGAAACCGGTAGACCGGGTGTCGGACATGATCCCGGAATCCGGTATGGACACGCTGAAACCCCCAGTTTCTTAAAGAGGGGCGCGCACCGCGTAGATCGGACCTTACCTCCCACATATCGTACTGAGCGTAGCCCACTTCCCACCGTCGGGAGCCATCACGCGCCCATTGCACCCCCCAGCGGGGGCACCCGTGCTCCCGCGCCCACTGCAGCACCGCCGGGTGGTGAACAGGGTGCTGGACCTCCCGGTACTTGTGGAATGCGTCGGATGGCAGCGCCTTGCCCGCAGCAGCAGCGGCACACGTTGCCGAGTCCCACGGGCACCCGTGCTCCCGCGCCCACCGTAACGCCGCCAGGTTCCCGCCCGCAGCGGCGAGTTCACAGACCCTGGGGTCCCATGGGCACCCGTTGTCCTTGGCCCAAGCCAGGTTGACGGGACGGAGAAAGTCTTTGACCTTGAATGGCATCCCCGCACCCCCCACGCGCAGTAGGTTGTTGTCCAACACCACCACCATCCACGGCTTCGCCACCCTCGCGAGCATGGCGCAGTCCGTTGGTTCCAGCCTCTTCAGAATGTGCTTCACCAGCACGTCGCGCCACCCCACCAGCAGGGGGTCGAGCAACTTACCGGGGGCGTCGGCGTCTGCGATTTCCTCTGGCGGCCCCTCAGGTGGAAGCCCCCCCGCCGCCCTCCCCTCCCTGCCTCGACCCGCGCCCCTGCCGCCTTCCCCACCGTCACCCCCACTGCCGAGCGGATAACCGTAAGCGTCGCCTTCTCGGTCGCCGTTCGCGTCACCGCTCGCGTCGCCGCTCGCGTCGCCGTCAGCGCAGGGTTGGCTCGTCTTTTTCGTCAGCGCCGAGATGCGCTCGTCCTTGAGGATTACCAGACCCCGGTAGTGTTCCATCTCCTTTTCCATGTCCATCAAGCGGTTGCTGAAGCCATTGCGCTCGTTTTGGACCTCGAGCATAGCTTCCGCCAGTTCCTCGTGCGTCAGCACTAGCAGCGCACGCAACCTCCGGTCGGAATCGCTGTTGTTGTGGTTGTTTTCGTCGGACGGCCCCCGAGGGGGATGCCCACCCGCCACCGTCGCCCCGCTGCTTCCGCCCGCCCCCGTCGCGCCCCCCCCGTCGCCGCACGCGCCTTTACACTGCGTGTCTCGCGTCGTCATGCCGACCCCCACGGTTGCCGGACGCAGCGAGGTGTGGCGCGTCTACGCCGCGGCGCTGCCCTGTGTGGTCGTGGAATCTCGGATGTTACGTCTGGATTTTGGGAACATTTTCAGGGCGCCGTGCCGACCGGCCGGCCTGACAGTGGGTATAAAATGAATCTGACATTTCTTTGCTTGGCGGTGGCCAGGAGGATGCCTTCGTTGCATGTTCAGCCAGTCGCCGTGCTTTAATGCGGGGCCGCGGACGCAGACGCGGGCGCGTGGTCTTGGTGTACTAAGTCTCTTTACAACGTTATCGAAATTTTACAACTACGGGATAAGACGTCGATGTGTGTGTGTATGACTAAATGCCTATGCACGTCGTTATGAAGTCGGTTATATGAGAACTCATCAGACCTCCCTGCCCATGACGTGGCCCCCCCCACCCTACAACCCACCCGACCCCGCCTCCGATACCCACGATCCCTGCGTGTCGATGTTTAGCAGGTCCTGCGATGACGGGAACATAACAGGCCCATTTCAGCCAATGAGAAGGGCAACGCGCTACTGGAATACTTTAGACAGTGAAAGCGTGGTGGGCCCATAACCTGCAACGACCCGGCCCTTCTCACCAAGGGTGTATCGGTGGTTTTCAGGGAGATATGTGGGGAATTGAGACCCCATTCATTACAAAGGGCATTGTTACATCACTAAATTACACCTCCAAGAGCATCATGACACGTCAATCACCACGCATCCCGCCTGATGATAAGGCACTAAAACTAATCTAAGACTACACGTTTCTGGAGGAACTGACCTGCGTGGACCCCGTCGTACCCACGGACGGTCGGACGGACGTGTCGGGCTTCGCGGGAAACATCTGGATCAGCGCGATCTGCAACAGTCCCTCATGGTAGGGTGCGTTGGCACACGTGGTAAAGTAGTTGGAACGCCAGTTTCGCGCTCGAGCGTGTATGGAAAACCCAAACTGAGCTTCAGTCATTGACGATCTAAATCGTTGTATCATGTACGCCAACTGGTATCAAACAGTACAGCGAATTTCGTTTGTATGAAGAGTGACTGCGTTGGCGACCACCCCCCATGGTGCACCGGTTCACTATGAGCAGACAGTGATGGAGCCACACCAAGAGTGCGCCCACTAGGTTGGGCGCGAGAATGTAGAAGTCCCCCAGCGCAAACCCATACGCCCCCCATGCGGCGCCGCTATATATGGCCCAGCAGAAACTCCTCAGAACATCAGACGGGTCGCATTTAGCTCACGGCCGGGCAGAGCATCCTCGAAACAGCAGGCGGGCGGCACTCAACTCAGGAAACCAAGGTTGGAAAATGTGTCAAGGACAATTTGCGCAGTTACTGCCACGCTCGAATAATGATCTGGGTAACAGTGGGCCTTGCCAAACGGAAGTGACCTTGTTGGCCAGATGAGCGAGCCAAGCAGGTTGATTTGGACAGAATGACCATACTGACGCACGTGATACTGGGCCGTGGACAATCGAGGTGACTTTGATGGACATGCGAACGAACCGAGCGGAATGATATTGCGCGGCATGACCGTAGGGACGATGCTGACGAGGCCCTGCCGTTGACGGTGTTGGCCAGCGCCAACGGGAAGTACAGGCTGCGCGAGTTGCGCGTCGCTATCACCTCCTTGTAAGGACAGCTGAATACTGCTCGCGTCGTCAACCTATATTCGTTTCTTTACTATCAGGCTGGGAGTACAACTGGGTACATCATGACCAAACAGCCAGGCCCCACCTCATTGACGGTGCCCAGTGGACTGGCTCAGTAAACCAGCAAAATGGAGCTGGGGGTACCCTGGGTTACATCATGAGCAAACAGTCAGGTTGAGCACGCAGCCGCGCCTTCTTAACAGGGAGGTCAGGTTGGGGGTATACTGGTACACTATGAGCAGACAGTCAGGTGATG
>Ga0307489_10001041_pt1 | contig 17888 bp, 32 predicted proteins | sample SB12metaG_FD_202247 | JGI IMG/M metagenome (GOLD analysis project Ga0307489, IMG submission 202247) | Sea-ice brine microbial communities from Beaufort Sea near Barrow, Alaska, United States - SB 1.2 | ecosystem: Environmental > Aquatic > Marine > Coastal | place: USA: Alaska | collected...
GCGGCACTGCCATTCGGGAATCGGGAAGACCGGCGAGGGGAAACCAGGTGAGGGAAGCCTGGTTTGGGGAAGCGGGGTCAGGGAAGGGTTGATAGGGGAGCACGCTCCCTTACCCGGTTTCCCCAAAGTGACGCGCCCCGAAGTTGATTAAATCAACTTCGGGAATCACTAAAAGCAAGAGGACATCTGCTGAGCCTCGCTTTTTGAAGTGGAGACACCCTAGTGATGGGAGCCAGGCAAAGGATGTGGTTACTCAGGCAGGCATTGCGCATTGTAGGGAAGTGAGCACCTACAGAAACTCGTAGACGGTCACCCCCGTCTCGCCTTGGAATTGAAAGTTATAATAATTTCAGCGTTTTGTGGCGGGCCCTACGTGGTGCGGCAGCGGCTTGAGGTGCGGCAGCATGAACTCAGGCAGCTGCTTGCCCAGGTGGTAGTCCAGGATGATGCCCGCCCGCCACGCGTCGGATTTCAACTCAGCGCCGGGACACATAAACAACGCTCGCCCCGTTCTGTGATGAAATTCAGCTCAATAGACGAGGGTTTGAAATGTGAAATACAGCGGACAACGGGCTAGCTCGCCACATCATCATTACATTTAAAGACAAGCCCACACTCGAAAATGTAATTTTCGGACGTGGTAACTCCAGACGTCATGAGTCAACATACATTTTCATTCGTGGGCTTATCTTTAAATGTCATGTTTGTCTCACCCCACCTCGGCGGTGAACCGATCCGGGTGGTCCTCCATATCGCGAATGTCCGCGAAGTGCCCAAAGCCCGAGAAGTTGCTGGCGATGGTCTTGAATATATCGTGCATCAGCGCCGTGCCCGTCTTGCAGGGACGACTGATAGTTGCTCGCCATGTCACAGAGTGTCCCCAACTCAAGAAATGAGGGATCAACGCGGTGCTAGTGCCTGGTCTTGAGCCGTAAGTAATTATTTAGCGAGTCAGTACTCGGACGAGTTATTGACTCGTCAGATCACTTACATACTCCCTGAACTTACTTAGCTAACATACCAGGCACTGTCCCTGCCGTCTTGTGGTGCGTGGCAATGAGGCGGCGGAACTCCGGCGGGGGTGGCGCCGTCGGCGGGCGCGCCGTGGCGAACTCCACCCAGTGGGGTCTGACAGATACTGCTCGCCACGTCATAGGATGCCAATTAATACAAGCTGGCGCGTCAGGCCAGGGAAGAGGAACCGATGCTGCGAGTATGCACAGGTGCATCATACGATACAAGGAGGTATATTATGAGGCAATCGTGTACGGATACACTACGAAACAGAGGAGGTAAGAGTAGAGGACGCCGCAACTGTGCACGCGTACACTACGAGACGAGTGCAAAATATGTGTCAATGACGTGGCGAGCAATATCTGGCACCCTACCAGCCGGTCCTGCGCTGCCCGCTTCGCCAGGTCCCGCACGTTACTCGGGCTGCGGTCCGCCGTGCCGTAGGGCTCGGCAGATAATGCTCGCCACGTCATAGGATTCCGTTTGACTCAAGTAGCGAGGGTCCAAAATACGGTGGTCTGGCGGATATTGCTCGCCGCGTCATATGATGTATTTTAGCTTAAGACACGAGGGATTTAAACACGTGTCGATGCGGTAGCAGGCGATACTTGGTCGTCCCTGCCATAGCGTCTCGGTAGACGTACATGGGCAGGCCCAGGACGCCGCGCCGCACCGCCGCGCCCTCGCACGCGTCCGACGAAGGAAGCGGGGCCGACAAAGGAAGCGACGGCCCCGTCCCTGCAGCTGCAGCTGCTACTGCGGGGTCAGAATTGGAGGAGGAGTCGGAGGAGGAAGGGGAGGGGGTTTTGGAGGAATCGGAGGAGGGGGAGGAGTCGGAGGGGGAGGAGGGGGAAATTTCGGCGACGGAGGAGTTGGCGCTGCCCCAGCCGCGGCCCGCCTTCAGGAGCGACAGGTGCGTGGACGCGTCGCTGAAGCGCTCGAACCAGCCGCTGGCCGCTGACGCGCCGCCGCCGCCGCCTTGTCCGCCGTCCTGCAGACTCAGCTCGCGCGCGCCCGCCGCCTCGCAGGAGGACCGCTGAAAACACGCACTTGAACCTAATCGGAGCATGACTTAAGCTGCTTGATTTCAGGGTGAATGCTCGTACAGACGCGGGGCATCGGTTCGTTGGAACACTGACAGCGTTGTTTGAGAGCTTGTTCTCAACACCCCCCCTTGCCTTCTGCGCAACGCTGATGGCCCAGATGTTGTAGATAGTCCACGAGGCGAGGATGATGCCGCAGAGCAGGGTCCGGCGGAACAATGGTTCACGACATCGAGGCGCATGGGGGGTGGCGTTTTACTCAAGAAACCCGGGTGCACAATATGTTCGAGGGATTCTTTTGTGTGCTCATGTTTTGCAATTTCTGCCAGGTTTCGGGGAGCAAGTTGCGTGTCGAGACAGTGTTGAAACCGCTTGGTTTTAGAGCTTGAAGCTGAAATACAGCTTTTGGATCTTTGCTTTCAATTTCAACTTGTACCGCGTCATCAGCCCTACTGCAAACTGTGGTGGAGATGGTCCAGGGGAAACACGACCGCTTGCCCTCGCCGCCGCCGCCGCCGCCGCCGCCGCCGCCATTCTTCAGGTTGAGCGGCTTGGCGCCTTCGTCGTGGAGCTGCGTGTAGCCGCTGGAGACGGCACGGCGCGCCGCGGGGGGCGCCGACGGCGCCGGCACGCTCGTCGGAAGGCCCCCGCCGGAGACCAGCCGCTGCGTCGTCGTATCCCAGAAGCAGGGTCAGTGAGAACAACGACTCGACCGATGTCAAATGGACGAAAATCTGGCTAACCCACAATCGCGTCCGTATGAGCATACCCAGTGCTTGCAAGTCATGCTCCGATCTGGGTTCGAGAGACCGAGTCGGTGTTCTCAAGAGACCCCTTGCCCGATTCATGATACGCCCAGTAGTGTGTCACGCGTTTTGGTGCCGCTGCTTTCGCTGCTGCGGTTGCCGCCTCCCGCTCGCCCCTCCGCTGACGCCGACGAAGCGAGAGCACGTACGTCTGCGTGCGCGCGACACGGGGGATGGGTGTTGCTGCGTTCGCGTGAGCGGCGGTGTGGGGAGGGCAGGACTCCAGTGGAGGGCAGAAAGGAAAACCAGAGCTCGGGTTCTATCACGTCCACTCATCACCATCAACAGTCATCCACACGATCACCACGTCATGTCGTCTCCTCCTAGAGCAAACGTGGGCATATTTTAACTCAACAGTGAGGGGTTGGGTCAAAGTTGGCCGACCGAGGGGTCCGACCACAGACGATTTCCACTATTTTGTCTTGGACGGCCCGTCACTTGTGCTCAAACGTAGCCCCTTCGCCGCCCCCGGTATAACGGTCCTCCTCCACTGTGCCCATGACGGCTGCTGTCGCTCCGCCGCGTGGGACTTCGGGCGGCGCCGCTACGCGCGCGCCGGGGCCCGCCGCCCTCAACGGCGGCGGCGGGTTCTTTGGGGCGACGTCGAGCCCGTTTTGCTCGGCACGCGCTGCTGCCCCTCCGGGTCGGGGCGGCGGCTCGCAGGAGGAGAACAGCCTGGTGCGTGGGTGGCGGCACCAGCCGGGGTTGCAGGACAGCGATGACAGCAGCGTCGGCTACGATAGCGACGCGACGGCGCCCGAGCTCGAGGAAGCACCCGCCGCCGCGAGTATCGCGCGCCACCGCCCCGTCGTCCGGCTCAAGCAGACCGCGCTTCTCATGAAAAAAGTTATGAACAGCGGCGACTCACCAAGGGTCAACAGAGAAGTGCCCGCTCGCGAGGAGAAGAAGCGCAAGTTCGCCAAGACCACGCCAGCGACTCCGGCGGCGCCCGTCGCGTTCGGCGACCCCGCGCGCGTCGACATCGCGGCCATCGACTTTAACCCCTTCTACCTCAGCGATGACGACGACGAAGGCGAGAGCACCCAGGGCGGTCAGTGCCTCGCTAGCACCTCGCTGCAGCTGGTGTCGCCGCTGCCGTCACCCGCCCCCGTCGCCGCTGCCTTCCACCAGTCGCCGCGGCCTTCACCCGTCACCGCCGCCGTCTTCGCCGCCGCCGATGACAGCGGCGTCATCCTCCTGCTCTCTCCGGTCGTCACTGCGGAGTTCGCCGCCGCGGGCACACAGCTGGCAGAGCCCTCCTAAGTACTATTTCCAGCTGGCACTTCACAGCGTTTGTCCTTGAAACCCTCAACCACTTGATGATTCGAGTGACCCCAGCTAACCCCTCAAATATACTCTTAAGTTGAGCTAAGCCTAGTTCGCTTGTAAGGCCCTGACATAAGGCGAGGGCGCTGGAGGCACAGCTGGACGTGGCATGGGACGAGGAGGAGGAGGGGGAGGAGGGGGAGGAGGAGGCGAGCACCCCCGCCACGCCGGGGGGATTTCCGGTGGGGCCTGCCAGATGTTACTCGCCAACTCATAGGATGCCACTTTACTCAAGAAACGAGTTCTCACAATATGTGTCGATGACGTGGCGGGCAATATATGTTCGGCTCTAGCTCCCGGGGTTCCCCACGGTGCACGGCCCCACTTCCGCGGAGGCGGCGGTGTGGCGCCGCCGCACCGCGTAGCCGCGCGGCCGCGACCATCCCAACACGCGAACGCAAACACAATGACAATGGACGCCCGGCGCCGTGACAGCTGTACAATTACTTGCATCACATTGTTTCACCAGTAGAGCTAACCGACAGCACGTGGAATGCCTACTAGGGGCTCGATTAACGGTAGCAAGAAGCTAATTTGCCTAGAAATATGACCTCCACAAACTTCACCACTCAACTGATGATCGTCACTGGCTGGGCGCGTAGGTAATCTTGTCCGCCGCCTCCGCGCTGGAGTCCACCCGCGGGTCCGAGCACCCGCCGCCGCCGCCGCCGCCGCCGCGCCCGCACTTGTGCGCGTACTCGTTCACCTCGCTGTAGGGGCGCTAGTTGCAATGGAACTCGAAACTTCAAACAGATGTCGTATTGTAGTTTCAAGCGCTGACACCAGGCGCTTTCCAAAACGTGGGTTTCAACTTGCATCACCTCACCTCCGTGACATACTGCGCAAAGCGGGTCTTCTCCGACGTGTCCCGCGCCCCCTGCGTGTCCGTGGGCTCCACCGCGTCATAGTAGTGGTACCTCACCGCCCCCGCCGACTCTTTCCAATCCTTCTGGAAACCGAACAGGGTGACGTGCTTGCACAGCTCCACGGCCAGGATGGTGCCGCGAGGCAGGGAACACACGTTAGCGGTCGCACGTGGTGAGACCACCGAGTATCACACACAGATATATTCGAGCAAGGGCCGGTAAAGTGACCCCAGAATTTACCAGTTAACAGACTGTAAAAGTACTTTCGGTTTTAGGGTTTAGGTCTTAGGGTTTTATTTTCACCAGACAAACCCCCTAATACCCCCCTCATACCCCCCAAAATCAGAATATACCCCTCTTAACTGGTAAATTCTGGGGTCACTTTACCGGCCCCTGCTTGGACCTAAGAGACTCTCAGCCAGATACGCCAACGATGTCCATTCTGTGCGAGTCAAGACACATCAAGAGCCACACGTGGTAAGAGAAACGAACATCACATGCGGGCATTCAGTCAGACACGCCAATGAAGGGGAAAAGCATGCCCGACCATAGAAGCCGTTGGAAGGCCCGCCCCTGGCCACGGTGTTGAGCACGTGGTAATGGAACTCGGGGTCCAACGCCGCGACTGTCAGATTGTGCCGCTTCGCGTCCCCCGCGTCGCACCACGTCCCAGGGCCAGGTGAACACACGCTCGCCGCGTCATGAGATGGCACTCAACTCAGTAAACGAGGATTGTAAACGGGTGGATATCAAGTACAAAAAGCTCGCCGCGTCATAGGTTGGCACTTAACGCGCTGCCCAGTGGAGGAGGATGCGGCGGGAGTGGACTGTCAAACGCTATGAGCAAACAGTCAGGGCCTGTGCAATGAGTCGCACTGGGCCTTACCACCTATCGAGCTTCTGCAGTGCCTCGGGTCGCGTGACGTGCTGCAGCACCGCACCTTCCACAGCTGGCGCGTCGTCCTCGTGAAACGCAAAGTGGTCAAAGTTGGTCAGCCGGTACGTCGTGCGGCTCCCCGCACAGAGGGACCGGTACACTATGTGGTGGATGACATGGCGAGCACCGGTACACTATGTGGTGGATGACGTGGTGAGCCCCGGTACACCATGTGGTGGATGACGTAGCGAGCATGGGCACACTACGTGGTGGATAAAGTGGCGAGCACCGGTACAGTATGTGGTGGACGCCGAATTGAGCCCCGGTACACTATGCGGTGGATACGGTTGCGGCGCCCCACCAACGTACTGCTCAAAGCCGCGCACCACGCCGCCGTTGAAGCGGAAGACGGCGTCGTGGCCGTCGATGAACTCGCCGTTCTCCTTCACCCAGGGCCTGGCAGGTACTGCTCGCCACGTCATACGGTGACATTCAACCAAAGAAACGAGGGTTGAAAATGCGTTGATGGACATTTTAGGCATTTTCTGCCGGACTCTACCTTCAGCAGCAGCCCGCCGCTGCCCAGGGTCAAGCGAACAAGTGCTGGCCACATCAAACAACGATCAAGTTAAACTGCTCGCCGCATCCAACAACGGTCCGGTGAAAAGTGCTTGTCACATCAAAGGGTGGCGTTTAACGCGTCACACGATGGTTTTCGAATGGTGGACGGCGTTACGAGCGCTGCTTACTTGTCGCAACACACGATGGTTTACAGCGCGATGGGCGACGTGTCGAGCGCTGCACTACATGTCCCAACCTCCGTTGCCGACCACGGCGCACGAGTCGAAGGCGCCGCTCTTCGGAAGCGGGGCGCGCGCGGCGTCCTTCACGGGCAGACACGACACCAACTTGTCGGTCACCGGGCCCAGGTGGCTCCGCGTGATAGGGGCAGGCGAATAGTGCTCGACATGTCATTGGATGGCGTTCATCTCAAGAAACGAGGGTATGCAATGTGCATGATCACGTGGCAGTTGACAGGCAGCGGAGCATGACATGGCAGCTGGCAGACAGTGGGTGATGACAGCTGGCAAGCATTACGTGGGGGACGACGTGGCAATTGGCAGGCATTCTAAATATTGAGTTTTCAGCCCTACCACTTGACGGCCTTGTGCATCACCTGGCTGCCGTGTCCGCGTTGCAAGCGTGTCATGCGGCCCTCGATGCCCAGGAACTTGGGTATCTTGACCGGGCTGCCCTTCGACCAGGGGCTTGCACTCGTCCACTTTCCAGCTCAACGTAAGCACATTTTGTGGGATATGTTGGGTGCATAATTTTCCCGCAGTCTATTTGACAGGGGGAAACGGGGAGGTGAGACCAAAACGGCTTAAGTTGAGCTGAAATGTGGACGAGTGTAAGCCCATGCCTTCGACCACTTCCCACGGTGCATCGTCACGGGGTTGCGGTACACCTTGGCGAGCTCGAACGGGGCGCTCACGGTGTCGCACTCGCGCAGGCGGCAGCCGAGCACCGGCTTCCCGCTATGCCCCCCCCCGCCGCCCCCGCCGCCCCCGCCGCTCAAGGTGGTGGCTCGGTGCCCGCCACCACTACCGCCGCCGCCGCCACCCCCGCCGCCGCCACTACCGCCACTCACATGCGTTGGCTTGGGCCCATCCTGCACCGCCACCTTGCGCGCCACCTCGCGCGCCCCGGGCGTCGCCAGCTCCCCGTCGCCGTCCTCGCCATCCTCGCCATGCTCCCCATCACCATCCTGCTCCTGCTCCCCGTCGCCACCGTGCTGGGCGAGTGTGAGTGCGAGTGCCGAGAGGGACTGCGAGTGTGCGCGTGAGTGTTGCTCCATTGGTTCGCTCCTGTACCCTTTCATCCGGGCCCGGCAGATATTGCTCGACACGTCATGAAATGCCATTTAAACTCAAGAAACGTGGGTTCAAGACGCGTTGGTTGACGCGGCGGGCAAGTGCCTGGCAGATACTGCTCGCCACGTCATAGGATGCCATCTAACTCAAGAACAGAGGGTTCAAAAGGCGTGCCGACGACGTAGAGGGCAATGGGCCTGGCACATATTACTCGCCACTTCATACGATGCAATCCAAATCCAGACACCAGGGTTTAATCTGCGTGTCGATGACGTGGCGGGCAATATTGAAACATTCGCTGTCCCTACCTTCGACCTCGGAGAGTGAGGCGGTGTGGCCGGTCGGGGACGGCAGCGCGCCCGCCTGCACCATCTTGCCCACCTCCTCCACCACGATCAGCCCCACGTTCAACTGTTGCGCGGGGGGACAGCGCACAGGATAGCCGGTCAGGGTGGCTCAGGGTGGCCCGGGTGGGCCAGGGTAGGTCAGGGTGGCTCCAGGTGGGCCTGCAGGGTGGTTTGACAGCCGCGAGTCGCAAGCATGCACGCGCAAGTGCAAGCCGTCGCCGCGTGAGAGTATGGTTCGGTGAGGAAAATTTGTTACTCGTATTTGGGGCGCGGCGGGGGACTTCGACGAGGCGGGAAAAGGGGCAGGTGTGGTGTCTGCGCGCACCGCGATGATGGCTGCCACGACGGCGACGCCGAGGCCCAGCAGGCGCCGCCCCTGCCTCTTGTCGCCGCCGCCCGCCGCCGTCAGTACCGCGACGGCGGCGTGCGCCGTGGATTTGGGCGAAGACGGCATCTGTCAATGCTTCCTCGTAACACCGTTCAAGCGAAGCGCTATGCAGCGAAGGACCCTGGAGCGCCCACCACAGGGCGTCGTCGCGGAGGGTTATACCCTGGCCTTCCGAGATCGAAATCGACAGGCCTGGCGAACGCCGTGCATCCGTCCAATGCTCAAGCTCGAGTACGTCTCTGATGAGTGCTCGCTGTTGAGTCGGCAACTTTTCGTTTTCCTTTCGTCTGTTCGTTTGCCTGGCACATAGATTGACCAGTTAATAACTCGTGACTCCAACTGGAGTTCCGTATGAGCAAACAGTCTCCGTCCACCCTGGCTGCTGCACTGTCTGACTGTGCAGCGGGTGAAAGGACACGGCGGCGCCACACAACGTCCAGCGGCGGGTTCGGGCGGGCAACTCCTGAGTTACATCCCCAGGGTGCGCGGGGCTGGCGGCGGGTGCAGGTGATCCGCGGGGGGGTAGCCCGCCGGTGAGGCGGGCGGGCGGGGCCGCGGGGGCACACAACTTCGACGTCCAGTCAGCCAGGTGTAGGTTATTCTGCGCCAATGTCGCTCAACGTCATCCGCGCGTCGCTCAACCACGACACGCCCATCTCCGGGTGAGTGCGCGGCGGCCCCGAACCAGACCTTCTCGTCACCGCCCCGTGCCACCCAGAAGTCAGCCACGCCTCCTCGCACCACTTAGTGCGCCGGAGATGGCAGTGTGTGCCCCAAAAATGTTCTTCGTTTATGCCGTTTGCCCTAGCATCGCCCTGCTCTCGTGTGACTCGCACTACCCACCCCCGCACACGCTGAGGGGCACCACCTCTGCCCCTCTCAAACACGCCGCGCGTTCCCTCCCGCGATCTCTTACGCGTTCCCTCCCTGGTCCCCTGCCGCCGCAACGCGACAGGTGTGAGTTGCTGCCTTACATCGTCGTGCGCAAGAGCGATGCGAGTTCGACAACCGCGGACATTCCGGAGGAGAATCCGGTGGATGGCGCGTACCTGCGATACCGCTGGTCGGGCCCGGCAGAAACAACCCGCCACATCATCCAACACGTTCGAACCCTCGTTTGCAGCCTTCGTTAGCATCCGATGACGTGGCGGGCAGCATGCGGCAGGCCCTGGGCGGAGGTTTCGCAGCACCTCGAACCGCAAGGCATCGGTGTGCAGCGTGCACCCGGCGGAGGCGGCGGTGATGCAGAACGTGCACAGCAAGACCTACCACTGCGGCGAGCAGTGCTTCGCGCAGTCGTGGCGCGAGTGGATGCGCAACCGCATGGCCAACGGGGGCCGGGCAGGGGCTTACACTCGTTCACGTTAGAGCTCAACTTGAGCAACTTCAGGACACATTCATGACTTAACTTGGGTTACACGGTGGACAGAAGAGCTCAAGTTGAGCTGAAACCGGAAGGAGTGTAAGCCCCTGGGGCCAGGATGAGCACGAGGGGGTGCCGCTCTGGAAGCCCCCCGGCGGCACCACAAGCCTGCACCACCAGAGCAGCGGCTCCGACTACCACCACACTGCGCACCGCGGCCCGCATGGTACGGCCTGCTACATATTGCTCGCCGCGTCATCCAACCAACTATGACGTCTGAACGGATTATTGAGGTAAACGGCAACTGATCACGTGGCGAGAGCGATATCTGGCAGGCCCGACTGCACGGCGGGCGCGGCAGCCGCGGCGGTGGGGGCGGGGACGGGGATGACGGGCTGGTCAACGGCAAGGAGCAGTGGACGGAGGTGGCGCGCACCAAGGGGTACCACCCGTTGATGGAGGACGTGGGGCACATCCTCAAGTTCGAGGTGGTGCCCGTGCACAGCGGCAGGGGCTTACACTCGTCCACTTTTCAGCTCAACCTGAGCCATTCTGCCACCCTAAACACCCCCTGATACTCCCTAACACCCCCTAAACAACCCCTGAACAACCCCTAGACGCACCCCCTATCCCACAGGAAGCGCTAAAGTTGAGCCGAAAAGTGGACGAGTGTAAGCCCCTGCACAGCGGCAACCACTCGGAGGCGGGCACACCCACGACCGTGGTGACGGGGCGCGTGATCCAGGCGCCCACGCCGCCCCGGCGCAACCTCGTGCCCATAGCCATGCACGACGGCAGCGAGGCAGGGGCTTACACTCGTCCACTTTTCAGCTCAACTTGAGCGCTTTGTATGGGATAGGGGGTGCGCGTAGGGGTTGTGTAGCCCATATCAAGGGGGTGTGTAGGGTGTGTAGGGTGTTTTCTTGTGTCAGGCACGGCTCAGGTTGAGCTGAAAAGTGGACGAGTGTAAGCCCCTGCAGCGAGGGCGGGCGGTTCTCCGTGCTGACGTACAACGTGCTGGCGGACCTGTACGCGACGTCGGAGATGTACCACTACACGCCGCCGTGGGCGCTGTCGTGGGCGTACCGGCGGCAGAACATCCTGAAGGAGATCGTGGGGCACAACGCCGACATCCTGTGCCTGCAGGAGGTGCAGAGCGACCACTTCGAGGTAAGGCCGTGCCTTGTGTGCTCCTATTGTGTGTCAGTGTGTGTGCTGTATGTTGTGTGTGTGCGTGTGTATTGGTGAGGGGGGTTATCTTTGTTTATTGGTCCGGCCCTGTATACCCAGGGCCATTCATCCCATTTGCCCACACCCACACTCCGCACTCCGCTTCTTTTCTTATGAGTTGGGGCCTTTACGCACATGCAGACGAGGCTGATCAAGTACTCGCATGAACCAAACCACCTAGATCACAGAATAACTCATTTTGTGCCTCCCCTCAACAAGAAACGCCACTTTGCACGAGCACAGTGTGAATCCAGCTCCTCCGTTTGGTGAGCCTTGGACCTTACTCGGAGGACTTCTTCGCCGGGGAGCTGGCCAAGTACGGGTACACGTCGGTGTATAAGAAGAAGACGGCGCAGGTGTTCTCGCAGGGGACGTACGTCATCGACGGCAGGGGCTTACACTCGTCCACTTTTCAGCTCAACTTGAGCCGTTTCTGACACAAGAGCGCACCCCAAACACCCTCTAAGAACCCCTGACATATCGTAAACACCCCCTGCATATCCCCTGAATGCACCCCCTATCCCATACAAAAGCGCTTACGTTGAGCTGTAAAGTGGACGAGTGTAAGCCCCTGATCGACGGATGCGCAATCTTCTTCAAGAAGGACCGCTTCACGCTCATCAAGAAGTACGAGGTGGAGTTCAACAAGGCGGCGCTCTCATTGGTGGAGAGCCTGGGGGCAGGGGCTTAAACTCGTTCACGTTAGAGCTCAACTTGAGCAACTCCAGGACACATTCATGAGTTAAATTGAGTTACATGGTGGACAAAAGAGCTCCAGTTGAGCTGAAGTCGGAACGAGTGTAAGACTCTGCCTGGGGGGCGCCAGCCAGAAGAAGGACGCGCTGAACCGGCTCATGAAGGACAACGTGGCGCTGATCGTGGTGCTGGAGGCGCTGGAGCAGCCGGCAGGGGCTTACACTCGTCCACTTTTCAGCTGAAGCTGAGCCGTTTCTGACGCAAAGTACACCCTAAACAACCCCTTATACTCCAAACACGCCCTGAACAACCCCAAATAACCCCGAAACGAACCCCCTATCCCACAGAAAGTGCTTACATCGAGCTGAAAAGTGGACGAGTGTAAGCCCCTGGCAGCCGGGCGTGCAGGCGCCGCAGGGCAAGCGGCAGCTGCTGTGCGTGGCCAACACGCACATCCACGCCAACACGGAGCTCAACGACGTCAAGCTGTGGCAGGTGCACACGCTGCTCAAGGCGGGGCCTCTCACCCCACCCCCTCAGCACTTGGCCTGTAGTGTTTTGTTTTGGTCTTTCCATGCAACGAGGTAAACAGCTTCATGGCTGAGCGACCTGTGTCCGCCGACAGTCACTACATCAGTACACCCATTGAGCTAACCCCTAAGTTGACCCACTGAATACCCTTCTGGAGTTGAACGCCTTCATGTGATGTGGCGAGCATCATCCATGGGACTGTACCCGTCGGGGCTAGAGAAGATTGCGGCGTCGGCGGAGATACCCATGGTGGTGTGCGGTGACTTCAACTCCATCCCCGGGTCGGCGGCGCACAACCTGCTGTCCACCGGGTAAGGCGGCGCAGGTTGACCCTCGGTCGATCCCGTGTTGATCGCGCTTTGTTTCAGCGCTTGAAGCTAAAATATGATGAACTGCTTGGAAATTTCGCTGTCAATTTCAACTTGCGCCGCTACCAGCAGGCGGGTCGACGCCGCGCACCCTGAGCTGGCGACCGATCCCTTCGGCATCCTGCGACCGCCGTCCAAGCTGCAGCACCCACTGCCGCTGGTATCGGCGTACACGGCGCTGACCAAGCAGCCGTGCCTGGAGGCAGGGGCTTACACTCGTTCCCATTTCAGCTCAACCTGAGCCGCCTCTGACTCAAAATGCATCCTATACACCCCCTTGACAGCCCCTAAATGTACCCCCTATTCAGCAGAAAGCGCTTAAGTTGAGCAGAAAAGTGGACGAGTGTAAGCCCCTGCCTGGAGGGCGAGGCGGCGGATCGACAGCGCACACGCATGGACACTGCCGGCACGGGCGAGCCGCTCTTCACCAACTGCACACGGGACTTCCTGGGCGCGCTGGACTACATCTTCTACACGGACGACACGCTGGCGCCGCTGTCGCTGCTGGAGCTGCCGGCGGAGAGCGACACGCGCGCCAAGTACGGCGGCCTGCCCAACACGCAGCATTCCTCGGACCACATCGCGCTCATGGCCGAGTTCCAATGGGGTGGGGCCGGGGCCTAAACACTAACCCCTAACCCCTAAACCCTAACCCCTAACCCCTATACCCTAAACCCTAACCCCTAAACCCTAAACCCTAAGCCCTAAACCTGCCGAATTCCAGTGAGGTGGATACGGGGCCGTCGGGGCCCCACTGGGACCCTCCCGCATGGGCCAGGGGCCCGCCACGTCATTCGCACGCATCTCAACCCTCATTCCACGAGTTAAATGGCATCCTATGACGAGGGCAGCGACATGTGGCGGGCCCTACAGCGGGGCGCGCGTCAGCAGCAGCAGCAGCAGTGGTAGCCAATGTAACCTTTCCCTTTCTTTGTAGGCTCTGGTTGACCGGTGCCTCGACGCTCTCCAAAGTCGAGGCACACTTTCACCGTAGGATCCATATGCGCGGCCGCCCCATCAGGTCGTGAGTCAACTCTCATCACGTCACACGTGGCGCGCCAAAAAATACAAAAAACAAAAGATTAGGTTTGGCACGGGCTACTCCCGCCACCGGTTGATACAAGTACACTAGAATTTCGCGGATAGACGCGCGCACTCACGGCCCCCTCTCATGGGGGGGCGCGAGCCGACCAGCCACAGGCTGCAGTCAACGAAGGTCACAATTGGAATTGACCGTGGTCTGTGACTGGTCGGTTCGAGTGGCAGCAGCGCAGCTGAGAGTGCAACGACAGTAAGCCAGTGTAATTGGCAGTTTCCCCCCGGGGGTGACTTTCGTCTTTGTAATTCGCAGTGAAGCAGTTCTCTTTAACGTCCTACAATCGTTTCGCGAGACACGCAATCTCACTACCGACGTCAACACCTGTGATACGTCAACACGTGAACTTGTTTTTCAACTCTAAGGCTAGAAGGAATTAAACGTCTACGCGCCTTAGGTCCCCACTCGGAGTAACCACACCCTTTGCCTATCAACACTAATCACTTTGATACTGAGTCCTACGAGTCTCGGAAGTCGCTCCCGATGTACTTTTTATATAGCGCGCGCATGTCCTCGTCGTCCGATGACTCATCGTCCGATAGTGGCGTGTAGCTGATGCCCGGCACACCGTCGGGTAACTTCGGTTCCTCACCCCCGGTCCCGGCCCTGCCAGCGCCACCGCCCCCGTGCCCGCCCCCGCCCCCGTCCCTGCTGCCGCCCCCGCGAGCGCCCCCGCCCCCGTCCCTGCCGCTGCCGCCGACCCCACCACCGCCGACCCCACCGCCGCCGAAAGTTGGGGTGGGTGGTGAGCGAGCGCGGCTGCCCCCGCCGCCGCCGCCGCCGCTGCCGCCACCGCCGCCGTCGCGGTTATCCGCCCCGCCGCCGCCGCCGTTGGCATTCGCCGCCGCCGTCACGCGCAACCCACTTACCACCGCGGGGTCCTGCCGATTTGTGTTTGGACCTCTGCCGCCCTGGCCTGCCGCCCCAACTGTGGCGCGGTCGTCCACAGCTGGGTCCTTACCCGCCCCTGCCCCCGCCCCTGCATGCCTCGACGAAACGCCCGGAGCCAAAGCATTACCCGCCGCGCTCTGTTCACCCTCCCAGCACACGGCCTCGGACATGCGCTGCAGCGCCCAGCGGTCGGGCGGCACCCACTCGCCGCCGCCGCGCCCAGTCGTCGTCCCCGTCACCGCGGTTCCCGCCTCGCAGGGCCGAGCGCGAAGTGCTTGCCATGTCACATGATGTCGTCTGACTCAATAAACAAGTGTCGGCTGATGCTCCTGGTTTTAATCTTCACCATGTGAGCGCCTCAGGGCTGTATGATCGAGCACCAGGCCCGCTCTGGTGGATGGATTTGGTTCAGCGTTTTTTTAGGGGTTAGGGTTTAGGGTTTAGGGTTTAGGGGTTAGGGGTTAGGGCTTAGGGTTTAGGGCTTAGGGTTTTAAGGTGTAGGTTTCGCTCGCCATGCTGCGAGTGATGAACGGTGAGATATGGTGTGCCCTACGGCGTCGGTGCACGTGTCGCCGTCGTCGTCGTCGTAGTCCACGTCGCCGCTGCCTAGGGCCTCACAAAAATTCAAAGCAAAGTTTGACAGCGGTTGCATCATATTTCAGCTGCAGGCACTGAACCCAAGCGCGGTCAACCGGGGGCCAAGCTGGGTCAGTGTGGGGTCAACTTAGGGTCAGACTGCGGTCAAGCTGAGGTCAAGCTGAGGTCACCACGGGGTCTCCCTTGAAATGTCCTTCAACACATTTGTCAACCCTCGTGATTGAGTTGCATGCCACCCTGTGATGTTCCGAGCCCATCTTATCCCGGGCCCTACCGGCGTCGGTGCCGGCGTCGGTGCCGCCCCCGCCCCCGTGCATGCCGAAGGACGCGAACGTTTCGCGCGACACGCGTTGGGTCTCGCTCTCGCCCCCGTCCCCGCTCCCCTCCCGGCTTCCGTCCCCGCTTCTGCCGCCATTCGCGTAAATGTCGACGTCGGAGAGCCCGGAAATAGGGACAGATTAATGATGCTTGCCGCGTCATTTCTGTTTCAAGTAACGTTTATCGATCTTTAGGCGCTGACACGGTGAGCAGTCAACGTCAACCCAATCCACTAGCTCTACAACTGGTCTGGTGTGGTGATTTAAACATGTAACGGTGATTGCCGACATGTGCTATGCGACGTGCGATGCAATGTGATTATGGTAAGGTATGACGCCAAGTAACTCAGGAAACGAGGGTCTGAAAGTGATGGATGACGTGGCGAGCATTGCGAGGCAGTCCCTGCCGGGAGAATAGCGGGAATCGTGCGAACGCCGGCGCTTCGCCCACAAACTCGTCCCCGTCTCCGCCCCCGTCCCCGACCCCGACGTTCCCGCCGCCGACGCCGCCGCCGCCGCCGCCGCCGCCACCCCCGACACCCCCACCGCCGCCGCCGCCGCCGCCACCCCTGCCCCTGCCCCTGCCCCCACCCCCGCCCCCACCGCCGCCGCCGCCTATCGTCATCAGCGCCGCGTCGTGCTGATGTTGGTGGGACTGCGAAGCGGCGGCGCCCGCCGCCGCCCTCTCGGCAGCCGCGCGCTCGGCGGCCCGCGCCTCCACCACCTCCGCCGCCTCCGCCGCCGCCATCGCTGCCAACGACGACACCGACGAGTCGCTGCCATCGCTCAAGGCCAGGTGAACTCTGCTCGCCACGTCATATGGTGGCGTATGACTGGAAATTTGAGGGTTTGGGTGTACAATGAGGAGGGTGATGTGGCAGGCAATGGTGACGCAGCCCTGCCGTAGCTCCAGCGCACGGAGTCGCCCCGAGAGGCTCGCACGCTGCCGCCCTCGCTCCCGCCGCCGCCGCCCCCGCCGAATCCACCGAAGCCGGCGAACCCGCCGCCGCCGCCGCCGCCGCCGCCGCCGCCGCTAACGTCGCCGGGCTGCCGGCTGTGCCGGCTGCTCGGCCTGCTCTGCTCGGCTGCCTGCTGCTCTGCGCCACTCTGCTGCCTGCTGCTCGGCAGGCTCGCCTGCCCCTGCCCGCCCTGCCTGCTACCCGGGTTGCTGCCAGGCCTGCTCATCGGTCGGCTGCCCCGTCCAGAGGCACCCGCCGCGCTGCCGCCGTCGCCGCTCTCCCTGCCCACACGCGTGAACGCCGAATTGCTGCTCGGGATAACCCTAAACGCAGAGTTGCTGCTCGGGATGAGCACACCGCCCGCCGGTAGTGCGGGGCCGTTATGCACGCCGCCGTCCCCGCCACCCTGGCCGCCCTGGCCGCCCGTGCCGCCCCTGCCGCTCCCGCTTCCGCCGCCGCCGCCACCGCCACCGCTGCCGCCGCCGCTGACCCCCTCCGCGCCGCCGCCGCCGCCGCCGCCACTCTCGTCCCCGTTCCCCGCTGCGCCGCCGCGCCCACTACCCTCACCCCCACCCCCGCCACCGCCCCCGCCCTCGCCCCCGCCCCAGGCTAACCTACTGGTGCCACTGACGACTCCACCTCCCCCGCCTCCTGCCCCCCCCTTTGATGCGGTGTTGACCCTGGGTTGAGTGGCCAGTGCCGGCGGTGGCATGGAGGGAGTCGCCGGCCGCTGCTCCGTGGGAACGTTCAGCCGACCACCAGGGCCCAGTCAATAAAACTCGCCACGTCATAGGATGTCAAGTGAATAGCTCTCGAAACGTCATAGGATGTCGAGTGAATAGCTCTTGCCACGTCATAGGATGACGATTAACTCAACACACGAGGGTTTACATGTGATGGATGACGCGGCGGGCATAGTTTATCCGGGCGTACCGTTTTTGTATCTGGCGCATTTCTGGCCGCGACGGCAGCGGCAGCTGCAAGGGCTGCGGCGGCGGCGGCGGCGGCTGTGATAGAGCCCTGGTTTCTTGGGATTGTGTCTGAGCCGGTGGCGGGTGGGGTGGAAGGCCGGAGGCGTGCGAGCGGCGGATGACACTCAACCCGCTGCGGGATGACCGCACCGCGGCGTCGCGCCTCACGCCGCCGCCGCCGCCGCCGCCGCCGCTGCCGCCCATACCGCTGGCTGTCAAGCCCCCAGAGGCTCCCACCCCGCCGACAACGCCGCCGCCGCCGCCGTCGCCGCCGCCGCCGCCTCGGTCGCGCCCCGCCCCCGGCAGTGCCCCACCCCCCACCGCCGCC
>Ga0307489_10001042_pt1 | contig 17875 bp, 7 predicted proteins | sample SB12metaG_FD_202247 | JGI IMG/M metagenome (GOLD analysis project Ga0307489, IMG submission 202247) | Sea-ice brine microbial communities from Beaufort Sea near Barrow, Alaska, United States - SB 1.2 | ecosystem: Environmental > Aquatic > Marine > Coastal | place: USA: Alaska | collected 2017-05-06
TACCGGCTTTTTTTAATGCCTTTAAGTGATTGATACCGAATGAGTTTTTTTCACTGAAGGCCTGATACTTACCTTGGAAACTTGTATCTGACACCCCTGAATCTATCGAGCTAAAATCACGAATATGTGTCTCGTATAGTACTAAGTCTTCCACATTTTTTACTTGTGGTATTTTATGATCTTGCCAATTATTAGGCTGCGTAGCGCTGTCATTTAAGTCAACTACTTGTGAGTATTGGCTATTAACTGACAGACTTAATGAATAAGGATCGGTAGTAATTAATATTTCAATTTGTTGTGATGCTGGGTGGTAAATTGTTACTTGATATTGATAATAGCTGTTTTGGTATGAGCTATTTGTTTGCACAGACCACATACCCGTATTGGTATCCTCAGTCATAACTATGGTTGCTTCTGGTACTGAAGTAGAAATACCATCTGCTAACTTTTTTTCATTAAATAATAGGAGTTCTACTTTTTGTGCTGTTGGTGCCCATAATCTAAAGTTAACGCCATCCTCGGTGATGTTAGCTCCTAAATCATTAACTTCATTGGCATCTTCGGCGTTAGCTGTATAAAGCTCATCAATAATCACAGCGGTTTGCAGGTAAGATAACTTCTGCACTTGCTGATATTCATTAACAGCTACCACCATCAGCTTTTGTTTGAGTAATTGCTTTGATTGAGTTTTACTGATCTCAGGCTTATAAGCCTCAAAACTACTTAAATGCGGAAATTTGTCTTTTATTTTTTGGCTCACCTCTGTTTTAGTCAACGCTATTTCTTTTAACGCCTGCAGCGGGTTGATAACAACTAGAGTATAGGTAAGTGGTTGAACGGAACTAGGCAATAAAATCAATTGAGGTGATAACCAATGAGCAGCACTATCGCTAGGAAAATTGTCTAGTTGATCTAATGATAGCTGGCCTTTCTCAAGCATAACCTTCTCTGCTTGTGTTTTTTGCTGCACATCCTTCTCACATGAAAAGAGTAATGAGATCACACAAAGTAATGAGAGTCTAAACGGCATAGTTTTCTCCATAAAAGTCCAATTGATTGATTAATTTATTGATGCGGCTAAAAGTAATTTACTGGGTAACGACATATTAAAACAGTAGCATTGCTTAGTTACATACGTATTCGGCTATTTTCATCGTTATATATAACGCTCTTATACAAAAAAAAGCTTGCAGACTTTCACCTACAAGCTATGTATAACAAATAACTCACTGTTTAATATAACTATATACCGTCATCAATATATACGCATTTTTACTTTAAGGCTGGCATTGCTGAATAATCATAGTACCCACATTAGCACCTTGAGCTGGGTTATCCTCAGTCAAAGTTAATATAAAGCTATAAGACCCAACAGGTAAAGTGGCTTGGTTATTGTCAGTTCCCGCATCGTTATAGGCAACAGGGTAAGTAACACCTAAAGCTAAATCTAAACCATTAATTTCAGTGCCACCTTCAGCTTGTGCCCATAATTGAGTTGCCCAATTACCATCACTTGAAGCTAGTTTAAACTCCATTGCACCATCAAAATCTGCAACGGTTTGGTAAACATTATTGCCTTTGTAATGTAAGCGATAAGCCTCTTCAGCTCCCCAACCAGAATGATTTCCTTTAATATAAAGTTGACCATCACCGGCAATAACAAATGGGATATCATCGGTAGAATCAGTTAAAGCATTACAATCAACTCTGGGTGCAACACTGCCAATTGTTAATACGGGCATTGTACCTGACGCATCAAGTGTAAAGGTAAAACTACCCTCAGCATCGGCAGTAAAATTCATACTGCCGGCATTGTCTGTAATGGCCACAGAGCTTAAACTACTACTAACATCACTAAACCCTAAATCTACAGCCAATGAATCAAGAGAAGTAAGGGTAAAGGTTTGTGCCCCCGTCGCGAGTGAAGTTTCTAAACTATAAACACCATTACCCTTGTAGGTAAAAGTATCTGCATCAGAAAAACCATCCGCGCCATGGTTGTTCATTGAGCCACGTAAATAAAGAGTATTGTTACCGTAAGGAGCAATATCAGGCGCATCACGAGTAACCCCTGCAGACAAACCGACACTTTGGCCCGTGCCTTGTCGTTTAACAAAGACTGCTGTGGTTAATGCAGGAACGGTAAAAGTACCGTCTCTTGAGCCAACACTAAAGCTCGCTGATCGTACCACGCTATCAACGGATGCTTGCTGCACGCTATGTAATTCAAAACCAGTAGCTGTTGGCACAGTATGTGACTGCTCACTTTTAGTACCATTAATCACAATAACAATAGCATCATTGTTAGTATCAATATCGACGAAATCAGTACCATCATCAATACTCATGACAATTAAGCCTTTGGTTTGATTGATACCGGTATTATGAAAACCTACTCGGTCATAAACATCTTGAGCGGTGACCAATCTAAAGAGTTTACTGCTCTTGCGAATCGCAACAAATTCATTAAATACTTCGCTAGCAAACGCTATATGATTAGCCTGTACTGAGGTTTCGGCATTCGCAATGATAGCTTTGACATCATCAACTGATTGACCATCGTCAATCGCTAACGGTAACCCAACATTCCAGTTGTTCGACTGCTTGGTAAAGTCGACCAAATTAAACCAATCTCCATTGTTATAGCTATTTTTATCCATTGATTTTGAGCGAAGTAAATCCCCGCCAATTTGTAAAAATGGAATACCCTGACTTAATATTGGCATCGAAATAGCCATATTTTGTGCGCGAACACGATCGCCAACAAAAAAATCATTCGCTAAACCATACTGTAATTTATCCCATAAGGTAGAGCCATCATGCTTGGAGACATAATTGATAATATCTGCAGGATCTTTTGCGTAAGATGATTGAGAGAAATTTTTCCCTGAGTTGATTACACCCGTTTTATCTTGCAACTGATAATCTTGCAAAGTACCCGCTAAGCCTAAGCGCATGATGTCTTGATCATTTAAGCTCGCATTATCATTGAATAAAGATCCGCTGCGAATAATATCACGAGGTCTATCGTTGAACGTTCCTACTTCACTGCCAGCCATTTGATATTGTTCTGCTTGTTCATAGCCTTGATCTGAACGTCCCCAACCCTCACCGTAGAAATAAGTATCAGGGTCTACCGCTTTTACGGAAGCGAGCGCATTCAAAATAGAGGTTTTTGAATGACTGCCCATAATATCAAAGCGGAAAGCATCAAACTTATATTCAGTCGCCCACATCACTAATGAATCGCTCATTAGTTTATCCATCATTTTATGCTCAGTTTCTGTATCTTGGCAACACGTTTCGTTGAGCACATTCCCGCTAGTTAAATCACGGCGATAGTAATAACCCGGCACAACTTTATCAAGTACTGAGTTATTCCAAAGACCAGAAGAGTTAGTATGATTATAAACCACATCTAATGAGGTTCTTAAACCCAAATCGTGTAATGCTTTGTTCATAGCACGCATTTCAATAATACGGCTAACTCCATCAGCATCCGAGGAAAAACTACCATCAGGTGCATTAAAATGTTTAGGATCATAACCAAAGTTATAACCATCACTATCACGAAGTGCTTGAGTCAATACTGAAGATTGATCGGTACTCGTATCATAACTTTGAAATACTGATAAGAGTGTGGCAGCACTATCTTCAACACCACACACTGGGGCATCTGCCTTAACTGCACAAAGCTCGGCAACTGTATTGGTTAAATTAACTTGTTTAGTAAAGTCTTCCTCAATACTCGCAATATCGTTCGCGGGTAGTATTTGAAAATGTGTTAATCCAGCAGTGACTAAGGCTTTTAAATGGATAACTGGCACTGAATTTTCTTCCACGAAGGCTAAGTATTTTCCACGATTAACCTCGCTGGTACTTTCATCACGAACACTAAAGTCACGAATATTACCTTCGTAAATGATGGCATCTTCAATGCTATCAATAACAGGTATAGTATGAACGTCCCAATCAGCAGGTTTTAAGTCTGCATCGGTTAAGTTCACAAATTGAGTATGCATACCATTGGTCGATAGCGATACAGAATAGGGGTCTGTTGACCAAATCGTTTCAAATCTTTGATTTTGTTGATGGTATAGAGTTAATTCATAACGATAAAATAATCTATCGTTATGAATAGGCAGTGTTAATGACCAAATACCTGTCGCATTATCTGCCACCATTATTTCAGTGCTTAACTGTTCCTTTGCATCATTATAAATAATTAATGAAACTTGCTGAGCAGTAGGCGCCCAAACACTCGCGGTAATATCAGTAGCGGTATAAGTTAATCCGAGTTTTGCTTCATCAGCATCGTCGTTCCCTGAGGTATAAAGTGCATCAAGTATACGAGCTGTTTGAACGTAAGTAGCGGCAACGACACCATCACTTGAGTCATAGGCAATAGCCAGTAGTTTACCGGTAAGCATCTGCTTGACTTTCTCACGATCAATACTAGTTGCTTCAAAGGCATTCAATGCACTATAACGTGGCATATTTAAGGTGTTGGCAGAATTAGTCGCAGGCATAAACTCAATAAAGTTATCACCGCTAATACCTGTGTCACCGTTATAACCTAAATCATTAACATCAGCACTGTATACCCTAACTTGAGCAATATCACTTGCGCTCACATCCCAAAAGACAGTATCTAATGTCGTCCAATGTGCGGCCGTATCATTGATAAGCACACCTGAAGGAAATAATGTGGCTACCGTAAAGATCTCATTAACACCGTTAAGTAACCAGAACATACGTTCATCTAATAAATTAGCTTGTTGGTCAGCATCATTGGGCGCTTTGGTATCACCATTATGCATGATGTAATTCACACAATCTGAACCAACAAAGTCACTTTTCAAGTTAACAACCCAATAAGCACCATAGTTTGGATCGTCACCAGTTTTTACTAAAGGAGTACTCCAATCTACAGCTGGCCCTTCATAAGCATTACAGGTATCATCAACCCATAAATGTAGGCCCCAACCAGAATAATTACTATCCGATCGGTTATAAAAAATAATGAGCTCATTTTCACCGGCCGTAACAACTGGTTGGGGTAATACCGGTTTTTCTGGTATTACTTCAACCGTTACAGCTACAGTTTGATTACTTGTAGCAGCGCTAGGGTCACTTACTTGTAAATTAGCGGTAAAACTCCCTGCATCGTCATAAGTTATCGTTGTCGATGTTGTTGTCGAGCAATCAATAATGGTGATAATTACCGCACCACCACCAGGGTTAAGTTCACACGATAATGTATCATTATTAACATCAGCCACCGCCCATGTATAGGTCACTTCTAATGTTGAATTTGGGTTGTCTGTCACTGTAAAAGAAGAAATAGTTGGCGCGCTATTAATTGGAGCCGTGGATGGAGGTGTTTTGGTAGCGCCATCATCTGAGCCTCCGCCTCCACAAGCAAGTATACTTGCAGATAAGGCAGTGCATATAAAGACTTGCTTTAAACTTGTTGTAAACATCAATATTATCCTACTTACATATTATAATTTTATGCTAAAGCTTTACTTAATGAATAGACAGTAAATGCATACGTATTCACTGAAGAAGTTGACATTAATAGTCATGCTACTTTACCCATAAATTGAGGATATCTTGCCTATAAATAATGTCTAAAATTAGGCTTTGGCTAACCTATTACCATCCTTCAGCCAGGTGTGCTTTCACCTTAGGTAATACATCATTTACAGTAGTATTTTCAGGTTCAATCACTAATACTGACTTCAACCAAGGTAAGGCTTGCTTGAATTTACTTTGCTCTAAATATGCATGGCTCAGTGCTAATTGATAATTGATGTTTTTATTGTCTATTTCAATCGCTCTTTTTAAATAACGTGGCGCTTGAATAAATTGTTCATGTTTAATTAAAGCTATTCCAGCTTGGTAATTATGAACTGCATTAAATGGCATAGCATCCGCAAGTAACTTTACCGATTTAAGGTAGAGTGGTATGTCATTCTTCTTAGCATATTTTAAATTTTCGGTCGCAATAGTTAACCAACCGATTTGGCTTTTATACGCTGACAAACCTAACCGGTCACTTGAAGTTTTCACTAACGGTAATTGAACTTTTTGAGGTGTTTTAGTAAATGGGTAGTCGGCCATCAAACCAGCAATCTTAGCTTTTCCCCAATAAATTTCAGCATCAAAAACCGGAATATCTTTTTCAGCCATCACTGCGTTAACTGTTTGTGGAAACCGTCCGAAAATTAACGATTTATCAATTGCTTGATAAAAGCTATCGGCAATAATAAAGTACCCTTTAATTGTTGGATGTAAATGTTCCAGCATCAAGGATTTATCAATGATTCCATGCTCTGCTGCATCTGTTAACGCTTTATTCGCATCAACAAAATACACCAACTCTTTTTTAGATAAATCAACGATAATATTATTCATTACACTGGGTGCTCTAAAGCGTAATAGATCATAGTCTCTTGCTTTAATAAATGATTGCTTAGCTTTTTGATAATCACCTTGCGCTAGTAATTTTTTACCCTGTCGATAATGAAAATCTGCATTTTGTTCGTTTAACTTCCCATCCATAGAAAATGCGCTAGAAGAAAATGGTGCTTGGCCTGCCAAATTGCTGGCAATAGTACTGATAAATACTGGGATACCAGCCGCTTGATACTTAGCAATAACCCTGGTTATGTTATTTTCAAACTGCGTTATACCTGCCTTATATAATTCAGACCCGAAAGGTATATTTTTATGTTTAGCAACTTTAGACATAAAAGTACGTGAATTTTCTGCATTTTTTGACGCATTTTGTCGAGTAAGCTGCCAATAAAAATTTTGCAGCAGTTGAATAATCCTTGAATTTTTTAATTTTAAGTACAATAAGGTTGCTGCAGGTGAGTTAGCTGCAGAATAAGCCGAGCCCACACCCAAAATACCTAAATATTCGTTATGACCTGCATAAATAAGTATGGCATCGGGTTGCTGCTCTATAATTTCATCAACAAAATCTAACACTGTATAACTATTTACCGCTGCCAGTGCTGTATTAATGACTTCTACGGTCCTATCAGGAAAACTCTGCTTTAAACGATAATCAAGCATGCCAGCAATAGAAGCACCATAACCAAAAGGAAAACCTGAAGCAGTTGACCCACCCTGAACAAAAAGTCGTAAGGCATCTTCAGGCTTACGCTTTAAAAAAAAATTGGTTTCAATGGTTACTGATGGCGCTGCTGATCCTTCAGGGAAATAACGTTTGACTACATCGGGACGCGGCAATAAATATTGCGGTACAGTCTCATTTCCGGCTTGTGGGTAGTCGATAAAAAGTGGCATTTCTCTGCCATAATCAAAAAAGCGTAAACCCCCTTCTAAAAATGCAAAAAATGCAAATGGTATCGCCACAGCAATTAATTGATAAACTCTCGTTTTATTCATTTGTGGCTCTTTACTTTAGTACTCATGACTTTTTTAACACTCGCTTTATACTGCAAAATTTGTTGCTGCAGGGGTGATAGCTCAACTACTAGGCTTTCAGCTATATCTAATAGAGATAAACTCTGAGAATACTGTTTTAAAAAAAAATAGTCTTTCGCTGAAGCCAAAAGATAGGTGATATTGCTATCTTCTTGTAGAAGGGCTTTATTATGGTAATGACTCGCCAATTGCCAGTCATTTAATTGCTGATATAGCTGCCCAGCTATATATGATGCGTTATGATTATCAACCATCGCTGTGCTAATGGCGGCAGCAATTTTAGCCGCCTCTGGCACTTCTTTTCTTTGTTGATATTCAACTAACAAGTCTTTTTGAATACTCAACCAGTCTGCTTTTTCAATACGTTTGATCAATGCCTGCTTTTCAAATTTTCGACTTGCCGGCAAGGTGATTTTTTTTCGTCCTTTATTCATTGCCGAAGTAAAAGGGAAGTCATTAACGAGTTTCTGAATAACAAATTTACCATAAAGGGTATCAATAACGCTGATAGGAATATCAGATCGCGCCTTATCTCTTGGGTATGCGACAGGCGTATCAATGACTTTATTATCAATAATAAAGTCAACATACGCTTCAGCCAATAAAAAGTAGCCTTCAATGGTTGGATGTAAATGTTCGAGTATAAGCTTATTACCAACAATACCTTGGTCTGAGTGCTTATTGAATATGGCCTGAACATCAACCAAATCTGCACCATATTGCCTCGCTAAAGATTCAATAATGACATTGAATTCACTTGGCGCTCTAAAACGTAACAAATCATAATCTTTGGCTAAAAGGAAAGCCTGTTTAGCGTCATCAAAATAACCTAATAATTCAAAATTCAGGGCTAATTGATAATAGTTCGCTGCATTTTTATTAACAGACAAACTCGCCTTCAATCGTGCTATTTCTGCAGAGGCCTTATCCTTATTTAAACTTTTTTTAATCGATTGCCAATCAATATTTTCTACGCTAGAGAACGGGACTTGTCCACGTTCATTACTCACTAAATTACCCAACACAACTGGAATACCTGCGGTTTGATACCTTTGTAATATCGATGTCATATTATCTGTAAATTGTTCAATACCTTGTTGATATAAATGACTATCAAAAACAATTTCTTTTTCTTTAGCCACTTGTGACATTAACGTTTTGTTAGACTTAGACAGTTGCATATCCGCCGCAAAAGCAAATGAGTAAAACTTTTGTAGTAACTGGTAAAGACGCCAATTTTTAAACTTCAAATGCATCAAAGTTGCTAGTCTGCCACCTTGGAACGCAAAAGCACTACCAACGCCCATAATGCCTAAATATTCATTATGTCCAGTATAAATAAGTATCAAGTCTGGTTGCTGATCAATAATTTCATCAACAAAATCAAGCAATGTATAACTATTTACTGCTGCCATCGCGGTATTAATAATTTCAATTTCTTTCTCTGGATAAAGCCTTTTGAAACGCTGTTCTAACATACCCTGAAGTGATCCCCAACGGCCATAAGGAAAACCAGCAGCCGTTGATCCTCCTTGAATAATAATTCTAAAGCTATCTTCACTTTTTTCTTTTTTAAAATAAACCGTATCAGGGCTAACTTTAGGAGCAAATTTTTCATTGGAAAAATAACGATTAATCACTTTAGGGTTTGGTTGTAGGTATAACGTTGACTGTGCGTGTCTTGTTGGCTTTTCAACAAATAATGGATATTTATCACCAAAGGAGCTCAACCTTAAAATTAGCTCTAGTACTAATAAAGCAATAAAAGGAATAGCGATCAAAATGAGATAGAAGCTTAACTGCTTGGTGGAGTATTTAGACACTATATTTAAGGCTCACATCACTTATTTAATCAAGCTTAACACCCTACTGAACCAGACATTTTTTTGCAAGATAAAGCCCATTGAATACGTTTGCAAGACATGGCTTTTACTATTTTTTTATGCCTATAATTCAATAATAGTTAAGATTAAAAATCCCGCCTAGGTAACAGAAGTAATTTATGACCATAAAAATACTCGGCATCTCAGCTTTTTATCATGACAGTGCCGCGGCAATCATCATTGATGGTGAAGTAATTGCTGCCGCCCAGGAAGAGCGTTTTTCTAGAAAAAAGCATGACCCTACCTTTCCTGCTCAAGCTATCTTGTTCTGTTTAAAAGAAGCCAACTGCAAGGTCACTGAACTAGACAGTATTATTTTTTATGACAAACCACTATTAAAGTTCGAGCGTTTGCTCGAAACCTATTTGGCCCATGCGCCTCGTGGTATACGCTCGTTTATCCGTGCTATGCCTATATGGTTAAAAGAAAAATTGTATTTGAAAAATGTCTTAAGGCGTGAGTTGCGTTTACTCCAAAACCTAGATAAAAAAGCTAAATTGCCACAACTACTGTTCAGCGAACATCATTTATCACACGCAGGTTCTGCTTTTTTCCCAAGCCCTTATAAAGATGCCGCCGTATTATGCTTAGATGGTGTCGGTGAGTGGGCAACATCGTCAGCTTGGCAAGGAGATGACGATCGATTAACGCCACTTTGGGAAATTCAATTCCCTCATTCATTGGGATTATTATATTCAGCTTTCACCTACTATGCTGGTTTTAAGGTAAATTCTGGTGAATATAAATTAATGGGCTTAGCTCCCTTTGGCGAACCTAAGTATGTTGATGTTATTTTTAAAAATTTAGTTGATGTTAAAAATGATGGCAGCTTTGTACTTGATATGTCCTACTTTGACTTTGCGGTTGGTAGCACAATGACCAATAGTAAATTTCATCAGCTATTTGGTTCAACACCCAGAACAGAAGAGTCTGATATATCTCAAAAAGAAATGGACTTAGCCCGTTCCATTCAAGTCGTCACAGAAGAAATAGTCCTTAAAATAGTGCAGCATTTATCTACGTTAACCACGAGCAAGAATTTATGCCTGGCTGGTGGTGTCGCTTTAAATTGTGTTGCCAATGGTCGTATTTTGCGAGAAGGGGCTTTTGATAATATTTGGATCCAACCAGCGGCAGGCGATGCAGGCGGCGCTTTAGGCGCAGCATTAGTGGCTTGGCATCATTATTACTCAGGTAAAAAATGGACAAATCCTAACGAAGCAAACTCCGGAGAACGCCAGGATTTAATGCAAGGCTCTTATCTTGGCCCCAGCTTTACTAACGAGGTAATTACCCAGATTTTACAGGATAGAGGATTACTTTTTAACAAACTAGATGACAATGATTTATATAATCACACAGCGCAATACCTCGATGAAGGTAATGTTATTGGTTGGTTTCAAGGCAAGATGGAGTTTGGTCCTAGAGCGCTGGGTAATCGTTCTATTTTAGGTGATGCTAGAAATCAAAAAATGCAATCTGTGATGAATTTAAAGATTAAATATCGTGAATCATTTCGCCCATTTGCCCCCATTGTATTAGCTGAAGATGTCAGTGATTATTTTCAACATCAAGGCTCAAGCCCTTATATGCTAGTTGTTGCTGACATTAATGATGAGTTAAAACTTCCCGTAGCAGAAGATTTACAAGGTATTGATAAATTAAATCAAGCCCGATCAACTTTACCTGCCATTACTCATGTTGACTACACCGCAAGATTACAAACAGTGCATCATGAAACGAACCCAAAACTGCATCAATTGCTTAATACCTTTAAAACCCGCACTAAGAGCAGCGTGTTAATTAACACCTCATTTAATGTGCGTGGTGAGCCACCAGTATGCACTCCTGAAGAGGCCATAAACTGTTTTTTAAATACTGAAATGGATTACCTTGTAATGGAAAATATAATGTTATGTAAATCGGAACAAAGCCAAAAAACTATTGCACAAGCTAATCAAAAACAATTCGAGTTAGACTAATGGGTAAAGTATTATCAGTAAACGCTAACACTGAAATGAGTGAGCAAGAACTAAAAGCTTTTGGTCTACTCATGGCGTGGGCCTTTCCCTTATTTATTGGCATTATTGCCCCTTGGTTTTTAGGAAAATACATCCAGTGGTGGAGCTTATGGGTGAGCATATCTTTTATCATTGCATCCTTTTTAGCGCCTAAATTCATTTATATCCCCTACAAAGCTTGGATGTTTATTGGTGGCATATTCGGTTTTATTAATACGAGGATCATCTTAGGGATAACTTTCTACCTATTAATTTTTCCTGTGGGGTTAATGTTAAGACTCCTAAAGAAATCACAATTTAAAAAACACAATAATACCTGTTCCAATTATGTAAAAAGAACAGATAAACTAACAAAAAAACAATTGGAGAATCCATTTTAATGATTGAATTTATTACTGACCTTTGGGCATTTTTACGCGTGCGCAAAAAAATGTGGCTATTACCTATTATCATTGTGTTGAGCTTGTTGGGTGGTTTAGTGGTTGCTTCCCAGCAATCAGCATTGGCAACATTTATTTATACCTTATTTTAAGTCAACACTAGAAATGGTTACGTTGTAATAATTACTCATAGGTCAATATAAAGCCTTTCCTACAAAAATATTCTATCTTGTAGGTGAGGTTTTAATCTCAAAATACAACGTAAACTACCGAAAGACATTACTTAAAAATATAACCGAATAGCATACCAGCGTAGGAGATTAACTAACAAGGTCACTAGACCTTATTGGAAAAGCCAGTGAATATCATTAATCTCTCCTACAAAAGCAAAACCTATTAATAACTGGTCGCCGTTAAGTTGCTTCATTTAATTAATTATAACTTTTGCTATACTGTCCCTTGTTTATCTTTCACGAAAATAGCTAACTGATAGAATTAAAGTACTAATAAACCATTCGATTAACTGCTTGCTTATAATACATTTATTTAATTACATCATGATAAACCTCAGTATATTTATTATACGTATGGATGCTCACCTACCAAAAATCACTAAACTGTAAATAAGGTTTTAGCCTGCCAGGCGCAAAGTAATCTTCTAAACGCGCATTATTTTTTTTGACAAAAAAAAGCCCTGTCTATATGACAGGGCTTTAATACTTCAATGTATTTTATAACATTAGTGTATTACGGCTTGGCTGTAACTGTCATTGTTTTAGTTACACCATCTTCAAAAGCGAAGATGTAAGTACCGGCAACTACATCGATGGCAATATTATTACCATTATTATCAAGTGAGAGTGGAACGCCTAAAGTAATTGGAGTATCAGAACCATAGTTATAACCATAATCACCACCCCAGCCTGCATCTGCAACTTTAAATTCCGCAGCACCACCGCCGTAGTTCACTTCTAATGAATAGGTATGTGAAGCTTCAGCAGAGTTAGCTGTATCGATAGCGATAAAGCCTAATTGGTTACCATCGTCAGCCCCCCAACCAGTACCTGTAACGCCACCTCGTAAATAAAGTGGTGCTTCAGAAACTTTGACAACAGGGTCAGCTGTTGCGTAAGAAATTTCAAATTTATACGACGTTGCTTTTACAACACTAACTCTCATGTTACCCCCATCATCAGTGACTTCGATAGCATCAGCATCAGTAGAAATAGCTACATCACCGTAACCTAAATTAACAGGTCCCCAGTTAGCGTCCGCAAATTTAAAAGCATGATTTCCATCGGCTTCTAAACCATAGATAACGCTATAAGAACGCGAATCACCATTCCAGTTAACTTCATCTTCAGCAGGATTTCCCCAACCATTGACCGATCCACGGATGAAAACTGCATTTGAACCAAATGGTAAAGCTGGTTTTATTTCAATGGTAGGTGCAGCAGGATCTGACATATCTAAAATAAAATCATATTCAGCAGCCGTTGAAGTAAAACTTAACGCCCCACCACCATTCTCTAATGCTAATGACGTACTTTCCACAATTACGTTATCGGTACCTATAGCGCCTACAGCAAAAGTCGTGGTTGGATCTGTAATAGTGAAACTGTATGTTTCATTAGCTAAATCAACCCGCGTTACGTATTTGCCATTAGCCGCATAACCTAACGCGATAGTTTTTGTTCCAATGGTTAACATTGGGAAAGCATTTACAGGGACTTCATTAATGGTTAATTCAACAGCTGTCACATCACTTGCATTGACTAAGAATTGATAAATTTTGTCTTTAGCCATATCAACTTTCATATTTTGACCAACACCTTCACCAACAGTCATGGTGATAGTAGAGCCAACAGCTGATTGACTACCACCTTTAATACTACCGAAAGTACTAGGTTCAGACCAATTAATATCAGCTATTTTAAAGTCATAAGTACTCACACACTCTTCACCTTCAATAGCGGCAGTATTATCTGTAGCCGCTACAGGGGCGACGATCACACAGTCTGTTGTATAAGGGAAGTTAACACGGTATTGACCATCAGTCACATAGGCTAACTGTGAAGCATCAAAATTTGGATCTGCTGCATCTCCCCAACCATTAAAACCACCACGAATGAGTAAGTCTGTTTCGGCCGGATTCAATAGAGCCACACATTTAGAAGCAATATCTACAGCACCTATACCAACCGCTACATTCTCTGCAGGGCACACTAGCTCTTCACCTAAACATTGTTCACCAGATTCGTCAGCAACCATTCCCCAACCACAAGCTTTCAAGCCTGAAGACGCTTCAGCGCCAAAAAATGGATGTTGGTTAATAATTAACAAACCATCTAATACGTTTACTGGATAGTCATCATGAGCATAAGCATTTTTATTAAGGTTATGTAAAGCTACATTACCTGAAGGGCCTAATGGCATAACTAAATCACTGTCTGAAATCTTTTTCCCAGTAGCGGTGTCATTAAAAATTATATTGGCACAATTTGATGGGCTATCAACTAAGTTGACGATCCAATAAGCACCGTAATTAGTATCAATACCGGCTAAATCTGCACCCGTAACACCCCATTGTGGAGAAATACTATCATCTGCATAAGCAGTACAGTCATCATTATTCCAAGTATGAATAACCATGTCTGCATACAACGCCGTATTATCATTTCCTTCAACATGATCTGTATGGCGATAAAAAGCGACGGCTTCACCAGCACCTGCAACTTTATCAGGTGCAGGGGCTATTAGCGGGTTTTGTTCAGGAACTACACAGTCATAATTTCCAGACTCATCAATAACTTTGTAGTTGGGACAAGATAATGCAGGCGTATAACAAATTTCTTCGCCATCATTCTCTGCTGTAGTACTGTTAACTGATTTATTAATGCGTTGAGAAGCACCTAAATAGCTTGCCGGTGGAATAGCGGCAAACCAAGTATCAAACCAAGTATCAAATTCGTCACCAAAAACGGTATCTTGACCTTGTGAAACTTTAAAAGCACGAGCTTCCGCTTTAGCGATAACTTGACGTGCAGTTTCTTCAATGGTCAGGCCTAAAATAGAATAAAGATCTAAACTATCAGGTTTGAAATTTTCTTCCCATTCTGTTGCATCCCATAAATCTCCCGCGGCAGCCTCTGCCTCGGTTTTTGCCAGTGCAATGGCCGCATTCACATCTACTATTTCAGCTGCTGATAACGGATAAAAATCAGCACTAGCAATTTCTATTACGTCCGGGCTTTTACACCAAAGACCAACGTCTTGAAATACGTCAGTAACTTCTGGCTGTGATTGATCACTACCACAACCACTTAGGGTTGCACTTACTAAAAGCGCCGTCCCAAGCATGAGGGGTTTAATTTTTAATCTCATGAGATTATAACTCCATTAACTATCTGTTTTAGTTTATGTGTATATAATATTATTCTTGTTATCCCCTTGTTTATCATTGACTTTCGCCAATAAAAATCTACTTCGCTGCCTAAGTAGGGTCTAACTAGATGTTACCTTTATTCCGAATATAAATATTATTAGTAACACCCTAAAATCTACACAAACTATTCTAGCGTGTATACCTATTCATAAGCTTTACCCCTTATGAATACGTATGCAGCTATATGTGAGGTTATGAATACGTATGCAGCCAATTTCTGCTTGTTTTTTAGATAGGTTGTTTTACACTCCGTTTGCTTGCCTAACATGAATAACAAAAAAACATAATATAACTGTGTATATATAAATAACTAAATTCCGATAATAAAAGAAAAATAATAAGTTGCTGAAATGCATTATTCGTTAATGAAGCATTAAGTATAAATACAACTTGTATTAAGGAAATACACATGAAAAAATTTAAGCCCAGTGCTCTAACACTCGCATTTATAATGGGAGGAGTTCAAATCGCAGCAATGTCTAATATTGCCTATGCGGCAGAAGAGACTCCCAAAGAAGTTAAACAACAAGACAAAGATGCAGATCTAACCGAAGTTATTGAGGTAACCGGCTTTAGAGGTAGTATAATTAAATCTCTAAATACTAAACGTTATTCTGATACGGTTGTTGATGCAATTTCTGCTGATGATATTGGTGGTTTACCCGATGTTTCTATTGCAGACTCTCTCACACGTTTACCCGGTGTAACTTCTGTTCGTGTTGATGGTCAGTCTAGCGAGTTAAATGTTCGAGGCCTATCAGGTGGTTTTGTTTTTTCAACGTTAAATGGCCGTGAAATGGTATCAACCAGTGGTGGTAGAGCTATTCAATTTGATATTTTTCCATCCGAACTTATTAGCCAAGCACAAGTGTATAAATCTCAAAAAGCTTCATTACTAGAAGGTGGTATTGCAGCAACGATAAATTTAGAAACGGCCAATGCACTAGACAATGAAAAAGAGCATAGTGTACGTGTCTCTGCTCATGGTAATTACAATGAAGCGGCTGCCGATAACAATGATTCTGAAACCTTTGGGCGCCGTTTAACTTTAGCTTATCAAGGCAAGTTTCTAGAGGATACTCTTGGTTTCTCCATAGGTTGGGCCAACATGTTCCAACCTACAGTTTCAAGCCGTTTTGTCAATTATCAGTTTGATGAAAAAGACTTATCTACTACCTATGATGGTGCTCCAGAGAGTATATTGGTTTCTTCTGGTTTTGAACTTAATGAACGTGGTGGTGAAGATGAACGTGATGCGTTTGTCTTAGCACTAAATTGGGATCCAAGAGATGATCTTCGCTTTCAATTTGATGCATTTCACTCAACGTTTGACTCAAATAAATGGGATCGCGGTTTTCGCGTCTCTGGCATAAATAATATATCAGTTTCTGGATCAACGTTATTAATTGATAACCCCTTAGAAGCTAACGGCTCTTTAGTCGGTGGGACTATTTACCGAGATCCTTATGGTACAGCACTTGCGCCACCTTATCGTGGAGGCTCTCGTGATTTAAATATTCAAACTCAGGCCGATGACAATACAACTCAAAGTAAATCCACTGCTTTTGGTTTAAATGGTGAGTGGGATATTTCTGATGATTTCGTTATGAGTGTCGATCTTTCTCACTCTGAAGGTGATGAAAACTATAAAGATCAAGTATTGCGTATGGCATACTTTGAAGACTCTAGTGCTGAAACACCGCTTATTGATGACAACATTATTATGAGTTATCAATTAAATGGTCTAAATAATCCTTATCTTCAGTTTAACCAAGACTTTACTGATACTAATCATATGATGGTAACCAGTACTGAGTCCTACCCACATATTGAAGCAAATACCTCTGATGCGATAAGGGTTGATTTTATTTACCAACTTGAAAGTGAGATATTTAGCTCTGTTGAGTTTGGTGTTCGCGCATCTAAACGTGATTATGAATTAAGTCGTGGACGTTTCTTGTATGGCACCACAGATTTTAACATGCGTAATGGTCAATACATTACTTATGGTAAAGATGCAGATGGTAATTCAATAGAAATTGAGCGTTTCGCTCCGTTTGCTTTAGATGAAAGTAATTCAACGGCAGCAAGTATTGGTGGTGAGTTATCAGGTATGCCCGGTTTTTTAGCTCTTGATAATGATGCTATTTTAAATGCTTGGATACCTGGTGTTGATCGCACACCGGTAAGAAATTGGGAACATAGCTGGACTATGACTCAAGGTAATTTAGTTGAAGAAGAAGTAGAAGCTGCTTATGCACAAGTCAACTTAGATACTGACCTTTTTGGCTTGCCATTATCAGGTAATATTGGTTTACGTTATGTTCATTCAACACAAAGTAGTACTGGCTTAGTTAGTGTTGGCTCTGGAAATGGCGATGCTATTTACGATGATATTGGTGGTGTAAGTCATGATTGGGAACGTAAAAAAGTAAGTGATAGCTATAGCGATATTCTTCCTTCGTTTAACTTAAACTTTCAATTAACTGATGATGACCAATTACGTTTTGCTTATGCAAAAGTGATGTCTCGTCCAGATATGCCAACAATGGCTAACAGTGGTAATTTTAATTGGACCTATGATAAAGATGAAAGTCGTTACCAAATAAACTTAGATAGTTCAACCAGTCCATTCTTACGTCCATTTTATGCAAATCAATTTGACCTATCTTTTGAGCATTACTT
>Ga0307489_10001044_pt1 | contig 17849 bp, 29 predicted proteins | sample SB12metaG_FD_202247 | JGI IMG/M metagenome (GOLD analysis project Ga0307489, IMG submission 202247) | Sea-ice brine microbial communities from Beaufort Sea near Barrow, Alaska, United States - SB 1.2 | ecosystem: Environmental > Aquatic > Marine > Coastal | place: USA: Alaska | collected...
TGTTGACTCCCCCACGCCGAGTAGCCATCAACCGTGTTGTTACCCCCCGTTTGTTGAGTGAGGCGATAGCCTATGATGCAGGGAGTCGGTGCCCGCGCGGCTCTGGCGTCCGGCGGGCAAGACCAAGAAGGAGGACACCAACGCGGCCATGTCGCCCAAGCTCACACTGCTGCGCTCCGTCATGGCAGGGCCAATTTCAGAGTGACAAGATATGACCCGATATCGATATGAGATATCGTTATGGGATATCGGTCCAGGATATGGGATATCGATATTGATATGGGATATGGTGATCGATATGGGATATGGAATATCGATATGGTCATTTACCATATCGATATGGTCATCCTGGATGTCGATATTGGACATGGCATATTGATACGGGGGATGACAGTATCGATACTGTCATCCTTGATATCGATGTGGGATATCTTGTCACTCCAGCCCAGGCAAGAGTGCACGCTACATTATCAGGCAAACCCTCGTTTATCGTGCTGAGTGATGAGCTTCACGAAAGAGATTGGCCTCAGAGCGCAGACCACAGAGCTCTCCTATAATCGCGACTGCCCGCAACCTCATGTTTGACCATTGGGCAAAGTTGACAAACGGGTGAGGTTTAGGGTTCAGTGTTTAGGTTTCAGGGACATATCGCGCTGAGCTCGCTGAGTGATAACCGAGACGGAGTGACATGGTGATCATGATGTGATTGGCCCTACGTCAAGCGCACCAACAGTGGCCAGCAGTTGCCCACCATGGTAGGACGGTGCAGGTTGCCCCTATCAAACCCACACTGAAAGCGCCTGGAAGTAAGCGCGTGAAAGTGAAACATGACGAACCTGTTTCAAAATTTGCTTTCAAATTCAACTTGCGCCGCTACACCATGGCCGACGTCAAGCAGGAGCTCTAAATGTGTATCATGCCTGTGATATTGTGAGCCCACCTACACAAAGTGTGAGCGTCGTTCTCGCCGATTGAAATGGGGGCCAAGGCGGAAGCCTGGTGCCTCCTCATACACGCTGACGCGTCTCTCTCTCAAAGTGTTGATTAATACCATGAGATGTAAAGTACAACATTGTTTCGCGACTGTTTGAATGCTTCTACGTGCTAGAGCTAGCGCCTTGCACACCCAGCGCACCGAGCATGCACACACCCGTTTCCATGAAACGCCGATGATAACACACTAATGATCAACACACCAATGATGAATAAATGTGCAATAAAACATTCTTAAACTCAAATATGGTGCATCCTCGAGCGGCGCGCTCGACTCGGGCTTAGGATTCCTCCGTCACCGCCGCTACCGCCGTCCCCGCCGCCCCAAGCTACGCGCTAGACTCCTCGGGTGCAGTCGTCCGACTGCCCTTGCCGCCACCACCGCCACCGCCGCCCCGCCGCCACCACCGCTGCCGCCACCCCCGGCGCCGGCGCCGCCGCCGCCGCCCCCACCGCCACCGCCCAAACTGTCTCATACCAACTCCGAGGCGCTGCGGCCGTGCGAGGAAATTGCCAACGCTATACTTTATAGTCCCACGTGGCCACGTCACAACGCATCATTTGCTTCATTCGCCTAAATTCACTTCTCGGTGACGGGAGTAACAGTACTCGTCACAATGGCGTCGATGACCTCCTGGGAGGCGGCGGCCCAGCCGACGATGCCGTTGAACGAGGTGATCAGCTCGATGGCCCACTGCTTGAACCGCGCAGAAGGGTCATTCAGGCTTTATAATTTAGGGTTTAAAGTTCAGGCTTTAGGGTCTAGGGTTTATTGAGAACAAGCATCACTCGATCATTCAGGGAGCATGACTTACCTTCAGGCTTAATGCGCATACTGACGCGCGGCTGAGGAGGAGGAGGAGGGGGTTCAACGTCGGTCGAGTGCTTGTTGTCAATACAGAGGCCAGGGCCAGGGCGATGGAAAGCCTGGAGCCTCCAGATACATGCGGAAGCGTCCCTCTCTGCTTGTTCTCAACAACCCCGCTGCCGTGGCACGTAGCTGGCCGTGGCGTCCTCGAGGTAGCGGCGCATGCTGGAATTGAAAGTAAACCTTGAAAGCAGTTTATGATATTATAGTTCATGCGCAGAAGCCACGGGCCCTGCACCGCCCTACCTCGACCAGCAGGCACTCGAAGCCGCGGTCGTTGGCCTCGCGCATCGTGGTGTTCACGCACACCTCCGTGTAGCGCCGCAAGTTGAAATCAGAGGGGTCTCTTCATGGCCGCTCAAGTTGGGCTCCCTCTGCAGAATAAATGGGGGGTTTACTTTTGGGTTTTTGGTCGTAGACTTAAAACATAAGACAGATATATATAGTTGAAACTTAGAGCAATTCTCTAGAGCGGTCCATCATATTGTTAGCTTCAAGCGCTGAAACCAGAGGCGCTACGCTTTCAATACGGGGTTTTAATTCTGTCAACCTGCACCGCCACACCTCGGTGGTGAGCCCGGTCACGATCAGGTGCGACACCCCCAGCGCCCGCAAGTGTGCCTCCAGCGGCGTGCGGCAGAACGCACCCTTGCCCAGTGCACGGGTGCACTGGAGCACTGGTTCAGCATGAGTAAACAGTCAGGGAACGAGTGTAAGGCCAGGGAGGAGGAATGGAGGATGCGGCGAGGGTGTACGGGTAAAAGAGGGAGAGACAGAGAGACGCTTCCGCGTGTATGATGAGGCACCAGGCCTTCGCCTCGGCCCCCGTGGGTGTACGATACGCCGGATCGCTGTGAGCAAACATCCCGGGAACGAGTGGCCAGGCCAGGGAGGAGGGAGCGGCGAGTGTGTACAGGTACACTCGTACACCCGTAAACCATAAGCAAACAGTCAAGGAACGGGTGGTCAGGACACATTTGAGAAGGTGGCCTTGCCTGGCTTATGCACGACCGCCTCGCCCGCCGCCGCCGCCACCTCTGGGCACAGCCCGTTGCACGGCTCGCCCCGCACCAAGGGCCTGGCAGAAAATGCTCAAAACATCCGGCGGGCGGTATTAGACTGAAGAAGGCGGGGCAAACGTGTTGTTCCTTGCAGGATATTTCACGGAGGTCAAGGCGGAAGCCTGGTGCCTCCTCAAACACGCTGACGCTCCTCTCTATCGTTGCAGGATATTTCTGCTATTGTGGTAGGCCCTACCCGCACCAGCATCCGACCACGGTGCGCTGCGCCGGGCACTGGCTCACCGATGACCGGCGCGCGGCGCTTCTTGGTGGGCGGGCAGTCGGCGAGCGCCGGGTCATGCGCCTCCAGGGTGTGGATGACCGGAATGCCGGCGCCGCGCGCCGCTGCCAGCACCGCCGCCGCGGGCTTCAGCGCCCGCCGCACGTCCGACGCGTCCGAGCAGTCGTTGCCCAGCGCGTGGCCGAAGCCGCCCTCCTCGCAGAAGTCGCCCTGCCAGTCGATCATCAGCAGCGCCACCTTGCCTTTCGGCCACCGGAAGGGCCCAGGCGCCGCCCCCGCCACTTCAACCTCCACCTCCGCCTCTGCCTCCGCCTCCACCTCCACCTTCGCCTCCGCACACGCCACCGCCTGCGCGCCTTCGCCCGTGGCGTGATGGCCGTGCGCGGCTGCGGCGGTCGCAGCGGCGGCGACGAGCAAGGCCTCCAGCGCGGCGGCGGTGGGCGCCGTGCTGCCGAAGATGCCGCCCTCGCAGCGCATCGCGCTCACCGTCGACGGGAGGTGCTCCGGGCACGTGGCCGCAACGCCGTCCTCCAGCAGCAAACACTCGTAGCCCAGGTCGGTGGCCTCACGAATGGTGGAGCTGACGCAAACCTCCGCGGTCAGGCCGGCCACGATCAGCCGCCGTACACCAGGGGCTCACACTCGTCCAATTTTCAGCTCAACCTCATCCGTTTTGGTCACACCCCCACGTGTCCCCCTGTCTAATAGACTGAGGGAAAATCATGCACCCAACGTATCCCACAAAATGTGCTTATGTTGAGCGGGAAAGTGGACGAGTGTGAGCCCCTGCCGTACGCCCATTGTGCGCAGGCAGTGGTCCAAGTCCGTGGCGCGAAACGCGCCGTACCCCGGCTTGTCAAACACGTCCTCGCCCTCGCGGTTCAGGGCCTGACAGATACTGCTCGCCACGTCATCGGATGCCGTTTAATTCAAGAAACAAGGGTTTGATTCGCGTGACGGTGACGTGATGATGACGTGGCAGGCATTGGGTATGGCAGATATTACTCGCCATCTCATAGGATGCGATTTGATTCGAGAAATAAGGGTTCAATCGGCGCGAAGATGACGTGGCGGGCAACATCTTGTGCGACCTACCCAGCGGCGCCAGCTCGGGCACGATCTCCCACCCCGCTGTAGCGGCGCAAGTTGAATTTCAAAGCAACAGTTGAAAGCAGTTTATGATATTCTGCTTCCCAGCGCTGCAAGGTAAGGCGCTGTCAACGCGGGTTTTGACACTGTCAAACCTGCACCGCCCTACCCCGGGCAGCCGCGCACGAGGAACCGCCCGCCGCCCGGCGCCGGTGCCCCGACGGCGCCCCCCGCCGCGGCGCTGCGCCACCGCTTGTAACTAGGGAGGTCGGCCAGGGAAGGCCTGAGGCCAGGGGCTTCCATTCGTTAACGTTTCTGCTCAACCTAAGCACTTCATATGGGATGTGTCAGTTATGACAAAGTGCGCCAAACCACTTAGACACTTAGTCTGACTTAGTGCCCGCTCGACCCATCAGAATGCTCCATTTGGACGACTTAGTACTCCTTGTTGCTAAGTGTCTAAGTGGTTTCACGCACTGTGTCATACAATGATAAACACGGCCCAGGTTGAGCTGAAAAGTGGACGTGTAGACGAGTGAGCCCCTGCCGGTGGCCCTCGCGGGTGTACAGATGTGTCAATGAATACAGTGATAACACGGCTCAAGTTGAGCTGAAGAGTGGAGGAGTGTCAGTCAATACAGTGATAACACGGCTCAAGTTGAGTTGAAGAGTGGACGAGTATAAGCACCTGCCGGTGGCCCTCGCGGGTGTGCAGGACCCGGATGCCGGCGCCCCGCGCCGCGTCCAGCACCGGCCGCAGCCGCGCCATAGCCCAGGGCCCGCGCATCCATTCCCTCACTGACTGCTCATGGTGCACCTATACACCAGCACACCCTGCTGCCGCACTGTGTCGCAAGATGCACAGTTGAGCCGCAGTGGCTTAAGTTGAGCAATGGATGGCTCAAGTTGAGGTGGAAACATAACTGGAGTGAGGCCCTGCACGCCTGCAGCAGTTGACAGCTCAAGTTGAGGTGGAAATATAATTGGAGTGAGGCCGTATAGCGGTTGACGGCTCAAGTTGAGGTGGCAACAGAAATCGAGTGAGGCCCCGGCCCTGCCACCAGCGCTTTGGCCTCGGCGAGTGCGTCGGTGTGGCCCGCCGCGTAGTGCCTGACAGATAATGCTCGCCACGTCAAGTGATTCCGTTCAATTCAAGAAACGAGGGTCTGTAATGTGGAGGATGACGTGGCAGGCATTATCGGTCAGGCCAGGCCCTACCGCCGCGGCCAGGTAACCGTTGTCGCCCACCCAGAAGGGGCTGACACTCGTCCGTTTTTCAGCTCAACATAGGCAATTTTTGTGGGTGGCGTAGTACTCTCCTCGGCTTTTTCAGCTCAACGTGAGCCACTTTTGTTGGTGGTGTCATTCAGCGATAAACATGACTCAGGTTGAGCTGCAAAGTGGACGACGATTGTAAGCCCCATGCCACGAAGTCCTGCTGCATGTCGATGAGAAGTAACGCGACGGTGTCGGGCGCCGCGGGGCCATCGTGCGGCCACGTGCCGTGCGGGAGACATCCCGCGACGAAGATGCTCGCGTCGCTTGAAGGAGCCGGCGCCATTCTTCCTGAGAGCGTCTGCGCCTGGAGTGCGTTTGAAGTGCCCTGTGTTCTACCTCAGTGGTGTCTGCGTCCGGCGCGGCTCCTGCGTCTGGAGGTGCTTCAGCGTCTGCGTCTACGTCCTGCGCCTGGGCGGCGTTGTTGTCGCGGCGCTTCAGAGGTGCGCGCGACCTTTCGGAAGACATATAACAACACGAGAAACCCTAAACTATGAACCTCAACCCTAAACGCGATTTCAGTAGTCCCGCCACGCGCTAGACGGCACCTCCGCGGCCTTTGAAATCGAGGACTGAGTCGAGAGTGCGACAAGGCCGATCGCTCATCTTTGCCCGCGTCCCGCAGCACGCGCCAGACCGCCTCTTCTTCGACTCGCCATGTCCTTCTTGTACAAGGAGAACGCCGTGCCGCCAAGGTATGTGCCCGCCCGCGGCGCATGTCGGCGCCCCCGCGGGGCGTTTCCGCGCGCGTCGAAACTTATAAACAGTCGACCCTTACTCGTTCCCCTCTTTTGAAAAGCGGTATTTCGTCAAGTGATTAACTCAAGAACCTTGGGTTTCGAATGAGGGACTCTTGTGCGGAAGTTGTCGACTTTTTCCCATCTGCATGCGGGGCTTTGCGGGCGCCGCGCGCGTGTTGCGAACGCGAACCCGCGCGCGTCGTTAACCGCCATGCCTCGTGTGCATCCCGCCGGGGTTCTTCTGTCGCACGGCGGGGCGCCATTTAGTCCTCGCCGCGGCGGCTAAGGATCTCTTTCTTGTTCTCGTTTCTTTCCGTTGCACGAGTCCTGTCTCGAGCTCTCGACCCGCGGCCTACATCTCTGTTTCCTCCTCTCTCCTTCTTCGCCGCCCCCTCTCGTGCCTCGCGCCTCGCCGCCGTGCCCGTCTCTGTGCTTCGCCACTGCCGTTGACCTTCCTGCTCGTCTCTCTCCGTTGCCGCCCTCGAGTCCTGTATCGTAGCCACGGAGCACGGACCCCCGCCCGCGACTCCATTTCCTCCTTTCCCACCTCTCACTCGTCTTCATCGCCCCGTCTCGAAAAGCAAACCCGCACACGGGGCGTCAGCCTTCTCTGTGCTCGAAAACCACAGCGACGGCAGCGTTGCCCTGCACAGATCGTTCCTCACGGAAAGCGGCGGGGTCTCACGCTCTAGCGCTCAGAAAACCCGGTTTCGCTACTGCCTTGCATCTCACGATTTGTAGTCAGGAAGTCAGAGAACCCCTCGCCTCATCGCCGCCTGTCCTGTCTTTCCTCACCTTCTAACTTCTTCTTCGCCGTCCTGTCTCCTGCTTCGCCCTTCCAGCAGCCGCGGCCAGTCGTCCAACGCGTTCGCCAACGGGTCAGACCAGAACTGCGGCAACGGCATCACGGACCGCCCCACGACGCGCATCCACGCGCCCCCCGGCGGCCACTCCCAGATCTGCTTCGGGGGCGGAGACGCCCCCGCTGCCAACTACACCCCCCGCCAGTCGCAGTCGCAATCGCGCGAGTCACAGCAGGACCGCGCCTCCGGCAGGGCCTTAACATAACTCCATCGCCCCGCACTCCAGGCTCCTTTCCTGCGCAACTTCCGCCTTTCTTTCCCTGTGTACACAACACTCCAGGCGTCCAAACTTGAACCCCTAAGCTGCCAAGGGTTGGAGGGGGCCTTTTGAAAGCACTCGAGTGAAGGGGAATTTGCCTTACCCGCGCACCAGTGCCCCGCACGCGTCCCCTTTCCTGCGCAACTTGCGCCGTTCTGTCCCTGTGTTAACCATACCACTGTTGGCGTCCCAACTCAAACCCCTTAGCTGCCAAGGGTTGTGGTGCCATACACTGGAGTGAAGGGGGAGTTGGTGAGCCTCCACTCTTGTTTGACCCGCACACCAGCGCCCCACGGATGTCTCCTCTCATGCGAAACTTGAGCTGTCCTGTCACTGCGTCGACCACACCACTCAAGGCGTCCCAACTTGAACCCTTTAGCTGCCAAGGGTTTGGGGGAGGGGTGGGCTATTTGAACGCACTGGCGTGAAGGGTGAGTGTTTGATGCTAAGCGTAGTGGGTTTTGACCCTGACCCCCGGCACCAGCGCGATGGCCAGCAACGTGTTCGGCGGCGGCGGAGACGGCGTGACGCACGGCGCCCCATCCGGCGGCCGCGTTTCCTCCAGCAACGCCTTCGCAAACGGGTCGGACCAGAACTGCGGCAACGGCATCACGGACCGCCCCACGACGCGCATCCACGCGCCCCCGGGAGGCCACTCCCAGATCTCCTTCGGCAGCGACAACACCTACAACGACGCCGCCCCGCCTCCCCCGGCAGGGCCACCACACCACCTTGGTTCATCAGCCATCAAACCAGCTCCCTCCTCACTTCTCCTCAAAAGAAATTGTCCCACGAAAACACGTTTCCCATGCTTGAAAATAATGACCTGCAGAGATCCTACAGACTGCCCCCCATAGTGAACTGAGCTCCCTGGTTAAGAGATGCTCTGGGATGAGGCTACCATCGAAATGGAAACTGCTGGGTACGAAGATGCTTTCACTTTGAGCTGACATGGATATAGGAGGTGGTGTCACGGCCTTGTCCCACGGTGAGCCGCCCCACCACCGCCGCGGCGGAGATGAAGGCACGCGAGACACAGGGCAGCGACATCTTCGGCGCGCCCACGTCGTACGGCGCGCCGCCGCCGCCGCAGTACGAGGAGGAGGAGGAGGCGCCCCCCCCGGCCTTCGTCGAGGCCACCGAGACGCAGATCAAGGCAGGGTTTCTTCCAGCTGTGTTCCAGTGAAAAAAGGCTACTCGCAAGAGCCGTTTGTGCCTGAACCACTTGAGTATCATCAAGGTATCAAGTGAGTAACTCGAGCTGTTTAGTGGCAACTAGTCTTACGTGCGAGCTGAACAAATCATTCGTGCGATAGGCCCTGGATGATGGCGATGATGATCGCGGAGCTGCGCATCGTGTGCCGCGAGAACGGGGTGTCGCCCGCGGGCAGGGGCTTACACTCGCCCACTTCTCGACTCAACGTAAGCACATTGCGTGGGATACGTTTGGTACTTCCCGCATAGATGGGTTATAACTCGTCACAAACTGAACACAAGACGGCTCACTGACCATAACGGCTTAGGTTGAGCTGAGAAGTGAACGAGTGTAAGCCCCTGCCCGCGGGCGCCAAGCCCACGCTGGTGAGGCGGTGCAGGTTGTACCGATGAAATCCAACTTGACAGCGCCTAGAACTAAGCGCTTGAAACTAAAATACGATGTTCTGCTTTCAAACTTTGCATTCAATTTCAACTCGCGCCGCTACACGCTGGTGAACCGCATCTGCGAGGCCATCGCCATGGGACAGTGCCGCGTCATGGTCGCCAACCGCGGCGTCAGCGGCGGGGCTGCACACCACTTCCTTCTCTTCTGACACACCACTCGGTGAAGACACGTTCATAGCGAAAGAGCCTCGTTAGTGCCCGGCAGTGCCTGGCACAACTCAATGTCTTCAACAGTCCCAAAATCTCGATTTTCAGCTCGACTGGAGCTGTTTTGAACCTGAAACTGCTCACTGCACCCCCCATAACACCTCAAAGGTGCGCGTGTCGAGCCTCTTATGCTCAAGTCAAGCCGCGAAGGTACTACGAGTACAGTAAAGCTTGCGAATACGCTTGCTGAAGTTGAGCTGGAATGGGAGGTAGTTCATGGCCCTGCCCCGCGGGCTGTCCAACACGGTGAACAACTACAACCGGTCGGAGGCAGGGGCTTACACTCGCCCACTTTTCAGCTCAACTTGAGCGCTTCGTATGGGATAGGGGGTGCGCCTAGGGGTTGTGTGACCCTTGTTAAGGGGGTGTTAGGGTGTGTAGGGTGTTTTCTTGTGTCAGACACGGCTGGAGTTGAGCTGAGAAGTGAACGAGTGTAAGCCCCTGGTCGGAGGGGCAGAACGTGGGCAACTTCATGACGGACCGCAACTCCAGCCGCATCCTCGCGCCCCCCGGCGGCGCCTCCTCCTTCTCCATCGGCGGCTACGGTGGGGTCGGCCATATATCGCTCGCTAGGTCACTCAACGTTCTCAGACTGGCAGATAGTGCTTGCCATGTCACCCAACGCATTTTGTACCTTCGATGACTGATTTAGATGGCGACCTCTGACGTGATGAGCAACATGTGCCAGGCTCACTTGCCCGCCACGTCTCCCAATGCAATTTTATCTCTCGGTTATTGAGTTATTTGGCATGAAATGACGTGGCGAGCAACGTCTGCGCAGGCCCTGGGCTAAGGCGATGAGCCGGCGCCGCAGCAGCGGAGCTTCGCGCAGGCAGGGTACCAGGGTGGCCTCAGATAGTGTGCCCGCCGCGCAACTCGCGAGCACGACACAGTGCACCGGGGCACTGATCGCGCACGCGACGAACACGCGCACGCGACGAACACGCGCACGCGCACGCGACGAACTCTGATCGCTGGCAGCATTTGGGCGCCGCGGAGAGTTTCGAGATTCAAACTTCTACCTAAAATGGATCGGCAATGTGTCATGCGATCCAAGATGACTAGCGAACCAAGATGACGCAAACAGTTAGCTCCTTTCCTGTTCTTTGAACGACGATTGTTTCCAGAGTTCATAAACTCTCAGCTAGTGTTAAATAATCTTTGTATTACTACAGCAGAGCTCCTCGCAGATATCGATGCTAAATGCGCATTTTCGCTTTTTGTCGGGGCCCTGCGCCCCGACCGACATCGTGAGTAAAGCGCGAGCGCACGACAATGCCGGCCACGACATCTTCGGGGGGTACCAGGCCGACGCGCCTCCCAATCAGGGCTTCCGATCCGCCACGCCTGTCGGGCAGGGGGGGTCGCTTTGCTCGTTCCCCTTTCAGCATGCTGCCATTCGCTTCGCTTATTCCCATTTCGGCTGTACGCATGCCACCATTCGCTTCGCTTGTTCCCCTTTTAGCTCAAGGTGAGCCGCCACAGCTGTGGATGGCCTTTCTCCCCTAGATTATCCTTCTGTACAGCTCAACTTCATCAAACTCAGTGTCGGGTTTGGTATCGAAAGCAGACCAACTACAGGTAATCAGATCGTCCAAAGCGAAAATCCCCTCATCGGACAGGTTGCGATTATCGCGTAATCGATTTCGCTCTGTAGAATCAAACCTATTTCGCCTCAAGTCAACTGGATGCATCACCTGGAAAGACAAGTACCAGCAGCATAGAGCCAAGGCCCTGCCTTTCTCAATTATGTGCGCGAGATGTATGGGCAAACAGTCGCAGGTGTGCGACGGTAGTGCTGAGAACAGATATATAGGCGGTTGATTAGCTTCAGAGCTCCGTGTGACTACAGCCGACCGCAAGCTTCTGTCTGACCACTCAACCAACAACCAACAGATTACCATCCTGTATGTGGCCCTTTCCCCGGAAACCCGGGCAGCCCCCGGCCGTCGGTGGCCGGCAACAGGCATGAAACGGAACCAAAATCCACCGTGTTCGACAACGGGTCCGTCAACTACGTCCCGGGCAAGGTGGTGTCGGTAGGGCGAGCGATGGCAACGAACCTTGGGCCTGGTCTGTTAGCTAAGTGAGTAAGTATTTGATCTGACGAGTCAATAAATCGTCCGAGTACTTTCTAGCCAAGTAATTACTTACGGCTCACAGACCAGGCTCTTGTACCATGCAGATGAGTCCCCAAATGTCATCTGGCTGTGGAAACGAACCTTGGACCATCCGCTTTTCGTATCCTCTTGTCTCTCAGGCTGTGGCAATGAGCCACTACCTGTACTATTCTCGGGCTGTGCGTATGAGTATCCAAATCACGCAGCTCCACATCTGGCTGTCATCATGAATGCGATACCCGAACCCGCCACATGATTACGTCATGTGCAAGCAGGGTCTAAATTTGGACCCTCTGCCTGGGAACAAATGCACCGCGACATGTACGAACACAACGTTTTCGACGAGGAGGTTGCGCCGTCGCGCCCGGGCACCGCGCAGTCGCGGCAAAAACAGGCCGGGCCCCAGTCGATTACCTCGAATTCGTATGGCGATAGGACAGAAATCCTTAGTTCTGTTTTCGACATCCGGGCCGGGCCCCACCTTTCCGGCTCAACTTAAGCCCCCCTCACAGCTGTCAGGCTGTGCTTTCGTCTCTGATATCACACACATGATTACCACATATTGTTACTAACGTTCAATCGAGCCCCAAAGCACTCACATGTTAAACGATTATCAACCCACTCCGCCATTTCAAGCGGACAGACTCCAAATCTGTCAGGGTTTAGGCATCACCACATATCATCCTCAGATTTGGTTACATAGCTGAGCTGGGAGTGTCACGCCGTGGGTGGCCTTGCACGCGGGCGGAGATCAGCGGGCACAACATCTTCGCCGACGGCACCGTGGAGACCGGGCACCGCAGCGAGGTCGGGCGGTGCATGTTGACAGTATCAAAACCCGTGTTGAAAGCGCGTACGGTTTCAGCGCTTAGACCTAGAATAAAATGAACCGCTTTCAACATTTGCTTTCAATGTCAACTTGTGCCGCTACAGCGAGGCCTCCGCCGCCGCACGGCACGCGGCCATGGTAGGCCGCTGCAGCTCGAAACCTGTCTTTGCAAGCACGGAATAATACGTCGTTGACGTGTATCACTTAGCGTATTTTGCCCGTATGTGATGCTCTGTGACCTTACCACGTGCTACTCTATTGATAGCGCCTGCTTCAGCGCTTGAAACAAAGAAACACCTTCCAATCGTGAATTACAAATTGAACTTGCGCCGCTACTCCACGGGCGGGCAGAACGTGTTCAGCAACGACGCGCCGGAGATTCGTCGCGCCACCGGCGGCGTGCGCAAGCCCCCAGGTGGCGGCAGCAGCATCGTCTTCTGAGCGTTCGATTCTCGGAAGATTGAGTGGGGGGTGGGTGTGTTGAGGTTGATGGCGGGTGATGAACTTATTTTAGTTGCGTGTGAACATTCAACGGTTGCGTTCGAATATATAGAGAAAGAAGAGGTGGAGGACTGGCCTAGGCGCCCGGCTGTTGTGTTGTTGTTTAACACTGTGTGGCAGCGGGCTTGGCAACTCTAATATGATATTAGTTTCTAATGATGAGAAAGTGCATGCTACAAATAAATGGATTATGGCGGCGGCGGCGGCGGCGGCGCATCCGTCCTCCTGTAGACGAACATCATGGACGGGCCCCAGCTCATGCGCCGCTCCGCCGCCTCCAGCAGCTCCCAGCAGTCTGCGCCGCCTACACCCCGCTCGCGCATGGAGCCAGGATTCTGCTCTCCACCACCGCCGAATGTGAGTTTGTTACTCGGGGCGCCGTACTCCCTCTCCCCTCCCCATCCCCCTCCTCCTCCCCCTCCACGTCCCCCTCCACCTCCCTCTTGCTCACCCCCTCCACCTCCACCCTGACCCATTTCTCCTCCACCAACCTCTCCCCCTCCCCTTTCCCTACCCTCTCCACCGTCCTTTCCCTCTCGCCCCTCTACTGCTGCGCCATCCTCACCCGCCACTACATTCACGAAGCTCTGCCGCAGAGTGACGACCAGCGCCCCGGCCCGGAGCAGCTCCATCGCGCGAACCTCGATCTTGCGAAACAGCTCCGCGCTGAAGCAGCACGAGTTGACCAGTACAACATCCGCCTGCGCCCGGGGCCTTACACTACATCCATTTCTGGCTTAAACTCAGTGTCGGGTCTGGTATCGAATATATGGTGTCAGATCCCGTTCGACCAATCAGAACTGTCCATTTCGGAAATCCCACCGACCGACTGTCCGACCGGGACGCGATCCATGAGTAAACAGACCCTCGATTTCGAGGAGATCATCGTTACGAGCTCGATTTCGAGGAGATCAGCGTTACTAGTAACGCTGACACTGAGTTCAACCGGCAGCATCTTCAGTGTTAAGTTCAGTAGCTTCAAGGGGAAGCGGCTCACGTTCTGATGGTGTAGTGATCACTGTAATGCTTTGACGCTGACCTCCATGAAGCCTTAAAATTGAAACATGACAAATGAACATGCTCAACTTCAGCGAGACAGGAACGAGTGCAAGGGCCTGCCTCGGCCCAGCGGTCCATGGCGAGAAAATCACCGTGCACCAACTCCACCGCCGGGACTGTGATGCCACCGCCGTCGCCGCCGCTACCGCCATCGCCCCCGCCGCCGCCGCCACCGCCGCCACCCCTGCCACCGCCTCCCCCGCCGCTGCCGCTGCCACCGCCGCCTCCGCTACCGCCACCGCCGCCACCGCTGATGCCTGTGACACCCTCTGGCGTGTCCTCTGCCGCCGCTGGTGCTACACTCATCGCCGCGCGCATCGCCGGCGCCACCTCCGCGTCGTACAGCGCCAAGCGCCAGGGCCTAGCCACGTGAACCCTTGGTAGCTTAACTTGAGCATATTCGAGGTATCAGGTTGGGATAACTCCAGTAGCTTCACGCAAAGTAACTTCAGTCAGGCCGAAGAGGGAAGGAGTCGTCAGGCCCTGGACAGCGGCAACAAGCAGGGCAGCAGCGGCGGTAGTGGTGCAGAGGTGCACTATGAGCAACGAGTCAGGGCGGGGGCGGCGGTGGTGTACGGATGCAACATGAGCAAACATGCGGGGAAAGAGGGGCCAGGCCCCTGCCGTGAGTTCTGTGCCGAGAGCATGCAGCCCCGCGAGGCACTCCACTCCCACAACTTTTTCAAACGGATGTAGAGTCGCCGCCGTGAACGCCGGGCGCCCGACCCCACTTCCCAGGTCGTAACACACCCCGCCGGTGCGCGGTATACGGTGCCGCTGCGCAGGGTCAGATTGATAAAGCACGTTTTATTCTAGAAACCAAGCCTGGATGGAGGTGAAAGCACGCTATTGCCACGTCATATGCAGGGACGTCATATCACCGCGTCATATGCAGCCATGATACTCGGGGCACGAGGGTTTCAAACGCGGTAGACGACAGTAAGTAACGCTCGCCACGTCGTAGGATTACTGGTACATCTAACTCAGCAATCAAGGAAAACGTCCGTGCAGCGCCACCTGTGTTTCTTGAAGAAGGCGACGAGGGACATGAAGCCGAACTCGCCATACACGAAGTCGCGCACCGCTTCGTCCTCGTCCTTGGCGAACACCTCGTCGCGGCATCGCTCGCGGATGAGTGCGCCTGGGTGCAGGGTCGGATAATACCGCGGAGCCACGTCAACCACCCCGTCTTTAATCCTCATTCATTATTCTTTAAAGCGTCATCCATCCTCTGAATCGGCGAGCAGTATACACGTCATTCATGCTCTGACTCGGCGAGCAGTATACGTCGTATGATGCTTGCCACCACCTACCACCCTGCAAACCCTCTTTCACTGTGTTAATCGTCGTCCTATGACGCGGCGAAAGCGTGAACTTGTCATCCACAACATTTATAAGTTTAACCATCGTGTGTTTAAAATGTCAGCCTATAACGTGGCCAGCGTAACGTCAATCTGGCCCCACCCGGGTGGTCGCGAAAGAGTTCCTCGCACAGCCCAAGCGCCAGGGTGCCAACCGCCAACACATACTTTGGTCGTAGGCGGTGCGTTCGGTGGAAGAGCTTCTGACTCGTTGCTGTTTTGCAGTTGTGCTCGTGTTTTTGTTTTGGAAGATGCCCAACACTTTTCGGTGCAACGTGAACCACCCTACCTAGCGCGCGGCGCGCCGGGAGCGCGCCGGACGACGGGTCGGCCGCCTCGGTCCGCGGCGCCGCGGCGGCCGCGTCCGCGACGCGTGCGGCGACGGCTGCCGCGGAAGTCAGGGTCGCTCCAGCAGCAAGCGATTGATGACTGGTGGGGTGTGATCTCCCATGGTGCCGACCCTTAGCGGGAGGCGCGTGGGGGAAGTGGGAGCCACGTGAGCGGCCGTGTCCCCCACAGCCGTGGGGGTGACGCGCGAGGTGTTCATCGGGTTTTCCTCCCCCGGGGCACTCGCTGTGCCTGCCTTCACGCCGGGACGTCGCGGTCTCTGCCGTGCGTCGCCTCATTCATTCTGCGCTTGAAAGGTTTTGTGGGGTGGCGGTGGGGTGGGCCCGGCCTCTTATGACGTCCGCCGCCGCCCGGCGCGCGAGCACCTCCTCGACGGTGGGACCGGCGTCGTCGATGCCGCCGCCTGCGGCTGACGCCTGCGTCATCGCTCGCACCGGGGAGTGGCGTGTTCTGCACGGCTTCACCTCAGCTGCGGACGGTAGCGCAGATCCGGTGGGGGGTAGTCGCGACCCCACCACTGGATATGCGCTGGACAGGCTGTTGTTACCGTTTATAATACCGCTACGAGTACGATGAACTAACTTCCCACGTGTTATAATCTGGTTAGTTCCGCATTCGCCACCGGTGCTCTGCCGGCGATGCTGCAGCACGTGCGGCATGACGTCTCCCAGCTTTGTCCGAGAAGACGGCGGGCGAGGAGCAGCACCTCAAGCGCTGCGGCGAGTGCCCCGCCCGCGGGCACCGCGCGCGGTACTGCTCGAAGAAGTGCCTGCGCGCGGACACCGCGAGGAGTGCGCCGAGGCGCGGCGCGCGCGGCAGGCTGTCGGGACCGAGGTCTGAGCCGGGGACGAGCTGACGTGCGCGAATGACGGCGGCGTCAAGATCCGGTACTGTGACACTGTCTGACTCATACATCCACACATCGCCAGTGCACTTGTTCTATAGCCCTGCTCGCCGCGGGCTGGTGTAGTATGAGCTATATGGTGAGCACGCGCCCCCGCCCCGCCCCCCCCGCGGCGTCCTCCCAGTATCCGCCGGAGCTCTCACACCCAACCCGCATCGGATGATGAAATCGTAACACATGGTCCGGTCCGGGTCCTCTGGGCGGTTCGTGTGTATATATATACACGGTGTCGCGTTGTTACTTGCGTCTTTGTATAGTCAGTCATTCGTCTTACGAGCATTCGGCTCGATGCCGCACCCACTTCTCGTGCCAGAATCTTGGGATGGTTTCGGGATATGGATTTCATCACACCCTTGTGTGCCACGGGCAGCCGTGCGCCTGTGCCCACTTCAGCATCTCCAGAAGTCCGCCCGCAATGGCGGCTCGAATTGTACACCCGGCCCACGGGTAGTCGTGCTGCCGCGCCCACTGCAGCGCCTCCAGACACCCGCCCCCACCCCCGACCCCATCTCCGCCTCCGACCCCATCCCCGCCCCCGCCCCTGCCCCCCCGCGCTCCCCCTCAGCCTCCTCAGACCCCTCGCCGCCCTCAGCCATGCCGGGGGCTACCCGGGGCAGCCGTGCTCCCGCGCCCACTGCAGCAGCTCCATGTGCCCAGCCTCAGCGGCCGCTTCGCACGTCCTCCGGTTCCACGGGCAGTCGTGCTCCCGCGCCCACTTCAGCACGACCTCCAGCTGCCCGCCAATAGCGGCTCGGAACAGGTCCTCCCATTCCACGGGCAGTCCTTCTCCCGCGCCCACCTCAGCACCTCCATGTGCCATTCCGAGCGGCGGCGTCACACGACCTCTCATCCCACGGGCAGTCGTGCTCCCGTGCCCGCTTCAGCACCTCTAGTTGCCCCCCCTCAGCGGCGGAGGGCACAGGTCCCCTCATTCCACGGGCAGCCGTGCTCCCGCGCCCACCGCATCACCTTCAGGCACCCGCGATAAGCGGCGGAGTCACAAGTCAGTACATCCCACGGGCACCCGCGTGCCCGCGCCCACTGCACCACCTCCAGGTGTCCTCCCGCAGCGGCGAGTGCGAGCGTCTTTTCGGGCACCGTCCCGTGCTCCCTCGCCCAACTCAGCAGCTCGACTGACTTTGAGTGGCGCCTCCGTGTGGGTTTTCGCTATTAGGAACCACGCGGTGGACACCGGAAATTGCGACCGACCGACCAAAAGTGTACGCCCGACGCGTTCTAACGTGGGGGATGACGGCGGAGGGTGGCACGCGCGTGCTTGGAAGCGCCTCGACGCGTACGTGCGGACTCCGATATACTTCATACATCATCTAGCAGCCAGTTACCCCTCCGATCGGACATCTACGCCGCCGCCGCGCGGTTCACCGGGCACGCTTCACCCGGCATTGCGCATTATACTTTCGTCAACTTTTCGTGCACTGCTTTACGCGCCGCCTCCTTCGGACACCTCC
>Ga0307489_10001045_pt1 | contig 17844 bp, 24 predicted proteins | sample SB12metaG_FD_202247 | JGI IMG/M metagenome (GOLD analysis project Ga0307489, IMG submission 202247) | Sea-ice brine microbial communities from Beaufort Sea near Barrow, Alaska, United States - SB 1.2 | ecosystem: Environmental > Aquatic > Marine > Coastal | place: USA: Alaska | collected...
TGAAAGTGAGATATGTGGAACCGCTTTCAGATTTTGCTTTCAAGTTCAAGTTGTGCCGCTACATCGTGGGCGTTCTCATGACCATCCTGCTGGTCGGCGCCTCGGTCGCTAACTGCGCGGAGGCAGGGACTTACACTCGTCCACTTCTCACCTCAACCTAGCACTTGTTGTGGGATACGTGGGATACGTTGGGTACCTTCAGTAGACATGCGGGGCTTACACTCGTCCACTACTGAGCCTAACGTATGCACTCTTTCTGGGATACGTGTGGTACCTTCGGTAGATATGCGGGTTATTACTCGTCGCAGATCGGAAACAAAACGGATTACTGACCACAATGGCTTAGGTTGAGCTGAGCAGTGGACGAGTGTAAGCCTTTGCCCCCTTCTCCAGCAGAGGCGGCCCCGCGCCATGGGCTTACACTCCTCCACTTTTCAGTTCATAGGGCGGTTTGAGCATTTATTACAGTAGGGAAACAATGATGCGTAACCCTAAACCCTAAACCCTAAACTCTAAACCCTAAAACCAAACCCTTAACCCTAAACGAAGGGCATCATCAACGCCGGCGCCACGCTGCAGTTCGCCGCCTTCGGCCTGCACTTCTTCGGCGGCATCGCTGGCAGGGGCTTACCCTGGTCCACTTTTCAGCTCAACCTGAGCCGTTTCTCACACAAAATACACCCTGAACATTCCGTCATATCCCCCAGCACCTCCTAAACATCCCCTACGCTGACGTGAGCCGGTCCTCACACAAAATACACCGTAAACACCCCCTAGCACCCCCCAGCACCTTCTAAACACCATACAACCCCTGCTTGCACTCCCTATCTCACAGAAAGCGCTCAAGTGAGCTGAAAGTGGACGAGTGTAAGCCCCTAATCGCTATGCTTGTCGCCCCTAAACTAGCCTACTAAGCACTAATCCCTAAACTAGCTTAAACTAGCTTAGTTTAAGCCACCTTAATTTACAAACCCACTGTAGTCCCCCATACCAAGCCACCAAGCCACTAACCACTAGCCCCTAAACTAGCTTAAACTAGCTTAGTTTAAACCCCCCGGTCGCTAGCACTAGCTTAGTTTGGCAAGCATAAATGTAAGCCCCTAATCGCCGGGTACTTGATGATGAAGATCTGCGGATACGACGAGACGGCAGGGGCTTACACTTGTTCACTATTCTGCTCAATGTCAGCCGTTTTGTCACTTAAACTCAACAATCACTGTCCTAAAAAGTGCTGAAGTTGAGCTGAACAGCGCATGAGTGCCAGCCCCTGTAAGACGGTCTGCCGCACCACCGCCATCGAGGTAAGGCGGTGCAAACCATGTCGACAGTATCAAAACCCGTGTTGAAAGCAGAGCGCCCATGGTTTTAGCGCTTGAAGCTAGAATATCATGAATCACTTTCCAATTTTGCTTTCAAAATCAACTTGCGCCGCACCACCGCCATCGAGGTTAGGCGGTGCATGTTGACAGTATCAAAACCCGTGTTGAAAGCGCAGCGCCCATGGTATCCGCGCTTGAAGCTAGAATATCATGAATCACTTTCCAATTTTGCTTTCAAAATCAACTTGCGCCGCTACATCGGGACGTCCATGAAGTCCTCCGCGTTCGGGTTCCTCCTCGCCTCGCTGCACTTCCCCGAGTACCTCGTGGCAGGGGCTTACACTCATCCACTTTTACACTCATCCACTTTTCAGCTCAACCTAAGCCATTCCTGACGCCTTAAATACTGGATATCACCCCCTAACACCTCCTGAACACCCCCTAAATAACCCTGAAACAACCCCTCAACATACCCCCTGTCCCACAGAAAGCGCTGACGTTGACGCGGAAAGTGGACGAGTGTAAGCCCCTGCCTGTTGCGCGTGCCCTCCGCCGTCTCCGTCGTGTGGATGGCCCTTATGGGCTCCACCATGGTGGGGCGGTGACCCTAAACCCTAAACCCTAAACCCTAAACCCTAACTCCAAAACCCTAATCCCAAAATCCCAAATTCTAAACCCTAAACCCTAGAACAAACCCGAGGTTAAAGCGCGCATGGTTTCAACGCTTGAAACTAAAATGTGGTGAACCGCTGAAAAACTTTGCTTTCAAATTCAACTTGCGCCGCTACAACGTGGCCGTGGTCTGGCGCATGATTCCCGTCACCGACGGCAGCGCTCCCAAGGCAGGGGCTTACACTCGTCCACTTTTCAGCTCAACCTGAGCCTTTCCGGTCACACCTCCTCGTGTCCCCCAGCCTAATAGACCGGGGGAAAATCATGCACCTAACGTATCCCACAAAATGTGCTTACATTGAGTCGAAAAGTGGACGAGTGTATGCCCCTATCCCAAGGCCGAGCTCACCGCCTAAGCAGACATTGCTCTGCGATTCAATTCAGGGGGTGGAGGGCACGTTTGGGCGAACCAACCAGCCGAGGGTCGACACTCTCGCACTGCCCCGCCGCCGCATCCTCCTCCACATCCACCGCCGCCATTGCAGTGGATTGTTTTATAGCGCTGTCTGTGCGCGGTACTCGGGTACACGAGTTGCGACTGACTATATCATCCACGCTCTTGAAGCCTATCGTCGACTAGTCGACTCGAGCTAGCTGTGGAGCGTGGGGGGTCTGAGTAGTCACTGCGACTGATTGACATTCCGCCGGCTACGAAGAGTGAGAAAAGTCGACATATTCATTTTGCCTTCATTTTGTTACGTCTTGTGTACATATACATTTTGTCTTCTTTCCAAAAAGCAAAATCACAAGACATGCGAGCGACAGCACATAGCAGAACGCCATCAAGCCGCACGCTTCTCCCCTCTCACCGCGGTGCGACCGCGTATCGCCGCTGCCCCCGGGGTGGCCCCCGTCACTGCCTCGACCCCCAGGATGTGCCGCCACCGCTGCACCTGGCACGCGGGAGTGGTCCGGACAGGATGGCACGGGGTGACGCTGACTCAGGCACGACACGGGGGTCAGTACGAAGACAGGTGCCTCCTCTTACACGCGGATGCACTCTCACCGCTGACTATGCCAGCCGAGGGCCGAGACAAACAGCACAATAGACATGTACGGTCGGCCGGCATATTTGCAATTATTCAGATGATTCGGATTCGCACCGAGATCGGCGTCTTTCGTTGATAAATCTTGTAGGAGACGCAGCGCGCGTGCAGGACGCGCGTAATACGCCGCGCGAGCCGCGCTGGGCATCGCCCGTGGCCGCGTATCGCCGCTGCCCAGGCGGTCCCCGTCACCGCCTCGAACCCCGTGCGGCGCCCCCCCACCACCGCTCGCAAGATGACCAGCCGAAACAACGACGAATCTTCCTCGGGCCGGCTCCCGCCACAGGTGGGGTTGGGACGGGTGGGGTTGGGCGCGGGCGCAGCGGTGCCTGGGCGGCTCGGGCGGCTCGGTGGCGCGGTGGCGCCTGGGCGGCTCGGGGGCTCCGTGCGCAATGTTATTGAGCCACTGGGGCGACTCAGGCGGGCAGAACTGCCTCCAGGGCCCTGCGTGGATAATGCTGTCGAGCCGGTCGAGGAGGGGGGGGAGGAGGAGCAGGAGGAGAGTGAGGACGAGGAGGAGGACGAGGACGAGGACGAGGACGAGGAGGACGAGGAGGAGGACGAGAGCGAGGAGGAGGAGGGTGAGGAGGTCGAGGACGATGGCAACCACGACGACCGGGGCACAGCCCGCGGGAAGTCGGACGACCGACGCTCCTCTCTCGTCGCTGGCGTCTGGTGGAATCCCTGCCGCGTGGGAAACAAATGGGTGGCAAGCACACGAGCGGACGGCAGAAAAGTTTACTTGGGTTAGGCGGTGCAGATTGACCCTACCAGTACCAAACCCACGTTGATGAAAGCGCCTGTACTAGTAAATAAGCGCTGGACACTGAAATATGCGACTGCCTTCCAAGTTTTGTTTTCAAACTCAAATTGTGCCACTACACATCGGAAGCCACGCCACGGAGGAGGATGCAGCGCGGGCTATCGACAACTTCCTCAAGGTAAGGCGGTGCAAGTTGACCCTATGAAACACATGTTGAAACCGTCTGAAACTAAGCACTTGAAACCAAAATGTGACAAAGTGCTTTCAACTTTTGCTTTTAAATTCAACTCGCGGCGCTACGTCAAGAACGGCGTCACTCCCGTAACAAAGCGCAGCCACACCCAGAGAAGGGGTTACAGCTTCAACAAGGGGAGCGGGAAATGGAAGGCTCAATGCGGCACGAAATTCCTGGGATCCCACACCACGGAGGAGGCTGCGGCACAGGCAGGGGCTGTCACTCGTTCACATTGCAGCTCAACTTGAGCTGTCCTTGTGCCCCACGTAACCCAACTTGACCCATGAATGTGTCCCGAATGTGCTCAAGTTGAGCTCTAACGTGAAGCTCTACCGTGAACGAGTGTGCGCCCCTGGGCACAGGCGTATAGCGACTACGTCAATCACGGCACTGTTCCGGAAAAGCAGCGAGGACGCGGCACCTCCCAGTTCAAGGGTGTCAGCTTTAGGCAGGGGCTTGCACTCTTGCACTTTTCAGCTCAACATAAGCGCTTTTGCATGGGACAGGGGGTGCGTTAAGGGGGTAGTTAGGGGTGTTTACAAGGTAACAGGGGGTGTGCAGGGATTGCTTTTGTGTCAGAAACCGCGCAGGTTGAGCTGAAAAGTGGACGAGTGTAAGCCCCTGGCTATAGGCCGACCATGGCCGGCAACAAATGGAGGGCAATGTGGATGGGGGAAATCATCGGATACTACGCGACGGAGGCAGGGGCTTACACTCGTCCACTTTACAGCTCAACCTGAACCATTTCCGACACAAAAACACACCCTAACCACCCCATTCTACCGCCTAAAATCCTTTACACACCCCCTAAATAACCCCTACATGCAATCCATATTCCACAGAAACCGCTTACGTTGAGCCGAAAAGTGGACGAGTGTAAGCCCCTGGACGGAGGAGGGTGCGGCGCAGGCGTACCATGACTATATCGCGGACGGCATTGATCGGGTAAAGCCCTATGGCACGCCACATCAGCCACCACCGCCACGCCATTCAACCCACACACGCCACGTCATCCACCACATGCGCCACGTCAGCCACCACTGCCAGTCATCCACCACACGCACGCCACGTCATCCACCACTGCCGCGTCATCCACCACACGCACGCCATGTCACCCGCCACCGCCACTTCATCCACCACACGCACGCCACCTCACCCACCACCGTCACGTCAGCCACCACACGCTCGCATAGCGTACAACGACCACGTCGGGAACGGCGTTATGTCAAGGCAGTTATTTGAGAACATGCACTCCACCGATGTTGAATCTCCTGCTCCTCCTCCTCGGCGCGTCTGCATGAGCATTCACACTCCACGCTCACTTCGCATATTCACGGAGGTGATCTATTGCCGTTCAGGGATTTGTCCATTTTCTTGAGTCAACTGGTCGGCCGCAGCTCAATAATTAAGCTTTCAACGCGAGTTGACTCAAGAAAAGGTTCAAATTTCTAAACGGCAATATATCACCGCCGTGAATATGCGAAGCAAGTCAAGTCATGCGGGCACGTCCGATCTCGGTCCGGGTGCTTGTTGTCAACGACCCTCATACCAGGGCAGCATCGTGCGCGGGCGGATCGAGCCGAACATGCCCGCCAGCACCAAGGTAGCGTCTGCCAGATATTGCTCACCACGTCATGGGCTTCCTCCGCACGAATGCATGCATGAGCGTTAACGCTTGAACTCAGTGTCGGGTCTGGTATGGAAGATATGGTATCGAATCCCGTTCGACCAATCATGACTGTCCATTTCGAAAATCCCACAGGTCGACTCGACAACATTCCGGCCTGGTCGATATCCTTGAGCTAATAGACCCTCGATTTAGAGGAGATCAGGGCGACTAGTCGCCCCTACACTGAGTTTAAGTTAAGCCATGCTCTGATTGAGGAGCGAGTGCTTGTTTTCAACGACCCTCCTGCAAGGGTGTCAGTGCGGGTTCCAAACGCTCCGCGCCGGCTCCACCGGCGCCCCCGCGAGAAGATGTACCAGCGCCCCCGCGTGAAGATGAACCGGCGCCACCACAGTCGAAGAAGAAGCGGGTGGACACCTCGGCGTGGGCGGTCGTTGTGAAAGTGGAGGAGGAGGAGGAGGAGGAAGAGGACGAGGCGGAGCATGAGGAGCAGGAGGAGGAGGGGGAGGAGGCGAAGCATGAGTAGGATGAGGTGGTGTATGAGCAGTTGATTAGGCAGTATGAGGTGGCTGAAAGCGAACATGAAGCCGATATGGATCCGGATGTTTCGGTGCTTTAACCGGGACATCGCGGTTTTAGGATCTCTTACACGTGACGCACAAACAAAACACGACTTGTGCATGGGATGAGGATGATGGTGGCTCTAACGCTGCGGGATATCGTAGACGAGTGTATCTGGATTAGAATCTAGCGACTAGTGCACGCCTGCGAGGCGATTAGCCGCCGCGTATTATGTCATGGCGAAACGACACGAGACTAGTGATTGACTTGCCCGTCGTCCTCTCTCTCGGATTACATTCGAGGACCACTTATCTGTAACTAAGTACGCCGGGCGTCAACTGGCGCAGCACGTCGTCGGCCGATCGACGCCGCGCGTCGTCCGTCGGTCCCGAGACGCGAAGTACAGCGCCGAACCCCTCGGCCGCGATGGGCTGTCTGAACAGCCCGACGAAGCGGTCAATCACACTGCGCGCCTCCGTGTAGGGGCGCAAAGTGAAAGTAGAAGCCAAACTCGATTATCATATTTTAGATTATCATAATTTAGATTATCATATTTTGGTTGATCGGGAACCTGGCGCTCAGATATAGCTCATACTTGTGCCAACTTGCATCAGAGATGCAGGCACGATTCGGCGTGCATAAGGAGGCACCAGGCTGTCGCCCTGAGCCCTGTGTTGTCACTTTCACCCTGGCCCCGGTGTTAAGACCCGCACGCATGTGCGTGGGGAGTGGGCCGTGTATCCCCCCACCTTGGCGGGGTCGTCGCTCCCCAACGAGGGGTGCCCACTGCACCCCAGCACGCCGCCCAGGCACGCGTCCGTCGGCACGTCTAACCACACACACACTACCCGCTGCGCCTGCACGCCCGCGCACGATGGTCATTGAGAACAATCACTCGACCGATATCGGAGCACAAACTTACCTTCGGAGTGAATGCTCATACATACACGCGGAGGAGGTCGGAGGATGCGATTCGACGTCAGTCAAACGCTATCTTGTTCTCAACATCTCAATGTGCGTCAATATGTTACTTGTACGAGCAAAGCAAAGCATGGACCAATCACAGGCTCGGATCAAAACCTTTCCGAGCCTGTGATTGGTCCATGCTTTGCTTTGCCATGCTTCGTTTTTAACACTTTGACGCACTTTGTTATAACGTTTCACCCCCTGCCGCCTCGCGTGCCAGCTACACCCACAAGGAGCGCTGTGCGCCGTCGAAGTTGCACCTGTCCACCACAACCCGGGTGTTCAAACCATGCAGTGATGCCTTCACCGCTTTCTCGCATTTCTGCCGGTTCCCGAGCTCGTCCTGACAGTGGGGATCTTGATAACAAAGACTCGATGGATGTCAAATGGAAGAAACCCCAGTAAGACATGCTCCAATCTAGGAGGGGAGGGGGGATGTGGGAAGGGAGGGGAGGGAAGGGGAGCAGGGGAGGGGATGGAGGGGAGGGGAGCCAAGGAGGGGATATGAGGGAAGGGCCGGGGAGGGGAGGCGAGGGAGGGGGAGGGAGGGGGAGGGAACGGGAGGGGAGGGAAGGGATGGATACATGTGGGGAGGGGAGGCGAGGGGAGGGGAGGGGCGGGGTGGGGAGGGGAGAGGAGGGGAGGGGAGGGGAGGGGAGGTGTGCGAGGCGAGGGGAGGGCAGGGGAGTGGAGAGGATGGGAGGCAAGGGCAGAGCAGGGGAGTGGAGGGGATGGAAGGCAATCCCCTTGCCTGGCATACCACCGACGTGCGCCCCGGGTCGGCCGCCCTGAGGTGCTCCGCGAACCACGACTTACCGGCGCCCGGCAGACCCACCAGCACCACCACCCGCGCGTTCCTCACCTCCTCCGCCTAGGGGCCGGTCATATTGCTCGCCGCGTCATAGTGTGCTACTGAACTCAAGAAAACAGGGTTCAAAGCGCGTCGGAGGACTTGACAGGTTTACGGGGGCCAGGGAGGAAGCCTGGTGCCTCCTCATACACGCGGAAGCGTCACTCTCTGACGTGACAGGCACTGTCTGCGCGGCCACACCTCCTCCGTAGCAGCCACCGGCGCGCTCCAGCCCCCAGCGGCGGAGCCAAAGCCGGAGCCAGCGCCCGCCTGAGGACCTGCGCCAGCGCCCGAGTTCCCACAGCCGCTGGCGCCGTCACGCCCCCCGCTGCCGCGCCCCGCGCCGCGGCCGCCTACCTTCTTCCCGCCCTCGCCGTCCGTGCTCTGCTTCCGCTTGCGCTTCTTGCCCCCCGCCATCTCCCCCTTCACCGCCTGGGGGCAGGGGCTTCCACTCGTCCACTTTTCAGCTCAGCTTGAGCGCTTTGTATGGGATAGGGGGTGCGCGGAGGGGTTGTGTAGCCCGTGTTTTAAGGTGGTGTCAGAGGGTTTTTAGGTTAGGGTGTGTAGGGTGTTTTCTTGTGCCAGACACGGCTCACGTTGGAGGAATCCAATGCAGGGGAGGGCCTAAGTGGAGGGGTCCAATGTAGAGGACCGTCTAAATTTCCGTCCCTCGTTCACATCGGTGTTCGAGGCGCGAAACACGTGATGGTACAGGGTAATGAGGTCGAGCGAACTCTTATCCCTAAACAACACGTGCATTTATGGCTGAGGGGCTTTCAGGATGCACGTGTTGCAACGTAAACTTATGGCGTTGTTTTGTCCCCTAAAACCAAGCAACGTCTTGCCACCTCGGACACGAGGACTGAAATCTGAAAAACTAAAATCACGCACATGACTGAATGGCTCTTGTAGAGCTCTAGAGCTCTATTTGGCGACGCGCCGTTCACCGTACGGCTTCACAACGTCACGCAAAGGCGGCGCTCTGCTGCGTCACACTCACGCCATGGTATCCACCGCCGCAGCGGGCCACCGCGGTCGTGCCGCGCCCTCCCCGCCAGGTGAGCGCGCCCCCGCCCAACCCGCACCCCAGCAACCACACACTCCTCTGGCGAGCGGCAGCCACGTACCGAGCTTTCGATAGCAGTCCGGCTCCCACTTCTCTTCACAATGAAAGGCCCGGTGGCGCGGCGCGAAGACACAGCACGTCCAACGCGGCTCAGCCGGTGCCGTTTTAATTGAGCTGAGAGTGAGAGACCGAGAGAGGTTCGAGACTACAGACTTGAGACGCTTTCGCAACGACCGTGAGGCACCACGCACCCGGCTTTATTTATTATGGTTCCCTTTCTTCGCGACGCGCCTGGCCCCCGTTTATATTGAGCAGACGTCCCCGGTGATAGGTGCGCGCCCTCCCGCCCGCCCTGCCCCCCCGCCGCGTCCCGTCCACCTTCCGTCTCCCCCCCGCCCTATATTCCATCTCTGGGCATTTACCTCCTAATCCAAACACCCTGAGCTCGTCCTCTTGGACTCACAGACTCACGAGTCTACGTGGTCACGTCACGAAGCCCGCTTTCCTCCGGAAACCTTGAACCTCTCACTTTCCTTGATTGTATTTTGGTTCATTAGAGCCATTCCAATTCCCAGGCCCTTCCGGTCTGAAACCGATACTCGTAGCTTGTTAGCTCTGGAGCTACTGGAGTATGACTGACGGAATCAGTATGCCCCCCTACCACATCGAACAACGATCCACCTCGTACTCGTCGCGCCGCCACGCTCGCGCAGCGTCTCTGCTCTCGATGACGACCGTCGCTGGCGCCCTGACGGCCCTCGCGCTCGCCGTGGTGGTGCTGCTGCTCGAGTTCCCGGGCGACGTTGCCGCGTACCCTGGGCACCCTGGGCTCGCCAAGGAAGTGGTGGACCCCACCGTCCCGTACACGGTAGGGCCGTGCAGGTTCACCCCAGGTTTCTTACCGCGCTCGTTTTTAGCGCTCGAAGCTAAAATATGATGAACCGCTGCCAAAAGTTGATTTCAATTTCAACTTGCGCCCCTACAACGTGGTGGATCTCGACGTGGTGCTGGTCAAGACCGCAGGGAGAGCGCCCGACAAGGTAGGGCGGTACAAGTTGCAACGTGGTGGAAGCCGTGTTGAAAGCGCCTGATTGCAGCGCTTGAAACTAAAATACGATAAACCTGCTTTCGTAAGTCTGCTTCAACGTCAACTTGCGCCCCTTCCACAAGGGAGGCACCATAAAGATCGAGGTGTACCCCGCATGGGCGCCGCTCGGTGCCGCACGCTTTAGGGAGATCGTCGAGCTCGGCATCTGGTAGGGCTTGCGAGAAGGGAAATCGAGGCTTAGGGCCTACCAAATATTGCCCGCCACGTCATCCCACGCACTTTGAGCCCTCGTTTCTTGAGCTAAACGGCATCCTATGACATGATGAGCAATATTCGCCCGGCACTATCGAGGCTCGGCACCGTGTTGAGTTGCCTATCCACGATTGAGTGCAGTCGAATCCAGTTTTAGCGATCAGCGTACACCCTACGAGGCGAATAGCCGCCGCGTTTTTCAAGGCGTCAAGCATCCATAACTGCATTTACTACTGGTCCTGTGAAGCCAAAGAAATTGTGGATTTGGCTTAACCAAGCGGCGATTTGTTGCGAGTTGAGGCCCGGTGTGTCGGAAGTGGAACCGGTTCTTCCGCGTCGTGCCGGGCTTCATCGTGCAGTGGGGCATCCCGGGCGACAGGGCCATCACCAGCTTCTGGTACGGGGGTCATAGAGAACAACCACTCGACCTGCGCCGAATCTCCACCTCCTCCTCCGCGCGTCTGTTTGAGCATTCACCCTGAAGTCAAGTCATGCTCCAATGTCGGTTCGAGTGCTTGATCTCAATGACCCTCCTATCTGGGACAGCAACACGATCAAGGATGACCCTGTCAAACAGACCAACGCGCGGTGAGTTTGGGCAATCATATGTCTTGCCTCTCTGGGCCAATCGAATGAGCGTGACTAAGCGTCCATAATACACGTAAAACTGATTGGCTGGTTGTTTCACGGAGTTCAGGGTGAAAGCCTGGTGCCTCCTTATTGCGTCTCTCTGACTATCTTTCTACGGGGGTTAGGGCGAAAGCCTGGTGCCTCATACACGAGGACACGAGGACTCTCTCTCGCAGCGTCTCTCTCACTCTGATGTGCTGGTTGTTTGGGGTGTCGTGGCCCCTCGTCGCAGCGGCACCATCACGTTCGCCATGTCGGGCCCCCACAGCCGCACCTCGCAGGTGTTCATCAACTTCAAGGACAACCCCAGTCTGGACCGGCAGGTGCGGCGGGGGGGAGATACGTGCTGCAGACCCCCGTGGTCTCGTTTCATTCTGTGCCTTGGCTAGTGCGCTGTCGTATGTGTTGACACCGGGACCCGGAATGGGCACCATCTGCCGAGCGCCTAACCGACACATTACGGGGACAAGCGCGGAAGCCTGGTGCCTCCTTATACACGTAGAATCGTCTCTCTCATCTCGTCAAATTCCTGCGGTGTTGGGTCCTTTATACGAGCCAGCCTCACCTCGTCAACTTGAAGGGCAACCCCTGCATGGACAAGCAGGTGCGCCGGGGGGGGTCACTCATGCGTGTCATTTGCGCGAGCACACCCAGCCTCGCGGTGTTCGGTCCTTTTTACGAGCACACCTGACCTGGAAAGGACCATGCGGCGCTGGGTCACCCTGACCTCGGGGGTTTGCTCCGTTCGGCCGCGTCATCGAGGTGGGGCGAAATTGAATCCCGACATGAAAAGTTGAATCCTGCTTTCATCTCTTTGAACTAAACTACGATAAACTGATTTCAAATTGTGCTTTCAATGTCGACTTGCGTCGCTACATGGAGGGAATGGACATTGTGGACGACCTATACGCGGGGTACGGCGACACCCCAGACCAGGCAGGGGGGTTATTGAGAACATGCACTCGACCGACGTCAAACACAGAGAGAAAAAAACAATCGGCCAGTTTGCGAGGGCTTGTGGTCGGTCTGCCACCGTGACCCGATTCCAACGGGGGCCAAGGCGAAGGTTTGGTGCCTCCTTATACACGCGACAGCGTCTCTCTCACGACCCGAGTCCGCGCGTCTGCATGAGCATTGGCCCTGAAGGTAAGTCATGCATGCACCACGCTTCGATCTCGATTCGAGCGCTTGTTCTCAATGACCCCCGTGCCAGGGCCTGATCCAGGCCCAGGGCAACGCCTACCTCGAGCAGAAGTTCCCCAAGTAGGGCCTGCCAGATATTGCCCGCCACGTCATCGACACGCACTTTGAACCTTCGTATCTTTGAGTTGGATGGCATCCTATGACGCGGCGAGCAATATCCGCCCGGCCCTATTCCCAGGCTGTCTTACATCCGGTAGGGCCTAGCAGATATCGCTCGCCACCTCATCCAACGCGTTCTGAACCCTCGTTTCTTAAGTTAAATGGCATATAATGACGTGCCGTGCAATATCTGCCCGGCCCTTGCCCCGGCCGCACGCGGCTGGATGGCAAAGGAGGGGGCGGATGCCAGGCTTAAATCCTAGCACTGCTAGGACGCTGTTTGCAGTTATATGTTTTAGACCGCACCGGCGCGCTTTGGCGCCGTTTACACGACAGCCGAAGCCAACGCCGCCTCCCACATCACATAAACCGTTTGCTGACCTCGAATACCCATACGGCATAGGGGTTTTTAGATTCAGATGGCGGATTTTCCAGACGCTTCGCAACTTTCCGCGACGTCCGCCATCATTATGTGAGGCGTCTTCGCCGACGCCAATGCCACGTGCGCCATTCTCCTTTCTGTTGTGCCAGATTACTAGGCGGTTAACGATTTCGCAATATTATTACGCCTCCGGAATATTACTCGATGACGTGCCAATTAAACAACGCCGTGCAAGGCCGCATAGCGCGCATAGCGCCGGCATAGGATGGTGCCAGGGTACTTATATATTTATGAATTTCAGTCAGTGAGTGATCCTGAAACACTCCGTCTTCCCGGCATCTTCGCCGAAGCCGACGACGCCGTGCGCGCTGTTTTTTCCACTGACGCGCCTGATGACTAGGCGGCGAATTTTATGAAACTTACGTCCGAGGTACTTCTTTACTGGCGGACGTGCCATTAACAAACCGCCGCACTAGGCCGCGTGGCGTCGTAGATGGTGTCCCGGCGACCAATACCCAGAGCGCTGCAAAACCTCATGCTTGCGCTTTTAAAACTATCGGACACTCTGCGCAGATCCGGTGGGGAGGTCAAACGGGGGCGACATGACGCGCGGTATGGTCAAGATTCCTGAATCAGCGCGTAAAACTAGCACGAGCATGAGCATTCACCCTGAAGGCAAGTCGTGCTCCGATTTCGGTCGCGTGCTTGCGGCCCTTCGACCTGCCCGCTGGGAACGGCGCTAACCACCGCGCTGTCGCCATGCCGCAGCCCCGTTCCGCGCGCTCCGCGCTGTTTGTGGCAGGGGCTTACACTCGTCCACTTGTCTATCTCGACTCGAGCACTTTTCGTGGGATACGCGAGGTGGCGTCAGTCTATCAGCGACACAAACGGCTCAGGTTGAGCTGACAGGTGAACGAGTGCAAGCCCCTGGTTCGTAGCCGGCATTGCCCTGCTCAGTATCGCCCTCGGCCCCGCGCCGTGCCACCGACGCGCAGGTGCGACCAGAAGCTTACACCCGTTCACTCTTCAGCTCAACTTGAGCCGTGCCTGACACTTGAGCCGTGCCTACACACCATAAACACCCCTTAATACCGCATTAACACGAGCTACATGACCCCTCCGCACACCCCCGATTCCATACAAAGCGCTCAAGATGAGCTGAGAAGTGGACGAGTGTAAGCCCCCGGGTGCGACACTACTTATTTTATGAAGGTCTGAAGCATCCCCGGTGACTATACCAGGTCGGGGCGCGGCCCCGGTGTGTGCCGCCGCCACGCCGCCGCCGCCGCCGCCGCCGCCGCCGCCGCCCGCGTTCCGTGTTCCGGCCCCGGGTCACGTCGCCTCCGTCACCGACGCCGTCGCCGTCACTGTGAATGGATAGTGTACCGTTCACTGTTCATCGTTCGCCGTTCACCGTGACTGTTCATCTTCACTGTTCATCGTTCACCGTTAACTGTGACTGTTCATCTTCACTGTGTATCGTTTACAGTTCACGTTGCGAGTCGCCGTCACTGTGAATGGATAGTGTACCGTTCACTGTTCATCGTTCGCCGTTCACCGTGACTGTTCATCTTCACTGTTCATCGTTCACCGTTAACTGTGACTGTTCATCTTCACTGTTCATCGGCAACACGCTGTTGTGTTGATTGGCTGCGATCCGGGCTGAACCAATCAGGAGCCGGAATCTGATTCCGCGCCTCTGAGTAGGGTTTTCCATTAACTGTTGGGGAAGAGGGAGTATGGATCCCGGCTCATCTTCTCCAGCACACGGAGTGTACGTCGTACGCCTGACCGGGACCAGCACCAGTGACGCCGCCGAACGCGGCGCTCGCTAACAAAGCTCGACCCACCCGCCCACACCATGGGTTTGGAAGGAAAAGAAGGCACACCAGTTAGGTCCGGACAAGGGCCGGTAAAGTGACCCCAAAATTTACCAATTTACGCATAAGTTTACAGTGACGCATACGTTCAGGTCATTTCAAAACGTTATCCACGCATAATCTAAAACTTGATGAAATCAACTTGAACTATGCGTCACTGTAAAACTTATGCGTAAGTGGTAAATTCTGAGGTCACTTTACCGGCCCTTGCTCGGACCTACCAGTGTGCCTACTTTACCTCCTGAGCTCGTGGGCACCACTCGCCGCCGCGCTGTGCGCGGCGGAACGGCTTAATTAAGGGAAGTGGACACGTCATACTTAAGGAGGCTCCACCTCAAAGTGGAGACCTGCCATAGTAATGACGTGGCATGAACACCCACTTAAGCTCGAGTGACTGACACAAGCAAATTAAATGTGTCAAAGGCAGACTGCCTCTAACAACCGGAGCCTGTAGGCTCCACCATTCTCAAAAGACCCTCTCTAACCCAATAGTTTGACCCTCCAATCAGAGGGCCGAGCGAGCAGAATCAGGTGGAATCCATTGTTCCGGTGTCAGGAATATGAACCGACACGTGGTCAACTTTCCGCGGCTACTACTTCGGCCGCAAATACCAATGGACAGTCCTACCCCTCCAGCGCGCCAACATCCTGGAGACCTTGAGCGCCCGTGTCCACTTCCAGCGTAACTTCCGTCTAGTTGCCTCCGCCAGACTAGCCTTCGAGCCAAACAGCGTCGTCCTGCGCGGAGCCACACCTGTCTCCCCCACCTCTTACTCGTGTCTCTCCTGTCCCGGTGTCTCTCCACCTGAGACACTTATATCCTCTCTCTGCGCCTCCGCTCCTCCCAGCACGCCCTCTCCCGGCCACGATGTGTATCGTCCTCTCCTCGGCCGCCTCAAGCGCCCGCCTCGGTCCACTCACAGCACTCCTCACCACGGCCGTCCTAGCACTCGTCGCCTGTCCCGCAGCTGTTCACGCCTTCCCGTTCGGCCCGGGCGGGTGCGAACCCTCACGACGCGTTTTCCGAAACCGGTGTTTCGATGTTAACTTTATTGCCGTGGTTCAGGTAGGCCCGTCGGCCGTCGCTGCGCGCTTGCGTGCGGGTCACTCCACGGGGACCACCGCGCAAGCCTGGTGCCTCCTCGTACATGTCGACGCCTGCCATGCCTGCCCCGCCGCCGTCCACGGTCGCCTTTTCCAAACCCGATGTTAACTTTGTTTTTTCCGTCTCCGTGTTTCAGGTGCGACGCCACCGTGGGGCACGGCCCCGTGGAGGCAGAGGCTTACACTCGTTCACGTTAGAGCTCAACTTGAGCAACTCCAGGACACGTGCCTGAGCTAAGTCGGGTTATACATTGGATAGAAGAGCTCGAGTTGAGCTGAATTGGGAGCGAGTGTAAGCCCCTGCGTGGAGGCCATCACCGGGTACACGCTGACCCAGACCGCCGGTACCATCCTCACGCCCGGTAGGGCGGCGCAACGTGACCCTATGTTGACCCCGGGTCGATTTCCCGCGCTTGGTGGTTCCAGAGCTTGAAGCGGGGGACAGGGCGAAAGCCTGGTGCCTCCGCATAGTTACACGCGGAAGCGTCTGTCTCTATTAATTAGCGTTTGTATGATGCTACAGTACAATATGATGAGCCGCTCTCAAACTTCGCTTTGAATTTCAACTTCCGCCGCTACGGCTCGGCGAGCAGGTGACACTGACCCTGGCGGGCGCCGCTGTCGGGGACTACATGGGCTTTCTCATCACCACCGACGAGGCAAGGAGGTTATTGAGAACATGAACTCGCACGATCGATGTTGAGTCGACGGACCGAGTCCACGTGTCTACATGAGCATTCATAAACCCAGAAGGTCAGTCACGCTCTGACCTCGGGCGCGTGCGTGTTCTCAATGGCTCTGCTGCAAGGGAACACTCGCACCCAAGTCCGTGGAGGCCCGAGTCGCTGTAAACTGCGCAGGCGGCGTGGGTAGGGTTCTCACCACGTCATCAGCACATAGTGTACCAGTGCACGCCACGTCATCGCCACATAGCGTACCGTTGCTCGCGAAGGCATCTACCATCCAGTGTACCAGACGGTGTCGAGAGAAATGCGTCCGCGCGTATACGGAGGAACCAGGCCTTCGCCCAGCCCCCCGTTATAATGGACCCGTGTGCTCGCCACATGAGTCGACCCATGTAGTGTACCAGTGCTCGCACACTTTATCCACCATGTAGTGCACGTGCTCGCGTTCGTCGTCCACCAAACGGTCACCGGCGCTCGCCACGCTAGCCAGCATACCGTGTGCCAGTGCTCGCCACGTCCCCCACCACATAGTGTATCAGTGCTCAACACGTCGTCCACCACATCGTGTTCCGGTGGTACTCGCCACGTCATCTTCGACTAGTGTGCCGCACACGAGGTCAAGCAACAGCCGCCGATTTGTAATGTAAGCGCGGGTGCTTATTCGTGGCATGCAACCCTACCGACCGGTCATTACAACGCCGACCCGAAGGGACCCATCGAGGTGTACTTGACGCTGCCCGCCGCCGCCGGCACGGTCAACATCAAGGCAGGGTCGACTTGGAACCCGCGCTCCGTCAGTCCGTACTGGCATGTCCATATGACGGTCGTTGGGGGATCACTCAAGGGGCAAAAATATATCTGACGTATCATATGACCGGTACACACAGGCAAACAGTCAGGATTTTGTTCGCTTCACAAGTGTGCTCCTTGACGATCGTATGGACGTGCTGGTACGGACGGCCCGTCCCCACAGGGGCAAGGTTGAAACCTGGTGCCTCCGCATACATGCGGAAGCGTTTGTCTCTCCCTCACACCGTGCCCCCTGTCTGACGCGGTGACCTTTGCATTCTCGGCCCGCCACATCATCCTTTTCAGTTTTGAACGCCCCAGCTGTGTCCGCTGTTTCTTGAGCTAATGCTATGACGTGGCAGGCGTGTGATGGCCCGCCGCGTTGGCACAGGTGGTGATCAGTAGCGAGGCGGGCTGGGGGATCGTGCTGTTGGCGCTCGACGTGCCGGCGGCGTCGGCCACGGTCGTGCCGGCAGCTGCAGCGGCTGTCCCCAATGTCACTATCCCCGCTGAAGCTGAAGCTGAAGCGGCGAACATTACTGCGCCGGACGTGCCGGCGGCAACGATGACCACCCCCGCTGCCAATGTCTCCGTCAGCATCCCTGCCACGGAGGTGAACGGTACTGCGCTCGACGTCCCAGCGGCGGCGGCGGCAGCGGCGGCGGC